>ERZ1370068.7285-contig-6212_pt1 | contig 10433 bp, 9 predicted proteins | sample MGYA00561227_ERZ1370068 | MGnify/ENA primary metagenome ERZ1370068 (study PRJEB38410, sample SAMEA6850437) | metagenome | study: Metagenomic assessment of the ecological functions of the soil: analysis of the soil microbiota associated with the...
CGATACGATCCAAACCACAGGTCGCAGCCAATCCCGCCGCTCGATATCGAACGGAGGCAAGACCACCTGGCGGCTCATCCGGGAAGCAATCCGGCGCGAAGACATCAAACGGCAGCCGGCAAGCAACAGCACTTGGTCCGCCATGTTCTCGAACATGGCATGCGGGGACGCGCGCTACGCCGGCCATCCCCTGGCATTTCTGACGGCCGTCCTGCTCGTCCTGATCTGGGCCTTCACCGGCCCGCTGTTCAATTACAGCGACACTTGGCAACTCGTGATCAACACCTCGACCACGATCGTGACCTTCCTGATGGTCTTCCTCATTCAGCATACTCAGAATCGCGACACCCTCGCCGTGCAGCTCAAGCTGGCCGAATTGATCATGGCGGCGACGGGGGCTGAGAATCGCTTGGCGACTGCGGAGGATCTCTCGGAGGAGGAGCTTGAAGAGATGCACAAGGACTACCAGCGCCGGGCCGAAGATACGCTCGATCGTCTCAAGCAGCGCCGGGCGCGGCTCAAGCACGCGAGCTGAGACGGCGAGAAGTCCGTACTACGCCTTAGGGATGCACGTCCTCGGTAAACCAATCGGTCGGCACCTCGTGGCCGAGGCCGCTCTCCTTGGCCTTGCGGTAGACGAGGGCGCCCGCCGCGGCGAACTGGAAGCCGAGCCCGATATTATTGATGAAGCACGTGACATCGGCGTCGGATGTGCGGCCGCCGACGCGACCGAGCATTAGCTCCGGCAAGGTCGCAAGCTGCTTGAAGTCGATCTCCTCCGCGAGCTGCCAACCGCGCCCCTCAACCCTCTCCTCGATCACGACTCCTTTGGCGGCGACGTGAATAGGAGCGGGATCGTTCCAGTGGATGATGACGCGGTCGGCGCGCTTGATCGCCTTGACCTCGATCTCCGGCCGCTTGATGGAGCTCAAGTGCATTCCGGGCTCGATCCAGCGCTCGAAGAAAATGTGATCAATGGAATTGCTGGCGCACATCACGATGTCGGCGTCTCTGATCGCCGCTTCCGGCTCGCGTGACCGGCTCGACCCTGACGCCGAGCAGCGCCGTCATGGCGGCGGCAAACGCGTCGCGATTTTGCGGGTTCGGGACTGAAGCAGCGGATCGTCTCGATATCGCGAACGGCGCAAGCCGCCGTGAGCTGCGCGCCGGCCTGCCAGCCGGAGCCGAGGATGCCCACGGTCTTCGCATTTTCGCGGGCCAGGTATTTGATGCCGAGTCCGTTGGCGGCGCCGACGCGCATGCGCTGCATGACGCCGTCGGGCAGGATCGCCAGCGGCTCGCCGTTCTCCACCGAGAACAGCAGCACCAGTCCTACATATCGATTGTTGGGTGCCGCCGGGACCTTCTCGCGGCGCATGTTGTTGCCCCGTTTCGGCCAGGTGATGATGTCGGAATTGATGCGCACCGCGCCGACGCCGAGCTTTGGAACCACGCCGTCCATGGACTTGAGGCTGTAGAGCGCATCCGCGCGCGTCGTCGGCGTGAAGCAGTCGGAACGGGTGCGCGAGACCCCGCGCCCTTCCGCCAATTCGATGTAAGCCTCTTCCATGACCTCGATGCATTCGGGCATGGTCAAGAGCTTCTCGACGTCGTCGTTGGACAAGATCAGGGTCATGCGGGCTCCACTGCGCGAGGTGCCACAACATAGCAGAACGCCGGTACCTGGAATGGCGTGTTGATTGGCGCCGTTGTGCCCTTTCTCAAAGCCGCGTCACAGCCGCCCAGAGTGACGCCACGCGAAGCCGCCACGCCGCCTTGGGTCCGAAATGTTCCAGAATTACGCTGGGTCACGTTCGAAGATGGACACGTGGCCGGATACCACGAGGAACTGTTCGACGACACCACGCGCGGGCTCGAGCGGTAACCGCATCGGGGCGGCCGAGTGCATCAGTTTTCGGCCTGGGTCCTCCACGTGATCACGGGGTACATGAAGGCGATGGCGTTGGCTTAGATTTGTTTACCAAATCAGTGCAGTCTGTGCCGCAGTCGAACATCTCGGGTGTCGACAAGTTGATCGACGCTTGCGCGCGCACCGCGCTTATTGTGGAGACGAAGCTGCGAGCCGGAGCGGCCCGACAGGGCGAGAGGATTCAAAAATCCCAGGAGAATGTCTTGCCGAAATTCGCGTGGGCGGTCCGCCTCCGCCTTATGTTTACGGTTCGCGGGCGCTGCGCCGCGCTCTCGTCTCGGGCGTCGCTTCGGCCCTGCTCGTGGGCCTGGGGAACTCGGCGAATGCCGCCCCGCGTGGAGCGTTCTTTAGTCCCTATGGCTGGTACGGCTATTTCGGCTATCGCGGCAAACGTCCCCAATCGCCGGCAGCCCGTCGCGCCGCGAAGGAAAGGGCCGAGCCGAACAAAGAGGTGGGCTTCGGGGAACTGCCGAAGGGCCCGCTGCAGATCGTCGTCTCGATCGATCATCAGAGAGTGACGCTGTTCAGCAACGGCGTGCGGGTCGCGCAGGGGCCGGTCTCGACCGGCGTGCCGGGACATCCGACTCCGATGGGCGTCTTCAGCGTCATCGAGAAGGACCGCTACCACCGCTCCAATCTCTACAGCAACGCGCCGATGCCGTTCATGCAGCGCATCACCTGGTCCGGGGTTGCACTGCACGAAGGCGTGTTGCCGGGGTATCCGGCCTCCCACGGCTGCATCCGCATGTCTCGCGACTTCGCTCAGAAGCTGTGGCCGACGACCGAGCTTGGCGCCCGCGTGATCATCGCGCGCGGCGAACTGGCCCCGGTCGACTTCGAACATCCCAAGCTGTTCGTGCCCAAGCCGAAACCTGAGCCACAGGTCGCGGGAATGCGACGACAACCGACGGTCGTAATGTGGCGCAGATCGCCGTCGCGCCGGCGACGACACCGGCGCCCGCGATGACGCCACCCCGGCCAGAGCCGCGACCGACGAGGGCGAGAACGCCGAGACGTGCGACGCCGTCCTCGCAACCGATGAAGCCAGCGGCAGGATGTCAAGGCGGCCGCGTCGATTGCGGTCTGCCGAAGCGAGCGACCCGACGCCGAAGGTCATTGCGGCGGAAGAGTCGTGGCGGCCCGCCGATGCCGCCGCTCCGCTCGCGCCCGCGGATCCGGGCGACACGTCCGCGCAGCCGCGGCCCCCGAGGTTGCGCCTGCAGGCAACGATGTGATCAAGCCGGCGCCGACGATCGATCCGGTGAAGCCGAACGCACCGCGCCTCGAGGTCAGCCGACCAGCCGGCCAAACGGAGCGGTCAGGTGGCGGTGTTCGTCAGCCGTAAGGAGAAGAAGATTTTCGTCCGGCAGGGCTTCGTGCCGCTGTTCGATGTTCCGGTCGTGATCGAGCGAGCCGGATCAGCCGCTCGGCACCCACGTCTTCACCGCCATGGAAGTGACCGACAAAGGGATGCGATGGAATCTCATGACCATCCCGACCGACCCGTCGGCCCCCGTGGAGCAACGGGAGAGCAGGAAGAAGCCGAAGGAGCCGTCCCGACCGGCCGTCCAGATAAAATCTCCGTCGACCGCAGCGGAAGCGCTCGATCGCATTCAGATGCCGAAGGATGCGGTCGACCGTATCAGCGAACTCCTGATACCGGGTTCGTCGCTGTTGATCTCCGATGAAGGGCTCGGGCGCGAAACGGGCCGGTACACCGAGTTCATCGTCCTCTCCCAATAGTCGCCGCTTGACGGTGGTGGCGCGAACAGCGATCGGCTAGGCTCCTGTGGCCTGCCGGTCGGCGACGCTGCGCGCCTCGGCGGGTTCGGGAGGAAAAAATGAACAGATGGCGGAGCGGAGCTGGATCGGCTGCTGTCGCGATGGCGGCAACGGTCGCATCCAGCGTTGATCATGATTGCGGCCGAGCCGCTGCTGGCTCAGGTTTCACCGGGTCAGACCTGGCCCACGAAGAGAGTCCAGGTCATCGTGCCGTTCTCCCCGGGAGCGCCACCGACCTCCTTCCGCGAACGGTGTTCGAGCACGTCTCTGCCAAGGTCGGCCAAACCTTCATCATTGAAAACCGGCCGGGCGGCGGTGGAGCAATCGGCGTCGAGCGCCGTGGCCAAGGCCGAACCCGGACGGCCACACGATCCTTGTCCATTCCAACGCGCTGGTGACCGCGCCGGCGATCCAGAGCATGCCCTACGACCCGGTGCAGGACTTTGCCGGCATCACGCCGCTCGGCAACGTACCGCTGGTTTTGGTGATCTCGCCGGACAAGAACATCAAGACCCTCAAGGAACTCGTCGCAGCGGCCAAGGCCAAGCCGGGATCGATCAACTACGCCGCCGCCGGCATCGGGACGCCACCTCATCTGACCACTGGAGCGTTTCCGCCTGGCGGCCCAGTTCGAAGGGCAGGTCGTTCCCTTCAAGGGCGCGCCGGAGGCGCTGACCGAAGTGCTCACCGGAAGAGTGGACTTCTACTTCTGCCCGATCATCCCCGCGATGCCGTTCATCCGCGACGGCAAGCTTCTGGCGCTGGCGGTGAGCGAGCTCGAAGCGGGCCTCCGCGCTGCCGGACGTGCCGACCACCGTGGAGGCGGGTTTTCCCGATTCCGATTTCGATTTCTGGATCGGGATGGTGGTGCCGAAGAAGACGCCGCGGGACATCGTTGCTCGCATGCACCAGGAGACCGTGAATGGCCTGCAAGATCCGTCAGTAAAGGAGAAGCTCGCCAAGCTGGGCGTCGAGGAGATGATCATGAAGCCGGAGGATTTCGACGCGCGGATCGCCCGCGAGGCTCCCATCGCGGTGAACGCTCGCCAAGGCCGTCGGCATTGCGCCGAAATGATCCTTGAACACCGCAAGTCGGGCTGACCGCGGCGTACACGTGGCGCGGCACGCTATCGCTCGAGACGCGTCGCTCACGTGACGCTCGCGAGCGGATGAGGCCGGGAGCAAGGTATTCAGGCGATGTTCGAAGGCTTCACCCGTACAGAAATCAAGACCAGCGGCGCGCGCATCGTGACGGTGCACGGCGGCAGTGGACCGCCGCTGCTGCTCATGCACGGCAATCCGTTCTCGCACGTGTCGTGGCATAAAGTCGCGCCCCGGTTGGCGGACGAGTTCACCGTGGTGGCCACCGATCTGCGCGGCTACGGCGATTCGGAAAAGCCGCCGGGCGGCGAGGATCACAGCGGCTACTCGTTCCGCGCCATGGCGCAGGACCAGGTCGAGGTGATGGCGGCGCTCGGGTTCGAGCGCTTCTACGCCGCCGGTCACGACCGCGGCGCCCGCGTGCTCCACCGCATGTGCCTCGATCATCCGGACAAGGTCGCGCGCGCCGCCATCCTCGACATCATCCCGCAGCATTACCTGCTCAACAACGTGACGCGCCAGTGGGGCACCGTTCTCCTGGCACTGGTTCTTCATGATCCAGCCCTACGACTTTCCGGAACGGCTGATGGGCGCCGATCCCGACTATTTCATCGAGAAGAAGCTCGCCAAGACCGAGCAGGGGCTGAGCTTCTTCGATCCCGGCGGCGCTCGCCGAATACAAGCGCTGTTTCCGCAATCCCGCGACCATCCACGCCATGTGCGAGGATTATCGCGCCACCCATGGCGTCGACCTCGACATGGACGAGCGAGGATTTTGCCGCCGGTCGCAAGATCGGCTGTCCGCTGCTGCTGCTGTGGGGCGCGACCGGCGGCGTCGGCCGCAATCACGAAATCCATGGAGATCTGGCCGCGCTATGCGGCGGATATCCGCGCCGGCAAGGCGCTGCCTTGCGGGCACTATCTTTCCGAGGAAGCGCCGGACGAAACTTATCGCGAGCTTCGCGAGTTCTTCACGGCGGACGGCTTGAAGGGAGCCGCGGGTTTTGCCGATGACGACAGCGCGGCGCCCTTGGTACACCGTTCTCTACGTTCAGGTCCTGCTCGCCATCGCCGTCGGCATTATCATCGGCCATTTCTTTCCCAATGCCGGCGTCGCGCTCAAGCCGCTCGGTGACGGCTTCATCTCGCTCGATCAAGATGATGATCGCGCCGGTCATCTTCTGCACGGTCGTGCACGGCATCGGCTCGATGCGCGACCTCAAGAAGGTCGGCCGCGTCGGCGTCAAGACGCTGTTCTATTTCCGAGGCCGGTCTCGACGCTGGCGCTGGTGATCGGACTGGTGGTCGGCAAGCTTCTGCAGCCGGGCAAGGGTTTCGACATCGTCATCAGCCGGTGGGAGGGCGAGCTCGATGTCGGGCGGTTGAACAAGGTCATGGCGCATCCGGTTGCGCTCGGCGAAGAGTTCGAAGACCAGCCCGCCTGATCCGGCGCGTACACTCCGTGCGCGCGGGAAGTACATGATTGCACGCGCCGCAAATGATCGCCGTGTGCATCCGACGGCGCTCACGCCGAGCATGACTGTGGCTGATCGACCACAACGCTCACAATCCTGCGGTCGCATCGGTCAAGGATGTTGACGCTATTGTTCCGCACTCGACAGGATGGTCGGCGGTGGTTCCCGCAAGGGATCAAAAGGGAACGCGGTGCGTGCGCTTGCGCACAACGCCGCGGCTGCCCCCGCAACTGTAAGCGGCGAGCCTCCGACCATAAATGCCACTGAGAACGCGTGTTCTTGGGAAGGTGGTCGGCGGCGAGGACCCGCGAGCCAGGAGACCTGCCACCGCAGGAGTCACGCGCGGGCGCAGCAGGCGGGGTGTCCTGATGTTGCCGGACCGGTCGCACCGAGCCGCGAAGCGGTAAGGCGCAAGCGGCGGCAGTTCGCGGTGACGGCTTCGTTGCCGCAGGTATCGCCGTGCCCGTGTCCTCTCGTTCTGACCTCGATCGGCCGCCCAGCCCCGTGACCCCAGGCGACGTCGCCGGCGCGTGCGAGCTGATCGATCCGATCGAGCTATATGCCGCCGGTATCGATAGCTCCGATTACGTCGCGCGCGTTGCACCGCTCGTCCGTCAGAGCGTGCGGGAGACCGGCGATCTGCTGGATGTCGGCGCCGGGGCGGGCAGCTCGGATATGCGCTGCGGACGCCGGGCCGTCGATGGACCGCGATCGAGCCTTCGCCTCGCATGCGCGCGCGGCTTGCACGCTTCGATGATCCGCCCCGCGCCATCGCCAGCGGCTGGGATGCGGCCGACGTCCCTGCCGGCGGGCATGACACGGTTCTCGCCGCCAATATCGCCGCGCCGCTGCAGGAGCCGAATGCATTCCTCCTGCATTGTCTCGCCTGGGCACGCGGTACCGTGATTTGGGTCGTGCCGGCGCAACACGGCCCGCGCGGCATGTGTTTCGCCGGATGCCTTCCCGCTGCATGGCACGGTGAGGATGAAACGCCAGGTGTCGACGTGGTGTTGCGCGCACTTGCGCCGTCGGCGCGGCCGCATTCGATCGCGGTCGTGGAATGGACGTTCTCCGGGATCGTCGCCGAGGTGGAGCAACTCGCGAACTACCTCGCCGACCGCCTCGGGTGGCCGCAAAGCCGTCGCCCGGACATGAGCGCGCATCTCGCCCGCCAGGCGAGACCCGATGCGGGCGGTTACCGGCTCGACATTCCGAGAAAATCCGCGGTTCTCGTGTGGGCACATGACAGAGGGGGCGTCGGTGAATAGCTCGAGGGTGCGATCGGTCGTGATGAGTGCGATGCTCTTGTCGTGCGCAGCTTGGCCCGAACCCGCCTCCGCGCAGGTCTCCTCGGGGAAGTTGTCGTGACGCCTGGGGACGGCCGGAGCCGCGCAAACGTGTGACCGGCACGGTCCAGGTCATCGGACGCGACCTCGTCGCCGCGGATCCGCCCGCGGTGACGCCGGCGCCGGCCGGAGGCGGACGCGCGGGCGCCAACGTGGTGGGTCCGGTGCAGATCATCGAGAACTCCGAGATCGAGCGCTCGACGGCGAAGTCGGTGACCGATCTGCTTGCGCAGAACGCCGTGGGCTTCATGAGCGAATGGACGCCCGGTCAGACCTCGCTCAACATCCGCGGCGCAGCCACCGATGGCCAGGGACGTGATTTCAAGAGCCAGGTCCTGGTACTGATCAACGGTCACCGCGCCGGCACCGCCAATCGTCTCCAAGATGTCGCTCGCCGACATCGACCGGATCGAGATCGTGCGCGGTCCGTCCTCGGTCATCTACGGCAGCCAGAACATGGGCGGCGTGATCAACATCATCATGAAGACCGGCCGTACTGCGCCGGGCACATTCGTGGAAGGCAACGGCGGATCGTGGGGTCTCGAGCAGGGCAAGGCGCAGAACGGCGGAGTCTACAAGGGCTTCGACTGGTATGCGGGCGCCTATGGCGGCAAGCGCGACGATTTCCACATTGGCGGCGGCGGCGCCGAGCTCAACACCGCCTGGACCCGGCGCTCGGCGTCTTCGTCGCTCGGCTATCAGATCGACGAGAACAATCGGGTCGATTTCAACATTCGCACCGACGGGGTATTCGACGTCGGATTTCGCGGCTCGAGCGCAAACATCTTTGCGTCCGACAACCGGTACAACAGTTCGTTCGACGTCAGCTTGACCGGCGGCGCTCCCGCCGAGCGGCTCAGCTGGTTCTTCCAGGCCTACGGCGTCAACGACGTCGACGATCTCAACAATCCCTCGCCCCTGAGCGCGGCCATCAACCCGCGCACGTCGCTCGATCGCAACAAGCGCAACCTCGACATCGTCGGCACGCGCTTGCAGCCTCGCGTCAATCTCTGGAGCAGCAACGAACTCCTGCTCGGGTGGGATGCCGAGCGAAACTGGCTGCGCCTCGACGCGCGAGCCGCGCCGGTCTCAACAACGTGATCGTGCCGCAGCTCGCGCCCACCGACAACAATCAGAACGAAGAGCGTCAATGCGTTCTATCTCGAGGATGTGCAGACGCTGCTCGACGACCGGCTGACGCTGCGCGGCGGCGTGCGCAGGACCTACGGCACGACGACGCTCGATCCCACGCCCTTCGCCCCCACGCTGATTCCGGGAACCAAGCAATACCAGGCGACCACCTATGCGGTCGGCACGTCTTACCAGGCCCTGAATTGGCTCACCTTCCGCGCCGGCGCCTCGTCGGGCTTTCGGGCGCCGACCGCGACCGAACTCGGCGCCAATTTCACCACCGCGTTCACCGGCAATATCACCTTCGGCAACCCGGCCCTGAGTCCGGAAACGAGCAAACAGGTCGAGGTGGGCGCAACCGTCGCATGGAATGCCATGCAGCTCGACGCCGCCCTGTTCCAGAACCGGATCCTCGACCGCATCACGAGCGCGGTTCGCAGTTCGACCAGCGCGGTGACGATCTCCGACACCATCAACAATCCGGGCGAGATCATGCTGCAAGGAATTGAGCTGCAGGCGCAGATCGACATGCTCAGGGCGTTCCACATTGCCGGCGGCAACTGGCGCTGGACCACCTTCAGCAACGCCTATTACAATTTCAACATGGTCGACAGAGGTGCGCCGCCGGCCGCCGGCACGACCCGCGCGACGCGCGTCTACGAGTACGAGGCCATGGCCGGAACGCGCTTCGGTGAGTATGGAACCGGCCGGGCGTGGGGCGACTGGAATTTCGAGATCCGCGGACTCCTGCGCGGGCCGATGTGGTACAACACCGAGGAGCGGCTTCTGCTTCCTGGCCAGCTGGTCAACGTTACCGCCTACCGCAAGAGCCCGTTCTGGGTGTGGTACACGCGCTACGAGGTCGGTGTCTCCAAGGGGATCACCCTGTTCGCGGCGGTCAACAACATCTTCGACATCAATCAGAACCCGATCTTCATCGCGCTCGACCAGACCCCTTGCATCGCGAATCCCGTCTTCCAGAATGGCGCATGCGGCAATTCGATGCCCGGACGCGAGTTCGTCGTCGGAATGCAAGGACGGTGGTGATGCGGGTCTGCTTTCGAGCGATTTTGGCGGCGGCATGCGCTCTGGTGCCGGTCGTCACCGCCGCGGGCGATCCGATCACCTTGCGCGACGGGCTCGATCGCGTTGTCACGCTGCCCGCGCCGCCGCAGCGGATCGTGACAATTTTCGCGTCCAATACGGAAATGGTCGCGGCTTTGGGCCTCGCCGATCGCATCGTCGGGATCGAGGCCTATACGCGTTATCCTCCCGAGGTGGTGAGCAAGCCGCTGGTCGGCGGCCGACTCGGCTTTTCGGTGGATGCCGTGGTGGGATTGCGGCCCGATCTCGTCGTCGTCACGCCGGCCCGACAGGCCGTCAACCAACTCCTCGATCCGATGGAGCGGCTGGGAGTGCCAGTCCTGGTTCTGCTGCAGCGAAGCGTGCCGGAAATCTTCGCCAACATCCGCCTGTTGGGGCGAGCGGCCGGCGTGCCGGATTGGGGCGAGGCCTTGGCCGGCCGCCTCGAAGCTCGTCTCGCCAGCACCACGCAGCGCGTGCAGGACCGCAAACCGCCGCGCGCCGTCATGATCACGGGCCGGCTTGGAAACGGTCTTTTGCTCATGGCGCGTCCGGGAACCTATACCGGCGATGCGCTCGAGCTTG
>ERZ1370068.1531-contig-11435_pt1 | contig 10421 bp, 20 predicted proteins | sample MGYA00561227_ERZ1370068 | MGnify/ENA primary metagenome ERZ1370068 (study PRJEB38410, sample SAMEA6850437) | metagenome | study: Metagenomic assessment of the ecological functions of the soil: analysis of the soil microbiota associated with the...
ATTTACTTCGTTCAGTTACGTATTGCTAGGACGCGCTAAATGAATCTGTCGTGGGTACTTTGTCCACGTGTCTGTGATTGGGAGCCACCACAATGTGGCCTATCGGCAGAACTTCACACGGTGACACGCTCGTACAATGCTTGATGCCATCGTGCCCGACGACGGGGCCACATGGAACACACTTGGCTGCAGCCAGGAGATGGCCGACCTTCTAAAGGCGGAGCGCCATTCGGAGGAGCAGTCACTTCCCGCTAGCCGCGAAGAGATTTCAATCGGTCGTGCGTTGTCTGGCGATCTTCACTTTTTGCGTAATGTGATGACGGCGGGCGGGGAGGAGCGACGGCTGAGGCGTTGTCCTGATATACGGACACGCATTCTGTAACTCGTTGTAAATCCTTGTCACTCATCGGACGACCCCGAGGAGTATCGTTGTTTACTTCAAGTGTCGGTGCTTTTAAGGCGAGGGTCCTGGGTTCGGTCAGCCCGCTTATCCAAAGACTCTTGTTTTTTTTAACAGACGAGAAAGATACGTCAAAGAACGCCTAAAGGATATCGACTTTCGACTTCTACGGTAGTTGGAGATGAGCACCAGCCACCGAACGGCTAGGCAGGCAGAAAGAGTTTGAAAGTCACTTTGACTAGCGAGGGCTTAAGCGGCAAGTGCAACGCCCTTGATTTCAAAGCGAAGCAAAGATGCCAACGATGGTGGTGTCCCCAACGGGACCGTCTGACCAGGGAACACACAGGAGCACCCGCTTAGCTTAAAATCTGAGCTGTTGGTGGTGGCCGCATGAGCAACCGCCTGGCCCTCCCCGCCCGCCGTCATGCATCACGCAAAAATGAAGATCGCCAGACAACGCACGCTCTACCTCAGCGTGCATAACGAGGCACAGACAGCGTCCTTAGAAACCACCGAATGGAAGCTGCAGTTGTGCACTGGACCGGCGATCTTTCAGGAGACGACGGCGAGTCGGCGTGCGCATACGAGTTGTCTGCGAAGCCGGTAACCGGGTCGATGATCTCAGTTTAGTGCGAGAACGCCTCCGTCTTTGAAGTCTTGGATTCTCCCTATTTGGTAGCTGCTGAATCTGCTTCAACACTACTTTCTTGTGATGACGACAAATACCATGAGATGTCATATTTCGATCGTACAGACCCACTTCACCTATGAGGGTCTGCCTCCCTTCTCGTTCACACCACGCACAAATCACTTTCATGATGTCTCCTGGTCCAGCAAGGTCAATGTCGAATATCGGACAACCAATAACAGGCAAATGTGAATAATAATGGGTTCGACGAATCCTAGCTGCAGTCATCTGACGAAAGTGAATGTGGTGAAATCCATACAGACGGTGTGGGGTAAAGATGTCGCAAAGTCTGCATTCCGCTGATGGGGTATCAGATCGGAATGACGCATGACCTGCGGTTTACGAATTTCCGATAGTCCAACCTCAGACAACCTAACCCCACAAGAAACCACAAACCAGGATGCTCCTGACATGGGGGAAGATGGGGCTGGTTTGTCCTGTCCTGGTAGCAGCGTGGTAGCAATTCTAAGAAACGAGGACGAACTGTGATGTCGGCTCGTCTTGAGCGGTCCTCGTCAGATACACTTCCCCGAAACCATTGCCGGGTTTTCTATTTCAGCTTCAGAAACGTTCTCACAGCAGCCTTGACTGCCTGTAGCAGGAACTGCTGCCCATTTTCGGCATAAGGAACTTGAAGTGTCACGGTCAAAGGCGACATCAAAATACCCCCTCCGTTTACATGAAGAAAGCCGACCGAGAAAGATGGCGGAATTTAGGGTTTCCACCAGCAAAGAGTTACTAGCAGATTCCCTAAGTCCATCGGATCTCCTTTGCGAACAATAGCGGTCATACACTCGGCGGTCTTTCCATGGCTATGGAGTGGATAGAATGTCCGTGGCCGGACAAGATGTTTCGCCTGGTGGGTAAGTCCAGATTCTGTCCCATGTCCTGGAAATCATTCTAACGTCTTGACAGTTTTGTACATATTCTTGAATGCGCCTCCAGCCCAAATCGGTGGCAGAGCGGTTTGCGGTAGAACTCATCCCAAGATTACACGATGCATTTTTACCTATCCGATAGAAAGGAGGACTGCCGCATGCCTACCATCCGGTACATCATGCTAATAAGTGCGATCGCCATAAGCGCGATTGGCTTAGCCGTGCTCCCTGGAGGGGCGTGGGTATCTTGTCCAGGCATTACCGAGTCTCGTGAAGACTAATGACGAAGCAGTGCGGGATGGAATGAAGGTGACAGTGCAGTTTCAAATCGCGCTGCAGGATCACCCTGCCACGACCTACAGCGATACCCAGCAGTTCATCCAGGGTCAGCATATTATCCCGCCTGGGCTTGAGCAGCAGATCGCAGCGTATGCATCCGGAGAGAGCAAAACGTTTCCCCTGTCGGCAGGAAGAAGCTTTGGCCCCTGCGATGAGACAAAACTTCAAATTATCCCGACAGGCGATTTGCCGCTAGGAGCCCGGGAAGGCGACACCGTCACTGATGACGCAGGCCGAGCATGCCAGGATCATATGGATCTTGCCGGAGAAAGCTTTGATTGATCTCAACCATCCCCTGGCGGGGCGACCGCTGATTGTCACGCTGCAGATTGTGATAATTGAGAATCCAAATGAGGAGGTGAGCACAAATACCGGTACCCAGGCATGACAATGATCTGAAGCTCCCATTGTCGCTCCCGAGACTCATGATGTGTCCCGGATCGTAATCTGCCTAGCATCGCCCTGTAGTGCGCGTTCTGGCGATGGTCGCCCGACACTGGGTACCGTCCTGGATGGCTTATTGGCTTGGAAACGAGTTAAGAGGTCTTGATGCTCCGACGATACATTAACATCATTATCCTACTCGCTAGCGCAGTGCTTTCTGCGGGGTGTCCCCATCGGGCTGCTTCCGTCGACACCCCTTCTCCACCGATCGCATCCGTAGTCGGCTGATCTCCATATCCTCGCCGGCGAATGGGAATATATCGATGGCAGCTGGCGCTGCTGTCCGGTCTTGAACACTCGACGAGCAGGGGAATGGCCATTATGATTGGAAAGACGGACGATTCGGGACACGCACACTTATCGATCATACTTGGGACGGCCTGATGACCAAGGAAAATTGTATCGGCCCATCTAGTCTGTCTCTTCCGAGCAGCCCAATAAAAATACCAAAAACCTGAGAGGGCATACTATTATCCGTTGACCGTCCATTACCCCCTCTGCCCTCATGGTTTGAGGGTGGCGGAGTGATGGCGCTTCTCCGTGTCCCCCACACCTCACACGGCGCTCACGATGCGACCGAAGCGATCTAGAGACCACACGGCAACCGCGTCGAACTCCCGCCGCACGATCTCCTTGTATAACCCTATCACTTGGAGGACATCATGGAGGTACTTCGCTTTGTGCGGTGTGACTCATTCCCGGAAGGGGGTACTCATGTTTGGCTGTATTGGGGATGAGGGAGCTTCGGGCGACCCTCAGGGGCCATGCGGTTCTTTGGGTTGTATATTCGACGACCCAATCCCCTATGGTGATGCGAATGACCGCAACGGAAGCACGGCTGGTGCAGCAGCGTTATGCACGCCAGCAGGTGGAGCTAACCGAAGGTTAATGCCAAAGCGAAGCGGGGAGACTGTAGACGAGGCCACCGCGCGCGAGATTATCGATAGGGACTCTGTTTGCAGGGACAAATGCGGTGGTGGTAGAGGCATAGAGGCCAAAGCATCCGTTCAGGCCTTCGCCGCTTCTCCCTCGGCTTATAAGCCCCATGTTGCATGGGCGGTTCTGGTGCTCCGTTGGATGCCCGCCGCTGCCGGGGAAGAGTATGTGTTGACCTTGAAGTTTACACGGGGAGAAGAGCGAGGCCGTCTGTGAGGGGACTGTCAAGGTGAGGTGGATTCTGACTACAAGGGCTTTCCGCATGGCTCATTATCTCCACCCGCCGATCAGCGTCTTCAGATTGTCCCAGGTCCACTCGTAGACCTTGTCTGATGACATTGCTGACATTGGCTTTGTGCAAGTCCTGTCTGCGTAGGCCGTCAAAAGGAAGTATGGCGTGTTTTTCTCCTGCGCAAGCGTCAATTCCTCAGCCACGCCTTTTGCTAGAAATGCGTGTTCGCCACATAGGACAATTACTACGTTGGTGTTGTCGATTCGGTGCCAGATCTTCGCCTCCCAGTCATCGATAAGATGCTCTCTCACCGAAGTATCGGTAACTTCGAACGGACTATCAGGCAGTTTTGCTTGTTCGGCGAGCAAGGTCTTTTTGTCTTCGTCATGATCTTAGTCGAAACTGATGAAAACCCTTTTCTTTTTGATCATGTATCGGCTCCATTGGAAGTTTGCCCCACCTCACTATGAAGTCGGTGGCTTCCCGTCCAAGCAAGGCAGTTGCAGTAATCCATTGAGGGTAAGTTTATCCAAAAGTCGTACGCGCCTCCATCACATCGGTAGCGCCTCTGCATGCGTTAGAGGCTGCGTCGTCGAGGCTAGGCCGTCCGTGGTGATCTGTCAATGCAAGCGGGTACGACAGGGAAAACCCTGACCTGCCGGGGCAAAATCGGTCCAGGGTGAATGACCGACTGGACCGCAACCAGGGAGGTTATGGTCATGCCCTAGAAACGGTACACGCCCCGAAGAGATCCTCCAACATCCGCGGACGGTCGAGATGGAAACTGGTAAAGGACTGGCGGTACTTGACGCCTGTGGGAAGCTCGGGATCATCGAGCACACGTACTACCGCTTGAAGAAAAGAATACGGGGGCTGCGCGTGGATCAAGCCAAGCGGCTAAAGGGGCTGGAGCAGGAGAACTTGCGCCCCAAGCGGATTGTTGCCGATCAGGTGTTGGATCTTTCGATCCTCAGGGAGGTCTACTTTCATTGGACGCAGGAAGACGACGGCCTTCGCGATCTCGTCCGGCGAGCCAACGCGCCCGCGTGGAAATTGCGCCGCCATTTGCTCGGAGAACGCGTGTTGTCCCGGATTCAGCATGTCGGCATGTCCGGCCGAACTAGCTTCAGTATAGAGCATTGACGAAATGGTAGGATGGCGTGGCAGCGTATATCGTTCGCGGTGATTTACAAAGCGAGAGGCGGGACGTGCGCAAAGCTAACCAACCGTTTTGCTTCACCGGATCAAGCGAGCTACGAGAAATTCTCGGGCAGGAAGCGGACGATGAAAAGCGGTTGGTGGAATTGCTCGAAGAGGTTCCGCTCGGCTCAATTTACTATCACACGCACACCTATTTTTGCGGCATAGTAACGTCGAACAGATGTATCCAAATGACTTTGCTCAATGGGTGGCGACGGAAGTCCGTGACCATGTTCTCGGAGAGCGGCTTGCAGTCATCGACCCCTTCGAATTACAAGGGCTAGAACCATTACGGGAAGAACTCATTTCAGTCATCGACGATCATTTGTCCCGCACACCGATTGTGCCGCGCGTGATCTTCGGCAAACCGTTCCATTTCAGCCAGTCCAGAATTCTGGAGATCCCCACCGGTCTGGAGGTGTGGACATTGGAAGAATTTCGTAATGCCCTGTCTGACGTGGACGTGAGCGCGATCTATTACCACATGTTCGAAGCCCGCCATCGTCTTGGCAAGCAGGAGAGCGACTTTTCAGCCTGGATCGGAGAGAATCTGGAGATGCCGGAGCTGGCAGGAAATTGCGCGCAATCAATCCCTATCGGGGAGTCTTGAACGTCATAGATCCGCGCTCTTAACGGTCTGTGATGAGTTTCTTGAGAAAGAACGTTCCGCCTAGCTCGAGTGAGGATATATGCTATGCCCACGCTGGACCCGCTTTGGTTCAAAGACGCAGTGTTTTATGAGCTTCACGTCAAGGCCTTCTACTGATGGCAATGACGATGGGATCGGCGATTTTCGTGGCTTGATCCAGAAGCTCGACTATCTTGAGTGGTTAGGGATCACCTGCCTCTGGCTGTTACCATTTTTCCCCTCCCCCTGAGGGACGATGGCTATGATGTCTCGGACTATCGCGAGGTGTTCCCGGATTACGGCTCCCTCGAAGACTTCCGAACCTTCCTTCAAGAAGCGCATAGGCGGGGCATCCGTGTGATTGCGGATCTCGTGCTCAATCACACTTCCGATCAGCATCCCTGGTTTCAGGAGGCCAGACGATCCCCTCAGTCGCCCATGCGCGACTTCTACGTTTGGAGTGACAGCGACAAAAAGTATGAAAAGACCCGGATCATTTTTATTGACACGGAGCGATCCAATTGGACCTGGGACCCCATCGCGGAGCAGTATTACTGGCATCGATTCTTCAGCCACCAACCTGACCTCAACTATGATAATCCCGAGCTGCGAAAGGCCATGCTGGAGGTGATGGCTTTTGGCTCGATCAGGGACTTGATGGATTCCGGTGTGATGCTGTGCCCTATTTGATTGAACGGGAGGGCACCAGCTGCGAAAACCTGCCTGAGACGCATGAGTATTTGAAGGATATTCGAAAGTGGATCGACCAGCGTTATCAGGGACGCATCCTGCTGGCGGAAGCAAATCAATGGCCAGCCGATGTCCGCCCGTATTTCGGCGACGGCAATGAATGTCACATGGCATTTCATTTTCCCTTGATGCCGAGGCTGTTTATGGGTATCCGCAGCGAGGATTGGCATCCGATCGTTGACATGTTTACACATACTCCGGCCATTCCCGAGGACTGCCAGTGGTGTTTGTTCCTCCGCAACCATGATGAACTGACGTTGGAGATGTGTTCAGGAGAAGAGCGGGACTATATGTACTATGCCTATGCGCGCGATCCTCAGATGAGACGCAACATCGGCATTGCACGCCGTCTGGCTCCCTTGCTGGAGAACGACCGGCGCAAGATCGAGCTCCTGAACAGCCTCGTGTTCACCCTGCCCGGAAGTCCCATCATTTACTATGGGGACGAGATCGGGATGGGGGATAACGTACATCTGGGGGATCGTAATGGGGTGCGCACGCCCATGCAGTGGAACGCCGACCGGAATGCAGGATTTTCCAAAGCCGACCCCTCGAAATTGTATCTTCCTGTGATCTTCGACTCGATTTATGGGTACCACGCGACGAATGTGGAAGCTCAGGTCCAGACGCCCTATTCCCTGGCGCATTGGATGAAACGAATGATCTCCGTTCGCAAAAAGTGTCCCGCCTTCGGACGGGGTACCATTGAGTTTCTCCGGCCACGAAACGACAAGGTTCTCGCCTACCTCCGGCAGTATCGGGGTGACACGCTGCTCATGGTCCATAACCTGAGCGGGTCTGCTCAAGCGGTTGAGCTGGATCTTCGAAGGTTCACCGAGGTGACCCCGGTAGAATTATTCGGCGAAACGAGGTTTCCCTCGATCGGTGAAAGGCCGTACATGCTGAGCCTCGCTCCATATGGTTATTACTGGTTCAGGCTTTCCCGTGCGGTTCGCGAGGAAGCCATCTATGGAATCGAAGGCAGCGTGATTTAACCCGTCCATTTTTCTCGGAGCGAAGCGGAAGATGCGACAGGAGTTGGATGACTATCGAGACAGCGCGACCAAGGGGACGGTCGATTTCCTCTATCGGCTGAGCGATCTGGTCAAGGGAAGAAGTTTCTTGCATGTGAACGCCGTGCGGTACGGCGGCGGCATGGCTGAGATCCTGCGCCGCCTCGTACCGATGTTAACGTCTCTGGGAGTGGAAGCGCGGTGGGAGGTTCTCGCAGGCGACCAGCAATTTTTCGACGTCACCAAACGAATCGGCAATGCGCTACAAGGCCAGGAACTGTCGTTTACCGATCAGATGTCCCAAACCTATCTCAAGATCAACAATCGGAACGCCCAAGTCCTCAACCTTGATGCCGACCTCGTCATGGTCCACGACCATGAGCCTGCGGGGCTAATCGAACATCGCAAAGGCGGGAAATGGATTTGGCGCTGCTATCTGGATCTTTCACAGCCTCAGCGCAACGCCTGGAGTTTCCTCCGTCATTTTGTTGTCCGCTATGACGCGGCCATCTTTTCCGTCACCGGATTTGCCCAACGGCTTCCGATTCCAGAAGTTCTTGATCTATCCGTCGATCGATCCTTTAAGCGAAAAGAACCGGGAGATGTCGCGAGTAGAAGTGAACCGGAGGATGGACAGCCTCGGGATTCCGAGGGACAAGCCGATTCTGTTACAGGTGGCGCGCTTCGATCGCTTTAAAGATCCGGTCGGAACGATCGCAGCCTACCGAATGGTGAAGAAACATTTCGATTGCCGTCTCATCCTGGCCGGCGGAGGAGTGGCCAATGACCCGGAAGGGGAAGCGGTGCTGGCCGATGTCAGAACCGCTGTCGGTCCCGACGCCGACATCCATGTGCTGCAGTTGCCCCCGAAGCGAATAGCGAGATCAATGCCCTTCAGCGAGCCGCCACTATTGTCCTTCAGAAATCCATTAAGGAGGGATTCGGCCTGGGGGTTTCTGAGGCGATGTGGAAAGGCAAGCCGGTCGTCGGCGGAACTGCGGGCGGGATCGCTGATCAGATCATAGACGGGGTGACCGGCTACACCGTGCACTCTATAGAAGGGGCGGCATTCAGGGTCCGGCATCTTCTGAACAATCCCGGCTTGATTCTTCGTATGGGCGGCGCGGCCCGAGAGCATGTCAGAAGAAACTTCTTGATCACGCGTCACCTGAGTGATTACTTGACGCTCTTGAAGACATTCACGCACTAATGACGACGCGTCGACTGCCTGATCTACTTCGAGTGATGACGAACGCGGATGATGGGTTGCCATGACGATGACCGAGACAGTTTGGCGCGAGGTTCGGGAGCAGTTGGGTGACAGAGGGAAGATCGAGGTTCTCATAGGAATCCCTACGTTCAATAATGCCAAGACGGTGGAGCCGGTGGTAAAAGCCGTGACGGCAGGCATAAGCAAGGTGTGCCCCGGCGCCTCTGTATTGGTGATCAACGCAGATGCCGGGTCCCAGGACGGTACACCAGAGATTATAAAACAGGCTGCGGGGCCCGATTATCCGACGGCATTTGTCCAGCACTTGGCCGGGGGCTTCCTTTCCGGACCCCTCTCACTGCAGGCGCTCTCAGAGTCCGGGGTGCCCGGCCGCGAGCATGCATTTCGGGCGTTCTTTACGGTTGCGGAAGAGCTGGAGGTAAATGCCTGCGCTCGTCATCGATGCCAATCTTCGATCCCTGACCTCCGACTGGATGGAGGTCCTGCTTCGGCCGGTGATTGAAAAGGGTGTGGACTATGTCGCCCCTCTCTTTCGACGGGCGAGGTATGAGGGGCAGTCTGACGAATTGCATCATCTATCCGCTCAATCGGGCCCTCTACGGGAAACAGATGCGCTATCAGAGCGGGTGCGGCTATGGATTTTCCGGGAAGCTTGCGAGCCTATACTTAACGAAGAATGTCTGGGAGGGAGAGGCAGCGCACTACGGGATCGACAGCTGCTTAACAACCATTGCCGTCGCCGAAGGCTGTGAAGTCTCCCAGGGGTTCTTGGGAACGAAGATTCATGATGGCACGCTCAACGGAATCGAACTTCGCTACTGCTTGCGCAAGCGGTCGGGGCATTGTTCCATCTGATGGAAGGCTATCAGGATGTGTGGGAAGTGCAGCACAGGGTCGAGGCCGGTCCCCCAATTTGGTCCTCCTTATGAAGCGGGCCCGGAGGGCGCCGCAATCAATGTTGAACGAATGGTGAGGGGCTTCCAACAGGGATTACGGGATCTGCTCCCCATCTGGGAGATCATTCTGGCTCCTGAAACGTTAGAGGGGATTCTGTCGTTGGGCCTGGCGGAGGCGGAAGAATTCCGCTTTCCTGCAGCCCTGTGGGTCCAGACGATCTATGACTTCGCTTTGGCCTATCATGAGAAGGCGCTGCATCGTGAACACCTGCTCAAGTCTCTGACTCCTCTCTATCTCGGACGAACGGCATCTCTCGTCCTGGAGACCAGAGAGGGAACCCCGGAGGATGTCGAACGAGTCATCGAAACACTGTGTGAAACGTTCGAGCGCATGAAACCTTATTTGACGAAGCGATGGAGGTTCTCATGAGTATTCTGTGGCAGGAAGCCATGCTCGAGGCGTTTCGAGAGACCACTCTTCGGATTGCACACCTATTGCCGAAACTTATGGCCCTGTTGACATTCCTCGCGCTCGGCCTGGCTGCCGGCTGGCTCGTCAAGTTTCTCTTCCTACGTGTCTTAAGGGCGGTACGTTTTGATGCGTTGTGCGAACGGTTCGGGCTGGGTACTTCACTGGCCAAAACCGGGATGAGTCAGTCGCCATCTCACCTGATCGGACGACTGTCTTTCTGGCTCGTATTTCTCCTGTTCGCGTTCATGGGGATCGATGCCTTGGATCTGCGGGCGACGGCGGATATGATGAGCCGCATCATCGCCTTTTTCCCG
>ERZ1370068.3827-contig-2928_pt1 | contig 10420 bp, 14 predicted proteins | sample MGYA00561227_ERZ1370068 | MGnify/ENA primary metagenome ERZ1370068 (study PRJEB38410, sample SAMEA6850437) | metagenome | study: Metagenomic assessment of the ecological functions of the soil: analysis of the soil microbiota associated with the...
AGCCGATCTCGGTGGACAGCTCGGTCGACCTAATCTGTGCGGTCGGCGTCGCGGAACTCCGGCTGCGCCCCGGCCCCTGAACGGGCCGCATCGCTTCGTCGGTTTGAACGGGCCGCCCCGAAGGGGGCGGCTGTTTTCTTGCGGCATGCTGCCCCCTGCAGTCGTCAGCGGTTCCTTGCCCGTGCCTGAGGCCGTTGCGCCTCTTGCCAAATCCCTCCGGCCTGAAACGATAGCGCAAACGGTCTCGCAGAAGGCCGCATCTCGGCGAATTTGGGAGGCGGAGATGGCACGAGAACGGCACACGAGCCACGGGTCCACGGTGCATTGCGCTGGTGGGCCCATTCCAGAGCGGCAAGACGACGCCTGCTCGAAGCGATCCTCGCCCGCACCGGCGCGATCCAGCGCCAGGGTACCGATCGACGCGGGCATCACGCGTCGGCGACGCCAGCAAGGAAGCGCGCCATCACAAGATGAGCGTCGAGACTCTCGGTCGCCACCACCACTTTCATGGGCGACAGCCTACACCGTTCATCGATTGTCCCGGCTCGGTCGAATTCGTGCACGACATGCGCGCGGCGCTGCCCGCGGTCGACGCCGCGGTCGTGGTGTGCGAGGCTCGACGAGAAGAAGATCGCCGCAGCTGCAGCTTATCCTGCGCGAGCTCGAAGAGCAGAAGATTCCCGCGTTTCCTGTTTCTCAACAAGATCGACAAGGCGGATGCCACCATTCACGACGTGCTCACGGTGCCTGCAGCCGGCGTCGCGCAGCAACGCTGCTGCTGCGGCAGATCCCGACCTTGTCGGGCGACATCATCACCGGCTTCGTCGATCTCGCGCTCGAGCGCGCCTTCGTCTACAAGCGAGCACGCGCCCTCGGAGGTGATCCCGCTCGAAGGCGATAGCGCTCGACCGCGAGAAGACCGCGCGCTTCTCCATGCTGGAGACGCTTGGCCGACCACGACGACGAGCTGATGGAGCAACTGCTCGAGGACATCCAGCCGCCGCGCGACAAGGTGTTCGACGATCTGTCCAAGGAGTTGCGCGACGGCCTGGTCTGTCCGGTGCTGATCGGCTCGGCGACGCGCACCAACGGCGTGTTGCGGCTGATGAAGGCGCTGCGCCACGAGGCGCCCGGCATCGCGGACAACCGCCAAGCGGCTCGGCGTCAAGGCCGGCAGCGAGCCGGTCGCCTAGTGTGATGAAGACGCATGCACACCGCGCACGGCGGCAAGATGTCGGTCGCGCGCGTGCTCACCGGCAAGATCGGCGACGGTACGACGCTCTGTCACGCCGGAGCGCGAGGCCGGCCGCGTCGCCGGCGTGTTCAAGCTCATCGGCCAGACACAGCGAGAAGCGCGGCCGCGCCGAGGCCGGCGAGACGGTGGCGCTCGGCAAGCTTGATCATGCCAAGACCGGCGACACGCTGACCGCCGGCAAGCAGGCCGCATCCGCCGATCGTCGAGGTCGCGCCTCATCCGCCGGTGCTGGCGATCGCGGTCGCCGCCAAGGAGCGCAAGGACGACGTCAAGCTTGGCCAGGCGCTCAAGCAAGCTGCTCGAGGAGGATCCCTCGATCACCGTCGTCCACAATGCGGAGGCGCACGAGGTGGTGTTATGGGGACAGGGCGAGATGCATCTGCGCGTGGCGACCGAGCGGCTTGCCGACCGCTTCGGCGTTGCCGACCGTATCGACGCAAGCCCACGGTCGGCTATCGCGAGACCATCAAGAAGGGTCATCATGCAGCGCGGCCGGCACAAGAAGCAGTCGGGCGGCCACGGCCAGTACGGCGACGTCGTGCTCGACATCAAGCCGCTGCCGCGCGGCTCCGGCTTCACCTTCACCGAAGAGATCAAGGGCGGCGTCGGTGCCGCGCAATTACATCCCCTCGGTGGAGGAGGGCGTCGCCGACGCGCTCAAGCACGGTCCGCTCGGCTTTCCGGTCGTCGACATCGCGGCGAAGCTGATCGACGGCTCCTATCACACCGTCGACTCGCTCGGACATGGCGTTCCAGCTCGCCGGCCGCCTCGCCATCCACGAGGGACTGCCGCAGTGCCAGCCGGTGCTGCTCGAGCCGATCTATCAGGTGGAGATCGTCTGCCCGTCGGAGGCGACCGCGAAGATGAACGCGCTGATGTCGGGACGGCGCGGCCAGATCCTCGGCTTCGACACCCGCGAAGGCTGGGACGGGTGGGACGTGGTGCGCGTGCAGATGCCGGAGTCGGAGATCGGCGATCTGATCGTCGAGGTGCGCTCGGCCACCGCCGGCGTCGGCAGCTTCACGTTCAAGTTCGATCACATGGCCGAACTCACCGGCCGCACCGCCGACCAGATCGTGGCGGCGCGAAAGGCGGCTGCGGCCTGAGCAGAAGCCGACGACATCGATCGAGGACGGACCCAATCCGGCGCCGTCCTCCGCTCGCGCCGAAGCCTCCGTTCGCGACATCCGAAGGCGAGGTGCGCGAGCCGTCTGCTAAAAGCGGCGCATGGACTTTTCCGTTTTCGCCGTCGCCACTCTCGACATTCGTGCTCTGCCGGTTTCGTCAAAGGGGTGATCCGGTCTCGGCCTGCCGACCGTCGCGATGGGGCTGCCTCGCGATCGTGATGACGCCGGCGCAAGCCGCTGTCGCTCCTGGTCGTGCCGTCGCTCCTCACCAATGTCTGGCAGGCGACGGGCCCCGTGCTGGTTCCGCTGGTGCGGCGGCTGTGGCCGATGCTGCTCGGCATTTGCCTCGGCACCTGGCTCGGCGGCGGACTTCTCACTGCTGATGACGGGACGCGGGCGTCCGTGGGATTGGGGCGGTGCTCGCACTCTACGGCGTTGCTCGGTCTCACCTCGGTCGAGCTCTTCCTGCCGGCCATCGCTCGAGCTGTGGCTGTCGCCGCTGATCGGCGTGGCGACCGGCCTCGTGACCGCTGGCCACCGGCGTGTACATGATCCCGTCCGCTCCCTACCTGCAGGCGATCGGACTCGGAGAAGCGACGAACTGGTGCAGGCGCTCGGTCTGTCCTTCACCGTATCGACGCTCGCCTTGGCGGCCACGCTGGTGCAGGTCGGCGCCCTGCAGACATCGGTTGCCGGCGCGTCGCTGCTTGCGCTCGCACCAGCGCTGGATCGGCATGGCGCTGGGGCAGTGGGTGCGCGCGTGTGCGTCCCGAGACCTTCCGCATCTGCTTTCTTCGCGGGCCCGCTGCTGCTGGGCGCCCACCTCGTTTTGCGTCCCTGGATCTAGCGATACGACGGCGCGTCGAGGTGAAGCGCGGTCCGTGCCGGCGCAATCTCCGCCGCCGGCGCCGCGCATCGGTTCCGCGCCGGGCTCAGGCCGGCTTCATTGCTGCCTCATCACCCCGGCCTGCCACAGCCGTGACTTGCCCGTGATGGCGGGCGCGGCGTATGCGGGGAAGGCACCTGATCCGGAGGATGAGCCCATGCATGTCATTCGCCGCCGCGGATGGGAGATTCCCGCACGCCTCGCCACGCCCGAGCGCCTGTTCCTCAACCGCCGCGGCTTTCTGGCCGGGACCGGCCTCGCCGCGCTTGCTCTGTCGCTGCCCGCGGATACGGCGCTTCGCCCAGCGCGCCAGCGATCTCCCCGGATCCGACCAAGGACCTCTATCCCGTCAAGCGCAACGATAAATTCGCGCTCGACCGGCCGATCACCGACGAGAAGATCAACACCAGCTACAACAATTTCTACGAGTTCGGCATGAGCAAGAGACGTCGCCAGGCCGGCGCAGGCGCTCAAGCTGCGGCCATGGACGGTCAAGATCGACGGCATGGTGGAGAAGGCAGCAGGAGGTCGGCATCGACGATCTCATCCGCAAGATGCCGCTGGAGGAGCGGCTCTACCGCCACCGCTGCGTCGAGGCGTGGTCGATGGCCATCCCGTGGAGCGGCTTTCCGCTTGCGAAGCTGGTGGAACTCGCAAGGCCGCTGTCCTCGGCGAAATATGTGCGGATGGAGACCTTCCTCGATCCCGCGGTCGCGCCCGGCCAGAAAGCAGACCTGGTATCCTTGGCCCTATGTCGAGGGCTGACGATCGCAGAGGCGACCAACGACACTCGCATTCCTGGTCACCGGCGCCTACGGCAAGCCGGTGTCGAAGGTCGCATGGGCGCGCCGCTGCGGCTCGCGGTGCCATGGAAATACGGCTTCAAGTCGATCAAGTCGATCGTGCGCTTCAGCTTCACCGATCAGCGGCCGAAGAGCTACTGGGAGGCGCTTGCAGGCCGCCGAGTACGGCTTCTGGGCCAACGTCAATCCGCAGGTGCCGCATCCGCGCTGGAGCCAGGCCACCGAGGAACTGATAGGCCTCAACGAGCGCCGGCCGACGCTGCTTTTCAACGGCTACGGCGAGTATGTCGCCGACCTCTACAAGGGTCTGGAGAAGGAGCGGCTCTGGGTACGACCGGTGGCGCGCTCATCCGCCGCGGGGCGCGGCCAGAATCAGCGGATTGATCCAGTAGCAGGTGCCCTTGGTGAGATTGATCGTGGGGCCCCATGCGATCGGCTTGCCCGTGTCGGGAATTTCGAATCCGAGCGTGAGCGCGGGCTGGTCGGTGTCGCGGGTGGTCAGGGGGCTACGCCGACGCTCGGTTTCCACTTGTAGACCGTTTTGGATGTCGGATCGGATACGGCGAAAATCAGCGGCTTTTGATACAGCGCCAGCGCGCGGTTGCGCAGCCCGATCACGGTATCGCTCGAATGCAGCAGCGTGGCCGCATCGCCGATCTCGCCGATGGCTCTCGGCGACCAACCCGGCAGGGACACCGCCGTCGACGTCACCGGGATGATCAAGAAGTGCAAGGTGTCCAGCTTGTGCTTGGCCGCCACGTCGCAGTCGGCCATGGCCTGCACGATCCAGCCGTAGTCGTCGGTCTTTTTCACCGCCCGGATTTGCGGCGCCCGGCGCCGCACCCGCTTGCGCTTGCGGGTCCGGAGCTTGATCGCTGCGCAAGCTCTGCCAGCCCAGTACGACCAATCCGCCGGCCACGAGCACGGCCACCACCAGCGCGGTGGCGGCAACCGGATTGGGCAGGTTGCGCCTGTGGCAGCTGGGGCACGACCAGGCGAAATAGGAGACGGCGGCGCCGCAGTTCGGGCATCGACCGACGGGCAATCCAGTCATCGGACGGAATCCACTCCGCGGAGAATCGCCGGTGGAGAATAGAGCGTTTTCAAGGGAAGCGGAATCCGGTTCACCCAGTTCTCCGGCGGCGTCGCGATGGCATCGGCGGGCGCACAGCTTCGGAGCGTCGTGCTTGTTCCATTGCCCGTCAGCGCCAGGGGAGATCTGGCTGGGCCGTAATTCTCGAGCGAGGGCCGGTCGAGTATGGATACGGCGCCGCGGGGGTGCAACCGGATTGATGGCCGCGTGCCGGGAGGCGTAAACCGGACGGAACCGGTAGCAGTTCCGGGACTATCAAGCCGATCACCGCGCACGGTGTCGCGCAGCAATGGAGACGTTTCGATGGCTGGTGAGATCGTTCAATCACAATCCCGCGACCATGGCCGCGCCGGGCGGTCACTACAGCCATTCAATCTCGCGCCAACGGATTTGTCTTTGTCTCTGGTCAGTTGCCGATCGCGCCCGACGGCACTCAAGCTCAACGAGGCGCCGTTCGAGCAACAGGCGCAGCAGGTGCTCGACAACGTGGCGCATGTGCGTTGAAGGCGGCCGGCAGCTCCATCGCCGGCCTGACGCAGGTGCGCGTCTACGTCACGGATATCGAGGCGTGGCCCGCCTTCAATACGCTCTACGCGGCCTGGGCCGGCGCAGCGCGTCCGGCGCGGGCGGTGGTGCCGGTGCCCAAGCTGCACTACGGGTTCAAGATCGAGGTCGAAGCCGTCGCCGTCAAAACGGGGCCCTGAGCGAAATCACCGTCAGATTGAATCTTGGATCGCGACCCCGGCATTTCTCGGCCACATGATCTTGCCCGAAAAGTCTGCAACTTTTCGGGATCATGCTCTAGCTGCCTTCGCCGCTTTCCGCCTCGGCGAGCTTGCTGCGCCAGTCCTTGCGGGCGCGCACGAGCGACAGCGCAGCGAGCGCCAGGAGCACGGCGCACACCGCGAGCAGCACCGCCGCGATCGGGCGCTGGACGAAGATGGTCCAGTTGCCGTTCGACATGATCAGCGACTGGCGCAATGCACATCTCGAAGGTCGGCGCGATCACCAGGCCGAGCACCAGCGGCGCCGGGTCGAGCCCGAACTTGCGCAAGCCGTAGCCGACCACACCCATGATCAGCATGATCCAGACGTCGACGATCGAGTGGCTCACCTCGTAGACGCCGACGATGCAGAACATGATCACCAGCGGATAGAGGTAGGCGTACGGAATGCGCAGCACGTTCACGAAGATGCCGACCAGCGGCAGGTTGAGCGCAAGCAGCATCAGGTTGCCGACATACATGGAGGCGACGAAGCCCCAGAACACGTTGGGGTGCTCGTTCACCAGCGTCGGTCCGGGCGGCACGCCATGGATCATCAGCGCCGCCATCAGCACCGCGGTGATCGGGCCGGTGGGAAGGCCGAGCGCCAGCATCGGCACGAACGCGCCGGTCGAGGCGGCATTGTTGGCCGATCCTGGTCCGGCGACGCCGGCGACCGCGCCCTTGCCGAACTCCTCCGGATGCTTGGAGACGCGCCGCTCGACGGCATAGGACAGGAAGCTCGAGATGATATGCGCGGAGCCGGGCGTGAGCCCGACCAGGAAGCCGAGGATCGAGCCGCGCGCGATCGGCATGACCGACTGGCGCCACTCCTGCCGGCTGGGCAGCAGCTCGCGCAGCTTTGGCGCGATGACCGTGCCGATCACCGTTGGCGGACGGTGTCGACAGGATCTCGCCCAGGCCGAACAGGCCGACCGCGACCGGCACGATGCCGATGCCGTCCCCGAGCTCGGGGATGTCGAACGAATAGCGGAAATGCCCGGTCATGTTGTCGATGCCGATGGTGCCGAGCAGGAGCCCGACGCACGCCATCAACAGGGTGCGCGGCAGCGAGGTCGACGACATGTAGGCGAGGAAGACGAGGCCGAGCACGAGCAGCGCGGTGTATTCGGGCGGTCCGAAGCGCAGCGCGAAATTGGCGAGCGGCGGCGCGATCAGCGTCAGCATGATCACGCCGAACGTGCCGGCGATCCAGGAGCCGACCGCCGCGATGCAGCAGCGCCGCGCCCGCGCGGCCTTTCTGCGCCATGGCGTAGCCGTCGATGCAGGTCATGACCGAGGCGGCTTCGCCCGGGATCCGCATCAGGATCGAGGTGGTCGAGCCGCCGTATTGCGAGCCGTAATAGATGCCGGCCAGCATCACGACCGACTTCGTGGTGTCGAGCCCGAAGGTCGCGGGCAGCAGAATGCTGATGCCGGACAGCGGCCCGATGCCGGGCAGCACGCCGACGATGGTGCCGACCAGGCATCCGAGAAAGGCGTACCACAGCACGTCGGGCTGGAGCGCGACCGAGAAGCCGAGCAGCAGGCTGTCCAGCGTCCCCATTGCTGGAATCCCAAGACGCCGGGCTCGAGCGGCGTCTTGAGCACGACCGCGAACAGCAGATAGGTGAGCGCGACCACGCCGGCGCTGAACGCCGCCGCGGCGGAGCACCGGCGCGGCGTTCGGCGCCGAAGGTCAGGGTGAACAGCAGCAGCGCCATGGTGATGACGAAGCCCAGCGGCTGATAGAGCGCGATGGCGACGCGCGGTGATGGCGACGACCCGGGCGGCATGCGGCAGGTCTCCCCATGCAAGGCCGGCGAGCGGCGCGCTCTCGCCGGCGCGCCCGATCGAGCAAAGGCCAAACACGATCATCAATCCTGCCACCAGCTTCGGCATCATGCCGGCGCTGGAAACGACAGCGTCCCCACCGGCAGATCGCCACTGAGCGCGAGCACGACCGATCCCGAGCGCCACGAAGACGCTGCCGGCGACGTGATCGGTGCGGATGATCAAGCGCTATCCTTTCCTTCCCCGCGCATCGCGCGGCTGGGAGTGGTCAGGGGTGAGGGGCGCGCGATGCCGCGCAGATGGTTTGCACAATTCGTCGCGCGATCGGGCTTTAGCCTCGACTCTTGCCGATCGAGCGGATCGCCGCTTCGATGCGCTTGGTATCGGCCGCCCAGAAAGCCGCGAATTCCGGCTGATCCATGTAGGCCGGTTCCTGCCCAGATTGGCGAGCGCCGGCCTTGAACGGTTCGCTGTTGGCCGCCTTGCTCAAGACCTCGCGCAGATAGGTCGATGACGTTGGCCGGAGTGCCCTCGGGCGCGAACGTCCCGACCCAGAGATAGTATTCGACGTCGTAGCCGGCTCCTTCATGGTCGGAACGTCCGGCAGCGCCTTCGAGCGCTGGCCGCCGAACAAGGCGCAGCGGTCGCGCCTTGCCGGCCTTGACCTGCGACAGGCAGGCCGAAACCGACGAGACCAGCACCTGCGAATTGTTGCCGAGCAAGGCGGTCAATGCCGGTCCGCCGCCCTGGGTCGGCAGATGGCGCAGCTTCACGCCGGCGGCGTTGGTGAACAGCGAGCGGTCGGAATGTGGAGCGCGCCGTAGAGTCCCGACGAGCTGAAGATGATCTCGTTGGGACGCTTCTTGGCGTCTTCGACGAATTCCTGCAGCGTCTTGTACGGCTGCTGATCGTTGCAGACGAGGACGCAGGATCGGCGACGTAGCGCGCGAGCGGAATGAAATCCGCATTGGTGAACTTCGGCTGCCGGCCGAACAGCCGGTCAACCTCGGCAAAGCCTGAGATCGAGGTCAAATGGGACAGCGAGCGTGTAGCCGTCGGGCTTGGCGTTGGCGGCGACCTGAGCGCCCACCTGCCTGCGCCGCGCCCGCCTTGGTGTCGATCACGACAGGCTTCTGCACCATGGGCTCGAGGATTGCCGCCAGCGGGCGCACTGACGACGTCGACCGCGCCACCGGGCGGAAACGGGTTGATCACGGTGATGGCGCGCGTGGGATGGGCGTCCTGCGCGAAGGACGATCCTGAGGGGCCGCCGCCGCAGCGGCCGAGCCGATGACGAAGCTGCGTCGATCCACGCGTTCCTCCTTTTGGAAAAGCCGGACTTCGGGGCCGGCATCGTTGGATCGCGGATGGTAGCGAGGGCGCTCGCTCCGGGCAACCGCGGCCGGTGTCGTGCTTTCGTCTCGGCAGGCTATCGCGGCGAGTCGTTTCGTCGATGATGGCGACCGCCGCGCGTCCAGCCGGCGGAACCGCCCCGCACCTTGACGGGAAAGCAGCTCACCGTGAATCCGTTGGCCGGCAGCGCCTCGAGATTGTGCAGCTTCTCGATGTGGCAGTAGCCGATCTCGCGGCCGGCCTTGTGGCCTTCCCAGATCAGGCTCGGCGTCATGGTCTCGGCGAGATATTTCTCCGTGGTATGGACGAACGGCGCGTCCCAGCTCCAGCCGTCGGTGCCGGTGACGCCGCACGCCGCGCTCGAGCAGGTACAGCGTCGCCTCGCGCCCCATGCCGCAGCCCTTGGCGACATAGTCCGGGCTGGCCATATGCGCGCGCCGGCGCTGGTGTTCACCAGCACGATCTCCAGCGGCGTGAGCGTGTGGCCGATGCGCTCGAGCTCGGCTTCGACCTCGCGGCGCGTTGGCGACATAGCCGTCGGGAAGATGGCGGAAGTCGAGCTTGATCGCCCGGCTGGAAGCACCATTCGAGCGGCACCTCGTCGATGGTGATCGCGCGCTTGCCGCCGTCCATGGTCGAGGCGAAATGCCAGGGCGCGTCGAGATGGGTGGTGTTGTGGGTCGAGAGCTTGATCCACTCGATCGCCCAGCCTTCGCCGTCCGGCAGATCCTGCTCGGCGCAGGCCGGGGAAGAACTTGACGATGTCGGCCGCGGTCTGGCGGTGGGTTAAATAATCGATCTTCGGCCCGTAGCCCGGCGGATCGGCGGCGACGTCGTTCTCCAACGGCACTGAAATGTCGATCAGATGTGCGCGGCATGTGAATGCTCCTCGACCTGCGATGTCCGCTGTCTCCTGCGTCCCGGGTAGGCTTCGCCGGGCCGAGGACAAGCAGGACGGTCAACCTGATGCTTGAGATTCGCTGGCGGCGTGACAGTGTTCGGGGAAGGACCACGTCGCGAGGAGAGCACCATGCCGGCCTATTGGGTTGCCCGATCGAAGATCAACGATCCCGTCGAATACAAGAAGTACACCGACCTCGTGCCCGGCATCATCGCCAAGTTCGGCGGCAAGGTGCTGGCGCGCGGCGGCCGCTACCAGATCATGGAAGGGCCCGACAAGTTCCAGCGCTTCGTGGTGATCGAGTTTCCGACCTTCGAGCAGGGCGTCGCCTGCTTCACCTCGCCGGAATACGACCGCGCTGCCGCCTTTCGCCGCAAGGGCGCCGGCGAGGTCGAGACCGTCATTGTCGAAGGCGGCGATCCAAGTCGCTGATTTGGGCGGTG
>ERZ1370068.6095-contig-5096_pt1 | contig 10410 bp, 17 predicted proteins | sample MGYA00561227_ERZ1370068 | MGnify/ENA primary metagenome ERZ1370068 (study PRJEB38410, sample SAMEA6850437) | metagenome | study: Metagenomic assessment of the ecological functions of the soil: analysis of the soil microbiota associated with the...
CCGCGGACAAAGTCCGCGACGATCTCGCCAGCGCGGAAAAAAACCGAATGCGCCGATGATTACGCCTTGGTGCCTCGAAATCGTTGCCGAAAAGCTCTAGAGCAAGGATTTCGCACACGTTCGGTCTCGTGACAGTAATTAGTGAGCGATTCCTACCAGGCCCAGGCGTTCCGGCATCGGATCGCAGCGCCGTAATCACTTCGAAGGCGATGACCGCGTCGAGCAGCATTCCCAGTTGCTCGGCCATTCTACGATGTCCTCGCGGTTTACGGCGCGGGCGAATGCTTTGTCTTTCATCTTCTTTTTCACGGCGCGCAACATCGACATCCTGAATGCTTTTTGTTGGGCGAACGAGTGCGACGGCTACGTACAAAGCTGCTTAGTTCGTCCACGGCGTAGAGCGTTTTCTCAAGCGCTGTCTCTCGCCAGAGACGTTTGCGTAATCCGCGTGCGAAAGAATCAGCGCGGCAGATTTCTTCGCTCCAGCCTGTTGTCGCGCAACCATGCCACGCCGACGAATGGATGGCCTTCGGTCGGACTGCGTTCGAGCATTGGATGGCGTTCATAATCCATGTCTGCAGCAGGCCAATCGGCTTCCCAAAGATCGGCGTCTTCGCCGCGCAATTGCGCAAAATGTTTCATCGAATCGGCAACGGCGTAGCAATGTTTCCGCAGGCTTCCGATTTGACCCAGTCGTGGAGAATGTTCAACGCTTGATGGCGAGAGCTTCAGTAGTCATCTGATCTTCGTTTGTTTGAAACTTATATGATTGCGTAATGGAGTTCCCAGGCAAGTGGAAGTTCATCGTTGCGGCGTTGTGCTTCAAAAACGCGCCTTTCCTCTTCCGCGCCGCCATCATTGCCACCGTAATGGGCAGGCGTCTTCATCCCGCGCCTATTATGCAAGTTTTGGATTGGGACATCAGGGGCTCAGTACGCCGAGTGGAAAGGGAACTTTACCCGGAGGATTTTGCTGGTGCGGCGAAAATGTTGCCGTTTTACGCCGAACGTCTTTCGACTACGGAAATCAATTACACGTTTCATCCGGATTCCCGCGCCCAAAGACGATTGACAACTGGATAGGCGCTTAACTCCTGAGAGCTTTTCGGTTCGCGTTGAAAGCGCCACAGAAAATCACGCATTGGTTAAAGCTGCGCGTGAATGCGCCGGATACGCTGCGGTATTTCTACGATGTAGTCTCGGCGCTCGGCGAAAAACTGGGACCGGTGCTGTTCAGCTGCCGCCCAATTTCAGCAGAAGATATTCTGGTGCTGGGCGATTTCTTGAATGGTATTGCCCGGCGGAATGCGCGCTGCGTTCTGAATTCCGTCACGAATCATGGTTCGACGATCAAGTCTTTGAAACATTACGGACACGAGGCGCTGCGCTGTGTATCGCTGACACTGAAAAACTGGAGACGCCAAGGGTTGTCACCACGGATTACGGACTGCCTGCGGTTACGCCGGGAGGATACGCGCAGAGCGACGTCAGAACGCTGGACTAGGTTAGTCCGCGCGAGCAGGCGTCAAACTGGCTCGAGAGTTTTCAGTTTATTTCAAACATGAAGAAGCGGCGCATCGGCCCGAAGCTGGCGTCGCAAATGAAGGAATTGCTGAAGTAGAAGGTCAGCCAACGTCCAACGCTAAACGCGGTCGGATTCCAAATTAAAGTTGCTGATCTACCTGCCGATGAGAATAAGGATTCCAGCGGCGAGTGCCACAAGGTATAAAGAAAAACGAACGGTCCGAGGTTTAAACCGAATCCTAAAAGGCCATCGATGATCAGATAGACCGCGAGCAGCACCATGCCGATGTTCTTCGTGAATTTCATGCCGCAGTATTTTGCTCGCCGCTGTCCGTGACAATCCAAAATCGCCTAGGGGCCTTTTATTTGGCGATCGCTACCTGCCAGCCGCACGAATTACCACCGCTGAAATATCTTTCACATCTACGAAGGCGTCGTAAAACTCCGCGCCGGTCAGATGGGAAAGATAGACAATGTTGTCGGTTACCTGGCCGACCTCTCCTCCGACCTTTTCTCCAGATCTCAAGGTGCAACCTCGACAGCTTTGCCCGCGTTGCCCTGCAGGATGCTGAGTACACTCGCATTAGGCTGGAGGGCGGCTCTTTCCTGCGCCAGCAAGCTGGAACAAGCGACCGCCGCAATAATGATTCCGAGAAGAATTGAGTAGCGTTTCATGACCGACTGGTTCTGACCAACTACGCTCCGATTGGCGAGCAAATAATCACAAGAAACGGTGGTCTCCGAATTCGCCGCAAGCTGATCTAAGCGCGGATTGGAAACCGGTCCTGCTTGATTCATTGGCAGCAGAAGCGCTTGCCCTACAATTCTGCATGGTCTCGATTGCCGAAAATCTTGAGCGTGTCCGAGAGCAAATCACCCAAGCGGCTGCAAAAGCTGGTCGCGCAGTAAATGAAATTGAGCTCGTGGCGATCACGAAGACGCATCCAGCCGAGAGAGTGCGCGAGGCAGTCGCGGCCGGGCATACAATCTTTTGGCGAAAGCCGGGTCCAGGAAGCCCGGGCGAAAATTCCAGAGCTGCCGTCAAACTTGCGCTGGCATTTCGTAGGACATCTCCAGAAAAACAAGATCCGGCACGCGCTGCCCTTGTTCGAAGTTTTTCACGGTGTCGATTCGCTTGCATTGGCTCAGGAAATGAACCGGATCGCGGCGGAGGACGGGGAGCGTCCGCGCGTTGTTACTGGAAGTAAATGTGGCGGGCGAGGGGAGCAAATTTGGTTTTAAGGCCGAAACCCTGCGCGCGAAATAGGATCCCTTCTTGCGCTATCGCGATTGTCGATCGAGGGACTCATGTGTATTCCGCCGCTCGCGGAAGAAGCGGAAGCGTCCCGGAAATTTTTGTGCAGCTGCGCGAACTGCGCGATTCGCTCGAGAAAGAATTCGATGTGAATTTTCCACATCTGTCCATGGGAATGACGCAAGATTATCTGGATCGCGGTTGAGGAAGGAGCGACCCTGGTGCGCGTGGGCACGGCGATTTTCGGCGAACGACCTAAACGGCAGAAGATTAATGCGGCTCGAACCAACAAACATTCAGCAGATAGGAGACTGAGCTTGCCATATCCTGGAATGACGGGACGGAATCGTTTTTCAAGCTAGAGACGCTGCGACGCGCGTGTCCTTGCGCGGGATGCGGTGGCGAACCCGACGTGCTCGGTAATATCTCGCGGCCGCAGGTAACGTATACGGACAGAGTTTTCAGCTCGTCGGCTTCGATCTCGTAGGCGGCTACGCGTTGCAGCCGCGGTGGGCCGACGGACACAGTACTGGAATTTATAGCTTTACTTACTTGCGGCGATTGGGAGAAGCTCTGGAGTGAAGGTGTGCGATAAAACTGAAGCCGATTCATGCCCCTGACACTGAAAATCGCGGTCGTTTTGCTGTGCTTCGCGTTGTGCGGAGCCGGCACTTTCATTGCCTCAACTGCGCGAGAAGAATCTAAGCAGCCGCAAAATGAATACGATTCCGGTTAAGAATCACGAGATCGCGCGGCGTATTTGGATTGTAGCCTGATTTTGTAGGCCGCCTCTGTGAGGCGGCTATCGGATTAGCGTCCTGACACAGACGCACTACAATTTTGGAATCGTGATCCGTAGCAGGGTCGTTCCTTCCGGTTCGCGGATGTAACTGTCTATCCTCCAGTTCAGCGGGAATTAGGAAAAATTCCCCAGGCCTAAGATCGACGTCCGGCGCAGCGCAGGGAGCCGGTGAGGCAACAAGCGATTGCGAACTGCGCTGCGAGGGCTATCTCGCGCGGTGAATCGAGACTCCATTTCTGGATCTCAAACAAGTCGTCACGCAGGAACAGTTCACCTTGGGGTTGCACCAATCGCGGTCGAACATCATGCAAAATCGATGCATTGAAGCGCCTGATCGATGTGTAACTGACGCTGCTTGCCTTTGTCGTCCAGGCGGTTCCAATCGAACACGCGATATGTGGTATCGCTGTTCTGCTGGATTTCGATCAGTAAAATACCGGCGCCCACAGCATGAAAGCGTCCTGCCGGAAGGAACGGCGGCGTCACCCGCTTTGACTCTGATCTTGTGAACGTGATCGGCCGCTGTGCCATCGCGGAGCGCCTTCTCAAACTGCTCTCGCGTGATCGCCTCTCGAAATCCGAGATAAAGCTCGGCGCCTGGATCGGCTCGCGGCAGCATGCTCAAAACTCCGTTTTCGGTTCGCCTCCCAATCTGCTGGCGACTTCCTCTGGCGGATGCACTTGCAGTGAAAGTTTCTCGCGGGCATCAAGAACCTTCAGTAGCAGCGGAAAACGTGGAGCGTCGGGCAACGTCTCCGAAAGATTTCGTCCCGATGTTGAGTCCAGAGTTCGTGCAAAGGTTTACCGCGCAGCGTCCCGTTGCGCACGATGCTCTGTGCTTCCGGCCGATCCGCTATTTCCCATGATTCGCCGATCGGCTTCTGCGGTGGCAATTTTTTGCCGAACTCAGATTCGAGACGCCGTCCGCCCCAGACGCGTTCCATGAAAACGGGTTCGAAGGTGAGGGGAGTCAGAGCTGGATTGGCCTTCATTACGGATTTCAGATCGGTAAATTTGTAGGACGTTTCTGTGAAACGCCATTTATTTAATTGGCTTCTGACACGAACGACCTGCAAACGAATGCGACGCATTTCTAAAATACTGGCTACCATTGCTGATCTGGGTTGGCGTGATTTTCCTCGGCTCGACCGATCTGATGTCTGCCGAGCACACATCGCGATTCATTGTCCCGTTTTTGCGCTGGCTCAAACCCGACATTTCGGCGGAGACGCTTTCGCGTCGATTCACTTCATTCGTTCGGAAGTGCGTGCGCACGTGGGCGAGTACGCTATTCTGGGGCTGCTCTTGCTTCGCGCGGCGACTTTCGACGACGAATTTCAAGCGGTCGATACCGATTAGGTATCTGAGTGTCTTGGGCGTGTGCCTGCTTGTGGCTGCCACTGACGAATTTCACCAAACGTTCGTCGCGTCTCGTGGCGCATCGGTCAGGGACATCATGATCGACAGTGGTGGCGCAGTTCTCGGGCTGCTAGTCGGCTCGATATTTACGAGATGAGATCGTTCAATCAGGCTCGAAAAAGCACCTGCGGACTCATAGGTGTGAGATCGCAGTATTTGAAGGCACCGCTGTCCTGTGGCTTGCCTTTCTCAGAGAGTTAATGAAATAATCAGCGTGAATGCTGATCCCGGTTGAAGGATTGCATCTGTTCGCGTTCTCACTTCAGGTTTTCCGATGCGCTCCTTCGGAAGAGCCAATCGTACTTAGGTCAGACCAGCGCGGTGAAACGTCACGAGCGGCGTTGCACTTGGAAATCCTAATGTTCGCCTCATGATAGAAAGGATTACGGCAATTCTTTGTCATCGTCTGCCACGGTCAAACGTTGCGTCATGACAACTCTTCCCTCCGTATTTTCTGCCATGGGGATTTGGCTTGTTGCCTGTTTGGTGTCGCCATGCATCGCAGGAAGCGTCACGCAAGAGGGCGGAACAGGCATCGATGCGCAGAGGAAGCGCCCAGGATTACAGCCACGCCAGAGCGCGTTAAAGTTCGGTGATGATTCCGCCAGCACCGATATTGCCTGGAATACCGGCAATGGATCGAAGCGGTTTCGTTTTCGTGACGGCAAACAGCCGGCCGCCAGTTCTTCTCGCTACAGGCAACGGAAGGTAGCCGCGTTATCTCGTGGATTCGGACAGGGCAACTATGTTTTCGAGCTCTATGGAGATGCTGAACGGCGGACGTTGCTTGCCACAGTAACCGTTTCCGGCGTCGCCACGGAACTCGAGACTTCTTCACACGAACTGAATTATCGCACAGCCAACTACGCTGGCTGCTGTTTGCTACGCTCGCTCGTCAGTGTTATATACCGCGCTTTACTTGAGCTCGACGGGACCGGTGCGCGACGAAATTTTCCTCTTGAGCCGGCCAGTTCGCCTCGTCCGCTTCACGTTGCGCGAAATCTGCTACTCGGCCTCGGCATGCATTCGTTTGTGTAGATGGCGTGGTCTTTCATACGCGCCTGTAACTCGATTCTGGCGCCCGATTCTTACGCGGGGCGAATGGCAGCCATTACACGAGCCGAAAGGCACGCGTCCTTCATCGGGTCTCAAAGAGGTGCTGGTTTTGGGCGATTCGCGAATGGCGGAGGGATTCTCTTCCGCGGTTGCCGACAAACTCAGCTCTCTCGATGGATTCAAGTTTGTGAATCTCACGGAACCCGCTTCCGCGGTGAACATATGGGACTACATGCTGCGAGAAGTCGATCCTACGAGACGCCGTTACTGGGCGATTGTGGTTCCCTATGGCATCGGCTTTGAACCAAAGCAGCGCCGACCCGCTTGAGGATCTCCATGGCAGCTCCGCTTTTACGCTATGGAGACTGCTTCCAATTTTGCGTCTGCTTTTCAGCGCATGGTCGGGTCGCTTTAGAGCATTTACAGCATGCATCCTGCGAGGCTCGGCGTTCCAGAGCGATGTTGTCGATCTTTCTCGAACATCCCATCGCGCGTATACGAAGCGTCCAGCGAGAGCCCAGGAGACTGCAAGCCCGCGATATCTACAAAGGCCGCGATTATGATATCGCCGGCACTTCCTATGATCCCAAGACCGGTCAGGTAACTTTTCCACCGCGATTAACTGAGGCCCAGAGAGACGCCATCAGAGACAGCCTGGTGAAGCCGTCGCAATCGGAAACACAAGATTTCCTAGAGAATGCAGCGGGACGGGATCCAGCGAATCCTGAATCGTTATTCGGCCAGTTCGACCGAGATCGTCCTTACGCCTGTCCTCGCGGTCCATTTGCCGGGCTCCCGGGAGCTTCCATGACATTTCATGCTGCTTTTCCCACCATTAAGACTCAGAGGACCGTTTTTTCACTTCCCAGAACAAACGTTCGATTTTCTTGAAAAACCCGAATATTACTTTGACGGGTACCTACCTTAATTCAAAAGGCCGGCAACGATTTACTGAAACGCTGGTAACTGAGTTAGTAGGGCGCCTGCGGTCGGCCAATTCGAATGGGCGTGTTCACTCTCGACTCAAGGCCGGTAGCGGATCGCTTCCCGTTAGGCAACGCTGGCTCAGATATTGGGAGAGCTATCGGCGATGGTTCAAATGACAAGCCATGGACGAGGCCAGACTAGCTATTAACCGAGTTGTTCGATGTTATTTAACAGCTTTCAATGCTGGATCTTCTTTTTGATCGTGGCGACGCTGTTTTACAGCGTCCCGTTTCGCATCGGCAAGTTCTTGCTCCTGGGTGCGAGTTACATCTTTTACATGTGGTGGGATCCGCGATTCATCGTGCTGATTCTTACCTCTACGGTAGTTGACTACTACCTGGGAATTCTGCTGGAGACAGCCAGTGGCCGCCGCAAGAAGTTTTTGCTTGTTGTTAGCCTCGTAGTTAACCTCGGTATTCTTGGTTTCTTCAAATACTACGATTTCTTTGCAAGCTCGCTGGCCGCGTTGCTTCACGTGCCGAGTCATCGGTTGTGTTGCAAATTATTCTTCCGTAGGCGTCAGCTTTTACACTTTTGCCAGTCTTTCCTACACCATCGATGTCTATTGGGGGAAGATGAAGGCTGTGCAGAAACTTCGTCGACTACGCGCTGTTCATCGCATTTTTTCCTCACCTCATTGCCGGTCCAATCATTCGGGCCCGGCAATTCATCTCACAAATTCAATATTGGCGACGCCCGGCGGCGATTATGGTGCAGAGCGGCATCATTCTTGTTCTGTCCGGTCTGATTAAGAAGATGGTGTTTGCCGATCGATTCGCCGTCGTGTCCGATGGATATTTCAATGATCCGACGGCGCACCCGGGCTGGCTGGCTGCAGTGGTCGGGTTGCATCGCATTCTTCATGCAGGTCTTTTTCGATTTCTCTGGTTATACCGATATCGCTCGCGGTTGCGCCGAAGCTGCTGGGCTTTGAGTTTCCGCTTAATTTCGCGCGCCCGTTTCTGTCCAGAAATCCGCCCGACTTCTGGCAGAGGTGGCATATGACACTCTCCACGTGGGTCCGGGACTATTTGTTCATGCCATTCAGCCGAGGAAGGAAAGGGCACGTTCGTGTTATATCGCAACCTGATTGATTGTGATGGTGCTCGTGGGCTTGTGGCATGGAGCTAACTGGACATTTGTCGCCTGGGGCGCCTATCATGGCGTTCTGCTAATCGGGTATCGTCTTTTCGATCGGGCAACAGCTAGGGACAGCGATTGCCAAAGTTATGAAGAAGCGCTATTTCGTGCCGTTTAGCGTTGGACTGATGTTTGCTGTCCTTCGTGTTAAGGTATGGCTTTCTTTCGCCCGAAGACTCTCCAGACCAGCGGATACGTCTTAAGTGCGCTGTTTGGTTTCCAGCACGTAACTGGTGAATTCCTGCTGACAACTGGGACGATCGTGCTGATTTTTATTTCTCTGTTTTTGGCGGTCGCGCAGGAACGCAGTCAGTTTATTGATCGTCTCGCCTTGCAACCAGCGCGCATTCAGATCCCGGCATACGTTTGCGCGTTTCTGGCGCTCGAGCTGTTTCCCGGCTACCGGTCCAGGTGCCGTTTGTTTATTTTCAGTTTTGATCTGCTGGAAATGGAAATGGGCCTGACTGGGCTCGAACCAGTGACCCTGCGCTTATCAAGCGCATGCTCTAACCAACTGAGCTACAGGCCCGATTCTGCGGCATAGCGACTTTGAATTTCGTTGCCGTTTACGATTTGTGAACGCAACGCCGCGTCACGCGCGACATAAATCGACAATTGCAAATCGCAAAATCGCGTATAAACCGACGAAAGCGAAGCTCGCGGAGTGAAATGTCGCTTGCTGCGAATGCGACTGGAAGCGGTTTCAGATATCTTATCGCCAAACCGAGCCATCAGTCACTGATCACAAAACGATCTTAGGTTTTGACTGCCACGGCTTCCATTTAGACGTGTGAACGATGCGGCCAGAATTGTGATTTTGAGACGCGGCCGCAGTCGTCTATTAAACCGGTATAAAACCGCTGAGATTCACCTCGCTTTGCAAAACGTTAACATAGAATTTCAGTGGGTCGCAACTGGCTTGCCGAGTCGGCGGCTCTCGCGCGAGAAATGGGCAAGTGAAAAGATCTCTCACGCCTTCGCCAAGGCTACGGCGCGGCAGTCATACTCTCCTCTGACGCGGCGGACTAGAGGCAAGGGGATTATGCTCCCGCTGGTGCATCCGAAAATGTGCCCAATTGTTAGATTTTGCCTCCACGCCTCGGGGCTTTGGAGGCAGGAGAGTTTCCGAACGCTGACTTCAGCTTGCAAAGCTGGCGCTCTATAGCCAAGGCTGATGCGCCTTGTGGATTTTCGACTGTGGATTGCGAATTGCCGGGATTGCAACTGGATGCCCCGATCATCGCCGAAGTCACTGTCGATCTTTCAGTGACCGCCGTAACTGTCTTCCGAACGGCGTTTCGCGTCGCTCGCCATGTGTCATTCAAAGCTGAAATGCCGGATGGCGATCTGACAGATCGACCATCCGGCTCGCCTTCGCGCTGTCTTCGAACGAGGCTGCGTTCGTGCGGCTGAAGAAAAGCGGCGCTGTTTTCCCTGCCATTAGTGTCCCCCGACAGGTGCCGCCAAATATGCAATTAACGCGCCGGCGGATTGGGTCGAAGATAGCTCTACCTGTAATCCTCTCCCTTGTCTGTTTCCTGTCTTGCACTTGAGTGCGAGAAAGGCAGAATAGCCGCCTTTGAGATCGTTGAGGTCTGTTGGGGTAGGCACCGTGGTCCCGAACAACGGCGCGACAATCAGCCCTGGTGTCCGCGTCGCAGGAGCACCGACTACCTGGCGACGTTCGTTAATACCGTAGGCCTCGCTGTCTACATGTTGCGGTGTGCGTCCTTTCAAAGGCTTCAGAGGTCGGATGCCATCCTCCTGGTCCACATGAAAGCGTGTAGTGACGTCGCCTTCAACAAAGGCCGGGTCGCCGGCAAACCCGACGACATCGCCGTGTTGATTGATTGCCGTCGGCGTGTTCCACCACGGCGGCTCGACAGGATACCAGATATCGGTCACCGCGCCGTTTTCCCAAAGGCGGCGTGCTTGGCAGTATGTCTTCCAACGGCCTGGTCGCAGATGCCCGAAATGCCCACGATTTGACCATTGTCGTTGATCGCCGTGGCGGCCCTGAGAGTGTCGCCGGGGATCAGAGGGAGGTCGTGGATCTGGTCTGGTGATCCAGAGTTCCACATGGCTGGGCGAAACTGGAGGACTTGGGTGCGAGCAGCACGTGGGTCATGAACACCATTCTCCGCCCAGCCCACACTGACGCAAGTTGTTGGCTCGTGGCAAAACCGTGTTTCACCCGGAAAATTGGGAAGCTCCCCTGTAGTCTGCCA
>ERZ1370068.9836-contig-8584_pt1 | contig 10410 bp, 17 predicted proteins | sample MGYA00561227_ERZ1370068 | MGnify/ENA primary metagenome ERZ1370068 (study PRJEB38410, sample SAMEA6850437) | metagenome | study: Metagenomic assessment of the ecological functions of the soil: analysis of the soil microbiota associated with the...
CCAGTTACGTATTGCTCACCGGCTTGGGCATGAGCATCGTGCGCACGCTGACCAGCAACTCGGCGGATCGATCACGATTGCGGACAATCCCGGTGGTGGCGCGTTGATCAGTGTTCCGGTCGTCTTGCAGCGTGGCATCGTCTCCGGCAGCGACCAGGCCGAGAAGGTGATTTCACTGGCGGACCCGTTCGTGCGCCATCGCAGCCGGGTCCCTGCATTGCGCATCCTGATCGCCGACGACCAGGTAACCGAACCGCATCGTGCTCGATCGCATGCTGGAGAAAGGCCGGCCACCGCTGCGAACAAGTCGCGGACGGCTCCGCCCTGCTCGACCGGATTGCCGAGGAAATTGATCCTTGTGCTGGTCGACATGCACTGCCCGACGTGTCCGGCATCGACGTTCTAAGCAGGCGCGCGTCCTCGAGGTCGGCGGCGAGGCCACGCCGTTCATTGCCGTGAGTGCCGACGCGACGGTCGAGACGATTCAGGCGGCGCGGGCTGCCGGCGTCGTCGATTTCCTGATTAAGCCGGTGACGGCGGCGAGTGCTGCTCGACGCGGTTGCCGCGGTTGCCGGTCCGGAAACGCGCCGCTCCGCGCAAACTCGTGCCGCGCGCTGCGGCGCCTGCGCGACACCAAGGCCGTCATATGACCGATCCATGATCAACGATCTGCTCGACGTACCGGGCTCGGCGAGGACTTTGTCGGGCAGTTCGTCGACGATTCGCTGCGCGACATAGCGGTCGTTTTCGAGCGCGTCAAGGAAGCGCGACGCTTGGGCAACCAGGCTTGATTTCGCGACGAAATGCCGCTGTGCTGCGCGGCATCGCCATGAACATCGGCGCATTGCGTCTTGCCGGGGCCTGCGCCGACAAGTCGGCGGTACTCGCGCCGGGTCGTCCGGAACCGAGAGGTTCGGGACTATGCGGCGCGCTCTGAGGTGCTGGTCGACGAAGTACGCGAGGCGCTTCCCTCAGTCGCCAGTAACTTGCGCATCACGGAATCCTCCCGCCCAGGATCAGGCAAGACGCACTAAGTCCTTCGTCGCCCGCACACCGGTCGACGAATGGCTACAAGTCGCGGATGCAGTTACACCTGCGTTTCGAAATCCGCGGCGCACGCGTGTCCACATCGAACCGGCGCGATTGCGCGCGCAGGATCCGTTCCATCGTCTGCAGCGACTTCTCGCCCAGTTTCAGCGCCGTGTCGACCCAGTCGGTGGTAATGTCGCGCAGTTCTTCCAGCGGGACGGTCTCGTAGCGCTGATGGAATCTCGCCACCGCCAGATACGCGCGGGCGGAGCGGCGACGCTGATGGATCAGGCCCTCCACTGCCTCGATTCCGGTTCCGCGCGGCACGACCACGTCGACGATGCCCATGGCCTGCAACTCGTCGGCCGTATACAAGTGCGCGTCGAGAATCATTCGTTGCGCCTTGTGCGCAGGCACCCGCCGGCGCAGGAACGAATAGGCGCCCATGCCGGGGAACAGTCCGAAAAGCGCTTCAGTGGAAGCCGCATGGTCACGCCTTCCTCGGCGACGATCATGTTGCACGCCAGTGCGATCTCGAAGCCGCCGCCGAGAGCGTCGCCCTGAACCAGAGCAATCGATTTCACGCTGCCGTTGCCGACCGACTGCAGACCATGTGGCGCCATCGGCGCAGCACAGGGCGTACTGAGCAGTTTCTGGCGGTCTCCCGCGCGAATGGCCGCGGCGAACAGGGCAAGGTCGCCGCCAAGGCTGAATACCGGCGCATCCGAGCCGAGTACAAAGTAGCCGATGCCGCTGTTGCCGCCGCTCTGCCGCAGCATCTGCTGGCGTGAGATATAGGCCTGCAGGGCGATCCCTTCCTCGATGATCTCCAGCGTGCAGCAAGGCCTCGCGCGCTGCTCTTCCGACGCGTGCATGAAGCCCCAATACACGCCTTCGGATTCGGTTTCGACGCGGATGTGCCTGACGTTTGGCTTGTTGGGAATGAGTACTTGGGTGTTCATGAACATCTCCAGCGCGGGGAAGGGCCGTTATGCGCGGACGTTTTTACGCCCGTTCAGGCGGTCTTGTACAGCGCGGCTAGCTATTCGGGGCATCCGATGTATACGTTTTCGGCACAGCTGCTGTACTGGCCGGAGGCCGGCAAAGCCCGATTGGCAGAATTATTGCTTGAGTTTCTGGACTGCCCTGGATTGTCGGAGCGGTTCGGTCGCCGCGTTTGATTTTCGCGGCGTGCTCGGTTAAAAAGTCTGGCTGCATCGGGGCCGGCAAGGTGATGATGTCCTTTATGAACGCCGAAATCCGACAGCGACACGGTGCGCCACGCGCGCATGCCGTTCAATTCTGCGGTTTTTCATGATGCACGGCGCCGAGTCGTGGTCCACCGACATGGTCGATATCTCGGCGACAGGCGTCATGCTGCGCCGCCCGTTCGACTGGCGCGGCGATCTCGGCGATCGCTACGTGCTCGAGATGCTGATCGGGAACGACCTGAACATCCACCTCGAAGCGACGGTCGCACGCATCACCGACTGGCACGTCGGTTTCGCCTACGAGCGCATCCCGGCTGACAAGGAAGCTCCACTGTGGAACCTGCTCGGCAGCTACGCCGATCAGGTCGAGTCGATCGCAATCTGACCGGAAACGGCAGGTGCCGCCGATCAGCCCGGCTTTGACGGGACCGGGTCGCGCAATTCGCGCCTGAGTATCTTGCCGACGTTGGTTTTCGGCAGGCTCGGTCGCGGAACTCGATGTACTTGGGCAGCTTGTAGCCGGTCAGGTTCTCGCGGCAGTGCTCCTTCAGCGTCTCTGCGGTCAGCGCCGGATCCTTCTTCACCACGACGACCTTGACCGCCTCGCCCGACTTCTCGTCGGGCACGCCGACGGCCGCGCACCTCGAGCACGCCGGGGCATCTGCGCGACGACGTCTTCGATTTCGTTCGGATACACGTTGAAGCCGGACACCAGGATCATGTCCTTCTTGCGGTCGACGATGTCGAAGTAGCCCTTGTCGTCCATCTTCGCGATGTCGCCGGTATGCAGCCAGCCGTCGGCGCCGAGCACCTTCGCCGTTTCCTCCGGGCGGTTGCCAGTAGCCCTTCATGACCTGCGGGCCCGCGGATGCACAGCTCGCCGACTTCGCCGACGCCGAGCTCGCTTGCCGTTGTCGTCCTGGATCGAGGCGTCGGTCGAGGGTATCGGCAGGCCGATGGCACCGTTGTATTCGCGCGAGATCGAGCGGATTCATGCAGGCGGCCGGCGAGGTCTCGGTCAGTCCGTAGGCCTCGACCAGCGTGATGCCGGTGACCTTCTTCCAGCGCTCGGCGACCGCGCGCTGCACGGCCATGCCGCCGCCGAGGGTCAGATGCAATTTGGAGAAATCGACCTTGTCGAATCCCGGCGTGTTGAGCAGCCCGTTGAACAGCGTGTTGACGCCGGTCATTGCCGTGAAACGGATGCCCTGCAGCAACCTTGACGAAACCCGGCATGTCGCGCGGATTCGTAACCAGGTGATTGAGACCGCCGAACTTCATGAACACCAGGCAGTTCGCCGTCAGCGCGAAGATGTGATACAGCGGCATCGCCGTGATGATGATCTCCTCGCCCTCGCGCACGTCGCGCGCCGAGCCACGCCGAGGCCTGCTGCATGTTCGCGACCATGTTGCCGTGCGTCAGCATTGCGCCCTTGGCAACGCCGGTCGTGCCGCCGGTGTATTGCAGGAACGCGATGTCGCCGTGACCGATGTCGACCTTTGCCAGCGGCTTGCGCGCGCCGGCAGCCAGCGCGCGGTTGAAGCCGCACCGCATGCGGGATCGAATACGGTGGCACCATCTTCTTGACGTGGCGCAGCATCAGGTTGACGACGACTGCTTTCGGAAACCGAGCATATCGCCCAAGCCGGTGGTAATGACGTGGGCAACCGGCGTGTCGTGCAGCACTTCGGCCAGGGTCGAGGCGAAGTTGTCGAGCACGACGATTGCGCTGGCGCCCGAGTCGTGCAGCTGGTGGCGCAGCTCGCGTGCCGTGTACATCGGATTCGTGTTGACGACCGTGAGGCCGGCGCGCAGCGCGCCGAAGATCGCGATCGGATACTGCAGCACGTTCGGCAGCATGATCGCGACGCGGTCGCCCTTGTTCAACCCGGCGACATTGCGCAGATACGACGCGAAGTTGCGGCTCAAGCGGTCGACATCGGCGTAGGTCAGCACCTTGCCCATGTTGGCGAAGGCAGGGCGATGGCGAAAACGCTCGCAGGCGCTTTCCAGAACATGGGCGAGGGAGCGATAGGCGTCGACGTCGATCGTCGCCGGAACGCCGGGTGGATAGCTGGCGAAGCCAGGGGCGCTGGGTGCTCATGTGTCGGATCCTCCCTGAAATTGGCGCTGGCCGCTCTTGTGTCCCGGCTGGCACCGATTGGACCACAGCCCGAGAAAAACCGGCAAGCTGCATTGCGGCGCATCCAGTGGCGGAGGCTGGCCTCGATCCGCGGGTTATACTCATTGGCTGTATCTCTGGTGACGGCCGATGCGCGCAATGGTGCTGTGGGTCATGCTGGCGCTGCTGCTGTGCCTGCTCGCGCACGCCAGATGAACAGCGCATCCGCGAGTCGATCACCGACGATGCAACAGGCCATGGAAGAGCGCAATCCGCGGGCCTTCCTGGCCTACGTCAGTGAAGACTTCATCGGCAACAGCGCCGACTTTGACCGCGCGGCACTCGCCAATCTGTTGCGCATCGAGGTGTTTCGCAACGATCAGGTGCGGCGTGATGCTCGGCCCGATCGATATCGACCTGCAGGATGACCGCGCAACAGCCCATGTCACCGCGACGTTCATGGGCGGTTCGGGCGGACTCTTGCCCGAACACGGCGCGATCTACGACATCACCAGCGGCTGGAAACGCGACGGCGGCAAGTGGGTTTGCTACAGCGGGCGCTGGGAGCAGAAGCTGTAACGTGCGTCGATGCAATGCGGCGAACGAACGCCGCGCAAGCTGCCGCGGGGCCCTGAGGCTCGCGGCAGGATGGTGCGAAACCTCCTGCCGGCTCGCTCTTCGCAAACAGTTGTCCGCGCTTACGCTGCCGCCTTGGTACCGCCGCCGGCAAGCTGCCGCAGCACGTATGGGAGGATTCCGCCGTGGCGGTAATACTCGACTTCCTTCGGCGTCAGCAGCAGGACCTTGACCCTGAAACGCTTTTGCCGCCGGAAGAACCCTTGGCGACGACTTCGACTTCGCTTGGCTGCGCCGTCGTTCAGGCCGGCGATATCGAACGACTTCGTCGCCCTTCAGGCCGATGCGTCTGCGCGTTCTGGCCGTCCATGAACTGCAGCGGCAGCACGCCCATGCCGACCAGGTTGGAGCGGTGGATGCGCTCGAAGCTCTCGGCGATGACCGCCTTCACGCCGAGCAGCATCGTGCCCTTGGCCGCCCAGTCGCGCGACGAGCCGGTGCCGTACTCCTTGCCGGCGATGACGACCAGCGGCACGCCTTCCTTCTTATACATGCATCGCCGCGTCGTAGATCGGCAGCTTGGCGCCATCGCCGACTCTTGCCGGACTCGAAGTGCAGCGTGTTGCCGCCTTCCTCGCCGCCCAGCATCAGGTTCTTGATGCGGATGTTGGCGAATGTGCCGCGCACCATGACATCGTCGTTGCCGCGACGCGAGCCGTAGGAGTTGAAGTCGGCCTTGACTGCACGCCGTGCGCCTGCAGGAACTGTCCGGCAGGCGAGGCTGCCTTGATGTCGCCGGCCGGCGAGATGTGGTCGGTGGTGATCGAGTCGCCGAACAGGCCGAGCGCGCGCTGCGCCGTGGATGTCGGCGATCTTGCCGACCTGCATGCGCATGCCGTCGAAGTAGGGCGGGTTCTTGATGTAGGTCGAGACCGTCGTCCCACGCGAAGCGTCCGCCCTCCGGCGCCGCGATCTGGTTCCAGCGGCTGTCGCCGCGGAACACGTCGGCGTAGTTGTGCTTGAACAGGTCCGGACCGATCGTGCGCGCGATCAGTGTCGCCGATCTCCTTGTTCGTCGGCCAGATGTCGCTTCAGGTAAACCGGCTTGCCATCGCTGCCGGTGCCGAGCGGTTGCGTGTTGAGATCGATATCGACCGTGCCGGCGAGGCGCAAAGGCGACGACCAGCGGCGGCGAGGCGAGGTAGTTCATCTTCACCTCGGGGTGCACGCGGCCTTCGAAGTTGCGGTTGCCCGAGAGCACCGAGGCGACGACGAGGTCGCCGTCGGCGATCGCCTTCGCTGATTTCGGCGCGGCAGCGGCCCGGAGTTGCCGATGCAGGTGGTGCAGCCGTAGCCGACGACGAAGAAGCCGAGTTTCTCCAGGTCTGCCGAGCACGCCGGCTTTCTTCAGGTAGTCGGTGACGACCAGCGAACCCGGACCGAGCGATGTCTTGACCCACGGGGCAGCCTTGAGCGCCCTTCTTCACGGCGTTGCGCGCGAGCAGGCCGGCGCCGAGCATGACCGCCGGATTCGACGGTGTTGGTGCACGAGGTGATCGCGGCGATCACGACCGCGCCGTCGCGCAGTTTGAATGTCGAACCGTTGAGCGACGACGTGCTGGCCTTCAGCCATGGCGCTTTCATCGTGACCGGCAGCGGTTGCGCCGCCTTCGCCCGCGAAGCGTTCTGAAGCTCACCGCTTTCGGTTTGCGGTTTGCGGTGAGTGAGCCGAGCGAATCGCGGTAGCTCTTTCCGACGTCGCCGAGCAGAACGCGATCCTGCGGGCGCTTGGGTCCGGCCAGAGACGGTTTTACATCGGCCAGGTTCAATTCCAGCGTGGAGGAGAAATTCCGCGTGCGGTGTGTTTGCGTCGTGCCACAGGCCCTGTGCCTTCGCGTAGGCTTCCGACCAGGCTGATCTGTTCTTCGTCGCGGCCGGACAGGCGCAGATAGGTCAGCGATTCCGGCATCGATCGGGAAGATGCCGCAGGTCGCGCCGTATTCCGGCGCCATGTTGGCGATCGTCGCGCGATCGGCCAGCGGCAGGTGCTGCAGGCCGTCGCCGAAGAACTCGACGAACTTGCCGACGACGCCGTGCTTGCGCAGCATCTGCGTCACGGTCAGCACGAGGTCGGTCGCGGTCGCGCCCTCAGGCAGCCTGCCGGTCAGCTTGAAGCCGACGACCTGCGGAATCAGCATCGATGACGGCTGGCCGAGCATCGCCGCTTCCGCCTCGATGCCGCCGACGCCCCAGCCGAGCACGCCGATGCCGTTGATCATCGTGGTGTGCGAATCGGTGCCGAACACGGTATCCGGAAAGGCCCAGGTTGCGCCGTCCTGTCGGCCCGGTCATCACCACGCGCGCGAGGTACTCGAGATTGACCTGATGCACGATGCCGGTGCGCGGCGGCACTACCTTGAAGTTCTTGAACGCCTTCTGGCCCCAGCGCAGGAAGCCGTAGCGCTCGATGTTGCGCTCGAACTCGATCCTGACGTTGTTTTCGAGCGAATCGGCCTTGCCGAACTCGTCGACCTGCACCGAGTGGTCGATCACGAGTTCGGCGGGAATCAGCGGATTGATCTGCTCCGGATTGCCGCCGAGCTTGACGATCGCGTCGCGCATCGCCGCGAGGTCGACGACGCACGGCACGCCGGTGAAATCCTGCAGCACGACGCGCGCCGGCATGAAGGCGATCTCGGAGTCCGGTTCGTTCTTCGCGTCCCAGTTCGCGACCGCCTCGATCTCCTTCGCCGTGACGTTGAGGCCGTCCTCGTGCCGCAGCAGGTTCTCGAGCAGGATCTTCATCGAATACGGCAGCCGCGCGAGATTGAAGCGCTTGCCGAGCTTGGTCAGGCTGGCGAAACGATAGCGCTCGCCGTTGACTTCGAGGCTATCGTGGGTCGAAAACGAGTCGGTCATGGCGGGAGTCCTTGCGCGGGAAATACGGAGAAAGAGCGCATAATTATCGCGCAGTCGGCGCTGGCGAGAAAGCACGACTGTTGTTTCGCCGCTGCCGTCCCGGCAAATTCGTCGTTGTCGCCATGCGGAAAGACACTGTTGTGACGCGGAGGCACGCATGGAATACGACTATGACTACCTGATTGTCGGCGCCGGCATGACCGCCGACGCCGCAGCCAAGTCGATCCGCAAGGCCGACGCGGAAGGGCGCATCGGCATCGTCGGCGACGAGCCGCAGGCCCTGTACGAGCGGCCGCCGCTGTCGAAATCGCTGTGGAAGGGTGACAAGCCGGTCGAGTCGATCGACCTGGCGACAGAAAGAAGCGGGGCGGTGCTGCACCTCGGCCGGCGCATCGAGGTGCTCGATTGCGTCGATCGCAGCGCACGCGATGGCCAAGGTGACGTTTACCGCTACCGGCGCCTGCTGCTGGCGACCGGCGCCACGCCACGCAAGTTGCCGATCCGCCGGTGCGCGCGTGATCAATTTCCGCACGCTTGACGATTACCTGGCATTGCGCCGCTACGCCGTGAGCGGAGCGAAAATCGCCGTCGTCGGCGGCGGCTTCATCGGCAGCGAACTCGCGGCGTCGCTGGCGAGTAATGGCTGTAAGGTGACCATGCTGTTTCCCGGCGAAGCAATCGGCGCGGGTCGTTACCCCAGCGCTCTGGCGCACTTTCTCAATGCTTACTACCGCGAACGCGGCGTCGAACTGAAGCCCGGGGCCAAGGTCGTCGACGGGCGAATCGACGGCGATACCGTCGAGATTGCGCTATCGGACGGGACGACGCAGCATGCCGATGCCGTCGTCGCCGGCCTCGGCGTCACGCCGAACGTGGACCTCGCCAGTGCAGGCCGGGCTCAAGGTCGACAACGGCATCGTCGTCGACGAGCGCCTGCGCAGCAGCGATCCGACATCTGGGCGGCCGGGGACGTCGCCAATTTCCACAATGCCGCACTGGACCTGCGCCAGCGCGTCGAACACGAAAGCGCGGCGGTCGGCATGGGCCATCACGCCGGTCGGGCCATGACCGGCTCGGACGAAGCCTACACACAGTTTCCGTTCTTCTATTCGGACCTGTTCGACCTCGGTTACGAAGCGGTTGGCCTGCTCGACGATCGCCTCGACGTGGTGGAGGACTGGACGCAGCCGTATCGCGAAGGCGTCATTTATTATCTCGACAACGGTCGCGTGCGCGGCGTGCTGCTGTGGAACGTCTGGGGACAGGTCGAGGCGGCTCGCGATCTGATCGCCGAGCCCGGTCCGCACGACGCCGATAGTGTCGAAGGACGCCTGCCGCGCATGGCCTCGATGTACTGCAAATGGCGCGACTTTCGGCACTGCTGCCGGGCATCGGCACGCTCTGTACGATCACGCGACATCCAAATCGGGAAGGTCGTGAAAGTCAAACGCAGCTGTCTTCGCCTGCGCAGTGGTCCTGGCTGTCTCGACGTTCGGCGCGCCGGCACAGCAAGCCAAGCCGCAGTATGGCGAGTGGGGATACGACATCTGCCGGCGCCGACAAGACGACGAAGCCCGGTGACGACTTCTTTCGCTACGCCAACGGCAACTGGATCGACAAGACGGAGATCCCTGCGGACAAGCCCGGCTATTCGCTGCGCCTGGCGATGACCGACCTGACCGAGCAGCGCCTGCACGAGATGATGGAGGCTGCTGTCGGCAAAAGCCGAACGCGAACCCAAGACCCTCGACGGCAAGGTCGGCGCGTTCTACAAGTCGTTCATGGACGAAGCGCGCATCGAAAAGCGTCGGCGCGTCGGCGATCGCGCCGCAACTCGACGCCGTGCGCAAGGCGAAGAATCGCGACGAACTCGCCGCACTGATGGGACGGACGAATGTCGATTTCGAAGGCACGCTGTTCACACCTCGGCACCGATATCGACCTGAAGGACCCGACGAAGTACGCGGTGTACATTTTCCAGGGCGGACTCGGCCTGCCGGATCGTGACTACTACCTCAAGCCGGATTTCGCGAAGCAGAAGGCGCCTACGAGGGTCACGCGGCGAAACTGCTCGGGCTGGTCGGCTGGAAGAATGCGGAACAGGCGGCGAAGGATGTCGTCGCGTTCGAGACAAAGGTCGCCGAGGCGAGCTGGACCAAGACCGAGCAGCGCGATCTGAACAAGGTCTACAACCCGATGACAATTCCGGAACTCGCGACATTTGCGCCGGGTTTCGCGTGGGCCCGCTATCTCGAGGAGGCGAAGCTCGGCGAGCTCAAGCGCATCATCGTCGCCGAGAACAGTGCCTTTCCGAAGCTCGCCGCGATCTACGCGCAGACGTCCGCTCGACACGCTCAAGGCATGGCAGGCGTTTCGCATAGCGGACAACGCCGCGTATTACCTGTCGCAGCCGTTCGCCGATGCCTATTTCGAGATGCACAACAAGACGCTGTCCGGCCAGCAGGCGCAGGCGGTGCGCTGGAAACGCGGCGTGCATGCCGTCTCGGGCGGCGACTATGGCGCCGGCGCCTCACCGTTGCCAGTCTTGGCAT
>ERZ1370068.5675-contig-4691_pt1 | contig 10409 bp, 21 predicted proteins | sample MGYA00561227_ERZ1370068 | MGnify/ENA primary metagenome ERZ1370068 (study PRJEB38410, sample SAMEA6850437) | metagenome | study: Metagenomic assessment of the ecological functions of the soil: analysis of the soil microbiota associated with the...
CGTTGCCGCCGTATTGCTAGATCATGTTCCCGTTCCCAGGCCCGATCGCTTTCGTGGTGGCCTCATAGCCGTCCATCACCGGCATCTGCATGTCCATCAGGATTAGGTCGTAGTAGCCACTTGAATAGCTCCGAACGCGATAGCTCCGCATCCGCGATGTCGAGGCGATAGAGTCTGCTTCAAATACGAACGGACCAGCACCTGATTGTCTGGGGAATCTTCCACCAATAAGATGCGAAGTGCCCTGACTTCGGTAGGAAGTGTAGGAGCCACTGGTGCTGAACCAGTAGTATGTTGGTTGCCCTTTAGAGCGGCCGAGGGCGATGCTGATGGTCTGGGAGCAAAACCGATTTCGGATGGGTTTGATTAAGTAGCCGCCCAGCCCCATGTCGTAGGTGCGGGCGATATCGTCGGCCCAATGGTGAGGCCAGCATCACAATCAGTCAGACCATGTGGTGGGCTTGGTTCGTCTGATCTCTTCGGCGACCTGGAACCCATCAATCTCCGGCATCCGGCAAGTCGAGGAGCGCTGAGCTGGCAGGGGTCGTGCCGTGAAGTAGAGCGCTCGACGCCATTCTGCAGCGGCCTGCGATCCGGACGCAGTATCCGTCACCCTTTGCTCCCAAGGTGGCCAAGGTTTCATGCGAAGGATCAGGCGGTTGGTGGCAGCCGGTCATCGACCACGAGAGTTCTGACCCCTTGAAGATTGACCGGAACGTTATCGTGTATGGGTGTCGGATTGATTGTACAGCCAGCTGAACGCAGCAAGAAACGTGCCGCCCTCTCCGAGGGTACTCTCCACCCAGACTTCGTCCTCCTCGTTCATGAGCGCTGCCAAGTAATTGCCTTGGAATGGTCAGACCTAAACCGGTGCCTCCAGCACTTGCGCGTCATTGGAGGCGTGGGCTTGTGTAAAAGCTTTCAAAAAACAGCAAGCGCAAGCTCGATCGGGCGGAATACCAACTCCCTCGTATCGGTGATAGAGAATCGAATGGCTCCAGGCTCGGGGAGTTCAGGATCCTGCGACGACCCGCAATTCCGTGACGGACCCGCCGTGTCGGGTGAATTCGACCGCGTTGCTGATGAGGTTGATGAGGATCTGGTGCAGTCGATTGGGATCTCCGATGACGCAGTGAGGGACGTCAGGGAAAGGCGGCAGGCGAGCTCGAGGCCTTTTTCATTGGCCTGCATGGCGAGAATTTCTGATGGCTTTTTCAACCAAGTCGCTCAAATCAAAGTCGGTTGATTCCAGTTCCAGATGGCCGGCCTCGACTTTTTGACAGGTCGAGAATGTTGTTGATCAGACTCAGTAGATTTCCGCCGGCTCGGCGGAAAATGCGCAAGTATTTCCGTTGATCGAAGAGCCAGATCCGTCTCCCATAACAGGTCGGCCATGCCAATAATGGCATTCATGGCGTCCGAATCTCCATGGCCTCAGCGCTGGCTAGGAACTCACTCTTGGCGCGGCTGGCTACTTCCGCAGCCTCTTTGCGACCACGAGAGCTTGTTCCGTTTCCTGGCGCTCGAGAGCTTCGCGCTTTCCGGCCAGTCGGCCCGCTCCCGCTCTGAGCGCGGCTTGGACTTGTGCCAACGACGTTTGTGGCCGGCGTGTTTTGGGCGGCGACTTGTGTCTGGAAGAGGTTGTGGTCCGGGGCATGGTCAACGTGTTTTTAGGATCGAGACAGTGGATGCCTCGTCTCTCCATCGTCGATCGATCTTCAGTCTTCGTGAGAGTGTGCGGGACGAGAGAGAATGCCGGCTTGTTTGGCCCGATTGCGGGCCTTCTTGCTTGGCTTGATAGAGCGTTCTTTGATCCGCTGCCTTGATCAAATCGGTGGGCGAGGTGTTCCGGCTTGGGATCATACTCGGCAAAGCCCACGCTGATAGTGGTGCAGCCACCTTCGGAGTGCGTAATGCCGAGGGACTCACTCCGTTGCCGGAAGCGTTTCCGCCAGCCTGTGCCGCTCCGTCCGTACGGGTGCCGTGGAAGGACGACGACGAATTCGTCGCCGCCAATCGAGCGACGAGGTCTCCTGGTCTGTTGACGGCTCCAGAGATGGCGGCGGCAACCTGCTTGAGGCATTCGTCGCCCGACGTATGGCCGTGGGACTCGTTGTAGGACTTGAAACGATCGATGTCGAGCATGATCAGAGAGAGCGGCGTCAATTCGCGGACGGCACGGCGCCATTCCTGGTCCAGGAAATCGTCAAATTGCCGGCGGTTGGTAATGCCGGTGAGGCCGTCAAGACAGGATAGGCGTAGCAACATCTGGTTCGCTTCTGAGTTGACGCACGACCTCAAGGAGTTCCTGCTCGCGGGCCCTGCCGCCGTTCGATTTCGTGGACCAGCCGTAAGACCGACCGGATGCGAGTCAGGAGCTCGATCTGTTGACTGGTTTCCCGATGTGTCGAGCGCGCCTGCGGGCAAAGGCGAGTTGAGATCGACGGATCGGTCTTTACGGTGACCATTATGGGCGTGTCACGGAATCGTTCGACCGCCTTGATCTGGCGGCAGGCTTCGATGCCGTTCATTTCCGGCATGACGATGTCCATGAGGATCAGGTCGACTCGAGAGGCACCAGGCTTACCGTCATCGAGCCTCGAGTAAACGGAATGCGGCGGCCGCCGACTCGGCGACCAGGAGATGGTCGCAGCCGGCAGCCGCCAGGATCGACTGGAAACCAAGAAGCGGGTCGTCCGCCGAATCATCAACGATTAGGATGCCCATGCGCCTGTATCCAGTGAATACGAATGGTTAGCCTGAGAAATCGTAGCAGCTAGTCCTGGTAAACTCCAGGATAAAGCTTTTTATCATTGCAGGGGCTGACAGATGCCGTGGCTGAATTCGGCCTCGGAATGTTCACTGATGTATTCCTCCAATTGTTGCCAGAACCCGCCGTCATTGCGGATCTTTCTTGCAGGATGCGCAGATGGGGATGAGTCCTCCTCGAGACTTTGACCTCCCGCAGCGCCTTCGAAGCTCATCATTGCTTCGATGGAGCTCCTCCGCGCGCTTTGCGACAGTCCATTTCTTTTTCAGGCCAGCGCGAGGAGGCGCGCGCCAGGAGTTCCACTCCGTTCACGGGTTTTGTGATGGAAATCATTTGCTCCCGCCGCAAAGGCGGCTTGAGGTTAGAGAGGTCGTGTTCTTGGCCGTGACCATGATGAATGGGAATATCGCAAAGATGGGGTCGCTTCTTGATCTGGCGACAGCTTCGACTCCATCCAGCTCGGGCATGAGGACATCCATCAGAATCAGATCGATCTGGGGGCGGTTCCGGCCCTCCATGTTGGAGCATTGAACGCGCTCTTGCGGAGTCTGGCGGTCAGGAGACCGCGTATGGCCGGCCTTCCCGAGGATCGCGCGGAGGAGTGCCTGTTGGTCTGAGAGTCGTCGACAATAAGAATGCCCATGCGGATTCCTCGTGGTGCCCGCTGATGTGTGCGAGCAATCACCTTCCAGTATAGCAGGCGCCGTCACGGGTTACTGGAGCTTGGCGCGGACAGAGGTCGCTGATCTGTTTGCCGTCTACTGGTTGGCCGGCCACGCGGACCATCACGGCTTCATTACCGCGCCCATCTCTTTCAGAGATCGAGCGCCGGTTTCCCTGAATGACCGCATCCACGATGGTAGGAGCTGTTCGGGAGAGAGGGTCTTGAGGGAGATAGGATTCGAGAATGGTAATTTCCGTCGTTCTTTGCGGCGAGTTCTGCGCGGTTACCCTTTTCAAACTGCTCGACCGATTCCCGGCGTTGCTTGATCATGGTTGTCATCACACGACTCATTTCGGCATCGTCGAGATCCTTCCTGATCTCCATCTCCTTGTTCATCACGGCGGCCTTGATCATGCGAATCACGTCCATCCGCAATTGGTCGCGGGCTTCTCGCATGCTTGAGGTCTTCTGTCAGACGGTCGCGCAACGACATGGAGGCTCAGGGAGTTCAGGATGGTGTGAGTCGATGACAATACCGCGTCGTCAGGAAACCCAGTCAATGACGTATCGCTCATGCCGGTACGAGCGAGGTGCACAGGCAGGAGCGGTAGTGTTCCGGTAGCTGAGGGGGAGAGATGGCTCGGATGTATCGAGACGGAGTGAGACGTGCCGAGGTAGCAGATCATCATCTTGCTCCGCTAATGCAGGCGGGAGAGTTGACTGATGGCGTCGAGTAGGCAAGAATATGACAATTCGTGAACCGTTTGAGAGGTGTCAGCGAACCACGTCCTGGGGCCTGATGCAGCTGTAGTGGGTGTTCTCGGTCACCGGAGCCTGCGCCGGCGATGCACCGAAGAGCCCTCCGCCGCCGACCACGGACCAAGTGCGCGGCCATGCAGATCGGGCGTTTGATAAGCCTGCAAGCAAGAGGAGCAAGAGCGAGCCGCCCAGCAACGCCGTGCCACGGAGTGAGACCGGCATCCCTATCGATTCGATTTTGGAGTAGGGTCCAAGCCACAAACTGGGCAATGGGTTTCACGAGCGGCAATTCCCAGAGGAGTCGTTGTCGAGGTACTTCGTTCCACCTGGCGGGCTTCGTGGAAGGTGCCAGGCAGACTTGAAGAGACCAGCAGCCGCAAGACTCCTGAGAGAAAGAAGACAAACGGCAAATTCGATGCAGGTTGAGGATGACTCCTGCCCACTCGATGCGTGAGGGAAGGCGCTCCACCAACCAGCTCCCAAGCAAGGCTCCCACTGACCATCCTACGGCATTCACCGTGCTGTACAATGCGATGGCTTTCGTCCGGTCCTCCGGTCTGACCGAATCAAACACATAGTTCTGCAGTCCCAACGCCAAGCCGGCCCAAATGACGCCGCCGAAGAAATTGACCGCCAGGAGAAAGCCCAGCTTCGTACTCACCAGGTATAGCATCGGCAAAAATGGCACCGTGAAGCCGGTGATGGACAACAAGGATTTATTCCCGAAGCGGTCACCGAATTGGCCCCAGGCCTGCAGGGTGAGGAGTTGACCGAGGAGGCCAGCGGCCAGCCATGCCCCGTAGCCGAAGTATGACAGATGGAGATCCTGTAGCATGTACAGGACGAAAATGACCGGCGATCAATACCGCTACATGCATGAGTCCCGCGAAGAGCAGAAGCGACGAAAATCTCTCGCTGCACTCTGGCGGAAGAAAGCTGCGAAATCCTTGCTGAGCCTCTAGATGGGCGGTGGGATGGACATCTTGAATGGAAGACAAGGCCAAGGCTGAGAGGATGCGAGCACTTCCAGCGACAGAGAAAATCAGTACAGAATCCCCACCAAGCGGCGGAATGTTGCCAGCCAGCGCTTAACACCCATCCGGCTCTGCAGGAGCGCAAAGAAGCTGAGGCTGGCGATGATTTGGGCACGGCGTGCGAAATAGGCGCCCCTGTTCATGCTGGTCGAGCTCAATCTGCAATCAAACTATTCCAAGCCGGGGTGGTGAAGTGGGCGCAAGCAAAGCCAGCGCGGCGCCTCCCACGAGGAGCCAGGGACCCCATTGGGGAAGCAGCAGCGGCGAGCACGATGGGAATTCAGGCGAAGGCTTGCCCAAAGGTGCCAGGCAGAGATGAGGGCTTTGGCGTGATTCGAAACCACTGAAATAACTTGACGGAGGCGAGCTGGGCCCCTGTTCCGATGAGCTGGGGCAATGCCGACAGGACACTCAATTGGAACGGGCTTGCGTGAAAGGAGCAGGGCGAAGGCGGAGAGGTATTGCTCCCGCTACCTTGCGTGACGGCCTGGCAGGCTCCATCTCGGAGGCCGTAGCGAAGGCCCTGCTCACCGGCACTCTGTGGCCGGGAGCTGCTTGGCGCGGTCTCTTGTGGGCATTCGGACTGGGTCAGATGCACATGATCCTCTCCCTGAGAGGGCACTCAGTCGAGACGTAGCATAGCACGTTGGGAGTTGGAGCGTAAATAAATAGATGAAGTAGCTCGATTCAGTCGGTTACTGACCTCGCGTGTGTTTCTCGATACGATAATGAGTGAACAGTGGTCGATGGCGTACTTGAATGATGTCAGACGAAGAGGATATGGAAGCAGGTCCCGGCGAGCGCGCTTGCCGGCGCGAGCATTGGATTCTGCGTCTGGCAGGAAGTCGAGGCGCGGGATCCGTTCGCGCCGAAGGAGCAATGCGACGACCGAGGCCGATCCCACGCAAAGCCCATCGTTCGATGAACAGAAGAAGGGCGTCCCGCAATCCCTTTTACTTGGATCAAGATGGCTAAAGGGTATGACGTCGAGTGGGATACGTTCGGACCGAAAAGGCTGTATACGGCAGGATCCTCGGCTGAAGCCCATCGAGCCGGGATCGGTGTTCCCTGCGGATATTCCCGCGATCTATATTGTGTTCGAGTCAGCCCCACTGGAGGATCCCCTGCCCAGTTCAGCGCTCAATGGTTCCCGGAGGGGAGAACGGGCGCGCTCTCAGCCGTGCCGCTGCCTCGGCAAAGATATCTTGGAAGTGCCGGGGCATGAACGCTATGGATTCTGGAACTCAAGAAACCAGGAGACGCCTGACCGTCGGGACGTATCTGGTTAAACTATTCATCACGCCGCTCGGACAACAGCTCATTTCATGCAGGCAATCAAGTGGGCACCATGCGGTTTACTATTGTCGAGAGTGCTGCTCCTGCCGGCGTGAGTCCGCGCAAGTAGGCCGGGTTCCACCTCCTTTATCCGATATCCGAGCGACGCCGATACCTCTTTACGAATAGTCACGCAGACCTGTGCTAGCGGCAGCCGCCATGCATCATGGTTACTAAGCAGAGAAAAGTGGAAACAGGATGGGAGATCGCATCAAAGTGACGGATCCGAAAACTGACGCTGCTCTATGAGCGGTTCAGAGACGTGTGTCTGGTCGAGAAAGAAGTCTGGAAAGAGATTTTTATGCCGCGAGGTACGCAGGGACCCGTCCGAACGAACACGCGGCAAGATCGCTATGATGTTGAAATCGACGATCCCGCTGATCGAAGACACCCTTGATGCCAATATCCCTGGCGGCAGCCAGGCCCTAGCCGCCGCGATCCAGGAATATCGAACGCACATTTCGTTTTATCGAAAGATCTGAATACTTCAGCGGGCCGCAGCACTCTGCTCGACATCCTGCACGACCTCAGGCGCCAACGGCTTCGTACGGTGATGATATCGGGCGACGACCTTTCCTGAACGATCGACCAGGCACTGGGAAATTCCACCCACTTCGCCGGGAAACGGGCCTGTTCAGTCAGATAGCGGTAGAGCGGATGTTTATCCTCCCTTCACGCTGATCTTGCTGAAGAGGGGAAACGACGGAGCTGTACTTGGTGTAGCAGAAGGTCTTGATCTCTGCATTCGTCCCTGGCTCCTGCTGCCCGAAGTTGTTCGCAGGGAACGCCAGGATCTCAAAGCCCTCTCTCTGATACTGTTCATACATCTTTTCGAGGTCGGTGTACTGCGGCGTATTGCCGCAGAAGCTGGCCGTGCTGACCAGCAACAGCACCTTGCCGCGGTACTGGCTCAGTGAGACCGGCTTCCCGTCGATATCATCTCAGCGTAAAGTCATAGACCATGGGCGTCTGTGCTGCCATGAGGATGGTCCCTTCTTGTTTCGCCTGTGCAGGGCTCGGCTCAGGAGGTCGCTGGATCGCACCACCGGCGAGCAAGCCAATTCCTAGCAAATAAGCCCACCAATGTATGACGCAATCTTCCCATAGGACCTCTCGCGGTTAGAGTCGCCCAAGGCGTCAATGCGCGCTTCAATCGGCGGATGCGTGGCAAAGAGATGCATGAATCCTGAGGAATTACCGAGAATCTTCATCGTCGCGAGCGCATCCTGTGTGGAGTACTCGACCTGCGAACGGGTGACCCATCGATCGATCGCCGCGAAGGGCCGAGATCATCGAGTCCTTGCCGTACACCTTGGCTGAAAAGGCATCCGCTCCATACTCACGATGCCGCGAAAACCAGCTGATCAGGACCGAAGCCAGGAGGCTGACGATGATCTGGAGCACGATCGACAACCCAAACCCGAGAGCAGCTTGATCGCGCGCCTTCGAGATGAACCGACGCACCCACATCGCGATGTAGTACACGAAGGTATTCATCAGCCCCGCCAACACAGTCGTCGCGAACATATCCCCGTTGTAGACGTGTCCCATTTCATGGGCGAGGACGGCTCGGACTTCCTGCTCCTGTAGATTGCTCTCAATAATCCAGTCGAGACGGCTACCATTGAGTTGTTCTTGCGTGGGGGCCGGTTGCGAAGGCATTGGGATCGGGGGATTCATAGACCCACACCTCAGGCATCGTAATGTGAAGCCGTTGCGCGATTTCCTGACGGCGCCATACACGACCTGCTCGGCTTGCGACCGGGGTTGCGTAATCTGGCGGCAATCCAACATGGCCCGAGCCATTTCGCTTGGAGAATGCCAAACTGATAAAGGCGCCACCAAAGCCGAGAACGAGGGCCCAGACCAACGAGCTGAGGTCGACCGATCCTCGCAGATCGATCCCGAACATGGGCAGAATGATATTGAGTAGCAACGGCACGGTGAGCGAGAGCGTCACCATGATGAGAATGTTGGCGACCAACAGCAGGAACATACCCTTCATCCATCTTCATCGAGATCCTCCTTCACGAGCATGTCCTCGCCCTGTCATATGGGCGAGTCATCAATAAGAGCTGATTATACTAACCGATTCCCTGAAATGCATCCTCAATCGAGATCGACCAACGCGATGCTATTGCAACATAACTACTAAGACTGCCAAGGTCAAGATGTCCAGAAGTGCATGAAACTCCTGGACAAAGTTGACCCGTTCCCGTCCTTCCTGTTAGAACTGGCTCATGCAGAAGGATTTCCATACGATTCGTTTACATATGCTTCGCGACTGTCGGGTTGCTGACATCTGTCGGCATGACAATCATAGTTGATGCAGCGGAACCCTCTCAGTCCAGCCCTCCTCTCTGGTGGTCCCTGTGGCGGCAGATGGGGTGCAGCGAGCCACGGTTACGCTCGATAGCTACTCGTATACCCCCAACCATTTGATTGTCGAAGCTGGGAAGCCGGTTGAGCTGACGCTGACCAGTGTGACGACGATTGTCCCGCACAATTTTATCATCAAAGGACCCGGCGGGAAGCCTATCCGTCGAACAGGATGTGAGTGCCGGCGAAGACGGTCACCATTAAATTTACGCCGACTCAGCCTGGCACATTTCCCATCTACTGCGACAAACGTCTCTGGCCGTTGCCCAGCCATCGCGACAAAGGGATGGAAGGGAAGCTGGAAGTGCGATAGGTGTGGCTACGAGCATAGAGACCTCTCAAGCAGGAATTGCTCCGCGATCTCCTCAAGCAAGTGTCCTGTCTCTTCTACACAACGTTGGTCGTGGTTCCGGCAGATGTGCGGCGATCAAGTCAGCCTCGCCTATCTGTTTGCCCGAGCAGCGGACACAATCGCGGACACGGAATTGATCGATCGTCCGCGTCGGCTGGATTTACTCAGCCAACTCAAAGCGCAGTTCGTGAGCGATCAGATTGCCTGGGCCCAGGTGCGAGAGATCCAGCAAGCGCGTGGGACCAATCCAGCAGAATTCCTGCCGAGCGTATCCTGCTTGAACGACTGGAAGATTGCTCTCAGGCTCTTCCAGACATTTGCGCCGGACGATAGACGCCGAGTACAACGACTCATGACCACGCTGACGCAAGGCATGAGAGATGGACCTCGCCGTCTTTCCCGGCATGTCAGCGTAGATCTCACGGCGTCTGAAGACGCTCGACGATCTGGACCGCTACACCTATTACGTGGCCGGCTGCGTAGGCGGAATTCTGGACGGATTTGATGTGTGCGCACCGGAAGGCGTTGGCCTCGTGGAAGGTGCGGGACACGGCCGAGCTTGGCGTGCGGTTTGAAAGGGGCTGCAGCTGACGAACATTGTGAAAGACATCGCGCACGATCTCCAGAAAGGCCGCTGCTATGTGCCGGCGCCCATGCTGGCCGAAGCCGGACTCACCGCACGGGACTTACTGGACCAGCGTGAACCGTACACGTTTTCACGCGCCGGTCCTGAGCAAACTTGTCCGTATGGCGGTGGAGCATCTTGACCAAGGCTGGCTCTACGCCATGGCGATTCCACGACATGAAACTCGTCTGCGATTGTCCTGCATGTGGCCGATTCTTTCCGCCGGCGAGATCGCTGAAGCTCGTCATGAATTCGCCCGGATCTCTGAACCCCGCCGTGAAAGTGAAAATCCCTCGGAGCAAGGTCTATCAGATCATGGCGCTCACAGCTCCTCGCCACCGGCGCCGGGCGGCATGTGGGAACTGCCTGTTGGGGAAGACTATGGAAGCAAATTATGTGAACCTCAGAGGTGCGCTCTGAGGCCGCGCGTTGCGCGGCGAGCATAGGGGACGCCAGGCTGCCCCGCTCCTTTTTTGCGGCCCAGCAACTTC
>ERZ1370068.2117-contig-128_pt1 | contig 10401 bp, 14 predicted proteins | sample MGYA00561227_ERZ1370068 | MGnify/ENA primary metagenome ERZ1370068 (study PRJEB38410, sample SAMEA6850437) | metagenome | study: Metagenomic assessment of the ecological functions of the soil: analysis of the soil microbiota associated with the...
CAGCGGCCTGATCACGCCCCAGGGCAGCGGACGCAGCAGCTTGTAGAAGGCGAAGTGAATGACAAGCGTGGCGACGATCGCCGTCACGATCGCGACGTTGCGCTTTACGCCGTAGCAGATGAACATGACGAACAGGAGGATCGGCGCGACGATGAGGAAGCCGACCTTGTCGGCGAGAAGCACGCGCATGCCGCAGTGCCGACGATGGTGACGACGAAGGCGAGGATGCGCCGCCGCGCAGCCGCGTCCATGCGCCCGTGGCGAACCAGGGTTCGCTCGCGCGGTGCTTCAGCCGCTCACGATCAGCAGCACCGCACAGACGACGAGTGCGCGGCGACCAGTCCCGGAAAGATCCCCGACCGTACTTCTGTCCGGGAATCGGCGGGAACGACGGCACGCGCACCAGCACCACGATGCCGAGCAACAGCAGCACGGCGCCGAAGACGGCGTCGTTGAACTTCATCTGTCCGTCACCGCGCCGCGCGGCGCCGCGACGTCACTTCGCCATGCCGAGTGCCTCATCACCTGCGGCCCATGTCGGCGTCGGCCTTCGCCATGTACTTTGCGAAACTCTTCCTGCTGCACGCCCACGCGGCGCCGAAGCCGCGCGATGCGTCAGGAAGTCCTGGTAGTCCTTGCTGTCGTAGGCCTTCCTGATCGCCGCGACGAGGCGCTGTCTCGACGTCCTTCGGGCAGACCCTTCGGCGCCGCCATGCCGCGCCACGCGGCCGTCGTCCAGTTGCTGCCGGTCGCCTGCTTGATCGTCGGCAGGTTCGGGTACAGCGTCGGGCGCCTTCGTCGGCGAAGATCGCGAGCGAGCGCACCTTGCCGGCGTCGATCAGCGCGCGCGCTTCGGGGATGGAGCACGGGCACGATGTCGACGCCGCCGGCGACGAGATCCTGCAGTCCCGGCGCGGCGCCGTCTGACGGGCACCCAGGGCACCGGTTCGGGTCGATCTTGAGGTCGCTCAGCAGGCCGGCGATCGCGAGCTGCCAGATGCCGCCCTGCGCCTGCGCCTGAGGCCTTCAGCTTGCCGGGGTTGGCCTTGATCGCGTCGAGCACGTCCTGACCGGTCTTGTACTTCGAGTCCGGCGGCGACCTGGAAGCCGGCCGGGTCCGCGTTGACGAGCGCCAGCGGCGTGTACGACGCCGGGTCCGAGTTCAGTCGAGACCCCTGCCAGTGCATCATCGCGATCTCGACGGTGATGAGGCCGAGCGTGTAGCCGTCCGGCGCCGGCACTGCGGCGATCGCGCTGTGGCCGACGACGCCGTTGCCGCCGGTGCGGTTGACGACGTTCACCGGCTGGCCGAGTTCCTTCTCGAGATAGGCGCCGAAGAACCGTGCGACGGCGTCAGTGCCGCCACCGCGCGCCCCACGGCACGATCAGCGTGATTGGACGATCCGGATAGCCGCGGCGGCAGTGCCGGCGACCCATGCGAAGACGAACGCGACGAGCGCGCAGGGCAGCGAGACATGCAATCCTCCTTCGAGACGGTGAACAGCGGGTGAAGAACAGCGCCGCCGAGGGCTTCGGCAGGCCCCGTCGGCGTCAAGTCGCCGGGACGTTAGCAGCGCCCCGCCAACCGGTCAAGTGGTCTGACCAGTTGGCGGCGACCGCGCGTCGTTCAGGTGGCACGCCGAAAGATGGCGCGACGAGATCTCGACGAGCGGCGGCGCCTTCTCGCGACAGACCGGCATCGCGTGCGGGCAGCGCGGATGGAAGTGGCAGCCCGAGGGCGGATCGAGCGGCGAGGGAATCTCGCCCTGGCAATCGGAACGAACGTGCGCTTCTTCGGCTCGACCTTGCCCGACTTCCGCGAGCAGCGCCTGCGTGTACGGATGGTTCGGCCGATTGAAGAGCTCGCCGCGGGCGCGCTCTCGACGACGCGGCCCAGGTACATGACGACGACGCGATCGGCGAGGTACTGGACGACGCCGAGGTCGTGGCTGATGAACAGGTACGTGAGGTTGAGCGCCGACTTGCAGATCGATGAACAGGTTGAGCACCTGCGCCTGGATCGAGACGTCGAGCGCGGCCACCGACTCGTCGCAGACCAGGAACTCGGGCTTCACCGCGAGCGAGCGCGCGATGCCGATTCGCGCGCGCTGGCCGCCGGAGAACTGGTGCGGGTAGCGGCGCATCAGCGTCGGGTCGAGGCCGACGCGTTGTTCAGCATCAGCCCCACGTACTCGACCTGCCGCTGCTTCGTCACGATGCGATGGGCGACCGGCGCCTCGCCGACGATGTCGACGACGCGCATGCGCGGGTTGAGCGACGCGTACGGATCCTGGAAGATCATCTGCATGCTTGCAGCTGCTGCGCGCCGCGCCGTCGATGGCGACAGCGCCGAGCAGCGATTGCCCCTGCCAGAAGCGCTCGCCGGCCGAAGGCGTCCAGCAGGCCCGCGGCCAGGCGGCCCAGCGTCGACTTGCCGCAGCCCGATTCGCCGACCAGACCGACGATCTCGCCGGGCGCGACCTTCAGGTCGACGTTGTCGACGGCGTGGACCACCTCCTCGCGGACGTTCGCGCCGAGGCGGTTGCCGATGCTTCGCCGCGAGGTCGAGTCGCCTTCACGAAGCGCTTCGAGATTCGCGCGCAGCTCGATCAGCGGCGCGCCGCCGTCGACGGGCGCGCGTGCCGCGCGCGCCTAGAGTGGATGGTGACATCGGACCGACTGCCCGGTGGGCGCGAGCTGCGCGCATCGCCGGCGACGTTGCGCAGTCCGGCTGCGCGCGGCTGCAGCGCTCGCGAAACGCGCAGCCGGGCGGCAGGTCGAGCAGCGACGGCGTCATGCCGGGAATCTGCTTGCAGGCGCGCGCCGCGCACGCTGTTCGACGGCACCGAATCGAGCAGCCCGCGCGTATACGGGTGGCGCGGCGCCGCCAGCACTTCCTCCACCGTGCCCTGCTCGACGATGCGTCCTGCGTACATCACGCTGACGCGATCGGCGAGCCCGGCGATCACCGACAGATCGTGCGTGATCCAGATCAGCGCCGTCCCGGTCTCGCGCGTCAGCTTCTGCATCTCGTAGAGGATCTGGCCCTGGATCGTGACGTCGAGCGCGGTGGTCGGCTCGTCGGCGATGATCGACGTCGGGCTTGTTCAGAAGCGCGATGGCGATCGCGACGCGCTGGCGCATGCCGCCGGAGAACTGGTGCGGATAGGCGTTCAGGCGCTCGTCGGGCGACGGAATGCCGACCTTGACCAGCGCCTCGCGCGCACGCGCGCGCCGCGCGGACTGCGCTGACACTTCTCGTGCGCGACGATCGCCTCGATCATCTGCGCGTCGATCCGCAGGACCGGGTTCAGCGTCATCATCGGATCCTGGAAGATCATCGCGATGCGGTTGCCGCGCATCTTGCGCATGCGCTTCCGCCGAGAGCTTGCGCAGCGTCGACGCCGTCGAGCACGATGCTGCCGCCGACGATGCGGCCCGGCGGATCGATCAGGCCCATCAGCGAGTAGCCGGTCATCGACTTGCCGGAGCCCGATTCGCCGACGAGGCCCAGCACCTCGCCGCGATCGACCGAGAACGACACGTCGTCGACCGCCTTCGACCACGCCCGCCTTGGTGAAGAAGTGCGTGCGCAACCCTTCGACAGTCGAGGACCCGGCGTATTCACCTCTGCAAGCCGCGGATTCAGCACGTCGCGGAGCTGGTCGGCGACGAGGTTGATGCTGACGATCGTGCAGCAGGAGCGCGATGCCGGGAAAGAAGCTGATCCAGTACTTGCCCGACAGCAGGTACTGGTAGCCGTTGGCGATCAGCAGGCCGAGCGACGGCTCGGTGATCGGCAGGCCGAGGCCGAGGAACGACAGCGTCGCCTCGAGCGCGATCGCCGCCGCGACCTGCACGGTCGCCACGACGATCATCGGCGGCAGGCAGTTCGGCAGCAGGTGGCGGAACACGATGCGCGACGGCGGCAGCGCGAGGCAGCGCGCCGCCTCCATGTACTCCTTGCGCTTCTCGACGAGTGCGGCGCTGCGCACGGTGCGCGCGTAATACGCCCACTGGACGGTGACCAGCGCGGCGATCACCTTGCCGGTGCCCTGTCCCAGCACCGCGATCAGGATCAGCGCGATGAGGATCGCCGGAAACGAGAGCTGGATGTCGACGATGCGCATGATGAGCGATCTCGACGCGCCCGCCGATGTACGCGGCGGTCAGGCCCAGCGCGAGCCCGATGATGAGCGCGAGCACCGTCGCGATCGTGCCGACGGCGAGAGCAGATGCGCAAGCCCGTAGAAGATCGCCGACAGCATGTCGCGGCCCTGGTCGTCGGTGCCGAGCCAGAACGTGCCGCCGGTCGGCGACGGCGAGCCCGGCGGCAGCCTGCTGTCCATCACGTCGAGCTGCGCGAGGTCGTACGGATTCTGCGGCGAGATCAGCGGCGCGAAGATCGCGGCGAGCACGATGAGCGCCGAGCAGCACGAGGCCCGAACACCGCGACCGGATTCGCGAGGAAGTCGCGACGACGATGCGCGCGAACGGCGTCTGCACTTGCGCGCCTTGGGCGCCGTCGACGGGCACGTCGGCGCACCGCACTCATCCCTTGGCATCCGTCAGCCGCACGCGCGGATCGAGCGCCGAGTAGAGGACGTCGACCAGCGAGGTTGATGACGATGAAGAACGTCACGATGACGAGCAGGTAGCGCGACGATCACCGGCCGGTCGAGCAGGTTGATCGAGTCGATCAGCAGCTTGCCCATGCCCGGCCACGCGAAGACGCTCTCGGTGACGATCGCGAACGCGATCAGCGCGCCGAACTGCAGGCCGATGACGGTGACGATCGGGAATCAGGATGTTGCGCAGCACGTGCACGCCGATCACGCGCGCGTTGGTGAGGCCCTTTGCGCGCGCGAACTTCACGTAGTCCTGCAGCAGCGCCTCGTGCGCGCCGGCGCGCGTGAGGCGGATCAGCAGCGCGAGCATTGAACAGCGCGAGGTTCGTCGCCGGCATGACCAGGTGCCGCAGTCCGTCGACGGCGAGGAACGACACGGGAATCAGCCGAGCAGCAGCGTCGTCGTCGCCGCGGCCGTTCGACGGCAGCCAGCCCAGCATCACCGAGAACACCATGATCAGCATCAGGCCGACCCAGAACGTCGGCAGCGAGAAGCCGAGGATCGAGCCGGCCATGATCGACCGGTCCGGCGACGCCGTTCGGCTTGAGCCCGGCCCACAGGCCGAGCGGAATGCCGAGCACGATCGCGATCAGCATCGCGGCGAACGCGAGCTCCAGCGTCGCCGGCATGCGCTCGAGGATGAGCCCGAGCGCGGACGTGCTGTGCACGAACGAGCGGCCGAGGTCGCCGTGCAGCGCGCCCGACAGGAAGCTCAGGTATTGCGCCCAGCAGCGGCTTGTCGAGCCCGAGCGCGGCGATCGCGCGCTCGCGATCGCTCTGGTCGGCCTGCGGGTTGATCAGGATGTCGATCGGATTGCCGACCGCGTACACGCCGACGAACACCAGCACCGACATCACGAGCAGCACGACGACGCTCTGCAGGCTGCGTCGGATGACATAACGAACACCGCCGCACGTCGGGGCCAGCCTGCCGCCGCGCTCCAGGAGTGCTTCGGCAGCGAACGTGTGCCGGGCGCCGTCAGCCTCGCGCCGGCTACCCCGGACAGGCTCGTTCCTCTCAGCGGGCAGCACGCGTGCACGGGCCGTCATTCGCCTTCGCCGGCCGGAACTGGAACGCCAGCGTGTACTCGTCGGTGCGCGGCGTGTACTGCACGTTCTTCTTCGTCGCCCAGATCGTGAACTGGAAGTGGATCGGCATGATGCCGAGGTCCTCCATCGCGAGCTTCGGTCGCGCTGCTGCAGCATCGTCCGTCCGGTTCTCGTCGTCGACCTGCTGCAGCGCCTGCTCGATCAGGTAGTCGACCTTGACGTTGCTGTAGCGGCCCCAGTTCACGGCGCCCAGCCCCTTGTCGCGGTTGAACGTCGCGAGCAGCGAGCGCAGCGGCGAGCTGCGCCTCGCCGGTCGACGCGCCCCAGCCGACCATGTGGAAGCTGAACTCCTGCTTCGACGCGCGGCCCGAGTACGGCCCCATCGGCGCCGTTTCCACCTTCGACGCGATGCCGATCGCGCGACAGCATCTGCGCGACCGCCTGCACGATCTTCTCGTCGTTGACGTAGCGGCCGGACGGGCCGTGGATCGTGATGTTGAACCCGTCCGGATAGCCCGCTTCGGCCAGCAGCTTCTTCGCGCCTTCGGGATCGTAGGCGTCGGCCTTGAGGCCGGGCACGTTGCCGAACAGCTTCTCGGACACGAGCTGGCCCGACGGAATCGCCCTGCCCTTCCATCACGCGCTCGGCGATCGCCGGCCGGTTGATCGCCTTCGAGATCGCGCGGCGCACGCGCACGTCGAGCAGCGGATTCTTCGCGAGCGGCTTGCCGTGCCTTGCCGGTGATGAACGGGCTCGACCGCTCGAGATGGTCGAAGTTGAAGTAGATCACGCGGTGCGAGATCTTCGACGTCACCGTGAACTTGGGATCGCCCTTGATCCGCGCGAGGTCGGCGGTCGGCGGCTGCTCGATCGCGTCGACGTCGCCGGACAGCAGCGCGGCGACGCGCGCCGACTCGTTCTTGATGATCCTGAACGTGACCTTCTGCCACGGCGGCTTCTCGCCCCAATAGTTGTCGTTGCGCACCAGTTCGACGCGGTCGCCGTTGACGTAGCGCACGAGCTTGTAGCGGCCGCTGCCGATCGGCCGCCTTGCCCGATGTTGAAGTCCTCGGTCGATGGCGCCGGTCGCGATCTTCTTCGACACGATGTAGATCGTCGACAGGTCGTTCGGCGACAGCGGATACGGCGCCGCGTACTTGAAGCGGATCGTGTACGGGTCGACGATTTCCTTCGCGACGATCGCCTTCGTGTAGCGCGGAGAACGGGCCCGGGCTGTTCGGAACCGTCGGCACGCGGTCGATCGAGAACGCGACGTCCTCGGCGGTGAGCTCGCTGCCGTCGTGGAACTTGACGCCCTTGCGCAGCTTGAACTCCCACGTCGTGGTCGTCGATCGCCTTCCACGACGTCGCGATGCCCGGGATCATCTTCGAGTCGGGATCCATCTGCACGAGCTTGTCGAAGATGTGCTCGGCGATGTTGTTGTTCGGGAAAGAGGTTGAAGAAGTGCGGGTCGATCGACGTGACGTCGGCGGCGACGGCGATCTTCGAGATCCTGCGCGGCGACGGGCGCCGGGGCGGCGAACGTCAGTGCAGCGGCGAGCGCAGCGCCCTGGCAGGAGGCGGAACGTGACGGTGGACATGAGCTACCTTCGCGGAACGCGCGGGCAGAGACGCAGTCCGGCGCGGGGCCAAACCTGGAACATGCCGAGCAGCATTGTCGCAGCCGCCATTGTTGCGGCTGCGTCATAGCGCGCGGAACGCATCGGCAAGCCGATCGATGCGCGCGTTTGGCCGGACTGTCTGACAACGCGGACGCGGATGTCCGGCAGGCCGTCGATGTGCGCGTCCATCACGTCGCCCTTGACGACCGGGCCGACGTTCTCCGGGCGTGCCCGAGTAGATGATGTCGCCGGGCATCAGCTCGAAGGCCTCGGAGAGCTTGCTGATCTGCTCGGCCACCGACCAGATCATCTGGTTGAGGTTGGCGTTCTGCTTGACCTGGCCGTTCACCTTGAGCCAGATCGCGCCCGTTCGTGAAGTGGCCGATCTTGCGCGACCGGCTGCAGCGGGCCGAGCGGCGCCGAGCGGTCGAAGCTCTTGCCGATCTCCCACGGCTTCTTCTCGTCGCCCATCGCGCGCTGCAGGTCGCGCCGCGTCATGTCGAGGCCCACCGTGTAGCCGTAGACGAGGTCGAGCGCCTGGTCGATCGGGATGTTGCGCCCGCCCTTGCCGAGCGCGGCCACCAGCTCGACCTCGTAGTGGTAGTTCTTCGTCAGCGTCGGATACGGATGGTCGACGACCGTGCCGGGCGGCACGAGCTGGATCGCATCGGTCGGCTTCTGGAAGAAGAACGGCGGCTCGCGGTTCGGGTCGGAGCCCATCTCGCGCGCATGCGCGCGCATAGTTGCGGCCGATGCAGTAGATGCGCCGCACGGGAACGACCTCGTCGGTGCCGGCAATCGGGATGTACGTCTGCGCGCACGGCGAACGGCGTGCGCGACGCCGCTGGTGTCGCGGCGTGCGCGGGCTGCTGTCGCGCCGCCCGCGGCGAGCGCGGCGGCGGCCTGCAGAACGATCTCGCGGCGTTTCGTTGCGGGCCATGGCTTCTCCTCTCGAATCTGCCGAGGTGCCGTCGCGAAACGCGGCTGCGAGCTACGTCGGCGAGCGCGGCGGCCGGTGCCCGCGCAGCAGTCGTGGTGCCGCTGCTTCGTCGCAGCGCGGCGGATGCGCGTTCACGATCGCCCGCGAGCGATTCATAGTACCGCTCGTCCGCTTCGGCGTCCGCGCCGCGAGCGCGCGCGATGCGGCCTGCCGAGCGGCGCGCCGGCAACGCTCCACGCGCTGGCTGCCACCAGCGTGCCCTGCTCGTAGACGAACACCGCCCGCGGCTTGCCGTTCGCGTGCCACGAGCGCGTCTCGCCGTTGCGCCGGCCCGCGACGTAGGCCGCCTCGAGCTTTCTGCTGCGGGTCGCGCCGCGCGCGGCGTCGGCGTACCACAGCGACAGCGTCCTGCTCCATTGGCATCCTTCGTCGTAGGGGATTTGCGCGATCCGAACGCCGCGCGACGACCAGAAGATGGAACGAGCTCGTGCGCTTGCCGCGGCTGAATGCGCCAGCGGCGCGCAGCGCGCCGTCGCTAGCCGTAGGAGGCGATAGGCGCCATGGGGCTGGCCCGTCGCGGCAGTGGCCGGTCGGCCTGCAACGCCTGCGCGGCCGCCGTTCCAGCCGCCGCCAGCGTGATCGGCCTGCGAGCGCCGCGCCGATCAGGCCGCCGGCGCGGATTTCCACCATGCCGACAGCTCGCCCACGATGCCGCGGCGGAACGCCAGCACGCAGACGACGAAGATCACGCCCGTGATGATCGGTGACCCACTGGCCGAACCGGCGCGAGGTAGTTCTCGCAGCGCGATGATGACGAACGCGCCGACGACCGGGCCGAAGATCGTGCCCATGCCGCCGAGCAGCGTCATCAGCACGACCTCGCCCGACATCGACCAGTGCACGTCGGTGAGCGAGGCGAGCTGGAACACGATGCGCCTTGGTCGCGCCGGCCAGGCCGGCGAGCGTCGGCCGACAGCACGAACGCGAGCAGCTTGTAGCGGTCGGCGTCGTAGCCGAGCGAGATGGCGCGCGGCTCGTTCTCGCGGATCGCCTTCAGCACCTGGCCGAACGGCGAATGGATGACGCGGTAGATGAGCAGGAACGCCGACGAGGAAGATCGCCAGCACGACGTAGTACATCGTCGATCGTGCTCGACGAGGTCGATCGAAGCCCGAACAGCCTGCCGCGCGGCACCGCCTGGATGCCGTCCTCGCCGCGCGGTGAACGGCGCCTGCAGGCAGAAGAAGTAGCATCATCTGCGCGCAGCGCCAGCGTGATCATCGCGAAGTAGATGCCCTGCCGGCGGATCGCCAGCGCGCCGACGACCACGCCGAGCAGCCGCCGACGCGCAGCGGTGCCGAGCAGGATCGCGAGCTCCGGCGGCAAGCCCCAGCACCTTGGCCGCGTGCGCGCGCGACGTAGCCGGCAGTGCCGAGGAACATCGCGTGGCCGAACGACAGCAGGCCGCCGAAGCCGAGCAGCAGGTTGAAGGCGCAGGCGAACAGCGCGAAGCACAGCGCCTTCATCAGGAACACCGGGTAGATGCCGACGAACGGCGCGACCGCCAGCAGCGCCGCCATGACGCCGTCGTGCCATGAGCATGCGAGCGGCTGTCGTCCCGGCGGGTCGCGCCGACTGCGGCGGTTGCCGGTCGTCATCGCTAGCGCTCTCCGTCCGAACAGGCCGGCAGGCTTGATCAGCAGCACGATCGCCATGATCGACGAAGATCACGGTGTTCGACGCTTCCGGATAGAAACACCTTGGTCAGGCCCTCGACCACGCCGAGGCCGAAGCCGGTGACGATCGAGCCCATGATCGAGCCCATGCCGCCGATCACCACGACGGCGAACACGACGATGATCAGGTCGGCGCCCATCAGCGGATTGACCTGGTAGATCGGCGCAGCCATCACGCCGGCGAGCGCGGCGAGCGCCGACGCCGAAGCCGTAGGTCAGCGTGATCATCCGCGGCACGTTGATGCCGAACGCCTGCACCAGCGCGGGGTTCTCGGTCGCCGCGCGCAGATAGCGCGCCGAGCTTGGTGCGCTCGATCACGTACCAGGTGGAAAGGCACACGATCAGCGACGCGACGATGACCCAGGCGCGGTATTTCGGGCAGGAACATGAATCCAGCAATACGTAACTGAACGAAGTACAT
>ERZ1370068.5509-contig-4532_pt1 | contig 10397 bp, 19 predicted proteins | sample MGYA00561227_ERZ1370068 | MGnify/ENA primary metagenome ERZ1370068 (study PRJEB38410, sample SAMEA6850437) | metagenome | study: Metagenomic assessment of the ecological functions of the soil: analysis of the soil microbiota associated with the...
CTAATCAAGCGGAAGCATCAGCCGAGCTAATCCAGAGGGTCAGTTGTGCGAGAAGGCGATGGTGATCCAGTCGGCCAGGGCCGAGGAGTAGAGGATGGTCAGGGTGTCCCGGGGCGCCATGGCGTAGTTCACATGGGTAGGGAGTCTGAGGTTCGACCCGGCAGAGACCGCCTCGTCTCTCAGCGTGATCGTATCGGCCGAGTCGACGTTGACGATGATGCAGACCTGGCCGTCCGAGCCGTCGCCAACCGTTGGCGCGTTGGAATCGGTGACGGCGCCGCCGGTCGGGTAGTCGATCTCGATGAAAGTCGCGGTGCAGTTGATCTGGGTCGCGCCGCCCGGAAGCGATCGACTGGGTAGCGCCCGGAGGTGAAGACGGTGGTGTCGGCGTTTCGGATGCCGATGTTGCTCGTGGCATTGCCCAGAGCGGCGATGTCGACTCCAACCTGCAGCGAGAGCGTGCCCGCCCCGGTCTTGTCGTCGTAGACGAAGCCGCGGAAGCTCGAGATGGTACCGCTCGAGACCGGTCGATCTTGCGTGGAATCCGCTGCGGGCCGCAGTTGCCTCGAAGGCACCTGGCGGTGGTGACCTTGAAGATCGGCGAGCGTCGAGTCGTAATCGGGCGCGTCGGTCATGGTCATGGTCGTTCCGGCGTTGGTCGGGTTGAAGGTGACCGCAGCGACATAAGGCGCAGCCCAGCCGCTAGCTAACGGCCGCGCCGCCCGTGGGTCGGATCTCGGCGGCGGCGTTGAAGAGCGTAAGGAGTCCAAAGACCGAGCAGGTGACGGCGGTATAGTCCTCGATGACGCTCGAGGTCACGGCGAGAGCGCGCTCAAGCCCGAGGTATTGTTAGTGACGGTATAGGTCCCCGGTGTGAATTGAGCCGCGGTGAAGAAGCCGGAAACCGTCTCGGTGCCATCGGTGAACTTGATGAAGTTCTGGGCCGCGGTCGCGTCGGGGTCGAACGTCAGGTTGCTTGGGGTCCTGACGCTCGGGGCGTTCAAGAAGATCTCGCTGGTGGTGGTGTCTGGCCGAGTTGGCGCGGAGGATCAGGCTCTTGGCGGTGGTGCTGGAGCCGTAGAGGGTGCCGTCGGAGTCGGTAGAGAGCTTGGTATCGTTGCCAGTGCCGGTGCGGCCGGCGAGGAGCGTCGCGAGTGGGGTCTGTGCTGCCGTAGCGGTACCGGCCAGATCAGTGAAGTTTGGCTGCGTGCAGGTGGGAGCGGCGTTGTCGTTAAGCGTGCTGGCCCAGGTGCTCGCGCCGCACGCGCCGACGCCGGAGTAGTTGCTGGCGAGCTCGGCGTCGCTCACGCAGGCGACGCAGGTGAGATCCGTCGCCGGACCACCACCGCCGCCACCACCGCCGCCGCCGCTGATGAGCCCCGAGCCCAGGAGCCACGGGAAGCAGCGCAACGAGAGCTAGTCGCGCTCGTCGATGTTGCACACGTTCACCGCGCCGCCCACGGCGATGCAGCTGATGACGCCGTCGTTCGACCAGTCGATCCAGAAGCCCTCGCGGGGGCGAGCTGGAAGCCGGTCGCGGTGGTGCAGGTAGCGGAGCCGGGGCAGATGTAGACGTTGTTGCCGCCGGTCGCCTCGCAGTTCTTGATGGTGATCGACATGCGGTCGTAGACGCCGACGTTGGTGGTGCGAAGCGTGGTCGAGACGGTGGCGCAGGAGACCTGCGAGTACGAGACGACTTTGCCCCGGGCGTGGCGCGTGTAGGTGGGTGTCACTTGCGCACTCGCCGCCGAGGCGACGAGGAGCAGCGCGCAGCGGCGAGGCTCAGCTTTCATCGCCCCAGACGAAGCCCTCCACCGCGATCACGCCGGTGGTGATGGTCGCCAGGGTGGAGACCTTGAGCACGTTGTTCACTGCCGCGAGCTGGTAGCCGAGATCGTAGTCGAAGAAGGTGAGGCCGTACAGCCACGGCGCCGGGAGCGTCGGTTGCCGTGGTGATGGTGCCGAGCGAGATGAGCGGCGTCGCGACGGCGTTGTCGAGAAGGAAGATCGCATCGCCGGGAGTCGCGCCGGCAAGGGCGGTCGTCACGCGAGCTCTGAGGGCGCAGCCCTTCAGCGTGATCGCTTTGCCCGCGCCGGGCGTCCAGACGGTACCCTGCGCGGCGCCGGTGAAGGTGGTCGCCACGCGGATGATCGATGTGCTGCCGTACTGCCGCTTGTTCGGCGTGATGGACATGGCGTCACCCCACTGCTGGCGGCCCGGTGGACGCCGTCACCTGGTTGGCGATCTGCTGGGCGCCGGGAGGACCGGGGGCCAGACGGCGACGAAGGGGGCTCGGGCGACGCCGTCTGTGCGCCACTCGAGCCTGCTCCCTGGCCCCCCGGCCATCTGTTGCTGAGCCATCATCTGCTGAGTGAAGGCTTGCCACTCAGCTTCGTCGGCAGGGGCGTTCAGCTCCCGCGGATCGATCATCATGGCCTCAGCGGTCCGGAAGAAGATCTTGCCCTGCACGTCGAAGGGCATCTGCAGCATCTGCGCGGTGGTGGAGAGCTGCATCAGCTTCTGGAGCTGATCCTCCTTCTCCATCTGGTTCGAGATGCCGCGAGCGCGGACCTGGAACTTGGCGTTGAGCAGCTTGTAGCGGTTCCACTCGTCGAGGAATGACGACGGCCCCATGAAGGTCGAGAACGCCTCCTGCAGCTTGGGGTCGCTGATGTCGCTCAGGTATTGAAGGATGTTCTCGTAGGCGAGCTGCACGGCGGGCTCGAGGTCGCGCTTCTGGAGTCCGTGCGCGAGGATCGACGCGGACGCGCGGCCCTGCGCTGACCTCGCCGCGGTACTGCGTCGCGGTGCTACGGCCCTTGAGCGGCGGCTCGCCGGCGAGCGTGCCGTACATCATGGTCGACTCGTCGATCTTGGCCTCGAACGCACTGGATCATGGGCATCGCTTCGGACGGCGTCGTCGCGATCTTCAGCGGCTGGATCGCCCCGTCGCCGGTCACGTGGTAGACCGCGCCGGGCGTCAAGCGAATCGAAGTCCTCGTCGGGGTCGAGCTTGTTCTTGTTGACGGTGCAGGCGGGGATCACGCCGAAGGTGGTCGAGTCGATCATCAGGTTGTAGATCGCGTTCAGCACGATCTGGAGCGGCTTGGCCGCGTAGATGATCTCGCGCCCCCACGGGCTGCCGCGCATCGGCAGCGGCGTCGTCAGGATGTACGGCCGCTTGCCCGTCCAGCTGACGGGTTAGAATCGAGCGCGATGACCTTCTTCTTGTTGGCGACGATGGAGACCCAGTTCTCGACCAGCATGCTTCCGTCGTCGTCGTAGAAGTTGCCGTACCTGATCTGGAGGAGGTGCTGCTTGCGGGGGCCACGGCGGCCGATCATCGACTGGCGCCCCTCCCGCTGGCGCCGCTCGAATTCGTAGGTTGTCCCGCACGGCTCGCCGATATCCTTGATGTCCTCCAGGCAGTTGTAGTTGCCGAGCCGGATGCCGTCCTCGATCTCTTCCTGATCGACGAGGAGCTCCTCGACCATGTAGCGGCCGCGGCGGTAGTCCTGGTGGAACGGGTCGGGGTAGATGTTCCAGACCGGGACTTGATACGCGCGAAGCGACGACCGCGGGCGAGGCTCGGAGACGATGGTCGGCCTGCGACGTCGGCATGCCCATCATCTGGGCCTGCATCATCTGCTGCGGGTCCTGGTAGATGGGGACTTCCTGCAGCTCGGGGAGCGCTCCATCCACTGCTCCCAGGTGAGCTTCAGGCAGCCGGTGCCGTAGAGGAAGCCTTCCTCGAGGGCCATCATGTACTGGTCGACGAAGTCGGCCATGTCGAGGACGACGCGGCAGACGTGCTCGATGAACTTGACATCGGCAGTCTCGGCGGTCCAGACGGGCAGCTTCTCGAGCGTGAACCAGTTGGGGTTCTGCAGCAGCGACGACTTGACGAGCGAGCCGCGCCATCTCGATCTTGGCGTGAATCTGCGGGATGAAGACGCGCGCTTGCCAGGGCGCTTTGCCCGAGTCGTCGCCGATGTTGTTGTAGAGGTCGGCGCTCGATCGCCAGTCGGCCTTCGCGGTCCTGGCGGGCGTTCCTCGACTCGTCGACGTCGGAGCTGGGTCTGCTGGATGATCTTCGAGTCGGTGAGCTTCGAGATGATGGTCTCGGGATCGGCGATCATCCCGGGGATCGAGGGCGGCATCCCTGGCTGCTGGGACTCCTGCTTGAGCGCCATCCAGCCAGGGACGCGGCTGGATGTCGGTGAGGAGTGCCGCGAGTCCCGGGACGAGGGCTCTGCTCGTACTCCTCGGATCGGCTGGTATCGAACATCCCGCGGCATTGAGCCCGGTGAATACCTGGACTTAGCTGGCCGCTTCAGTGCCATCGATCCGGCGAGCCTGGGCAGAGCCCCATCGGCCCTTGCGCCTTGTTCAGCGCCCAGTCGGCGGCGCCCTCGGAGGTATCGACGATGATGAAGCCCGCGGAGACGACACCGATGAACCGAATGCCGAAGTCGGTTTTCCGCCCGAGGAGGTGGTCGCGGTCGGCGAGCAGGGTGTCAGCCTCGAGGAAGCGTAGCGATATCCATGGACGAGCACTCGCGGCCGTGGAAGTAGGCGTAGGCCGCCATGGCATGGGCGAGCGATCGGGAGGATACGGCGGGTAACCGCCGGGGATGCCAGGCGTCCGGGCATCAGCTGGCTAGCATGTCGTAGAAGGCGCGGCGGACGGCAGACCGTGGTCCCTCGAGGCCCGGCCGCGGTGGGGGCGACCAGGCGCCAGCCATTTCGCCACCCACCACGACCGGAGCCGCCCCGGGATGCAGATCGGCAGGGAGCGGTGGTTTACCCGCCGCACCTGCCCCGGGCACCTGGATCAGCCCGAGCTCGGCCAAGGCGGTTACCACGGCGACGACGGTAGTGCGGAGCCCCGGGTCCTGCAGGCGGTGGACCAACCGCGGCAGGGGGGATCGGCGTTGGAGGAATAGGCAACGCCTCCTGGGGCTCCGCGACCACCTCCGGTGGCGTGGACGACGGCGCCACCGGCTCCTCTCTGGCTCATGCCGCGGATCCAGTCGGGGATCACGCGGTAGAGGAAGTATCCGAGCGGGACGCGGAATGCCGCGACCGCTTCCTTGGTCAGGAAGATGTCGCCGCGAGCGAGGGCGAGGAGGTGCGGGTTGTTGGCGACCAGCTGGAACCGCTTCTCGGCGACCTCGCAGCGTTTCACCGCCTCGGCGCACTTGTTCACCGCCGAGTCGTAGTTCCTTACCGGTACGAAGGCGGAGCCCAGATCCGGGGCCGGTGGGAGTCCAGCCCGACGCTCCTTCCGTGCTCGCTTCTTCCCAGCCCGTATGACTCGGCGAGCTTGCTCTGTCTTTGGCGCGACCGGCTCGCGGCATTTTTCGATCTCTGAGAGAGCGGCCCCGGTTGATACTCTTCTGATTGACGAAGTACTTTACGCAATCGACGTAGTCCTTGCCCGGCTGACCCAGGAGCTGGCGCGTCGACATCTCGACGGGGTTCCACTGGAACCTCTGCAGCGCCCACATCGGCCCCTGCGGCAGCTCCGCCACTCTCTCGGTGATCATCAGCCTCGAGACCATCTGCTCGAGCACGGGGTCCCATACTGGCCTCAGCCATTCGTCCAACTCCTCGAGCGGCGCGGGCTCGTCGTTCGGCACGTAGTCGAGGCCGAGTTGCCGGAAGCGCACGAACCAATCCTCGTCGCGCTCCTTGTCGATGCGAAAGCGCCCGCCCTTGGCGTCCATGATGCAGAGCTCGGGCTCCTTGCCGATGAAGCGGCGCTCGCGCTTGACGCACTCGGCCATGACCGAGACGGCGGCATCCTCGACGTGGTTCGCCCAGACCATGTACCAGCGCTCGGTGCGGGGGTCCTTCTGGAACCAGATGACAGTAGAGGCCGCGAGTCATCGACGGATCGACGACTTCGACGAGCGGCCAGCTGCGTGCGTCGAGGTTCATCTCACCAGAGGTTCGGTATGACGTGCGTCTCGCGCGAGACGTAGGAGTACCGCACGTTCGAGTAGTCGAGCGGCAGACCCAGCTCTCGCGCCCGCCTCTCCGCCGGCGTCAAGCCCGCGAAGAAGTTGACCAGCTCCTGATGGTCGATGTGCCCTTCGCCGGGGTTGCAGCTGGTGCAGTTCATGTGGCTGTGCACCTCGAACGGCGCGACGTCGGGGAGTTTCCCCTCCTGCGCGGGCATGTGGATCTCGTCGTAGACCCACATGTTCTTGAGCGGCGTCATGCAGAAGAAGATCCAGCCCCGCGTACGCATCGTGCCGCGGCGGCAGGCCATGTAGATCTCGCGCGTGGGCGGCTCGTCGAAGCCGATGCCGTTCCAGAGCGAGCCCTCGAACGAGTCGGCGTCCTGATCGTAGGAAGCCAGGTGCAGCTCGGCGCCGGACTTGAAGTAGAAGATGTGCGGGATGCCCATCTGGTTCTTCTTGGGCTTCTTCGACAGCATGTTCGGCGCGACGAACTCGCGGAGCTTCGGGAGGATGATCTCGGGGATCGTTTTCGTGAAGTTCTTCCCCATGAGCAGGAACATGCCCGGGCGCTCGCGAATTCGGATTTGACTCCAGTCGGGCGGCACGATGCCGCCCATGGAGAGCGGGTAGGTGCCGAGGCACGCCGCGAGCATGCGGATGACGAGGCAGGTGGTACCGCCGGTCTGGTTGCCCCTTGATGAGCGTCGTGACCTTCTTCTCGGTCTGGAACCACGGCTTCTGGAAGCTCGATGGGCACGAAGAGCGAGAAGGCGCCGACTTCGGCGAGGCGGCGGTGGATGTGGATCTGCTTGGCGATCTCGGCCTGGCGGGCCTGGTCGTCGCGAAGGAGATCGTCCTCAGTGTCCGCCATGGGCCGGGGCTCTCGAAGTCGTCGAGGTGCACGCCGCAGGCGCTGGCGACCTCCTCGATCAGCGTCTTCGGGAACGGGTAGCCCGCCAGCATCAGCAGGATCAGCCCGAGGACCCGAGCGTTGGCCTGCACCTGGAGGAAAGCTCCTCCAGAGTGACGTCCTCACTTTCCATCGCGCTGCCATCGCTTCGTATAAGACGACGCCCAGCCGGGCTTGAAGGCGTCCTCCCAGGCGGAGTAGCCGTGGGTCGGCCCGAACTGCCTGAACCAGCCGATCTCGTCGGCCTCTCCGCGGTAGGGTCGCATGTCCGGCTCCCGGGTAGCGGCGGCCCGATCGGCTCGAGCTCGACGTCCGGGCCGTAATGCCCATGGGCCTTGGCGCGGGCGAGCTTGCGATGCCACGACGGCAGGGAAAAGGCTCGCTCACAAAGGCTCGGCGGACGCCCTCGGGATCGAAGGGGGCGGCAGCCGCCGCCTCGTGCTCGGCCTCGGAGCCCGTCCGCGCAACGTCGGCTTCGAGGGGCTCGTAGGTCGGCGGCCGCCACAGCATCCCTAGCATCCGCCGGCACTCCGGCAACGGCAGGCGCCGAGCTCCCGCTGACGGGCGTGGAATTCCTCGAATCTTGCCCCCTTCGTTGCATCGCGGTCCCGGCTGTCCGCGGAGCAGCGGGTGGATCAGGTCCATCATGTTGCCGCCCTGCTCGCGGTTCGCCCACTGGCCGAGATCGCGGAAAAACGGGCTGCCGCTGTCCTTCAAGTAGTCGAACTCGTGGCCGGCGTACTGCCCAGCGTTGCCGCTCTGGCGAAAGCGCATCCATCAGCTGCGGCATGAGCCCTGGTTGAAAATCCGTCCATGAAAGTCGCCCAGCCGGCGGCTGTGGCGGGAGCGACGCCGAAAAACTCCTCGCCGGCTGCCAGTCGAGGAGTACCCGGCGCGGAGCCGCCCTGGAGCAACTGCTGCATCCCGGGTTGCCCATGAGGCCGCCGCCCCCTGGAGGCTGCAACCCGGCCCGCCAGGGCATCATCGAACGCGCCCATCAGAATTCCCCACGCCTGATCCCCTCGATCACTCCACGATCACCCCTATTAGAAGGATGCACGCCACGGCGAAGGTGAACATGCCGAGAAGGAAGGCCATGAACTCGAGCACCTACGCAGGCGTCGTCCCGGGCATCTCCTCGCGGCGTCTTCACCTGCGCCGAGCACGTCGCCCATCTCGACGAACACGACAGTCCCCAGACGCCGTGAACTTGATCTCGCGTGCCGCCGCGGAAGAGCACGTCCTCGCCCACCTTCAGGATCGGCCCGCTCGAGTAGTTCTGCACCTCGAAGCCCAGCGCCACGACCTTCCCCGTGCCGCGTCGCCCTGGTGGATCTGCCCCGCCGACGATGTCGATCGCCAGGAACTTGCCGTAGACCTTGAGGCATCGAGCTCGATATCGACCGGCGCGGCCACCTCAGTCGTCCTCCAGCGACGCCAGGCCCGTTGGAGCCGCCGTACCTCGGCCCTCAGGAATCCGCTTCGACCCGGTCGAAGACGTAGTGCATCACCCGCCTCCGCGCCGCCTCGTCGAGCCCATCGAGCGCCCGTCAGGATCGTCGACATCGCCTTGAACTCTGGGTCCAGCATCCTCAGTACCCCTTCGGCTTCGGCTTAGGACGCGGCTTCTTCGCCATTTTCCTCTTCCTCCTCATCTTCATCTTCCGGCTTCTTCGGCTCTTCCTTCGGCTCGCGGAACCTTCGTCGGATCGCCCATGATCTCCTCCCAGAAGATGCGGCCTTCCTGCCACCGCAAAACTTTCATCAGCCGCCCTTATCACAGCCCTTGACTCGCGACGAGCATCAGGGCAGCTAATCCCTCGTCGGCGTATGCCGGGGGGGCGACGGGAGCGGGCACGTGGCTCGATCCTCTCGCTCTCCCAGGCCCGCCAGGATCAAAGCGCAAGCGGTTCAACTCCGTCAAAGCCGGTCAGGGGCATGCCGCCCAGCAACTAGGGCCGCAAGGCGAACCTAACGCGCAGAAGTTAGCGACTGCGCCTGCGAGGAGGGGCTCAGGGCGAGGATCAGCGTCACCTCTCTCCTTCGGAGAAAGCCGTCGCGCGCGCGACGTCCGTCCACGGTCCGCCTTCACCCGCAGCTGCACTGCTGCGCGAGTCCAGCCACCGCTCACCCGTCGCTGCAGTCGCGCTCAAGGTGCGCGCGCACCTCCACCGCATCCCTTCCTCGCCGCACCGCTCCCATCACATGTGCACCGCACCAGGTACCAGCCTGCAGCACCAACGCGATCGCCACGATGATCGTCAGCACCACCAGCACCGTCGTCGCGATCGGCTCCCCGATCTCCCATACCGCCATCAACCGCCGCGCTCCCCAGATCACAATGCACGCCACCAGCAGGAAGATCAGGATCGAGACGAGAAACCCACGTCCATCGCTCCACCTCTGCAACCCGCTAGCGCTCGGAACACCCAGCCTCGCCGTCACCACTTCCCCGCCTTCTCCTCCTTCTCCTCCTTCTTCTCTTCCTTCTCCTCCGCCTTCCTTCCGCTCCTTCTCCATCTTCTCCGCCTCTTCCTTCTCCTTCTTCTCAGCCTTCGCCGCGTCCGACTCCCCACCAACTCCTCCGTCTTCAGCCCCCCGCCGTCGCTTCCAACTCCCCCACGCTCGCTTCCGCGTCCGCCCCAAATAACCGCCCACTCCTCAGCTCCCCCACCAACCGTCACGATCTTCGCCCGCACCGGCTCCTTCGCTGCCGCCTCCTCCTCCCTCTTCTTCAGCCGCTCCTCCTCACTTATCGCCAACGCTTGCTCCTTCGTCTCCGTTGGCCTCCACCGACGCCGCATGCCTCTCCCTCGCCTCCCGCGCTTCCCGCTCCTCCTTCGTCTCGTCCGCTATCCACCCGCTCTCCCCAGTATCGTCCTCGTACTTTGCCTTCGTCATCGCTCTCTCCCTCCTTGCTAAAAGGGTACGTCCACATCCTCTTCCGCCCCACGGCGCTACACGCCTCGCAATCCAGCTCCCGCTCCGCGTTGCACCGCCGACTCCCGTGCTCCCACTCCCCCCCACACCGCTCACACTCGTGCCAGTGCTACGACTTCCCGCGCCTCCATCTCGCTCCGCCGATTCAGCCCGGCCCACCACCCAACTCCGCTATCACCTCCAACTCGTACGCCGCTTGCTTCCGCCACTGCCGCGTCAACACCCCCATCGCCTCCAACTCCGCTCGCGATCTCCCGCAGCTTCACCACCGCATCCCCTGGCAACCCGTACGCCTCGCTCTTCTCGCCACTCGTCGCACTTCGCTTCTTGCTCATTCGCTCATCCTCCAGATCGTCCCATGTGACGACTTCGCTTGACTCTGCGAACTCCCAATGTCGCGAGAAGTTTCGTTGGCAGTCTCTCGCGCGGCGAGGGGGTGGGTGGGCGATCGCGCGACGGGGTAGTAGGTGCGCTGATGCTGGGCTCCTGCGTGAGCGGCGCTACTGCATCAGGCGCGCTACTGCTGAGCCCGTGCTCACGGGTGTCGCCGACTCACGCGTGCAGCAATACGTAACTG
>ERZ1370068.3121-contig-2242_pt1 | contig 10386 bp, 14 predicted proteins | sample MGYA00561227_ERZ1370068 | MGnify/ENA primary metagenome ERZ1370068 (study PRJEB38410, sample SAMEA6850437) | metagenome | study: Metagenomic assessment of the ecological functions of the soil: analysis of the soil microbiota associated with the...
TTCCGAGACCCAGCCCTCATGCTGTTCCTGGACCCGCCACAGGATCGCGATGACCGCGGACGCCTGGCGCCCGGGCGGATATTTTGCGATCTGCTGCTTCGCCCAGGCGAGATTCTCGTCCGAGAACGTAAAGCTCGCGGGCTGCAATTCCTTCGGTGCGAGGCGGCGGACGGACATCGTTCAGTCTCTCATTGCACGCGGCGCGCGGCTTTCGCATTGAGCGCGTCGATCCGGTCGAGCCAGAATGCGCTTGCGGTGCCGAACACGTTGTAGCCGACATGGGTTGAAACCTTGATGCGATCGAGGATCGAAAGGTCGGTCACGGTTTCAAGGCGGTTGCTGCGCGGATCGTAGACGATCAGCTTCAGCGGCGTCTGTTCGAGGATGTAGCGCGACACGGTATGCTGCGGGATCGTTGCCGTGCTCCTCGCACAACAGCACGCTGTCGCCCTGCAGCAGCCGCGCGCCGCCCTTCATGGCCTCGATCTCGACGCCCTCGACGTCGAGCTTGATCAGGTATTTGCCGCTCGGCGCTGACCTTGCCGTCGTCCAGCAGATTGTCGAGCGCGATGACCGGCACTTCCTCGCCGTCAGCCTGGTCGCCGGCGATGCGAGAACGCCTCGTGCTTGGTGCCGGACAGTCGCGCGGTGCCCCGCGCGGCCCCGATCGCGCATTTCATCGGCTCGAAGCGATTGCCGTTGATCTTGGCGTTGTTGGCGAGCTTCGGAAAATTCTGCCCCGACGGCTCGATCGCGATCGCCTTGTGCGCGCCGAACGGCTTGCTCGAGACCAGCACCGACCAGTAGCCGTAATTGGCGCCGCAATCGAGCAGCGTGTAGTCGACGTCGGCGGAGTCCTGAAACAGCAGCTCCAGCTCGTCCTCGTAGTGATAGGAACGGTTGAGCAGCTTGCTCCAGTAGCCGTCGCCATAGGGAAACTCGAACACCGCGTCGTCGTTGAGCCTGATCGCGATGTTGCGCTCGGGCAGCGTCGTGCGCAGCAGATTGGCGCAGGCGATGTAGCCGCATATGCGAGAAATGCGACGAGATCTTCGAGCCCGTCGCCAGCGCCAGCGCAGCCGTCCGCTCCCACAGGTTGGCCCCTTCGAGAGCGCCCGAAGCGCGGTCAAACTGGATGGGCGGCTGCGCCATCACCGATCGACCTCTCCGAACACGATGTCGAGCGAGCCGAGAATGGCCGAGACGTCGGCGAGCAGATGGCCGCGGCAGATGAAGTCCATCGCCTGCAGATGCGCAAAGCCCGGCGCGCGGATCTTGCACTTGTAGGGCTTGTTGCTGCCGTCGGCGACCAGATAGACGCCGAACTCGCCCTTCGGCGCCTCGACCGCGGCGTAGACTTCGCCGGCCGGCACGTGGACGCCCTCGGTATAGAGCTTGAAGTGATGGATCAGCGCTTCCATCGAGCGCTTCATCTCGCCGCGGCGCGGCGGCGCAGATCTTGTTGTCCTCGACGACGACCGGCCCTGCGCCGTCAGGCGCGCGCAGCTTCTGCGATGCACTGCTTCATGATGCGCACGGACTGGCGCATCTCTTCCATGCGGATGCAGTAGCGGTCGTAGCAGTCGCCGTTCTTGCCGATCGGAATGTCGAAATCCATCTCGGCGTAGCATTCGTAAGGCTGCGCCTTGCGCAGATCCCACGCCGCGCCCGAGCCGCGCACCATCACGCCGGAAAAACCCCACTCCCAGGCCTGCTTCAGCGGCACCACGCCGATATCGACGTTGCGCTGCTTGAAGATGCGGTTGCCGGTCAGCAGCGTTTCGAGGTCGGCGACCACCTGCAGGAACGGATCGCACCAGGCCTCGATGTCGTCGATCAGCTTTGGCGGCAGGTCCTGATGCACGCCGCCGATGCGGAAATAGGCCGCATGCATGCGCGAGCCGGAGGCGCGCTCGTAAAACACCATCAGCTTTTCGCGCTCTTCAAAGCCCCACAGCGGCGGGGTCAGCGCGCCGACGTCCATCGCCTGCGTGGTGACGTTGAGCAGATGCGACAGGATGCGGCCGATCTCGCAATAGAGCACGCGGATCAGTTGCCCGCGGCGCGGCACCGTGATGCCGAGCAGCTTTTCGGCCGCGAGGCAGAACGCGTGCTCCTGGTTCATCGGCGCGACGTAGTCGAGCCGGTCGAAATACGGGATCGCCTGCAGATAGGTCTTCTGCTCGATCAGCTTTTCGGTGCCGCGATGCAAGCAGGCCGATATGCGGATCGACGCGCGCGACGACCTCGCCGTCAAGCTCAAGCACCAGGCGCAGCACGCCATGCGCCGCCGGATGCTGCGGCCCGAAGTTGATCGTGAAATTGCGGAGATTCTGCTCGTTCATGGTCAGGCCTTCGGCTCCGCCTTCTCATCGCCGGGCAGCGGATAGTCCGCGCCTTCCCACGGCGAGAGGAAATCGAATTTGCGGAATTCCTGGTTGAGACGGACCGGCTCGTAGAGCACCCGCTTCTCCTGGTCGTCGTAGCGCACCTCGACGAAGCCGGTGAGCGGGAAATCCTTGCGCAGCGGATGGCCGTCGAAGCCGTAATCGGTCAGCAGCCGCCGCATGTCGGGATGGCCGATGAAGATCACGCCGTAGAGGTCGTAGGTCTCGCGCTCGAACCAGTCGGCGCCGGGAAACACGTCGATGATCGACGGCACCTGCGTGGTCTCGTCGGCTTCGGCGCGCAGGCGGATGCGCGTCGTTCAGCGTCGGCGACAGCAAATGATAGACCACGTCGAAACGCTTCTCGCGCTCGGGATAATCGACCGCCGTCACGTCGGTGAAGTTGACGAAACGGCAGCGCAGGATCGTCGCGCAGGAATGCTTCACGACCTCGACGATCTTGCTCGGCCATCGACCGCGACGGTGAGCTGATTGAACGCGACCGAATGGTCGAGCGCCGCGCCGGCAAGCGCGCTAACGATCGTCTGCCCCAGGGCGTCGAGCTTGCCGTCGTCCATTACGTAAAACCTTAGCGTTCGATGGTGCCGATGCGGCGGATCTTCTTCTGCAGCAGCATGCACGCCGTAGAGCAGCGCCTCCGCCGTCGGCGGGCAGCCGGGCACGTAGATGTCGATCGGCACGATGCGGTCGCAGCCGCGCACGACCGAATAGGAATAGTGATAGTAACCGCCGCCATTGGCGCAGGAGCCCATCGAGATCACGTAGCGCGGCTCCGGCATCTGGTCGTAGACCTTGCGCAGCGCCGGCGCCATCTTGTTGGTCAGCGTGCCCGCCACGATCATCACGTCGGACTGCCGCGGCGAGGCGCGCGGGCGCAAAGCCGAAGCGCTCGACGTCGTAGCGCGGCATCGACATCTGCATCATCTCGACCGCGCAGCAGGCAAGACCGAACGTCATCCACATCAGCGAGCCGGTGCGCGCCCAGGTGATGAGGTCGTCGGCGGCGGCGACGAAGAAGCCCTTGTCGGACAGTTCGTGGTTGACCTCGAGGAAGTACGGGTCATTGGCGCCGACCGGCTTGCCGGTCGCGGGATCGATAATGCCCTTCGGCGCCGGCGCGATCACCGGCGAAGACGCCTGGTGGCGGTCGGGCTCAATCCCATTCGAGCGCGCCTTTCTTCCATTCATAAGCAAAGCCGACCGTGAGGACGGCGAGGAACACCATCATCGACCAGAAGCCGGTGGCGCCGAGCTTGCCGAACGCCACCGCCCACGGGAACAGGAACGCCACTTCGAGGTCGAAGATGATGAAGAGGATCGCGACCAGATAGAAGCGGACGTCGAACTTCATGCGGGCGTCGTCAAAAGCGTTGAATCCGCATTCATAGGCGGAGAGCTTTTCCGGATCCGGCTGCTGGAACGCGACCAGGAACGGGGCGATCAGGAGCGCCAGACCGATCAGGCTCGCCACCCCGATAAACACCACAAGTGGGAGGTAATTCTGCAGGATGCCGGTCATCGGCGGTGCCTTCTCCTGCGGTTTTCGGAGCGCCGCAGATTCGTTGATTGGAATTATTCTTGAGGCTTAGCGCAGCGCAACAGAGGCGCAAGACAAGCCATCTTGACGTCTCTCCCCGCCGCTGGCGCGTCGGCAGATAGGCGAAAAAAGTGTTGCGTTCCTGCCTCGCTCGGCTGACCGTCAGGGCCCAGCCAATGGGCCGCAATTTCAGCCCAGGTTCTTCTCGTCCGCGAGCATCTGGGCAGCGGTGTCGAGCGCGATCGATCTGGTCGAGCAGCACCTTGAACTCGTCATTGCTGAGCTGTTCCAGGAGGCGCCGGTTGCGTTCCTGCGCGCCCGCCACAATCGCTGTCATGGGCACGCCAGCCCCGGCCTGGTCAGGCAAACCAGCGTCTCACGATTATCCGCGTGGATTGACCTCCTTGGCGACCAGCTTCCGCGTGACCAGTTCCGCCAGCGCCCGGCTGATCTGTCCTTTGTCCATGCCGACCGCTTCGCGCCAGCCGAATTACGCTCATCGGCGGCCGCCGCCCCAGCGAGGCCACCAGGCCCGAACTCGACCGAGGACAGCCCCGCCAGCCGCTTGTAGCGCAGGATCGCGCCGCGCTTGCAGCAGATTGGCCAGCACCATCAGCCGCGACGACATCATCGCCGTGATCGGCGCCAATGTCCTCGTCATTCGCCCGCAGCCGGCGGAGGCGCGGCCTGCTTTTCAGGCTTCTGGCTCATCACTCGGCCAACAAGCGGCTGTGCCAACAATCGCCGGCGCTTGCGATCGGCAGGCAATCCGGCGATGCAATTTCGAATCGTTGACATTGTCATCGATCTGCATTTCACTTCGCAAAGCACGTCGAACGACCGCGGCGCCAAAGCCGTGGCGGGAGGAAACGGCATGAACATTACCCAGCGGGATCGCGATCTCGGGACCGGCTATGCCATGAAGCCGTCCACCACCCGGACCGAACTGACCTCGGTCGGCCGCGGCACGCCGATGGGCGAACTGCTGCGGCGCTACTGGCACCCCGTCGGCCTCGTCGCCGACGCCACCGATATCGCCGCAGCAAAGTGCGCGTGCTCGGCGAGGACCTGGTCCTGTTCCGCGACAAGCACGCGCCGGCGTCGGCCTGCTGCACGCGCGCTGCTGCCATCGCGGCACCACGCTCTATTACGGCAAGGTCGAGGAAGACGGCATCCGCTGCTGCTATCACGGCTGGAAGTTCGACACCGAGGGCCACTGCCTCGAACAGCCCTGCGAGCCCGAGGGCGGCCTGTTCAGGACAAGGTGCGCCAGCCCTGGTATCCCGTTGCAGGAGCGCTACGGGCTGATCTTCGCCTATATGGGACCGGCCGAGAAAAAGCCGGTGCTGCCGCGCTACGAATGCCTGGAAAAGATGGACGACGGCGAGTTCGTCGAGGCCGACGATTCCTCGATCGGCGGCGGCGGCCCGCCGATCATTCCCTGCAACTGGCTGCAGCATTTCGAGAACGTGGTCGATCCCTACCACGTCCCGGTGCTGCACGGATCGTTCAGCGGCGCGCAATTCACCAACATGATGGCCTCGATGCCGGAGGTGAAGTTCGAGACGTCGCCGCGCGGCGTCACCGTGCGCTCGATCCGCCATCAGGACGACGGCAAGGTGTTCTACCGGGTGACGGAAGCCGCCCTTCCCACGCTTGCGCGTGGTGCCCAATCCGCGCGTCGCGCAATTCGCCCGCGTCAGAGTCGATCGGCTGGACGCTGCCGATCGACGACACGTCGTTCCGCATCTACGTCGCCGGCCGGGTCAAGAATTCGGGCGACATCGGGCGGATGCGCTCGAAATTCAACGGCAAGTTCTGGTGGGACATGACCGAACAGGAACACCAGCAATTCCCCGGCGATTACGAGGCGCAGGTCGGCCAGGGCCCGGTGACGCTGCATTCGGAAGAGCATTTCGGCCAGAGCGACCGCGGCATCCTGATGATCCGGCGGATGCTGGCGCGATCAGCTCGAGGCGATGGCCGCCGGGCGCGATCCCGATCGGCGTCTCGTTCGATCCGAACGCGGCGCCGGTTGAATTCGAGGCCGGGAATTTCATTCGCGAGGCCTGAGAGACGGCAGTCTCGTCAAAAGAACTCCGGGGAAACCATGGTCGATCTCGCGCCGCAGGTGGCCGTACAGGCCGACGCCGCCGGCGAAGCCATCGACCGGCGCTATTACGTGCTGGGGCTGCTCACCGTCGTCTATGCGCTGAACTTCCTCGACCGCACCATCTTCAACGTCCTGATCGAGCCGATCAAAAGGAGTTCGCGCTCAGCGACACCACGCATGGGCCTGCTCGCGGGCTTCGGCTTCGTGCTGTTCTATTCGCTGCTCGGCATCCCGATCGCGCGCGTCGCCGACCGCCTCAACCGGCGCAACATCGTAGCCGATCGCGCTTGGCGTTCTGGAGCGCGATGACGGTCCTGTGCGGCATGGCCGCAGAGCGTGACGACGCTGGCGCTGGCGCGCATCGGCGTCGGCATCGGCGAGATCCGCCGGCACGCCCGGCCTCGCAATCGATCATCGCCGATCTCTTCAACAAGAACGAACGCCCGCGCGCGCTCGGCATCTACGCCATCGGCACCTATCTCGGCGTGTTCCTCGGCTATTTCATCGGCGGCTACGTCAACCAGCACTACGGCTGGCGAATGGCGTTCTTCACCGCCGGCCTGCCCGGCATCGCGCTCGCCGCGGTGCTGTGGCTGACGGTCTCAGAGCCGAAGCGCGGCGCGATGGCGGAGACGTTCACGCCGGAGCCGATCGGGCCGACGCTCGGCTTCCTCGCCTCGCAACGGACCTTCGTCATCGTGCTGATCGGCTTTTGCCTGACGACCTACACCAACTACGCGACGTCGGCCTGGATCCCGCCGTTCCTGGCGCGCGTGCATCATCTCTCCAGCGCCGAGATCGGCACCTATGCCGGCACCTTCAAGGGGCTGTGCGGCATGGCGGGCACGCTGCTCGGCGGCCTCGTGGTGGCGCAGATCAGCCAGCCGCGACGATCGCTGGAAATTGTGGGCGCCCGCGATCACGTCGGGCCTCGCCGGCCCGGTGTTTGCGCTGTGCATGCTGACGCCGGACTTCACGATGATGGTCGCGGACGCTGGCGGCTGACCTCGTTCCTGGTCGGCTTTCATCTCGGCCCGATCTTTGCGATCGCGCAGACCGTCGCCAAGCCGAGCATGCGGGCGCTGGCGTCGGCGATCATCCTGCTGACCGCGACCTGTTTCGGCCAGGGCGTCGGCCCGCTGGCGGTCGGCATGCTCAACGACGCGCTGAAGAGCGACTACGGCGCCGAGGCCGTGCGCTATTCGCTGCTGTCGGCCGCGGTGACGACCACGCTCGGCGCCCTGCTGTTCGTCTGGGCGGCGCGGTCGATTCGGGGCGATATCCAGCGGGCGACTGATCCGATCAGCTCGCCTCGAGCTCCTATTGATTTTATTATTGTTTTTATCCCGGCCCGCTTCGCGCGGCCCGATCGCGTCGGTCAGGCGACCCGATCTCATCCGGATGCATTCGCAGAAAACAGGCCGGAAACACCGGCCGAATGAAACCATTTTGCGGAAACCGCGAAACCATCCTGAAACAGACGGGGCGTACGTCTCTCAGCCAACAGAGGACGTCAAAGGCGTCGGGAGGCTCATGCATGAACCACTCCAATTCACTCGGCGGATCGCAGCACCCACCTGGAGAGATCGTGGTTGTCGCACTCGTGGCGGGCATCGCGGTTGGCGGCTTTCGGCATTTCGGCCCGGACCGGCGCGGATTACAGCCAGACCGCCCAAGTCGTGAAGGCCGGGCAAGGCGGTGGTCGTTACCAGCTCGAACACCTCGACGGTCCGCTAAGCGATATCGACTTGCATTGGAATAAAACGGCCGCCTCTGGGCGGCCTTTTTGGTTGCGATCGTGAGACTTCAGTCGATCTCGGGCGCTCACAAGCCATTGATAAATGGCGCGAGAGACGGGACTCGAACCCGCGGCCTCCGCCGTGACAGGGCGGCGCTCTAACCAACTGAGCTACTCCCGCGGATGCCGTAATCAGATCTTGATCCGCGCAGAAGCGAGGGCATAAAGGCCTGCCCCTCTTAGTCAAGGACGTTGCGAGATCCCCGCGCCAAATGGGCGTTTTTGCGATGTCGATGCAAATAATGGCCTGTTTTCAGGCAAAACAGCGTAGGCAGCGCGCCACCCGAATCATTTAAGGCCTGATACGTCTCGGTTTCTGACAGTCACTCGCGACCGAGGAGGGCACATGGACTCTTAGGTCAAGCATCACCAGCTACGCAGTCTTCCCTGAAGCACCTGGCGGCGGTCGATCGCCGAACGACTCAAAGCCATTCACCAACGAGGCAGGGCCGAGGCGATGCTGAAGCAGCGACCTGGCCACCATCATCACTCAAGCATCTGAAGCGGCAAGGCGCGAGGCGCATGAACCGCCAAGCAGTCGGGCTACTCGGCGCATGCCTGGCATCCAGGTCCGCAAGACGCGCCGGTCGCCGCATCGAGGCCGCAACCCCGCCACCGGCGAAGCCGATCCAGATCAAGGCCAGCAAGAAGGTCGCCTTCCGCGCGGCCAAGGAACTCAAGGAAGCCGTCTGACCAGCGCCGTTTCTGATCCAACGTCAAGCGCCATTCCGGTTCCCGCGGCCCCGGAATGGCGCTTTTCTGTTATAGAGCCCGCTCGTCCCTCACTCTCCGTGCGGTCACCATGCTGGCTCTCAACGCCTCGCCTTCAACCACACCGTCACCGAGCGCTTCCTGCGCTATGTCGTGATCGACACCCAGTCCGATCCGACCTCGCCGACCTGCCCTTCCACCGAGAAGCAGAAGGACCTCGGCCGCCTGCTGGCCGCGGAGCTGCAGGCGATGGGACTCTGCGACGCCCATCTCGACGAGCACGGCTATGTCTACGCGACGATCCCGGCGAATACCGACAAGAAGGTGCCGGTGATCTGCTTCTGCTCGCATATGGACACCTCGCCCGACTGCACCGGCAAGGACGTCAAGCCGCAGATCGTGAGGAACTATCGCGGCGGCGACATCGTGCTGCCGGCCGACCCCACGCAGGTGATCCGCGCCGCCGAGCATCCGGCGCTCGCCGACCAGATCGGCAACGACATCATCACCACCGACGGCACCACGCTGCTCGGCGCCGACAACAAGGCCGGTCTCGCCGAGATCATGGATGCCGCGCAGTTCCTGATCCAAAATCCGCAGATCAAGCACGGCACCATCAAGATCCTGTTCACGCCCGACGAGGAGATCGGCCGCGGCGTCGACAAGGTCGATTTGAAAAAGCTCGGCGCCGACTTCGCCTACACCATGGACGGCGAAACGCGCCGGGCATATCGAGGACGAGACCTTCTCGGCCGACGGCGCCACCATCACCATCGAGGGCGTCTCGCACCCATCCCGGTTTTGCCAAGGGCAAGATGGAGCACGCGATCAAGATCGCTGCGCGCCATCGTCGATCGCCTGCCCAAAAACACCTGCTCGCCGGAAACCACCGAGGGCAAGCGAAGGCTTTCTGCATCCGATCGCGCATCTCCGGGCGCGCTGGAGAAGGCCACGCATCGGCTTCATCGTGCGCGACTTCACCGACGAGGGCTTGAAGGAGAAGGAAGCCCTGCTCGAAGGCATCGTCAAGGACGTGATGAAGGACTATCCGCGCTCGACCTACCGGATGGAGGTCAAGCAGCAGTACCGCAACATGAAGCAGGTGATCGACCGTCACCCCGAGATCGTCGACTACGCCATCGAAGCGATCCGCCGCGCCGGCCTGACGCCGGTGAAGACCTCGATCCGCGGCGGCACCGACGGCTCGCGGCTGTCGTTCATGGGCCTGCCCTGCCCCAACATCTTCGCCGGCGAACACGCGTTCCATTCGCGGCTGGAATGGGTGAGCCGGCAGGACATGGAAAAGGCCGTGCAGACCATCGTGCATCTGGCGATGATCTGGGAAGAACGGGCGTAGCAACTCTCGGCGAGCGCGCGACATCCGCGTCTACGCTTGCACTCGGAGATGCGATGAAAGCGAGGTGGTCGCTAGCCAGGCGCCGCGTTTTGCAAACGGAGCGCTACCGTCGCGAGTGTCAGGTCGCCTGTCGTGCGGCGCTTATCGTTTGGAGCCTCAATGTCCGCGTCCCCGGCGCGGCCGCTTCTGACTGTCCAAAATTGGTAGAACTGGCGAGTTGGGAGAGAACCTCGACCGGCGACATCAGCAGTCGCGGCCGGGAGAAAGCTGCCTGTTTCCGATCACGATGCGCGGCACGGTGAGTAGCTCGGAGATTTTGCAAAGCCGGCACACGGCAAGTTGAAAAAGCTCAACATAACTACTTACGAATACAAGGCGAGCTGGCCAGATATAAGGGAAGCGATAGCTTTTTGCCATCAAAGCAACGGGTCAAGGAATTGACTTAAAGCAATATACCATGTA
>ERZ1370068.9399-contig-8180_pt1 | contig 10372 bp, 15 predicted proteins | sample MGYA00561227_ERZ1370068 | MGnify/ENA primary metagenome ERZ1370068 (study PRJEB38410, sample SAMEA6850437) | metagenome | study: Metagenomic assessment of the ecological functions of the soil: analysis of the soil microbiota associated with the...
CCACAAAATTCCTCTCTGGTTTTCCTTCTATCAATAATTAAAACGATCCATCGGCCTTAATACAGCTTACCTTTGCCGAAAATTTTAAAGTCGCATGATCACATTCGAGGGTTTAGGATTAGATTCAAAATTGATCCAGGCAACTGATGCATTAGGATTTAAAAACCCGACACCCATACAGGAAAAAGCTATCCCCGTTTTATTAAGTGGAACAAAAGACCTTGTTGGTCTTTGCACAAACAGGCACTGGCAAAACAGCTGCATTTGGTTTACCACTTCTTCAATTAGTAGAAAGCAAAGACAGGTTCCCGCAAGCTCTTATATTGTTTGTCCTACAAGAGAACTTTGTATGCAGATAGTTAATGAAATGGAGCTTTTCAAAAAATTTGTTATTGGAATGAATGTACTCGCTGTTTATGGCGGTACTCCTATTGGGGCACAGATAAGAGAGTTAAAAAGAGGAGTTCAGATAGTAGTAGCAACACCGGGCCGTTTAATTGATCTGATAGAAAGAAAAGCCATCAACCTGGAAAAATAAAATATGTAGTACTCGATGAGGCCGATGAAATGCTGAATATGGGTTTCCAGGATGACATTGAGTTTATTTTACAGAACACGCCTAAACGTGAAAGTACATGGCTCTTCAGCGCTACCATGCCCGCAGAAATAAAAGGGTGAGTAAGAAATACATGAAGGCCCCGGTGGAGATCACGGTTGGTAAAATGAATACAGCAAGTAAAAATGTTGATCACCAATTTTATGTTGCATCATCACATCATCGTTATGAAGCATTGAAGCGTTTGATCGATTTTAATCCTGGCATCTATGGATTAATATTTACAAGAACAAAAGCCGATGCACAAAAGATCGCTGAAAAATTAACAAGAGAAGGTTATGATATTGATGCATTACACGGCGATCTGACACAAGGACAACGTGATAAAGTAATGGGTGAGTTTCGTGAAAAGACTTTACAATTATTAATAGCAACAGATGTTGCGGCAAGAGGAATTGATGTACAGGGTATCACCCATGTTATCAATTTTGAATTGCCTGACGATATTGAAGTATACACTCATCGCAGCGGAAGAACTGGTCGTGCAGGTAAGACAGGAGTTTGCATGAGCATTGTAAGCAGCCGCGAAGTAGGAAGAATAAGACAGATCGAAAAACTGACCCAGGTTCCATTTCATAAAGTTGATATACCATCTGGTAAAGATGTTTGCCGTAAACAATTTTCTTCCTGCATGGATAAGTTGATGCAGACAGATATCAGCCATGGTGATTATGAAACATACTTACCTGCATTGCAGGAAAAATTTGCAGCTGGTAACGAAAGAAGAAATTTTGAAAAGAGTGGCAGCAATGGAATTTGATCGTTTTCTTAAATACTATGAGAATGCTGAGGATCTGAATACGAGAGAAGGCCGGGAAAGAATGAGAGAACCAAGAAGGGAAAATGGCACAAGAGAAAGAGAAGTACATCGTGATACAAGAGGAAGAAAATTCAGTGGCGGCAATGACTTCGCAAGGCTATTTGTGAATCTTGGAACAAAAGATGGTTTTTACAAAGCAAGCTTTTTACAATTCATTCTTGACATGAGTGAATTGCAAAAGAAGTTCTTGGCAGAATTGATATGAAAGAAATGAATAGCTGGATCGAAATAGATAAAAAAGCTGCTAATCAAATGATACGTTCTATCGATGGTAAAAAATTCAAGGGAAGAAAGATCAGGATGAATGATGCCAATAGCAGGTAAGCCAAAATCTATTCGAAATATCAAAAGCTTTTTGATCTTCAAACCAAGAGTGGCAAATCCTCCAACCTCAACATGCTCAACAGTAAAAAAATGTTTGCCATCTAATGCCAGTTTAATGGTCTTATGTGGCGATTCATCAAATTTATATAAAGATGGGTTCCATTCATTGATCACTAATTTACCATCCACATACACTCTTACAGCATCATCCCATGTAACTCCTAATTCGTAATTACCTTTTTCAAATATTGCTGAGCCACTGGCTGTGGTGACAAATTGAGGATGGTCGACTCCATCGGTTTTTATTCCATCCCACCATGCATAATCAAGTTTAGTTGTTTTTCTTCATTTTTTATAGGAGCCAATCTTGCTGTTGGTGGAAAGATCAGGCCTGTTTTAATTGGATCATGCATTTTAAAATCATAGGCATACCATAGTACATCGAAATCTGATCGGTTGAAAAAATTTTTAAATGAAAAAGTATATGGTTTGCCTGCGGCAATATTTTCTCCAAAAGTTGTAGTAATTGCAGAACCGATATATTCAAGTTCGATCAAAATATCAGTTCGGGTATCGGCAGTTTTCACAGCAGTGATCGTTGCAGGAAATGTTCCATTCATTAAAGAAATATCTTTTACTCCTTTAAATCTTTTGATCTCTCCATTTTCCTTTGGTCCTATCAGATCAAATTTCATTATGCCAGTTGTATCAGTTGGATTTGTATTCCAAATGATGGGACTGCGAAAATCATAAGGCCCCCACTCTGTCATCATAATATTTTTTTTCTTCCTGCTAATGCTGAGTTCTCCGGCAAATGCATTTTGTGGTGATGGAATGTCAGGAATAAATTCAGCGCTATCAGCACTAAGCTTTTTGAGATATTTCCTCATTAAATGTAGTATCGAATTCAGTAACAGTAGAATCTATTTTAAAAAGAGTTTCATATTCATCATAGATATTATCAAATACGTTTAGCTTTTCACGTTCTGTTAATATTCATTACAACCGGGTTGTTGTTAAAATTATTATTAACGATCGCATAATCTCCTGCTTCTTGTGTCCCGGCTCTTTGCATAACCCCAATCTGCAGGTTGTTGTTTATTTGCCCAAAGCCTGATCGCTTCTTTATTCTCATGAAAAATATTATGATGGATACTCATTCTCCTGCCCATGTTCAATGGCAATTGCGATCCTGTTTTGGCGAAATTGATTTCCTGCAATTATAGTGATTAGTAACTATAGCCGCCCCAGATACCATGATCACATTCAAATATCCTGTTACCTGAAATTATATTTCTGCTAAATGTCACTTCAACCCATTAGTAGGTGCATAAGAAAAATCATTCCCTTGTAAAACATTATCATTACAACCTCCTTTGCCACTATCCATTGTTGTTTGTCCGGCCCAAAGAAAAAAACCATCTCCACCATGCGTCACTGAATTCTTATAAAAAAGATTATTATTACTTTGTTCATATATCAAAATGCCAGCACTATCCTGCCCCCGGTTATAAACTCCATCACTATAACCCCGCACATTAAAGTTGATCTTGTTATAGGCGATCGTATTAAAACTGCTGCGATACATGGCAATCCCTAATCCAGAATTAAATGAAAAATCATTGTTGTAAATTTTCCCTTTGTTACAATTTCGTCATCATCAATGCATTTTGCCCGCCTGTAACTTTTGTGTTTTTAATTATTGCTGATTCACAATCCCTCAAATACATAGCAGCGCCATATCGCAACCATTCATCTTTTTCATTTTGATGATGACTTAAGCCAATCAGATATATCTTCTTTCTCCTGTGTACTGTTCAAATGCTGGCGATAATTATAACTGAAGTCACAATTCTCAAATTGTAAGATTAGTTATGCCTTTTAGCCATCAATGCAACTTTATAACCCTCTTGCCTTTAAGTTTTTGATCGTGATATTGCTTCCTGATCTTATTAAAAGCAGCTACGCCAAAAACTCATCGGGGTTCTTTTTTAAAATTACCTCTTCAAAACGGCATTATATAAAATCGACTGTTATATTATTTCCTTCAATTACTATTAAAGCTCCATCGATAGATGCTGGTGCATCTAACTTATAAGTTTGCTTTTTTATTTTAACTGACTTAGAAATCTTCAGGCCCTTCGTAAGTGGTTTTCCCGACTATGACTATGAAAACATGAAGCGATAACCAGTGATAAAAGGATAATTTTTTTGTCATCATTTTGAATTTACTTGCAACTCGGTTTGATAAGTTTTAACCCTAAAATTATCCAACCTTTTCTGAAACGGAAAAAGAAATGACAGAAGCGGTTATTAAGAAAGAATCTCAAACAATGAAGGTGTTGAAGTTGCTGCTGAAGATCGCAGTTACTGTTCTTTGCTTCTGGTATATTTCCCGCAAAATAGATTTTACTAAAGCCAAAGATGCGGTGATGCAGGCCGATTGGTGGTGGCTGTTCTTATCAGTAGTTGCCTTTGCATTTTCAAAATTCCTTGCCTCATTCCGGCTAAACATTTATTTTAAGAACATCGGCATTTATCTTTCGCAAAAAAAAATCTGAAGCTTTATTGGCTGGGGATGTTTTATAATTTATTTCTTGCCCGGCGCTATCAGTGGCGATGCTATACAAAGTTGTCTTGCTGACAAGAAAATAATGATGTGAGTTATAAAAAATAACGGCCGCTGTCTTGCTTGATCGCTTTAGCGGTTTACTTGCCCTAGGTCTGATACTTTCAGTTTACGGAGTAATAGTTTTACCGACAAGCAGCTTTAGTGATATCATATTAATAAGCGGATCAGTTTTGTCAGTTGTAGCTCTTTACTCTGGTGAGTAAAATATTTATTCAAAGATTTTCTTCCCGGCTTCTGGCCAACATTTCTTTGGGGAATTGCTGTGCAGATCTTCCAGGTGGTTTGCGTTTATTGCATTTTGATCGGGCTTCATCTTCCGCTTCATCAAAGTGAGTGGATCTTCATTTTCCTTTGTTGCCGCCGTTATTACTGTTATACCTATATCTCTCGGCGGCGGACTGAGGTACAAGAGAGATTGTTTTTGTAGAAGGTGCCAGAATATTTTTGGATCCTCGATGTTGCATGTGGCTCCATCATCAGTATTCTCTTTTATCTTTCAAATGCATTATCTTCTGTTTGGGGTGTTTATTTTATTTTATCACGATCCATTGAAAGATGATTCACGAATAGTAGATGACTTGAGATCACTTAACTTTGATCGCAATTCAACATTTCAGTGCAGCAACAATAATCAAAAATATTTCTGGCTATTATTCGGCTTATCTGCATTGCTTTTATTTCCAGGCCTTGGTAAAACTCCTTTATGGATCTATGATGAAGTTCGAAACGCTGAATGTGCAAGAGAAATGTATGAACGTGGCGACTGGATCGTTCCCACTTTTAATGGCGGCTTGAGAACATTGAAACCGCCACTCCACTATTATTTTATGTTTGGCGGTTTTAAGATCTTTGGAATAACAGAATGGGGAGCCAAGATTTTTCTCCGCAGTGTTTGGTGTACTGACAATTTTCATTACTTATTTCTTTGTAAAAAATATTCATCACAGCAGACAGGCATTCATCACATCTCTTGTATTACTTAGCATCAACCGCATTTTCTTTTGAATTTCAGAATGTCAGTGCCTGATCCTTATCTTATTTTTTTAAATACAGCTTCTCTTTTTACAGCATATGCCTTTTTCAACGAGAAAAAAATTACTGGCTCTGGCTTTGTGCAATCACAATGGGATTAGGAACACTGGCAAAAGGGCCGGTAGCCATTGCACTTACCCGGCGCCGCAATATTTATATGGTTGATCTGGGAAAAAGATGGAAAGAAATTTTTCATGGAAAATACTTGCTTGCAGGGATCATCATGTTTGCAGTTGCACTTCCGTGGTACTTGCTTGTAGATAAAGCAACAAATGGCGAATGGACAAAGGGTTCTTTCTACAACATAACTTCGGTCGTTTTTCTGAACCAATGGAAGGACATGGAGGTCCTTTTATAATTGTACCGAGTAATAATTTTATTAGGACTATTACCGGCATCCATTTTTATAGGAGAATCATTTAAAAAATTCAGAACCCGTTTCAAAGATCCTTTTTTAAGACTTGCGCTTTCTGTTGTTGGAATTTTTGTTGTGTTTTACAGTATCAGCAGTACCAAACTTCCAAACTATGCAATGCCATGTTATGCTTTTGTTGCAATATTGCTTGGCAGATTTTATAAACAAAGCATGGGAAGAAAATAAAGCTCCGCCTCTACCCTTTTATTATACTTCTTGTAATAAATATCTGCTTTACCAATTGCAGCATATTTAGGAATAAAGAAAGAAGTGAATACAACTGGTATGGAAAACATTAGCTGCATTCCTTCTAATTCTTACTGCTAGCTGGCGATCATCGCATTTTATTTTATGCTTAAAAAGAATTTCCGAAAAGCAGTAGTCAGTTGTTTTATTTTATATTCATTGTTCCACATTCTAATGTTCAATTGGCTGTATCCTGCCATTTATAAACAAAACCCCATGTCAAAAACAATTGACATGGTAAAAAAATACGATCATATAGTAAGCTATCAAATTTTTCATCCTTCCTACACTTATTATTTACCCGAAAGAGTTCCTGTATTTAAAAATCTTGACTCCTTAAAAATTTATTTACAGGAAAATAAAGCCGCCGTTATCAGTCGTAAAAATTTTGCAGAAGAATTAAAGTCGATCGGCTTGAAAGAAGAATCATCTATTCACGACCTGTTCGAAGGAAATACAACGGTGATCTATTCAAATAAATAAGCTTTTATAGATAATACCATGGATTTCTCTTCGCCGCCCATATATACCTCCTGATGTTTCTCCAAAAGCAAGCACCAGGTAAATGATAACAGGCGAACCCATCGTAAGTATTGAAGCATAGATAAAAAACTGGCGGATCTTGCTGGTTGCAATGCCCAGCCTCAGGCCTATAGCAGTACAAACGCCAAAGGCGTTCCATTCGATATAATTCTTAAATCGGTTCATGATTTGCGAAATTAGATTTTTCAAACAAATCATCCAATACACTGTTATCAACATAGGTGTTTTTCGTACTTTCGCAGCCCATACATATTTCAGATGTTCAGATTGCAGATATCAGATTTACGAACGAAGTATTCTTCTTTTCAATCCACGTACAATCGAAAATCTTAAATCTTGAAATCCTTCATCATGGTATTTGATCTCGAGCTTATTAAGAAAATTTATTCCGCACTTCCTGCAAAAGTTGAGGCTGCCCGAAAATTGGTTGGCAAGCCTTTAACTCTTTCAGAAAAGATATTATATGCACATTTATCCGGTCCTTTACCTGCTTCACCTTATAACAGAGGTAAGGATTATGTAGACTTTGCACCTGATCGTGTTGCTATGCAGGATGCCACAGCACAAATGGCTTTATTGCAATTCATGACCTGTGGCCGTCAAACAGTGGCAGTTCCATCAACTGTTCATTGCGATCATTTGATACAGGCAAAAGTTGGCGCTAAAAGGATCTGCAATTAGCGATTGAAACAAATCGTGAGGTTTATGATTTCCTCGGTTCTATTTCCGATAAATATGGAATCGGTTTCTGGAAAGCCGGCGCCGGTATTATTCACCAGGTAGTGTTGGAAAACTATGCATTTCCCGGCGGTATGATGATCGGAACAGATAGTCACATACTCCGAATGCCGGTGGATTTGGGAATGATTGCAATTGGTGTTGGTGGCGCTGATGCTGTAGATGTAATGGCAGGACTTGCCATGGGAATTGAAAATGCCGAAAGTGATCGGTGTAAAACTAACTGGAAAAATAAGCGGATGGACATCAGTGCAAAAGATGTAATACTCTGGGTAGCCGGTCAATTAACTGTAAAAGGTGGTACCGGTGCGATCATTGAATATTTTGGCGAAGGAGCAGATAGTTTAAGTGCAACAGGTAAAGGAACTATTTGTAATATGGGCGCAGAGATCGGAGCTACCTGTTCTTTATTTGCTTATGATGAAAAGATGAGTGCTTACCTCAAAGCAACCGGACGTACAGAAGTGGCTAATGCGGCTGATGGCATTCAGTGAACATCTTCGTCCTGATGCGGAAGTATATGCAAATCCGAAAAATATTATGATCAGGTACTTGAATTGGATCTTAATACACTTGAACCTTACCTGAATGGTCCTTTTACTCCTGATCTTGCAACACCTATCTCAAAATTGAAAGAAGCAGTAGAAAAAAATGGCTGGCCTGAAAAAATTGAAGTGGCATTGATCGGCAGTTGCACTAATTCTTCTTATGAAGATATTAGCCGCAGCGCTTCCATTGTTGAAGATGCAATGAGCAAAGGATTAAAAGTGGTTTCTGAATTCACCATCACACCGGGTAGTGAGCAAGTTCGTTTCACTATAGAAAGAGATGGCTTCATAAAAGAATTTGAAGATGTAGGAGGAATGGTGCTGGCCAATGCCTGCGGTCCGTGCATCGGGCAATGGGCACGACATATTGATGACCCCAACCGTAAGAACACGATCATTACTTCTTACAACAGGAATTTTGCAAAAAGAAATGATGGCCTTTCCAGCACTCATGCTTTCGTAGGTTCACCTGAATTAGTGACCGCATTGGCGATGGCAGGAACTCTTAATTTCAATCCGCTAAAAGATAAATTGAAAAATGATAAAGGTGAAGAAGTTTTATTGAAAGAGCCAACTGGATTTGAACTTCCTCCGAAAGGTTTTGCTGTTGAAGATGCCGGATTCCAGGCTCCGGCAGCAGATGGAAGCGGTATACAAGTAAAAGTAGCAGCTGATTCAAAACGTTTACAATTGCTTGAACCATTCAAAGCATGGGAAGGAATTGATCTGAAAGGATTAAAACTTTTAATTAAAGCAAAAGGAAAATGTACAACTGATCATATCAGTATGGCAGGACCATGGTTAAAATTCCGTGGACATCTGGATAATATTTCCAACAACATGCTGATCGGTGCTATTAATTTTTATAATGATAAAACCGATTCAGTAAAAAATCAATTGACAGGTGAATATGGACCGGTGCCTGCAACTGCAAGAGCATATAAAGCTGCTGGTATCGGTAGTATTGTTGTTGGAGATGAGAATTATGGTGAAGGTTCATCAAGAGAACATGCGGCTATGGAACCACGACATCTTGGGTGTTCGTGCAATTCTTGTAAGAAGTTTTGCAAGGATCCATGAAACCAATTTGAAAAAACAGGGAATGCTTGCACTTACATTTGCCAACAAAGAAGATTATGATAAAGTGCAGGAAGATGACAGCATTGATATAAATGGCCTCACAAGTTTTGCTCCGGGCTATTCATTAGTTGTTATCCTGAATCATAAAGATGGAAGCAGAGATGAAATTATTGTGAATCATACTTACAATGAACAACAGATCGAGTGGTTCAAAGCCGGTGGCGCATTGAATGTAATAAGGTCGCACTCGCTAAGTATGATCAATTGTCATCCTGAGCGAAGCGAAGGAAGGTCCCAGTTCGCAGTATGATCAACGATAATTAAGAAATAATACTCCCCCAACCTTGACAACAAAGGACCCGCTGTTTAAAGCGGGTTTTGTTTTTATATCACTTGTTGAAAAAGCTGATTCGTAAAATTCCTATAAGGTATAAATTTTGTTATTGAACCGTAGGTTTTACACAGCATCTTATTTAGCTTTAACTCCCTTAACCTTAAAACAACCCCTTAATGAGAATTTCAAATTTTACCACAGCTATTCTATTTTTTATTTTTCTCTGCAACAATTGTACATGCAGCGCCTCCGCACAAACAACTTATCACATTAAAGTAGATCAGTTTGGTTATTTTACTACATCAAGAAAAGTAGCAGTGATCGCTGATCCGCAGGTAAGGTTATAATGCTGCTGAAACATTTAATCCCGGTACAGGCGCCAATCAATACCATGGTTCGTCGTTGGGATAACGATGCTAATTGTATTTACTGGTACATCTTCAACAATGGAATGGAGGAGCCACACATACACAATCCGGCGACCGTGGTTGGTGGTTCGATTTTTCCTCATGTTACAACTGCCGGCTCATATTATGTTTTTGATGTTGTAAATAATGTTGGTTCATTTCGTTTTGATATTGGCGATAATGCTTTATGACGAAGTATTGAAGCAAACAGTACGTATGTATTTTTATCAACGGCTCAATTTTGCAAAACAATCGCCTTATACTGATCCGAAATGGGCGGACGGTGCCAGCTACGAAGGCGCCAACCAGGATCGATTTGCAACAAGTCGTTTTGCCAAAGGAAATATGACAACTGCAAAAGATGTTCATGGTGGATGGATGGATGCAGGTGATGTAAACAAATACACAACATTTTGCTAATAGTGCCGTTATTCAACTTGGCGGAAGCTTACCGGATCAATCCAACTGTATTTAAGGACAATTATAATATTCCTGAATCAGGCAATGGCATTCCCGATATACTTGATTGAATTAAAATGGGAGCTTGACTTTTTAAAACTCATGCAGGATGCAACAGGCACAAATGGTTTCTTGCTGAAAGTTGGCGTTGATAATTTTAATGAAGTAACACCACCAA
>ERZ1370068.5844-contig-485_pt1 | contig 10355 bp, 22 predicted proteins | sample MGYA00561227_ERZ1370068 | MGnify/ENA primary metagenome ERZ1370068 (study PRJEB38410, sample SAMEA6850437) | metagenome | study: Metagenomic assessment of the ecological functions of the soil: analysis of the soil microbiota associated with the...
CATGCGGTTGGCCTGAAGTGACGCAGGCAATCCTGCCTGCATTTATTGTAGCCGGCAGCGTCGATGCCGGTTTCTCTCGTGAGCACGCGCTCCTGCGACCGGGATCACCGATCCCAGCTACAACAAGCAGCGTGAACGTTCTTCTCGACACTCGCGCGGGGGCGCAAACTCACGTCCATGAAAATTAGCATTCAATCACTCGCCATGGTTGCACTCACAGTTATCGGCTTTGCGCTTTCGCCAAAAGCGCAGGCAGTCAGTCCGCCACCTGACGGCAGCTATTCCGGAGGCAACACGGCCGAAGGGCAAGATGCCCTTACGAGCCTCGGTACCGGCACATTCAATACGGCAGTTGGTTTCTTTTCGCTTAGGGCGACGAGTACCAACAGCTTTAATACGGCCATTGGCGCAGGAGCGCTCCTCGCGAATACCGCAGACCAAAATACGGCCGCTGGCGCCGGCGCGCTTTTAAACAACACCAGTGGCGACGTAAATACGGCAAATGGCGCGTTCGCTCTCTTTAGCAACACAGGCGGCGCTGGCAACACGGCTACCGGTGTTTGGGCGCTTTTTAGCAACAGTGCCGGCTTCTTCAACACGGCTGTTGGTTCGTACGCACTGCGCGATAATATCGGGGACGCCAACACGGCGGTTGGTTTTTCAGCTCTGCCTAACAATACCACTGGTGTCGGCAACACGGCTGTGGGTGATAGTGCACTCGATTCGAATACTACCGGTAGCGGCAACACGGCCTTGGGGGCTGACGCTGGCGTCGGAGTCTCCATAGCCAATAGCGTTATTTGTATCGGCACTGCAGGTGCAGATGTGGATAATAGCTGTTTTATCGGCCACATTCGTGATGCTGAAACGGCAAACGCGGATGCGATACCGGTTCTGATCGACTCCGTCGGTCAGTTGGGCACGGCGAGTTCATCTGCCACGTTCAAGAAGGAGATCCAGCCGATGGGCACTGCCAGCGAAGCTATCCTGGCGCTCAAACCCGTGACGTTCCACTACAAGAGCGATAAGACGAATACCCCGCAATTTGGCTTGATTGCCGAGGAAGTAGCGCAGACGAATCCTGATCTGGTCGTGCGCGACAAGAATGGCGACGTCTACACGGTGCGCTACGACGCTGTGAATGCCGATGTTGCTGAATGAGTTTCTGAAGGAGCATCGCAGGGTCGAGGAACTGAAATCAGCGATGGCGCAGCAGCGAAAAGATTTCGAGGCGGTCATCGCTCGGCAGCAGAAGACAACCGAGGCTCTCGTCGCGCGCTTGAATGAGCAGGAAGCGCGGATTCAGAGGGTGAGCGCACAAGTGGAAATGCGTAAATCAGGGTCGCAAATGCTGGTTGAAAACCAGTAAAACCCGCTTTCATCTGGCCCGGAAATCCTGATTCTGAAGCCTGGTCTGGATCTATTCGATCGGAAGATTCGGCTTGCCTAAAAGCAGGGAATCAGATAGAAGATTGCGGCGTTTGTAATGAGGAGACTTCTTGCGGCATTTTTCAGTCTGGCGATTGCTGGCGCCCCGAAAGTCTTCGGGGACGAGCAATCTACTTCCCCTATGCGACGGCGGCGGATTTTGCCAAGTATGCGATGAAGCTGCGGGAGCAGGCGATGATCAAGGTGGAACCGCAGGTCCTCATCCCGACCAGCTCCCGCCCGGCGATGCAGCGTTACCCGTGGAAAATGAGTATCGTAACGACGGTGTTCTGGGTGGGTGAAGAAGCGGGCGGAAACAATCCGGTGCCGAACTACAAGAGTTGTTGGGATCTTAATTGGACAGCGAATTACGGCGAGTACGGACAGCCCGGAGCCGAGCGCACGCCGCAATTACATTCCAATAGCCTTCGTTCCGAAGGCAGAATCCGTTCTATTTCGCGCTCCCGTATAACGATGTGACGCATGGGCAATTTAAGCCGGAAGCGCCGCTCGTGATCCCGTGGTTCAAGCAATCCTACACCGGACCGGGACAGTCGGTCTGCCGTAATCGCTGGATCGCGGTTCGCAAGGGCGAACCGCGTTTGCTATGCGCAATGGGAGGATTGCGGCCCGTTTCGCACAGACCATTTTCAATACGTCTTCGGAAACGAAGCGTCCGAAACCGAATCTTAATCACGGGGCCGGCTTGGACGTTTCCTCCGCGGTGCGCGAGTATCTCGGGCTAGCGCCGACTGATGTGACCGACTGGCAATTTGTGGAAGTTCGCGATGTGCCGCCGGGTCCCTGGCGAAGCTACGGCGATAACAATCATTTCGTCATTGCGCGTCGCCAAAGCGAGCAGCGTGTGGCCGCAGGCGGCAGCGGCGCGGCGAAGAAGTAAAGCGTTTAACGCGAACGCTGTAGCCACGGCCCTGCGGGTCCGTCCGTATTCGATTAGCAAATCTGTGCACGAACCGGCCGCAGGTCCGCAGACCGAGCGGTTTCGCCTTCCGGCGAACCGGTGGCTACAATTGACCTAATCGCCTGGAGAAGAAGCTGGAACAGCAGTTGGGGCAGGTTTCGCCGGCGGTTCTTCTCAGCGGGCGTCGCCTTCGGATGCGGCGTAACCGGTGTCGCCATGCCAATCAACTCTGAAACCGTGACAAATTTGAAACCCTTGGCCTCCAGCTGATCGAACGTAGTAGGCATCGCCTCGATTGTTCCCGGATGAATGTCGTGGGAAAGCACGATCGAACCGGGTCGCGTCTCCTTAAGAATCCGATTGCGAACTACGGCCGGGCCAGGTCGTTTCCAGTCGAGCGGATCAACGTCCCAAAGAATGATGTCGTATCCGAATTCGTCGTGGATCCATCGCTTTTGCCGCTCGGTAATGGATCCATACGGCGGCCGAAATAAAGTCGGACGTTTCCCAGTGGCGCTTTTAATTTCATCGTCGGTCCGCTGTAACTGGCTACGAACACCTTCTTGCGACATCTTCGCGAAGTTTGGGTGCGACCAACTGTGACTCGCGATTTCGTGGCCTTCCCGGGCAGCCCGCGCGAAATCTCAGGATGCTCCGCTACCATTTCGCCGAGCACAAAGAATGTGACCTTCATATGATGCGCAGCGAGTATATCGAGCAATTTCGGCGTAAGCGTTGCGCTTGGCCCATCATCAAGGTCATCGCAATGTAAGGTCCATCGACGTGCACCGAATTAAACGTGATCGCAGGTTCCTTGGGCGGGGCTGGAGTCTTTTCCGTGGCTTCCTTTTCCCCGTTCGGAGATGCGGCGGCCTTAGAGTGTCGCTTCGATCGAGTTGACGGGTTTAGCGCGCTTGATTGCCGGCGTAGTTTGGGCTGCGAGCGCAACACCGAAACTTAACGTGGCTGCGCAACCCAACAGCAAACGGTAATTAGGCATGGGCGTGATGGTAAAAAACCGAACGGTGTATCTAGCAGAGGCGCGTAATTTCGCAACCAGCCAGCAATGTCTGCTGTTCGTGGTCGCCGCTGCCCCAAAAACTGACGATCGCGTTACTTTTGCGCCACCATTGTGCTGCCGTAAACCCTTGACAAACAAAGGGCATGCTGTTGTAACAGGGGCGGGAGGGGCCGTTTTGAGGGCGTATGACGCGTTTCATTTTCATTGTCGCAATTTTCGTTTTCGCGCTGGGCGGTTTCGTTGCGCGTGCCAATGCGCGCAGGTTAACGTCACGCAGGAGCACAACAATCCTTCCGCGACGGCGTTTACATCGATGCGGCATTTACGCCTTCAGCTGCCGCCAACCTGACGCGCGATCTCAACTTCAACGGCACGATCTCCGGCGCCGTTTACGCTCAACCGCTTTACATCGAGGGCGGTCCGAATGGGCCGATGGTCATTGCGGTTACTGAATCGAACAATGTTTATGCGCTTGATGCCACGACGGGCCTCCCGATCTGGTCGCGCACTGATATTGGTCCGCCCGTCCCAGCCACCCCGTGCGGAGGTTTTAATCCTACCTGGTATCACTGGCACGCCGGTTGTCGATCTAGCTTCCCGAAGGCTTTTCTTCGACGCATTGATCAACGGCAGCCCGACTAAGCATTTCATTTATTCGTTGGACGTGGACACCGGCGCTCACAACTCCGGGCTGGCCGGTGGACGTGAATGCCACCGCAAGTTACAACGGCATCAACTTTCGTTTCGCTGGCGCAGGAAGAACGCGGTGGACTCGCGCTGGTGAACGGGATCGTGTATGTAGTCTTACTCTGGCTACGTGGGTGACTGCCGCAACTATCACGGCTGGGTGGTCGGCGTTGACATCAACAATCCTTCTAATGTTGGAGGATGGGCTACAACAGCAATCGGTGGCGGAATTTGGGGACACGGCGGCGTGGCCAGCGATGGCACTAACATGTTTGTGGTTACGGGCAACACTTTCAACACCGGCGGCAATTGGATGGGCGGCGAAGCGATTATCCGTTTGCAAGCCGGACCGACCTGGACCGGTCAGCCGACCGACTACTGGAGCACCTAACCAACTGGTTCTCGCTCGATAACACGCGATACCGATCTCGGCGGCGTCAGCGCGACGGTGGTCGATGTGCCTGGAGCTACGCCTTCGCAGCTTGTGCTTGCTCTTGGCAAAGATTCGAACGCTTACTTAGTTAATCGCAACAATCTCGGCGGTATCACTTCGCCTGTGGCCCAGGCTAATGTTGCTGGAATTAACAGAGGAACCTCAGCTGTCACATACCACACCAGCCAGGGAACGTATATTGGTTTTCATAACGACGCCGGAACGATCAGGGCCTACAAAATTACGCCAACAAATCCACCCACCATAACCTTCGCTTGGAGCATGAGTCAGACTGGCCGAGGCTCGCCCTGGGTCACAACGACTGATGGAACCAATAACACGATCGTCTGGGTGGCCGGTGTCTCGGGCGACCAGCGCTTGCATGGTTACGATGGCGATACGGGCGCAGTAATCTATGCAGGCGGCGGCGCCAACGAGTTGATGACAGGCACCCGCCAGTGGAACACTGGAATTGCTGCTCGCGGCCGGATTTACTTCGGTGCCGATAACAAAATTTACGCGTTTAAGTTGCCAACAGGAACTCCTACACCTACACCTACAGCTAGTCCAACTCCCACGGCAACATCTACACCGACCACGACAGCGACGCCTACTGCTACTGCTAGCGCTACTATAACGCCGACATCGACTCCCACTGCTTCTCCGACAGCGACAGGCAGACCATCGCCAACTCCGAGAGCACGGGCGACACCTAGACCGCGGCCAACTCCGCTTCAAGGCCGGGCATCTCCGGAGCGACTCAACCTCTTAGCATTGTCGATCAAAACGGTCGGCAGGCAATCAGCGGAGTGGCCTCACGTACAGCACACGATTTTCGATGTCTCAATGGGACAGGGCTTCACCTTTATGCCAGCTACCGTCAATATTGCCGTGGGAGACACAGTGCGCTGGACATGGGCAAGCAGCGGCCACAGTGTTACTAGCGGCACGCCTTGTATTCCCAATGAGCAATTCTGTTCTCCCGGCAACATGAGATTGCTAGGCGAGGCACTCTTTCGAATATAGGCACAGTGTATGAGCATACCTTCACGCAGACCGGAACGTATTCCTACTTCTGTCACGCTCATTGTGAGTATGGTATGACTGGGGCGGTCAATGTCACTCTCAGGGAAATCCTCAGCCGAAGCCACGGCCAAGTCCTGCACCAAGGCTCACGACGCAGTCCTAGAGGAAACAAATATTTTGGATTAGCAAATGGCACTCGATAACAGTTTTAAAGGTTGAAAAAGAAATCAACGCTGCGATCCGCATTCTTTAAGGTTCCCGTCTTAGCCGGAGTATTTGTTTTCCTTACGGCCATCTTTGTCGCGCTGGTGGCCGCTCCGAATACCCTTGTAGACCGCGCCTCTCAGAAAAGGTCGGCGATTTCTAGCGCCCTCATCCGGCCAATGTAGCCGCTCGAACATTTTTCAGAGTTACTCCCGATGGCGTGCTGCTGGATCACAAAGTTGTTACATCAGAAAAAACAGTCTGCAGCCGGAGGTCCAGTTGAAAGGCATGTAAAAGGACCATTGGGCAATACGCTCTGGATGGTCGACGACCAGAATGCCATTGCCGACGGTGTCGCCATTGACTCAAACAACGTGTGGGGCGCGTGGATCCTCGATGGTGCGCGTCTGAGCATATACCCGATTACTGGCAACGATACCAGCATGGGAGTTCTCCTCTTTTAACAGTGGCAACTCAGGTGTCGCTGTTGCCAAGAGCACCGACCGTGGCCGGCTTTATGGAGTCAAACGCAGCCGGCGACGACTTTCAGCAACATGGCTTTACCTCTAACAGCATCGGCACACCTGACTGGTCGTTCCCATACCCGGTGAGTGATCCAAATTTGCCGGCTAGCTCCAAAAAAGGTCGCAACTTCTCGCGATGGCTCGACGATCGCCGCAGTTGTCAGCGATTCTGTAACTCAGAATTCTACTCTCTACGTATTTGATGCTGCCACTGGCGCGGTCCGGCAGACATGGACGGATACTCTTAGGATGGACGAGGTGGATTTGACCGATAACGGTTCGATCGCCCTCGTTACCCAGGATAATCAAGCCACTCTCATCGATACCGCTACGGCCGGACACGGTGTTCAGTGTCGCAGGTTCCGGCGCTGGGTCGATTTACCTATCCTAACGCATCTCTGGTGACGGCGGGGTGTTTGTAGTAGGCGGTTTTTAGTTTCGATGTGTATGCGTTCAACGGAACTACATGCACCCGCGTCATTCATTTTAGCGAGGCGAGTTCTTGGTTCGGCGGAGCGTGCGCGGTTTCGCATGACGGCTCAGCCGCAGGCACTGTTTGCGGGCAATCTCACCGACAACTGGCTTAGTGGCGTGTGTGTGCTTTGTTCGACGTGGCAAGCGGCGGCAGCATGCTCGGCTCTTATCCGGTTAGCGGCGCCGGTTCTATACCGGGAGCACCCATCGGCGCTGCGCACTCGAATGACGACGGTTCCGTGGTGGCCTTTGCTTCCTGGGGTTGCGTGGTTTCACGACTGGCCAGGAGGTGTGGTGTTTAACCGTAACGTCGAATTGATTGGTCAAAGATCCGCGACTTTTTCCGGGTTCGGCGTTTTCAGTCGATGTCTCGAACGACGGCCAGTATGTCGTCGGCGGCTCGAAGGCGGTTCACGCGGCTGCGTCAATTTCGAGGTGGTGGACGCACATCCGGTTCAATCCAGCTTCAAACAACTCCTACACCGACTCCAACTCCTATAGCCACGGCAACGCCGACCGCGACCACGGCACCAAGATCTACTCCGTACAAGGCCGCGTCCTACGCCAGTTCCAAGACCGACTCCGTAATAACGAAGCAACGGTGCGAGCGGCAGGCGATCGAGGCGACCTGCGCTGGGGTTAATCTCGAGCAACAGCGTTAATCATTGACAATGTTGGGAGGTCTCTGATAGAAACCGTCTCAGGCGCGTCGATGACCATGAATCGTAGTCCCAGGAGCACGCCGTATCGGTTGCGTGTCTTAATTCGTGCAATCTTGTTCATCGCGTGCGCCACGGCCGTAGTCGCGGCAATCGTCCATGCCCGGGATGTAGAGCAGAGCTGGCTCGACTTCTTCGGAAACAAGATATCCGACATAAAGATCCGAGTTTCTTGCAGAATCCCCTACACCGACTCCGCTGCGGTGGTTTTCCATGTTGGTTCGCACACACACGAGACGATAACTTCGATTACGTGACGCCGCCCGCATTGCCGCACCCGGTTGGCTCGCAACGAACTGCACAAGGTCCACCACCGCTTTGGGTCACTTCTGATTCCGGGACTGCCGACGCCGCCAGCCGATACACGCTTCCAACGCTTTCTTCATTGATGACCCGCCCGTAGTAAGCGACAAGCGACTCGATGGATGGTCCATTAGCCTTTTCGAAGATTGCTGTGATCAATTGACGTTCCGGCACACACTTCAATCTAGAAGCCTCTGATTCAGATCCTAATCGTTGGTTTCGACGGCGGTGTGCTGGAGATGAGCACTGATGGTGGAAATACATTCCAAGACATCCCTTGCCGTTGGCGGCGGTTTTATAACGGGCGGATATGACCACATCATCGCTACTGATCGCGGTAGTCCGATTGCTGGTCGTCAGGCTTGGAGCGGAAACTCAGGTGGTTTCATCACAACCGTGGTAAGCCTCCTTCGGATATAGCTACAGGGCAGGCTTCGCTGGCGAATGGCGAGCGACAACAGTGGCGGCAGTGATGGTTGGCGCGTCGACGCTTCCATATGACCTGGTGCCAAGGCATGGGCACTATGTCCCTGACAACGGCTACGCCGCCGACACCTTCACCGAGATCCAGCGCAATACCTCAGATCCACGTCCTAACGCCGCTGCCGCGTCCATAGGCGAATTTTAATGACGAACCACTTATCGCCGGTGACTGACAATTCAAAGCAGGCATCAGGGATCGTTGCGATTGGGAGGGCATGCTTTGCGTTTTCTTGTTCATCGCGGCTGGTCGTCGCCGTGGGTATCGATTGTGCCCCGTGAGCCGGGCAGTATCGGCGCGCTGCGCCGACTGGCTGCCTCGCACAGCGTCTCTGGCATGTCAGCAGATGACGCTGGCAAGATCGCGCCGTGGGTGGTTGCGCACCGCCAATGGCCAGCGCGCCGAATTTATCGTGTGTGCTCGCGGACCAGGCAGACCTCAGCGGCGCAGCAGCTTTAACGACAAAGATGTGAAAGGGCCGCTATGTATATGAGGCAGCTTCGCAACAAGAGCAAGACGAACGCAAGCGCCGTATCCTGCAGTGGTGTGCGTGAACGCGGGATCGAGCATCGCTCCTTTTACGTTGTTAACGCGGTCCTGGTGAAGGGCACTCAGGAAGTAGCCGAAGCGTTGGCTAGCCGGCAAGACGTGGCGCGAATCGAAGGCAATCGCACATTCAAATGCGCTTCCTAAGCTTACTGATTTTGCTGGCGGCTCGTCGCGACCGCAAACCGGAGACGGTCGAGCGAACATCACCTACACCCACGCGCCGGATGTGTGGGCGCTGGGGTTCAGGGGCCAGGGAATTACCATTGGCGGCGCAGATACTGGTCAGCGTTGGACACACAACGCGCGTTGAAGCCTCAATACCGCGGGTGGGATGGAGTCGCGGTCGATCACAATTACAACTGGCATGACGCCATCCACGACAGCGTTGGAAATCCATGCGGCAATGATTCGCCGTTTCCGTGCGACGACATTGGTCATGGCACGCATACGATCGGAACGGCAATTGGCGATGACGGCATGGGTAACCAGATCGGCATGGCGCCATCAGCGAAAATGGGTACGGTTGTCGTAACATGGATCAAGGTAATGGCACGCCAGCCAGATACTCGAATGCATGGAATGGTTTCTTGCGCCTTATCCGATAGGCGGTGGTCAGGGTGATCCGCTTAGGGCTCCTGATATCACAGATTAACGCGTGGCGCTGCCCACCTTCTGAGGGTTGTTCGGTCGATACGTTGCAAGCGGCTGTCGAAGCGCCAAGCCGCTGCCGGCATCATGATGGTCGTCGGAGCGGATAGCACGGGTCCGAACTGTTCTACTATGGAAAATCCGCCATCTATCTACGCGGCGTCCTATACCGTCGGCGCATTGAACACCGGCACGGATAACGTTGCTTCCTTTAGCAGCCGTGGCCCGTGATCATCGATGGGAGCAATCGAATAAAACCGGATATTAAGCGCGCCGGGCACGAACATTCGCCCAAGCTACAATGGCCCGACAATGATTATGCAAGTCTTAGCGGCACGTCGATGGCGACGCCGCACATCGCAGGCGCAATGGCATTGCTGTGGTCCGCACGACCGGAGTTGCGTCACAACATTTCTGCAAGTCGAGCAGTGTTGAATGAGGCCGCTTTTTTCCTCGCTCTACAAACAATCGCGGCACACCAGGCCCTCCAAACAATGTTGTTGGTTGGGGTCGAGTCGATATCGCAGCCGCCGTGGGCACGCCGTCACCCACGCCTACTGCAGCACCAACCGCGACAGCGACGCAACGACTACAGCCACCGCCACTCCAAGATCTACTCCGGCACCCGCGGCCTCGCCCAACACCAGTGCAGCGCCCAGAGTCCCTAGCGGCTCGGCGGCAGAACCGAATTCGTTTGCTAACGCGTTGAGGACAACGCGGTTCCACCTTCGGTGGATCGGCTTCTTCTGAAGGACGATGACAGGAGCAAATTGCCGAAGGCGCAAGCTAAGCCGAAACGGGCAACGCCGATGGGTTAGTGCGATACGTCCCACTCAGGCGAGTATGCCTTCGCTTGAGGAATTTATGTCGTGCAATACAGCGTCGACACGCGCGATTTGGCGACGGATTCGCACACCGGATCAGTGTTCGCAGCGT
>ERZ1370068.9856-contig-8603_pt1 | contig 10332 bp, 16 predicted proteins | sample MGYA00561227_ERZ1370068 | MGnify/ENA primary metagenome ERZ1370068 (study PRJEB38410, sample SAMEA6850437) | metagenome | study: Metagenomic assessment of the ecological functions of the soil: analysis of the soil microbiota associated with the...
CGGAACAGGGCGCTGCGACAGATTCCGCAATGCGATACCACCGGAATGCATCGCACGCGGAGGATTGGTCAGCGCCGATCCCGGCGTCACCGCAGAATGGAGTAGAGGCAGACGCGCCCGAATGCGCCATGGAGCACGGCCACGGCTTCACACATCGTCCTCCCATCGGCATTGCGTTTATGCTGTTTAGTCAGGACTATATTCGATTGGGCTTGAGTGGCAAGCGGCCGCAGTTGCGGTGTGAAAAATGTGCTTAACGGATGGCAACGGCTACTTTCGTCGCCCATGACGCGGTCGCGCTATGTCAAGGAGACCAAGGTCCATCCGCGGGCAAAAAGCGCAACGCACGAGTCCCGGCGCGGTTGGCTGTTTCGCAGCGGTGTGATGTAATCGCGGTGGTGCGAGTTATAGGCTAGAGTGTATGGACGTTCGCGGCAGGTCAACTGGCGGGCGGATAGCGGTGGTCCGAACGAGCCACGGACAATCATCAATCCTTGGGAGGATTCGGCATGAAACGACTCATCGGGGCGACTGCCGCCTTGGCGTTGATGCTGCCAGGCGCAGCAGCCGCGCAAGACACAATCAAAGTCGGCATCCTGGTTGCCCTCGAGGGAGCCTTTGCGGCGGGCGGTGCGGACGGCGTGCGCAACGTCGAGCTGGCGCTCAAGCTGGCCGGCGGCAAGGCCGGAGGTAAGAAGATCGAGACGGTCGTTGCAGCCACCGACACGACGCCTGCCACCACGACGCGAATGGCGCGCAAGCTCATCGAGCAGGACAAGGTCGATATCATCCTGGGCCCGCTTTCGGGTTCGGAGGGCATCGCCATGCGCGACTACTCCAAGACCGTCCCAGACAAGACCGTGATCAACGGAATTTCCGGCGCGTTGGAGACCACCTGGGTCGACCCGTCGCCGAACTTCTTCCGCTTCAATCTGGACGGCGCGCAGTGGGGTTCGGGCCTCGGCGCCTATGTCGTCAACAAGAAGGGCTGGAAGCGCGTCGCGACCATCTCAGCCGACTATTCATTCGGCTACACCGAACTTCCTCGGCTTCGCGGTCGACTTCTGCAAGGCTGGCGGCGAAATCGTGGAGCGCCTCTGGGTTCCACTCGGCTCGGGCGACTTTGGCGGTGTGATCGCCAAGTTGCCCGATAATGTCGACGCCATCTACCTCGGCGTAGGCGGCACGGATGCCATCAACTTCCTCAACCAATACCAGCAGGCCGGTGGCAAAGCCAATCTGATCGGCGGCACCATCATGGCCGACCAAACCGTGCTGAGCTCCAAGGGCAAGGCCAAGGACGCCCTCGTCGGCACCCCGACGTCAGGTCCGTTCGCCGCCGATAACCCAGCGCCGGAATGGACAAGCTACGTCAAGGCCTATCAGGACGCGTTCCCGGCCGACCAGAGGTTCCCCTCGCCGTCGCTGTTTGGCATCGGCTACCATGTGGCAACGCTGGCCATGATGGCAGCATTGAATGAGGTCAATGGCGACCTCAGCGGCAACCAGGAGAAATTCCGCGCCGCGCTGACCAAGCTGAAGCTGCAGACCCCGTTGGGCATCGTCATCGCTCAACGAGAACCGTCAGGCCACGGGCTCGGTCTTCATCAACGAAGTGACCGCAAACGCCGACGGCACGCTGTCGAACAAGATGGTCGGTCGTGTTGACAATGTCGGCCAGACGCTCGGCATGACGCCCGAAGCCTTCCGCGCGATGGGTCTGCCGTCGCGCACGACGCCGGATTGCAAGGCGCTTGGCGGCAAGTAGCCCGTCGACCGGCGCTTCGGACAAGTGCTGGTGGACGGCTGTGGTCCAAATCCGGCACCGAGCCCGGGGATTGAACCGCCTGGTTCCAACCCCGGGACCTATTTTGTCTACCCACTCCGGCGCGCGGCCGCCCTGGCCGGTAAGGGCAGGCTATCAGTATGAGAGGCGCTCGGGGCAAGGTAGCGCAACACTTGGGCCGCGCTTGTCATATGCGGGGGCCGCCCGAGCACCGAAGGCATCGTGTGCCGATTTCGCAGCCATCCGGCTCATCCCACGTGACCACGCGCCGCTTTTGTGCATCCGCCCAGATGACGGCTCGCGCTGTGGAGGCGAACCACATCGGCGCAAACCGCCGCTCTGATCTCCAAGCCGAGAGGTGGATCGGGTTCCCTGCCGTTCGAGGGCGCGCCTCCTTCGGGCAAATCCTGGGATCGCCTCTGACCTCGACGAAACCAAGGTCACAATCATCGACAACTGAGGAGAGCTCGATAGCGGGGAGCCCAGAGCAAACTTCGTTTTGATCGGCTCTAGAGGTGGCGCGCCGAAATCCAATAAGGGCGACGCTCAAAGTGGTAACAGCGATTCCGCGACCGCGGTCAGGTTAGTCTACAAGGCCTTGTGAGTGCTAACCAGTTGGCCGGGCTCATCGCGCGGTGCCTCGAGGGCTCGGCGATCTGCTGTTGAAGGTGACCAACGGACGGGCTGTGGAGAGCGTCAAACGCCGGACCGCCGCGCTTCTTGGCCTGCAGCAAGCGCTTGACGGCGGGAACCACAACGCGGTCGAGCCCGAAGTGCTTGGGCCAGGCAAGGACGTGACTTGCGGCGCGATTGGCCAACGCGGCATCGGTGCCTTCGGTAATCGCGACGAGGTCGACCAGGCTCGCACCTTCCGGACGCGCGATCCGAGGGCGGCCCCATTGGTCTTTAGGAGCGGTCTTAGAATCACCGGGCAGAGAGACCACAAGGGTCTCAGCCGCGGGAAGAAGCAGATTGGGCCTCGTTGCGAACGCTCCTTTCAGTACCCCACTGAGCAGCGCAGCGCACGCGCCGAGCGCATCGACGCCGTGAGCTTCCACGATTGCTTTCAGCCTCTCGGCAGCATGTTCGCGGGAGAGCACCCCCCAAAGCGTGGAGGATCGCTGAATTGTCGGCCAGGGCGTGGTCCTGAGCAATCAGCCGCTCGAGCACGCTTTCGACCAGTTTTGCCTCGCCGAGGCGCGCCGGCAGCTGAAACATCCGCCCCGTCTCGGTCGGCCCTGAACGTTTGTACCCATCCAGCCGCAGGCCAACTCGAAAGCATGTAGCCCGCGAGCTCCCTGGGCTTGCCGTCGATAGAGAAGTCCCCCTTCCGTCTCGCCGCCTGCCATTTCGCGATCAAATCTTCCGGGATAGGGGAGCGTCGCCTCGAGCCCGGCCATGTTGATGACGGCTAGAGGCTGGTTGCTCGGCCAGATCACCAGCGTCGCGCGTGAATACGTCCGGTCGAATGAAGCGCCTTCGTTGCCGGTCGCCTCGCGGAAGTGCTCCTCGCCCGGCTCCATTCCGTCGAGGGCACCTGGCGGCGAGACCTCACCGTCTTCCAGCAGCAGCTTTCCGAGCGTCGTTTGCGCATCATCTGGCCGGCGCCACTCCGACAGCGACTTATGCCAGTCGAGAACCTCAACCACCTCGAATTCGTCGCGATCATCGCGCTCATCCCCGTCGTGCCAGGATAGGCGATAGCTGCCGCCATACTCCGCCACAGTGGAACGACGTGCGCCGCGGCCGGCGAGGGAGACGGCCGCTGGTGTTTCACTACCCCGCGCGAACCTAGCAGAGACGCCGACTGCGTCGCTGAGCCCTTCGACGTGAAGAGAGCCGACAAACGTCTGGCGGCTTCACTTTGTCTTTCCCGCCCCTGGGCACCGCTGTTAGTTGCTGCAGTGGTCAGCTGCATGCCTGCGGGCCGCGCTGAGCGGCGGGCCAGAATCGGGCATCCGTCGGCGCATGGCCTTGTTGGCCTTCTTCGCCAGACGTCTTTGCGCGCTTCGCCGCAGCCATTTCTTCGATGCTACGTACGGTATCCGGCCGGTCTTGCCGCAGCGCTTCCGGTACAGCTTCACGATGAAGTCCGGCAATGGCAGCTTCCACGGTTCTTGTCGGTGATTGTCGAGCTTGCCAAGCTTCTTTGGGTTGAGGCCCAGTTCGTAAGCCATCTGCACAAGCGCATGCGAAAGCCTGAACTTCCGTCGTGCATCGATCCAGGGTTGCAAATGGGCTGGCACAGGTGACTTCTTCTTCGCCATCGATGTGCCCCCTTGGTCTTGGCCGTGATCCGATCAATGCACCAGCGGCGGTGCGCCCGAACCTGCAGCATTTCTTGAATTTCTTGCCGGAACCACAGGGGCAGCGGCCGACCTTGGTGGAACGCAGCGGCTCGCGTCGCCGGAAAACCGAGGGCACGCCAGTAGGCGGCGGTCATCTGGACCGTTGCCGGCAGCTGCTCGAGGATCCCCTCGCGCATTTCGGCCGTGAGCTGGCCTTGAAACTCCTTCGCAGTACCATGTCGCTCCAAAGACCTCCGAGCACGTCAGATGCCCCCATATTCCGGCCTCGGCCGTGGCGGCAGTGCGGATGATCGCTGTGTGCACATGAACCGGGCTTGGCCTTCGGTCGTAAACTCCACGCTAACCCCGGAATAGCAGGTGTCAGGATTGTCTACTGCCTGCGCTCCGCCGAGTACGGTTGTCGCCATATTTAGAGCGTCCTCATATTGCTTCAGCTCGCGTTGTGCCTTTGCTGCATCGTGGCCAGTACATCTTGGTCCACAGCCGCTTCGAGGTCCCGCATCGCAAGCCTGCGCTCGACATATCTTGCAATGCGACGCGACTTACAGCTTCACGCCTTTCCTGCCGCGTTCCACATGGTGCGCGATCAATTCAAAGCCGGCGTGCCTGGCATACGCCTCGATGGCAGCGCGCTGGCGCTGTTGTCGAGGTTCCTTGTCGCGCCAGACGTTGGCGGCCAGAGCTCGTGCACAGGTAGGCAATGGCTGGTGCGCGGAGTCTTTCTGCATGTGTCACGCCGCAATCGGCACCGGCGCCAGTTTGCCGCGACCAGCGCCGTCCGTGGGCTGGACGCGCCTCGATAGGCGGCCGCGTTACCGCCTGCGCCGCGAGTCGCGAGGAAGAGCTGCGACATTGCGCCTCGAGGTGATCCGGCGAGCCAGCCCGGATGGCCCAGCAGCCAGAGCGCCGCTCGCCGTTTTCGATGCGGTAGACCTTCGATGGTTCTTGCCTGCCTGGTTTCCCGTGCTGGTTATGGCCTTTGGCAGATCAAAGAATACGAAAGACCACTTGGCTATGCATTCCGATCCAATTATTGATCGATTTTGTAGTGTGGTACGAGCTGAGCCGGCTGCCAAGCTGCCAAGCCCGCATCCGTCTCCCTTGGCTTCGAGGTCGACATCAGGCAAGCCGCGCAACAGAAGCCGCCGGATCGCTTTGGGGTTGGGTTTCTGGATAGGAGCCGCAAGTAGAGCGCTATACGCCGACTAACCCGATCGCGCAGAAGCTTTCACCTCAGCGCCCATCCATGGCTGATCGGCAACCTCCGGCACAAATGCATTCCCACGTTATGCACAGTGCCGGTGGGTTTCGGGTTGATGGCTAAAGCGGCGTGCCACGGTGATTAGTCTCGCACTTAATGCTGAGGACTTCGTGCAGCGCGATCTCGAGGAGTAATGTGGACGCTGGGTACGATCCTCGCCGACGCTGCACTATCGGCTGGCATCGCGCCCCACCTTAGTTGTCGCCTCCGTGAGGGCATTTCTCGCTGTCAGAGCTGGCAGATATGGCCGTTTACACGCCTCTGCGTGAACGTCGTCTGCAGGTCTTGCCGTGTGGTCACCTCTGGAGTCGTCGGGGCTGCGAGTGGATTAGCGCCGTCTTCCTCTGGCTGAGCGTTCGAGCAGATCTCACGTACCTAGAAGGGCAGATGGTAGGCAAGCTCTGGGCTTCGCTGGCGGCGTTTGTTGCGATCCCTCAGATATTTCCCACGTGATGTGGGTCAGCACTGATAACCGGCTATGCTTGCCGATGAGCTTCGAGGGCGCCTTCCATAGCTTACGCGCGCACCCTCACAGACGCGCAGGCCTCAGGGCTGGGCATCGGTTCCCAGCGCCACGGCACCAGCACTCGTCATCACGCCTACCACTCTGTTGGTCACTGCCGGTGCCTCGATCAGCTCTTCCCACCTCTCATCGCATTCGTCGTAGGATGGAGACGGGTAAGGCGATCTCGACGTGAGTCGCCAGGACACGACTCCATGGAATTGCATGCTGCCTTGTAGGCCTCGATGATCTCGCTTTGTCAATACAGAGGCCAAGCCCACTTCCGGGAATACTTCCATCGAGCCGTCCGCCGCGTTGTAAGACGCACGTGCGTGATCCTGCGGAGAGAAGCCTGGACCATCGTCTTCGAGTGTGCAACTCTAGGACATTTCCGTTAGAACGTCGCTCACCTGACTTTGGATCTGGACCACTTACGCGCATTATCCAAAGGTTGCCGAGATCTCGGCCAGGTCCACTTCATCGACGGCTGTCGCTGAGTTCTGGAGGGCAGTCGATATGCCAAGCAATACATCACTGCCGCGCGGCAGCTTGCGCATGGTTCGTACCACCGGCAACAACGGGTTCGATGCATGTTCGCTTTTGCGCTCGCGCCCGTGCTGCGATCCGAGCGAGCGCTGCTCGCGCTCCACATGCTGTCAATGCCCCGGATCTGTGGCTCGATTTCCTCAGCGACCTCGGCTTGCTCGCTGCGCCGGAGCTGTTCAGCCACCATTAGCCAATGCGGTAAGGCGTCTTTAAGCCATGCGCAAGATCACCAGCGCGCTTGCGAGCGTGCGCAAGTGCTAAATCTTGTACCTCCAACAATCGTATTCGTTTCACTTGCGAGCGGCTGTACTTCGGTGACGAGTTCTTCCAGTGTTCGAAAGCGTTGCGAGTTCCAATCCTGATTGCCTCCAGGTCCTTTCTTAGTCCCTCGAAAGGCGCGAGGCCAGACCCTCACTTGCGCCCAAGCGGATGTCAGGAGGAACCTAGCACACTTGCGACTGCGCCCAGACGTCCGACGCAAGGGACGATCAAGCCTCTCGATTTCAGAGCGATTTATGGGCACTGGCGAGAACGTAGTGCGTGTCCTGATTCTCCGACACCATCACCAATAGTGATGGTCATGATAACGACCTGAACGGCCAGACCACTCGGGTCGAAGCTCCGCCCTCGAGATGCCGGCGCCTGGTGCGGGGGTTGGCGATGGGAGCTCAACATCCCATAAGGAACGCGAGCGGGAAGAACCGCGACTCCTTTCGTTGAGATCTGCCAATAACGTCGGAAAACGGTTGTCGAAAGCGGGGTCAGCGAGTTCAGCTGACCATCGCGGGATGTCCGATCGGGGTTGAGCACCAGCATCGGCGCGAGGCACTGATCAGCTGCGCATCAAGATCGTGATCCGCGGTGCGCACTAAGTGACGCTCGAACATCACTATGATCACAGCGCCGGCAACACTGCAAGTATGATGACGACGGCGGAGGCAGCAACAGTCGGAAGCGTGCCGAACGACCGAACACTCACGGCGCCTTCAGATAATATCCCTGCCCTCGACGCGTTTCGATCAGGTCTGGACCGATCTTCTTTGCGTAGGCGGCCAAGAACAGTCTCGAAAGCATTGACGTCTTTGTCGTGATTGTGGCCGTACAGATTGTCCAGAAGCTCGGCAGTGCTAATCACTGCATTGGGCTGCGCAGGAGGAAACACGATAGCGAGACGAAACTCGAGTGGTGTTAGGTTGACTGAGTTCCATGCAAGGTGACCACCTTGCGGCGATTATCGACCACGAGAGAGCCAATGGTGTGCATGTTGGGTTATGGCCGGCCGAGCGGCGCGCAAGACCGCGTGCAATCGGTGCAATCAGCTCCTCCACCTGAAGAGCTTGGGCAAATAGTCGTCTGCCCCGGCATCGATCCCATCAACGCGTTCTTTCCAACTCCCGCGCTGTGAGCACGATCCACGGGACGCCCGTCCGCTTGCCGCCATCTCTTCAGGACAGTCAACCCATCGATGCGCGGCAACCCAAGGTCGAGAACGACCGGCTGTGAAGTCCTCCGTATCGCCCCGAAACCAAGCTGATCTCGCCATTAGTCGCCAGGGCAACCTGAAACCACTCTGCTCCCAGCCACCTTTGCCGAGCCTCTTAGCGACCGCCGCTTCGTCCTCGACCACTAGAACTCTCATGTGAGCCGCTTCCCTCGGTAGAACCGCTGCCGGGGCTCCACCTGGCCCGGAGGACCCCGCCCGGTGCTCCCTATACCCCGGTCGTCTCCGACACGGCCCGGGCCTCCGCCTTCAGAGAGCCCATATGAAGGCGCTTCAAGTAATGCATCGCCGTCAACGTATCTGCAATGCGGCACGTTTTCATCGAGAATTTTGGATCGGTATTTTCCACCTTTGAGCTGCACGTCCAGGACTTTGCCTTGCGCCCGGGCTGCACTCATCATTGAATTCAGGGCACAACATCGCCCTGGCGCCGGGCGCTGTAGGCTCGATCCTGATCCAGGACTGTCTCCAAATCTGACTCCCCTGCGGAGGTCGCTTGGCTCCCCACGGCCAAGATTGTGGCTGAGTATAAGATAAGCCAAGCATCCCGGCGGCCATAGGCTCGCTTCGGGCCTCATGCATCTCTGCTGCGCCCAAACCACACTCTGGCTCCGATCGAGGTGAACCCTTCCGACGTCTATACTTCCCGAGCTGTCAGCAACCTGACACTGCTTATCGCTATTTTTGGGCTCCCAAGATGATTTCCATCGGGCCTCCAACCCGGCAATCCAACCGGAGCGCAAAACAGGTATGGGGTGTCGCGGGCATTCGCATCACGCTCAGCAGCGATCTGCAGATCGATCTCGGCACTGCGACACACACCATCGACAATTTGAAGACCAGGCCTTCGCCGAATTTTCCAGCTCCTACTTTGACGGTAGATTGACCTGGAAGCTGGGCAATGGACCCACCGCTCAGGGCACCATTGAGAGGCAGATCAAGGAACCGACACACAACGTTTGGTTTGGCCGACGACGTCGCTCACGTATGAGGTGAGGCTCGATAAGAAGCTCGATCCGTGGGACGATTTATGGTCGCGCGTATTTTGGACCATGTCCGACCGATCGGCGACAACTTCGACCATTTCAAATTCAATTGGGCAGGTGGTGCGGCCTACGAGTTGCGTAAAGATACCGAAATTTATGCGGAGTATTCCGGCAGAATTTGTCAATGAGAAGGTGACGACCGAGTCTTACGACCGCACACGCGTCGGGGCCGGAATTAGGGTCAAATTTTGATGACTTGCCCTACACCGTCAGCCGCAATTGGCAATCGCTGAATCTGGCGATTTCTGGCATCCATTGCTGGGGACCCGTCAGGCCAGCGCGCCATTAGTCTCAGCTCATAGTCTACTCGGCGCGGAGGCAGGCGGCGATGCATAGCCAAAAGAATGGCTCTGAGCAGGCACCGGCCAAATTCTATCTGTTCCAGAGTCTGGGAACGGATCTGTATGCACTGTCTCTGCGCGCCGACGGAGAAGTCATCCCACGTGTCAACGGGTGCCCACGCTGGTGCTCGCGCGACGAAATCTCGAGCTCACATCTAGTGGCAGCCGCAGACCAGCAGAGTTGGCGCGCGTAGTGGCCGAAGTGCGCAAACGCGGCTTCTTCCTTTTCAGGGGCGGAGAGTGTTCCTTCGTTGAACCAGGCAAAAGCCGTGTCCGCTACGCTTCTATCATCTTTTCAGGACCGTGATACGGAAGTCTATGCCTTTTCCACCGGATCCCACCGGCGCAAATATTCCCTTGCAAACCGCGTCGGCGCTAGTGGGTTTTCGGGAAACCTGTCCACTTTGGCTTTTCCAGAGCCATGGGATATCGACGATTTCCAGGAGGTTCTGGATCAGCTGAATGCAGAGGGGTTCTATATCTTTCGCGGCGAATTCATCCAGCCATTGGGGCTGCAAGCGTGACCACAAGTTCGAAACCACTAGCGCCGATCAGCTCTGACAGACCCCACCCCATACGCACCAGAGCTGACTACTGTGATCTCTGCGTCGCGCTCGATCGCGATAGGCTCCGGGACTTCAAGTTTGGGGGAGATGTGGTCATGAAGGTTCTCGCCGCAGACGGGCACATTTTGTGTTGCGGTCTGGTGCGAGCGCTCCAATTGCTTCGGGAGGACGTTTGCGTCACTGCCGCTGACAGCATCGACGAGATGCTAACACTTATACCGGGTTGCCTGATCTCGACCTTTGTGGCGGTCAGTGCAAGCATGCCCGGAATGGAAAACTTCGCGGGATTGAGGCGGTTGGTCGAGAAGCTTCCCGACGTACCCGTCGTTGTCACGTCGCCCAGCGAAAAGTAGCGCGCAGATTGTCGCCGCCATTCGCGGCGGCGCGAGAGAGGTTACTTTTCGCCTTCGACGAAGCGCGTGCGTCCCTCCGGCATGCTTTGCCGCTTATCCTGTTGCGAGCAATGCGTAACTG
>ERZ1370068.4481-contig-3552_pt1 | contig 10298 bp, 15 predicted proteins | sample MGYA00561227_ERZ1370068 | MGnify/ENA primary metagenome ERZ1370068 (study PRJEB38410, sample SAMEA6850437) | metagenome | study: Metagenomic assessment of the ecological functions of the soil: analysis of the soil microbiota associated with the...
CTATCCGAATTACGGCGGCGGGTTGAAAACTTCCCAAGGGTTCTGAACTGGGGCGGCGTCACCATGACCTACCGGGGCTCGCTGGTGTCACTCTTCCAGAGCGGCTATGCCAAGCGCCGGCGCTGGGCCTGGCAGAATTACTACAGCCCCCGGCCCGTGACTGGCAGTTCTGATCTGCGGTTCCAGGACCCCAACAACCTGCCTCTGGCACCCCGACCGTCGGCAGCGTGGTCCAGACTGCCTTCCGTCCGGTCTACTAGGATGACGCGCATGCGAAAGAAGCGCAGCGGGTTCTCGCTGATCGAGATGCTGGTCGTGATCTGCGTGATCAGCATCTGCATGGCCATCATAGCCCCTAGTTCCGGGTTAGCGCGGCTCAGCACGTCAGCTTGACGGCCGATCAGCTGGTGAACGATCTGGAGCAGGTGCGCACCAGGGCCATCACCGCGAGGGAGCCACCCGGTTGTTGATCACCACGGCCACCAACAGCTACACCGCCTACCTCGACGACAACGGCGACGGTGTCATCAACCAGGTCGCGACGGAGACGGCGGCTCCTCAGTGGGACTTCAGACCCGCATCCTGACCGACAACGTCATTTTCGTGACGCGGCGCGGCTCCTCTAATTGGGCGGTTTCCCCGGCGCAGCGGCAACGACATTCCCGGCAACGCGGTGAATTTCGACACCCGCGGCGTCACGACGCCATTCGGCACTCTGGGAGTCATCTACTTCACCAGCTCGCTCGATAACACCGCCGTCGCGGCGGTGACCGTCACCCGGGCGGTGGCATCCGGCGCTGGGTCTACCGGGCGGGAGTCTGGCAATGACGCCGACCAAGACGCTGCGGAACGAGGGGCGGCTTTTCCCTGATCTCGGTTCTCATCGCGATCGTCATGCTGAGCGTGGGGCCTCGTCGCCCTGGCCCGCTCCCAGGCGATGCTGATGACCACCCAGAACCGTCTGGCTTAATGCCAACACCGCGCTCTCCATCGCGCGCGGCTAGTGTGGAGCAGGTCCGCGGTCGCGATCCTTGGACCCTGGCGACCGAGCCCCCGGTAGCCGTGGACGAGCTGGGTGTGGTCAACGCGGCCGGTACCTATCGGCGGTCCATGGATGTGACCCTCGATGCCAGCAACCTGGCGCGGGTCACCGTACGGGTCACCTTCCCGCGCCAGACCATGCCGGTCGAGGTGATCACCCTGATCTCATCGAGGGCTCCCATGACGCGCCGAGTGCTTCGATCCGAGGAGGGGTTCACCCTCGTCGAGGTCATGATTGCGGTCGTCATCGGGACGATTGTCCTGATTGCCGCCACCGGTCTCGCCCTGGTTACCGGTCGCAGCCTGGTCGGTACTCGGCTTCGCGATGGTGTCACCCGGAACGCGCGCTACGCTTGCGTTGTCTCTCCAGCGCGACCTTGGAAGAAGCCGGGGTTGGAGTGGAATCGCAGACCAACTTCGGAACGGTCGGGGTCTGGAACGACACGCTGATCATTCTCCGGGTCCCCTACGCCCCGAACGAGGCCGCCGTCTACAACCTGGTGCCGCCCCGCCACCGCCGATCAGTCCACTCCCACCGGGAGGCACCTGCGGCGCAACCTGTCTCGACCTCGCGAACCCCGGTGGGTTCGAGCTGGCGGTCGGGGACATCGCGCGCCTCCAGGTGAACGCGGAACGGCGGCTCCTGTATGTCAGCGCCGTGAACCCCGCGACGCCGACGGCGCAGATCAGCCTTCTGTCGATCTTCCTACTCTGTTGCATCGCAATGGGGCGCTGAGCGGTGGCCTCCTGCTCACCCGATCCGGCACCTTCGTGCAGGAACTGTCGATGGTGGCCTATTGGCGCGACGCGCCAGGACAACCTGCTGCGCGCCGAGCGGGTGAGTAACACGGGTGCGCTGCAGGGAGTAATCATTGCGACCGGGGTGCAGCAATGGGATGTCTCGCTGGTCTTTACCAATGGGGTCGAAGCGGTGCAGGCCGATGGGCTCGATGCCGACCCTGACAACGACTACGACGACATCGGTTCGGTGCACGTCCGGGCCAGTGGTGCGGGCGGAGAATGCCGATCCTCGAGTTAACGGTGGCGCGCTGATTACCCGGGATTATGACTGGTGGTTCACTCCTCGTAACCTGATCTACGAACGGAACCGTCTGGGTCCGTGAGGCGACGAGTGTACGAGTTCACAACCTCGAAGGTTTCCTTAGAATACAGCGCCCGACGGTGCGCGCTGGCTAGCTGCGTCAGCAATCATCCTGACTGAGGGCCTGCGTCTTGGCTTCAAGATGGAAGTGATGTACTCCAGCATGAATCACCGGTCCAAGCAGTGACACCGGCAGGCGATCGAACACGAGGCCGGCAAAGAGGCATAACTACCAGCGAGCCATTTGCCTGCCGTCGTGTGGAGGCGGTCGACGGGGCCCATACCACCCAGCAACATCGCGGCGTTCAGGAACGAGTCGCCCATGGCAACCCTCAACCGCGGTAGATGGCCATCCCGCCAGCCAGCGTGCCAACCAAAGGGGGAGTAAGGCCCAGGCCCGTAGAGCCATGTGGCGGGCTACGCCACGGGGCCGGGGCCATCGAGGCGTGATAGGCTCCAAGAGGCCTCTTAGTTGCGGTGTCAGCAGCCTAACTATGGCTTGGTTCCCGCCCTTAACAGATCCGCGACGATGAGCCCGCCATGCCCCCGGGCATTTTCAATAAACAGCCGGTTGGCATCCTTTCCGTCGCCATAACCCCGGCGAGATGGCAACTGGAACCGGCGTCTCATCGTCTCTCGTCGTGGCCGGAATGCCGGTGCCTGCATCAACCGGGACGCCGAGTGTCTCGATTAAGCCGGTGTCCGCGTAGTAACCGGTCATGGCCAGCACGTAGTCAGCAGGCAGAGTCTCCCGGCAGCCATCATCCGCCACGATTTCTACTACCTCGGCCGTGATGGCGACGACGCGGCTGCGCCACTTCCCGATGATGCTCTTCTCCTTGAGCCGGTTGGTGATGTCGGCAGGACCCAGGGCTTCACCGTGCCGTCGAACCGGTCGCCAAGATGGACCATGGTGACGTGCGCCCCGGCCCGCCAGCATTCGAGCGCCGCGTCCACCGCACTGTTTCCTCCTCCGATCACCACAACACGCTGATGCCAGTGGCGGTGCCCCTCGGTGAAGTAGTGGGCGACGTGAGGCAGGTCTTCTCCTGGAATTCCAAGGCGGTTGGGCCAGTCGTAGTACCCGGTCGCAAAGACCACGTTGTCCGCGGTATACCGGGTGCTGTCGTGACGCCGCTTGACTGCCAGCTCGAAGCGTTCGTCCACGCGGGTCACTGAAGTGACTTCTTCTCCCGGACGGGCATCCAGACCGAAGTGCTCCGCCACCCGACGGTAGTAGAGCAGCCCGTCGCGGCGGGTGGGCTTCTCATGACTCGCGATGAACGGTACCCCGCCGATCTCGATCCGCTCCGGAGTCGAGAAGAACGTCATGTTGAGGGGATAGCGCTCGATGGTGGAGACAACAGTCCGGCGGTCGAGCAGGATACACGAGACTCCGGCCGTCTTGGCAGCGACACCGACGGCCAGGCCGCAGGGACCCGCTCCAATCACCAACAGTTTCTGTGTTCGGTCATTCTGGATACCTAGTACCTAGTACCGAGTACCGAGTACTGAGTACTGAGTAGCTGAGTACAGAGCACCGAGTACCAAGGGGGCGTACAAATCGAAGATTCGCAGGATGCCTCTCCACATCTCAGATCATGGGAGTCGAACACTCGGTACTCGGTACTAGGTACTCGGTACTTACACTTCTATAATCTGATCCCGCCTCGTCCCAACACTCACATACCGTATCGCCGCCCCAGCCAGATCCTGCAGCCGGTCGAGGTAGGCCCGCGCTTCGGGTGGCAGATCCGCCAGGCGACGGGCACCACCGGTCGGCTTCCGCCAGCCGGGAAGGACTTCATACCTGGGCCGGACCCGCTCCAGCGCCCGCACGTCCGCCGGCATCTCTTGGCACTGGCTCCCGTCCAGATCATACTCGGTTCCCACCGGGATCTCGGCGAAGGTGTCGAGCACGTCGAGCTTGGTGACGGCGAGGCCGGTGAGGCCGTTGACCCGGACGGAATAGCGCACGACCGTCGCATCGAACCAGCCGCAGCGACGGGGCCGTCCCGTTACCGCACCGAATTCCCACCCAGTTTGCGGAGTTCCTCTTCTGTTCCGCCTTCCGCCTGAGTAGGCAGCGGGCCGTTCCCGACCCGGGTCGTATAGGCCTTCACCACGCCGAGTACCGCCGTCAATCGCCGTCGGACCGATGCCGGAGCCGGTCGCAGCGCCGCCTGCCGTGGTATTGGATGAGGTCACGAATGGGTAGGTCCCATGATCCACGTCGAGCAGCGCGCCCTGGGCCCCCTCGAGCAGCACATTCTCTGCCCTGTTGCAGCGCCTTGTGGACCAGGAAACCAGTATCGGTAGTGAGCGGAACGAGACGGGGCGCAAGCCGCTCCAACAACCTGTGCGTGCTCTTCGACGGAAGCCCGCTCCGGACCCCCATCAGCTCCAGCAGCCGGTTGGCGCGACCCACACGGTCCTTGAGGAGATCCCGCGCGTGCTCCAGGTGACGCAGGTCGCCGAGCCGGAGGCCGCGGCGGCCGTACTTGTCTTCGTAGGTCGGCCCGATGCCCCGCCCCGTGGTACCAATGTTCTGGCTCTTCTCACTGGCGCGGTCCAGCAGTTTGTGGAACGGCATCACCAGGTGCGCCCGGTCCGACAGGAAGATCCGACCGTCGGAGTTGATACCCTTGGCAGCGAGACCATCGAGCTCGGAGAGAAATGTCTCCGGGTCCAGGACAACGCCGTTCCCCACGATGCAGGAGGTCGTCTCGTGGAGGATGCCCGAGGGAATCTGCTGCAGGATGAACTGGGTATCCCCGATCACGACGGTATGACCCGCGCTGGCCCCGCCCTGGTAGCGCACGACGAAGTCGGCCCGCTCGGCCAGGACGTCGACCAGCTTTCCTTTGCCCTCGTCGCCCCACTGGGCACCTACCACCACCACGCAGTGGGTCTTCGGATCGAACATGGATTCTCCGCCGCGAAGCCAACAAAAAAGCCCTCACGGGGCTGCTGCATCCTCTGGTAAAACCCAGGCGGCGCCTCTGGCCCTGTCAAACAGTCTGGCCACCCCCGGTAGCTCCTTCCAATCAGGCGGCCTACTGCCTCCGCAAACCCGGGATCCAAGCCCTGGCCCGTATCCCGTGGGTGTGCATCAGCCGAAGGACCTCCCAGTCGAGCGCGGGCGACCGTGACGGCCCCTGACGCGAGGCGGGCCACGGCAAGGCTGTCTCACCAGAATCCCCATCGGCAGCCGGCGCTGGGTGACAGGGAGACCAAGGCCTCGAGCCTGGCCTGGAGTCGGTCTCGCGAGCGGCGCCGCCCTGAGTGTTGTGAGTGACTGACGTAGAGGCTGCCCTGTCGGCGAGGGTGTCCAGGTTGAGCACTTCAGTTCCCCGGAAGAGCACCGGTTCCGCTCGAGCCAGGTGGCGGGCACCAAGCAGGCCGAACTCCTCGGCGCCTGTCAGTATGATGCCAAGAGTTCCGTCGGGTCGTTCCTCCGCTGCAGAAAGGACGGCGAGCAGCCCGGTACCGTTGTCGCGAGCACCCGGGCTGCTCCCTGGAGCCGGCTTCCCGCCGCGAAGATTGCAGCGATCAGTGCGATGCCCGCCCCGGCAGCTGCCGCAGATGAAGGGCAGCGGTGCTCCGCTGACCAGGCGCCATCCCGCAAGCAGAATCAGAGCGACCACCGCAATCACGACCACCCAGATCGAGATCAGGCGTCCGGCCATGGACTGGGCCTGGGCCTTGCGTGTCGACGTGGGCGACCAGCCAGGTGGAAACCGGTCCATCTCCTCGGACGGCGATGAGATTCGCGTCGCTGCGGAAAGTCGTTCCCGGTATCCGGGCGCCAATTCCGATCTTCCAGGCCAGAATCTCGAGCCAGGAGTACGCCCGCGACACAGACGATGAGGGCGGTTCCCGATGACGCAGTGGGCGAACGGAGCAGCAGCAGCAGGACCAGTCCCACGACCCCGACGCCGGCGCCAAAGATCGGGAAGGCCCAGAGCGTGGGCGGAAAAGTCGAAGGGCTGCTCGCGAACCGAGTAGCCCAAGGCTTCGAGAAATTGGCGGAGATGGATTCTGGCCTGATGGGCGGGCGGGGTGCCCGCCTCGCGAGGTCCGGCTGTGAGGAGGTCGAAGAGCTGCCTTGCGGTCAGCGCTCGCCTCTCCTCGAGCTCTTGACCCCGGTGAGGATCTGGGCGGCTTCCTTGGCGACTTCTCCCTCCTTCACCAGGCGGCCAGCGTGCTGGGCAAAGGTCTGCATTCCCTCTTCCCACTCTCACTCTCTTCTTCCAGCTCCTTCGAGCTTGTCGGCGTCGCGCAGGCAGGCGCGGGCGGTCGGCGTACTGACCATGACCTCGACCACGGTGATCCGTCCGTCGTCTTCCTTCCTGGGTAACAGCCTCTGGGCCACCACTCCTCGCAACGCCTCCGATAGCCGGAGGAGACCCACTTCACGCTCGGCGGCGGGGAACATCGAATGCAGTCTCGCGATCGTGGCCATGACGTCGGCGGTCGGCATCGTCGAGATGATCAGGTGCCCCGTCTCGGCGGCGCGGATCGCGGTCTCCAGCGTTTCGGGATCCCGCAGCTCGCTGATGACCACAACGTCGGGATCCTGCCGCGAGTGCCGCCTGCAGGCCTACCGCGAAGCTGTCCGTGTCCACGCCCACTTCGCGCTGGGTAACCGAGCATTTCACGTCGCGATGGAGAAACTCGATCGGATTCTCGATCGTGAGGATGTGACGGTGCAGGTTCTGGTTGATGTGGTTCACCATCGCCGCCACGGTGGAGGTCTTCCCGCTTCCCGTCACTCCGGCCACCAGCACCAGTCCCTGCTCCGCCTCGGCGAGAGTCTGGATCGCTCGGCGGTAGTCCCAGTTCGCTCGATGGTGGGCACGGTGAACGGAATCACCCGCATCACGATCATGAAGGAGGAGCGCTGCCGCAGCACGTTGACCCGGAAACGGCCCACGCCGGGCATTCCCCACGAGCAGTCGAAGTCGCGTCAGCGCATCGAGCCGGATGCGCGCCTCGTCTCCTGTGCATCAGCTTGAGCGCGATCGCGCGCGTCTGATCGGGCGTGAGCCGCTGTTTGGTCGAGGGACCAGCTTGCCGTTGATCCGCGCACGGAACACGTCGCCCGCCTTGATGTGCAGGTCGGACGCGCCCCGCTCGACCGCCGCCTTGATGATTTTTTCCATGAAGCTGTTAGCCTCGTTAGCTGTTAGCAGCTGTTGTACGTTCCCACTACTCACAACCCACTACCTCTCTAGGTGCTCTGTGAGAGGCCCATTAGTTCTCTTCACCTCGCGTATCGTCTCCCGCGCGATCCGGCCGGGCGCGTGCCGCGCCATCGCCAGAACATCCGATACCAGCTGCGGTGTGGCCGCCTGCAGCTCGCGCGCTCTGGCCTGAATCGGTGCCAGGGCGGCGTTCAGGTTGTCCGCCAGCACCCGCTTGCAGTCGAGACAGCCCCACAAGGCACCGCGGCAGTTCGCGCCACGGTAGCAACCGTGTCCGGCGGCGACAACAGCGTGTGCAGCGCGAAGATGTTGCAGATCTCGGGATTCCCCGGATCCTTCTTCGTGACTCGCGCCGGATCGGTCATCGCCGGGCGCAGCTTGGCCCACACCTGCTTCGGGCGACTCCAGAATCCCGATGGTATTGCCCAGGCTCTTCGACATCTTGGCCTGGCCGTCGAGCCCCATGATCCGCTTGGCTGCGGTGAGCAGCGGCTTCGGCTCCGGCAGAATGTCCTGGCCGTTACCGAATTCCGCGTTCCACCGGCGGGCAATCTCGCGGGTCAGCTCGAGATGCTGCACCTGGTCTTCCCCGACCGGGACCAGATCGGCCTTGTACAGCAGGATATCGGCCGCCATCAGGATCGGGTAATTCAAAACCCCGCCGGAATGCTCTCGAAACGCTGCGACTTATCTTTGAACTGCGTCATCCGTTCCAGCTCCCCGAGCGGTGTGACCGTGTTCAACAGCCACTGGAGCTCGGCGTGCTCCGGAACCTGAGACTGGACGAACAGGATGGCCTTCTCCGGATCCACTCCGGCCGCGAGCAGGCCCACGGTCATGTCGTGGGTGCGACTGCGCCAGCGAGGCCGCATCGTACTTGCCGGTGATCGCATGCAGATCGACCACGCAGAAGAGGCAGTCGTAACTCTGCTGCAGATGCACCCAGTTCTGTACCGCGCCGAGCCAGTTGCCGATGTGCAGCTCGCCGGAGGGCTGGATGCCGGAGAATATTCGCGACATTCAGGGCAAGTTACCGACCCCGGCCCAAGGCCGCAAGATGCCATCAGCCAATGACTTAGTCCACATCGCCGGGACGGCCGCCGAACAGGCTGGGGCCTACCTCCGGAGTGTCGTTTCACCCCTGACCCGACTGCCTGGAACGCCAAAGCGACGGGCCGACTGGGCCACCGAGGTGGACCGCAATTCGGAGGCGATCATTGCGGAATCCCTGCACCGGGCGATGCCGGGAACCCTGATCGTGGGCGAGGAATTGAGCCCCGAAATCGTCACCGCCGGCCTGGTCTGGATCGTGGATCCACTGGACGGCACCACCAACTTCCTGCACAACTTCCCGGCGTTCGCCGTCTCCATCGCGGCTGCGGTGGATGGAATTCTCCAGGCTGGCGTCGTGCTCCACGTTCCGCTTCAATCGGTTGTCCCAGGCGACCGGCGACGGCGGAGCATGGGAGAACGGGAACCGGCTGTCGGTCTCCCGAATCACCGATCCCGCCCATTCCCTGATCGGCACCGGGGTGCCATTCAAGGATTTCTCCCGCTTCGACGAGTACCTGGCCCAGCTGGGAGAATCACCCGTGGCGCGACCGGGGTGCGACGGCCAGGATCAGCCTCACTCGACCTGACCGATGTAGCCGCTGGTCGCTACGACGGCTTCTGGGAGCAGCGCCTGGCGCCGTGGGATGTGGCTGCGGGGACATTACTGGTGCGTGAAGCTGGCGGGGCTGGTTACCGACTACTCGGGCCGCGACATTGGAATCGAACACGGCGAGATTGCCGCCGGCAATCCGGCCATCCATCGCTGGCTGCTCGAGATGCTGACCCCACAACCCTGACGGGTCAATGGACGGGCGAAGTGACCGTTGGCCTCGGCCGCGGACTCCCCGAGAATGCTCGACTGGCTTGCAGTCAGGTTTAGATGCCCGGCCGGCCAGTCGAAAGATGTCCGGAGACCTGCGGGCGGAACGTCCCGTCAGCTGCTGGTAGATGCACCAGGGCAGCGAGGTAACTGCCGAGTTCGGTGGGGTGGAACCCATCCGGACCAAATAGCTCGAGGCCCGGGTCTCTGCGCCAGGCAGCCCGCCAGGCCTCACCGGCGGGAAACAGAAGTCCGTCCGTCGAATCCGCCGCCGCCGCATAGAGAAGCGCTCACATCGTCGAAGAAGGCAAGTCTGTCGCTGGATGGCCAGACCGAGAACAGGGCAACGCTCGCTCCCGACCCTGGCTGCTTCGACTGCAAAGCGTTTGGCATCAAACACCAGCTCCACTCGGCTGGCAGGCAGTGAAGAGGGCCCCTGTTGAAGTACGACGATGTCCCAGCCTCCCGGGAGATCTCCTGGACTGCCCTCCCGTCGTTCCAATGATCAGCGAGACTGTAATTGGGCAGGGAGACGCTGGTCTGGAACTACCGCGTCCCCCGAGCGCGCAGCCAGCGCAGCGACCATGCCGGGCAGGTCATTCGCGTAGGTGAGGCTGTTGCCGATGAAGAGAACACCGACCTGGCGGCCGGGGCTGGGCTGGGTCTGCGCGCATCGCAGGCCAGAACTGCGATGCCGAGCAGCAGGACGACGAGAGGAAATCGCACCCGGCGGCTATGCCGTGAGCTCTCGCTCCGTTCTGGCCGATCGCGACGGTGTGCTCGAAGTGGGGCTGAGAGGCTGCCATCCGTTGTCACTACGGTCCAGCGGTCGGAAGTGTCCCGGTGGCGTAGTGGCCCATCGTGATCATCGGCTCGATCGCGATGGTCATCCCTTCGGTCAGACGCGGCCCTCCGCTTGGGCTGCCCGTGGTTCGGCACCTGGGGCTCCTCATGGAACTGGGTCCCGATCCCGCGCCCCACCAGCTCCCGCACCACACCAAACCCGGCTGGCTTCCGCGACCTGCTGACGGCGTGAGCCGATGTCTCCCACATGATTGCCCAGCTTGGCGGCGGC
>ERZ1370068.5614-contig-4634_pt1 | contig 10284 bp, 14 predicted proteins | sample MGYA00561227_ERZ1370068 | MGnify/ENA primary metagenome ERZ1370068 (study PRJEB38410, sample SAMEA6850437) | metagenome | study: Metagenomic assessment of the ecological functions of the soil: analysis of the soil microbiota associated with the...
GACACGGATCGGCAGATGATTCACGAAGAGGTAAGTGGCAAGATCATCGGCGCGGCGATGGAATTCAACGAACTCAAACCCGGCTTGACGAAAAACTTTACGAACGCGCACTGATGATAGAACTAGAGCGCCGCGGACACGTTCGTTTCAGTGCAGCGCTCGTTTCCGGTTTCTTATCGCGGTGAACTGATTGGCAACCTCATTCCGGATCTAATTGTCGACAATGCTGTGATCGTTGATCCCAAAGTCGTCGCATGCTTCCACCGAGACACATATTGCCCAAATGATTGGGTATCTGAACATCACAGGCTTGGATTTGGCTACTCCTTATCAATTTCAAAAATGCGCGGTTGGAATGGAAACGCGTGTTGCGTTCGCAAGAGCGCGGAGGAAAACCCCAGCCTGATCTACATGCCTAGCTTTTCCTATCCGTGTTATCCGTGTAATCCGTGGTTAATGCCATGAAATGGTTTCAACAAAACCAGGGCGCTCGGAACATTTCTCGTTGTTTCGGGAATTTGCATCTTGCTCGGCGCGGCGTCTGCTCTACTGGAGATGGAGTGTTTGGGGCGAGGCTAAGCAAACGTTCGACCAGGCCACAGCAGAGCGGAACCGTTTGCAGGGTCTCAATCCGTTTCCCAACGACGCGAATTACCGGAAATTGCAGGGCTACCTCGAGAGATACAGCGCCGCGCTGGACAAATTCAAAGACGAGCTGAAAGCCGAAGTCGCTCCGGCGCCGCCGCTTGCGCCTAACGAATTCCAGTCGCGCCTGCGCCAGGCGACGCTCGCCGCGGAGGAGCGGGCGCGCACGAATAACGTGAAGTTGCCCGACAAATTTCAGCTCGGCTTCGATGAATTCGCCCGGATAATGCCGAGCACAGCGGTGGCGGCGTTGCTTGGACAGGAACTCTCGCAAGTTCAGATGTTCATCAACATTTTGCTCGACGCCAAGGTGGACAGCATCACGTCATTTCGCCGTCATCCGTTGCCGGAAGAACGCGGAGCATCGCCAACACCGACACCATCTCCCGGCCAAAGAGTTGCGACGACCGCGAAACCGGGCGGCACGCCCACGCCGAAATTGATCGAGCGCAACGTGGTCGAGGTCACGTTCAAAGCTGCGCCCGGTGCCGCGCGAAAAGTCATGAACGAAATCACAAGTTCCACCGGCCAATTCTTCATCATTCGCACGCTTTACGTGCACAACGAAAAAGACAAAGGCCCGCCGCGCGAGAGAACCGGAGCGCCCACGCCAGTCCCGAGCCCGCAAGCATCTCCCGGCCAATCGCCCGCAGGCGCGCTAAACTTCATCGTCGGCAACGAGCACATCGAAGTCTCCGCCACGATCGAAATGCTGCGTTTTACGTTTTAATTTCAACCACGGATTACACGGATGAACACGGATCACGATCGAGATTCGCATTCTGATCATGTCGAGCGAAGTCCGAGCACACGAAGATCTAGGCATGATTACACAGAATCACAATGGATCAAACTCGACCGCTGATGCGTCATGCAGTTCGAAGTCGATTCTGCGGACTGATCGCCGAAGCCAGTCGTGACGGATGCAATCGGTGGTCACTTTCCTGAGCGAGAGTCGAATCGCTGGCGTTCGAATACTGACTAGACATATGTTTCTGTTCGATGTCCAATCCGTGAAATCCTGTGTAATCCGTGGTTCTCCGCTTCTGAACTATGGCGAAAGCAATCGACTGGCTTAAGGCGAATTACGATCGCGCGGTGCTGATGGCTGCGGCGGTTTCCTTTTCATTTCCGCCCTCGCCATTTGGTGGAGCGCAATCCAGTTCGGCAATCGTCTTATTACTCCGCCGGCAGTTCCGCCGAAAACCGCCTCGCAGCCGCCGGTCGCAGTCGAGCTCGATCACGCCGCGGAACAGCTCCAGAAGCCGCTGCAATGGAAAGCCAGCACGCGCTCCGGCCTGTTCGTTCCGGAAAAACATTTCATCGGCCCGGACGGCATGCCCGCGACGTTAGAGAACACGCAGGTGCATGCGCCGGTGCCTAACGAGTGGTTCGAAAAATATGCGTTGCCCATCGAAGACGCCGACGCTCTTGAACAGGACCCCGACAAGGATGGGTTCAATAATCTCGACGAATGGCAGGGCAACACCGATCCAACCAACGCACGAGTCGCACCCTGATTACACCACAAAGTTACATCTGGTGTCGGCTACCGAGGAACCGTTTCGATACATTTTTGCGTCGCGCACAAGAGACAAGTTCGGCATCAACAGCACCGACGAGAGCGAGCCGACGCAATTCCTGAAAGTCGGCGACGTCATCCGTGGCACCGACTTTAAGATCATGCAGTTCACGGAAAAAAGGAGCGCAACCAGTACGGTATGAAGATGGATGTGTCGGAGTTGTTGCTCGAGCACCAGCAGAATCACGCACAGCTCACGCTGGTGAAAGGACAAGTCGCCACCTCGCCGCAATCCGTCGCGACGTTCGTTTACACCTGGGGTGGCCGGAAGGAATTTCGAAGTGCGCAAAGACCAGGAGTTTCCTCTCGCAACCGCTGAAGGCAACCGGACGCTACAAGCTCATCGATGTGCACCCGGACAAGGCCGTGATCGTGAACACGCAAAACCCAGGTGCGCCGATCGAGATCGGCTTCGCACGCAGCCCATGAAGACTCTTAACCACGAATTTACGGATAGCACGGATGGCGCGCAGAAGCGCTACGGAGCTCGCGGCGATGCTGCGCCGCTTTAGATCCTTTATCACGAGGATCGACAGGAGCAGATCAGGCGTCGGACGAGTCTCAGATCAGCGAAATCCATTGTGACGAATCTCTTGATTCAGTCTGAACTTCCGCGCCGCAGTTGTCAGCTGGATCGCTGACTCCGAAACGTGTCAGTTGACTCCGAAGGCAGATATCGGCGCAGCTAGTGAGTCTGCATCGTTGCGAGCGCGTTCCACCGTATCAAAGATGCCTACATCCGTGTAATCCGTGCAATCGCGAGGTATCAGACGTTCGTTGGTATGCCGAAAATTTTCGCATTTCTGAACCCCGTAGAAGGGATCAAGTAAAAGCGACCTCAATGTGCGATGTGCGCGCACCGTAGACGCAACGGATTGTTTCTGAAATTCCCGAAATCACGAGGGCACCACAATGAAAAAACAAATTGATCCTCCCAGTAAGGCGCACCTTCTCTGGAGCGCGCTCACGATCCGACGTATTGGCGCTTTGTTTCTCGATCGTGCAGCAAAAATTCGCAGCTAAGATTGGCGGCTTTTCGTGACAAAATCATGCAGCGGCCAGGCTTCCCCTTAATTCGTCTAATTGTTTTTGGCGGCGTGGCACTGGGGCTTGCCGCGCTAGCCTCGGCTGGCAATTTGCCGGAGCAAAGCACCATTTCTCCCGCTTCATTACAACCCAGTGCCGCGACGCACGAGACGCCGGGCGGGGTTGCAAGAAGTGATCGAGTTTCCGAACGCGAATGAGGTTACCCCGCCTATTGAAACTGTTTCGTCGGCGCCGCCGACGCGCAGCAGCTTCATGGCGACTTGGGACAGCGTAAGCGACGCGAAAGGCTACTTGCTGGATGTCTCCACGAGCAACTCGTTCAGCAGTTACGTGGACGGCTATCACGGCTTGGACGTTGGCAATGTCAATGGCCGAGCTGTAACCGGATTGAATCCAGGGACGACCTACTATTATCGGGTGCGTCCTTACACTGCCGCCAGTTCGGGCGGGTACTCGAATGTCACCACGGCTACGACAGAGGCTCCCACTGGGCTGATCATTCATCCAACATTCGACAGCTCGATCATCAATGATCCGAGCTCCGCGGCCATTCAGGCCATGATTATCCGGGCCATCGGGATTTACGAGTCGCTGTTTAGCGATCCGATCACGATCCAGATTCTTTTCCGCTACTCGACTACTGCTCCGGCACCGAGCCCCACCCTTTGCCGCCAGGCGTTCTCGCAACAAGTCTTTCCGTCCATTTACACTGTACCGTGGAACGATTTCATCAGCGCTTTGAGAGCGGATGCAACAACCAGCAACGACAATAGAGCGAATGCCAGTCTGCCAGGGAGCCCGTTATCTACAAACATCGCGCCATCCAGTGCGAACGGGCGAGCGGTGGGATTGAACACACCGCCGGCCATGTTCCCAGACGGCACCATTGGACACGGGCGGACCGTATGATGGAATCGTTACGCTTAATTCCGCGCAACCGTTCTCGTTCACCCGACCTCTCATCAGTGGCAGCTTCGACGCGCAGCGTGCGGTTGAGCATGAAATTGATGAGGTTATGGGTCTGGGATCGTACCTAAACCGCAACGCACCGACGCCGTGTCCATCGTATGAAGCGGAGTCCGTGCCCGCCCGAACATTACATCGTGGCGGGAGGCGCGGTGATTCAAAGCTGCCCGAACTGCTCCGGCGGAGCCGACGTAGGCTTCGTGGGCAACAACTCTGGTACTCTCCAGTTCAATCAGTGTTACTGCTAACGCATCGGGCCGTTTGAACGTCGAACGATCTGGCATCACCAACGGAGACGCGGTGCGCTACGCCCTTCTGAGCGTGAACGGCGGTCCAGGAACGCCTTTGACCTTTCCGTCCACTGGCTCGTTTCAGACTGTCGGGTCAATACAGACGACTCTCAATTTTGAACCCCGGCAGCAACAACACGCTTGAGTTCTCCAATCCGATCGTTGGTGACTGGGCCCCGGATTTCGACCGGATTGAGGTGAACTGCACTATCCCACCACCCGCCAGTCTCCGCCCGCAAGACTTGTTTAGTTGGTCGTCTCCTGGCGTCAGGAATCTCACTTTGGACGGCTCACGTTATTTCTCGATCGATAGCGGCAGCACCAACATCGTTGGTTTCAATCAGACTCCGCCCGGCGATTTTGGTGATTGGTTGAGCGAGGCGTGCCCGCAACCCCATCCGTTTGTGCAGAACGCATTCGTTTGCCCCGACCAATTTTCCGATATCTCCGCGACATCGCCCGAAGGGATCAACCTCGATGTCATTGGTTACGACTTGGTAAATGCCACAACCCCTATTTGGCACAATCTCAGTCACTCGCGCCTTTGTGCAGACGGGCGACAACGTGATGATTGGCGGATTCATTGTTCAAGGGACTCGAACCAAAGAGGGTGATTCTGCGTGCGATTGGCCCTGAGCTCAGTCAATACGGAGTTCCCAATGCAATGGCTAATCCAACATTGGAACTGCACAATGGCAACGGGGCTCTGATTGCCTCAAATGACAACTGGCAGACCACGATCATCGGCGGGATTATCACCAGCGATCAGGTCCAGGAATATTCAGAACAGCGGCCACGCTCCGGGAGACGCGAGCGAATCTGCGATCATCGCAGACCTGCCACCGGGTAATTACACCGCGATCGTGCGTGGTGTAAACAACACGACCGGAGTCGCTCTTGTGGAAGTGTATGATCTCAGCCCCAGCGTTCACTCAATTCTAGGCAACATTAGCACTCGCAGTCTTTGTTCAGACCGGCGACAACGTGATGATTGGCGGGTTCATCGTGCAAGGGACTCAACCAAAGAGCGTGATTATACGTGCCATTGGCCCTGAGCTCAGTCCAGTATGGCGTTCCGAATCCCTTGGCTGATCCGACATTGGAACTGCACAATGGCAACGGGGCTTTGATTGCCTCTAACGATAACTGGCAGCACTACGATCATCGGCGGCATCATCACCCAGAACCAGGTCCAGGACATTCAGAACAGCGGCCACGCTCCGGCGGACGCGAGCGAATCTGCGATCATCGCAAACCTGCCACCGGGTAACTACACCGCCATCGTGCGCGGGGTAAACAACACCACCGGAGTTGCGCTCGTGGAAGTGTACGACCTGCATTAGACCAAGGATTGTGATGCGAGAGGATCCGCAGGTGCTCTGAACGCACGGATTGACCCGCCACGGCGAGGACAGGCTACGGCTATCGCGGCCGTTTGTACCGAAGGCCAGATGTCGAAGGACGAAGGAATGTACGACACGCCGGAAGGCCCGATTCTGTGTGACTCTGCGTAATCTGCGGAACTCTCTCTGCTCTCCGTGTCCTCTGTGGTGAAATCGCCTGAGGTTACTTCGGCGGGCACCGCTGCAGCAGACGCGAAGCGACGGCCAGAGCTTTGCTCTATCATGCACGCGAGCCGCGTGTGTGCTCGATCCGTGGAACTCCGTGTCATCGGCTGCGCGCCAGGCGCTACGCGAAGGCGGGTGGGGGCCCTCTGCTGTTTACCTCCCAATCTCGGGTGTCTACTTCGCGTCGATTCGTGGTTTTCCTGGCCCCAACAATCGCTTGGCGTTCTCTGTCGCTTCGGCATTCTCAAAGCGCTTCGCGCGATATCCGATGTGATTCGTCAGAGTGAATGTCTCGCTCCCCCGCCGAAACATTCGTGCCTATTGGTGTCCATTCGTGAGTTGATGCCCGAAAATCCTGAGAAATTTTCCTTGAACCCGTAGAAGGGATCCCGCGTACAGGCGCGACCTCATGTGCAGCACGGCTTCGCCGCTCGTTGGAGCGTTAAAGTTGAAGCGGCGAATCGGACCGGCGCGACCCCAGAATAACAATGCGGAAAAGGAAGGACCAGTGAGGCTCTATGAAAATCGCCCAGAACGCAGTAAACCATTGAACGAAGTGCAACGCCGTTAACGAAGGGTCATTGTGGAGGGCGGAGCTCTGCGACGCTGGGCGTTCTGCAATTGCAGCCGCGCAGGGCTCGTGGGAACGCGCGCCTTCATTCAAAGGTACTTTCCGGAACCTTGCAACTTCCTTTTTGCATTTTCTGTTCATTCTCCTCTCCCGGCACCGCGTTCGCGCAAAACGCCGAGAGCATTGCCGACCGCGAAGTGCAGCGGCGTCAGGCTGCCATACCGGCGGGCGAAGCCGCGCTTGCCCGGGGCAAGTCCGCCATGCAGATCGAAGAATTACACCGTCGCGTACCAGGAATTTAAGACTGCCGTCGCCTATCTGCCCGACGCAGTCGTCTCCGGGAGAGCGCACGACGAAGCGGCGGACGGCGTTTGCAAAAGCGGCACCGTGTTGGCTGAAGCGCGCATCGCGCAGGGCGATTACGCCGGGGCGGAAGCGATCCTGAATGAAATCTTAACCCGTTACGATCCGAACTGCCGCAAGGCGCAGGAGCTTCTGGCCCATATGCGACAGCCTGGTTACTTCAACAAAACGGTGGACGCCGGCTTCATCAACAAAGTTGAGGAAGTGAAACGTCTGCTCGCCGAAGCCGACGGGTTTTATCAGTCCGGCCAGTATGACAAGGCGATGAAACGTTACGACCAGGTGCTGACGCTCGACCCGTACAACACCGCCGCGCGTAGAGGACAGGAAAGAATCGACAACACCAAATACCAATACGGCGAAGAAGCGTACAACGAGACGCGTGCCCGGCAGCTTTGGAAAGTGGAGGAAGCCTGGCAACAACCTGTCAGGAAAATACGGTGCCGTTGGCCCGGTCGCTGACAACAAAGGGCGAGGGGAAGTGCGCGGCACCGCGCAGATGACCAACAAGATGAATAGCATCATCATTCCGCACATTGAATTTCGCGATACAACGATTCGCGAAGCGATCGATTTCTCCGTGAACAGGCAGCCGAAAACGATCCGTCGGGGCAGGGCGTGAACATCGTGCTGCGGCTTGTTCCTCTGGGACAAGTCGCGCCGCCTTCAGCGCCAGTGCTGCCGCCGCCGGGCAGGCACGGCACTCCCGTGCCCGGCGCGCCCGCGCAAGCTCCGTCCGGCAGGCGCACCCGCGCAGGTGCGTCCTGGCGGATCGCCTGTGCCCGTACCGGTGGTCTCAGGACCGGCTGGCGCGCGCATCACGGTCACGCTGGACAATATTCCACTTGGCGAAGCGCTGCGTTACGTCGCCAACCAGGCGGGATTAAAAGTTAAAGTGGAACCGTATGCAGTGTGCTGTTATTCCGCTCACCGAGCAAAGCAACGATCTGATCACGAAGCGATATCATGTGCCACCGGAATTTTTCGGCGGCCCGCTCGACGTCGGTTACTACATCGGGACTAATTTGGCCGGTGGTGGCGGCGAGACGGCTGGCACCCAAACCGGCGTCAGAGGGGCGCCACCCGTGGCGACAAATGTTATTGATCAGGAGGCAGTGAGTTTTCAGACGGCTTCCGGAGTCGGCTATCGGCGCCGGTGCTACGAGCCAGGCAAACCAGTTGCAAGGCACTGCCACTACTCGACAGAGCTTTGACTAACGATCGTCAGCTCGTCGGGCAGGGCAGACGCCAAAACAATGTTGCAAAGCATGGGTGTCTCGTTTCCGGGCGGCGCAAGCGCAACTTTCTGGCCGCATAGCGGCACGCTGATTGTTCGCAATACCCAGGACAATCTGGACATGGTGGATGCGTTGGTCGATCAGGCGAATGCTTCAGCGCCGAAGCAGGTCTCGATCGAATCGAAGTTTGTTGAGATTAACCAAAACAATGCCAAAGAACTTGGCTTCGATTGGTTGCTCGGCCCGTTTAGCTTGAACGGGAAAGTTTTCGGTTCAGGTGGAACCGCCAGTAACGGCGTGCCTGTTAATGCGGCGAATTTTCCGTTCGATAATAACGGAGTTCCGATTGGACAAAATCCGGTCACGTCCGGAAACCGCAGCGGCGATTTCGCAATCAGTGCGAACGCGCTCGATGCGCTTTTGGTTCCAGGTCTTGGGCAAGTTGCTGGCGTTGCCCCATCGATGTTCGGATTAGCCGGGGTTTTCACGAATCCACAATTCCAAGTCGTGATTCGCGCGCTCAACCAGAAAAAGGGCATCGACCTTCTTTCTGCGCCCAGTGTGACCACAAAGAGCGGTCAGCGCGCCATCATCGAGGTCATTCAGAGAACTTGCGTTATCCGAGGACATACACTGCGCCGCAGGTTCCATCGATCAGCAGCAGCACAACTCACCGTCATTGGCAGCGCGCACCGTTCCAGTTGTAGTTACGCCGACTACGCCTCAAGATTGGGAGACGCGAAACACCGGTGTGACGCTGGAAGTTGAACCAGTCGTCGGTGGAGATGCGACGACGATCGATCTCAACCTCATTCCGCAGGTCGTGGAGTTCGAAGGCTTCATTAATTACGGCAGCCCGATTTATGCGGTCGGTGTCAATACCGTTGCTGGAATATCGATTTCCAGCTCAGTTCTCCTCACCGCGAACGTGATCAACCAGCCGGTGTTCAGCACGCGCAAGGTGACGACGAGCGTGAGCGTTTATGATGGGCAAACCGTGGTGCTTGGCGGATTGATGCGCGAAGACGTGCAGAAAACTGAGGATAAGGTTCCCATCATTGGCGGACATTCCACTCGTTGGCAGAGCGTTTCGCACCAATACCGAACAGCACACCAAAAGAACCTGGTCATCTTCGTCACCGCGAAGATCATCACGCCTGCAGGTTGTGCCGTTGAACGAGGAAGAAGAAGGCCTCCCTCCCGCCGGAGCTGCCCGAAGTTCCGGCGTAAAGATGGGCTTCGCCGCGATTGAACCGATCGAAGGGTTGAAGTGGATTGGGGAGCGCGCCCGCCTCGGGCGCTGGCGATTCGCGCCCTCGCCACGATCGCGGACTTTTCTTTTGTTCTTTTTCAGTTCTTACTCCTGTGACCTAACGACCCCCGTTATCGCCGGTTGACCTTCCGGGAGAACGCTGTCGTAGTCAATCGCCGTCACAAAGCGCCGCGTCCAGCACGCGTGCGCCATCGTCGTCAGTGAACACAACAACCAGCGCAGCCCGTAGGATTCAGGGCGCGTGATCACGCGTTGGTGCGTCAATCACCGCGCCATCTCCGGAGCGCAGTCGGAACGGCTTGCGAATCGATTTGCTTGACGTGGCGCAGTTGCGGTCACGGCAGATTAAAATTCATAACGTGCCGATGGTTGTCAATGGCTTCGACGCCGTTAGGAAGCTTCGCCGCCGTTACATCGTTACATCGTTAAATCGGGTCCGGAGAGAACCACGGAGTTACACGCAGGTCCATCACGGATTGGGGAGCGGTCGCTGCGGCGACGCTTTGCCGGTTTGAAGACCTGGCCGTCGCTTGGCGTCCGTTGCAGCGGAGCCCTCGCCGAGACAATCGCTTTCTCACCACAAAGGACATCCGTGCCATTCGTGTAATCCGTGGTTCTCTGCTCTCTCCCAATCCGCGACACGATGTAACCATGTAACGATTCAACGAATCACGCGGCGAAGCCTCATTCGTCGTCCATTCGTGGTTAAAAAGAGATTGAAGATTTTTGAGAACTTCGTCC
>ERZ1370068.1831-contig-11779_pt1 | contig 10274 bp, 11 predicted proteins | sample MGYA00561227_ERZ1370068 | MGnify/ENA primary metagenome ERZ1370068 (study PRJEB38410, sample SAMEA6850437) | metagenome | study: Metagenomic assessment of the ecological functions of the soil: analysis of the soil microbiota associated with the...
TCCGAAGCGGTTCTCACTCCCACGCGGGATCGGGCTTCTGACCATTCAGAAGGAAAAGGTTCTGCCCAAGTTGATTCGCTTGAGCGATTATGCGAATCATCGAAACAGGTCCACTGGTGTGAAGTTGCCCAAGAAACAAGGAGGAACGGCATGAAGGGAAAGACGCTGATGAATGAGGATCGTCGCGGCGATGGTGGTGGGAAGTTTCCTGACGGTTACGACCGCCTGTTACGGCCCGTTCAATCTGACCAAAAGTGTCTATCACTGGAACAGCAACATCAAAGGCAGCAGCGAAGTGAACGAGAAGTGGATGAAGGAGTTCGTCTTCTTCGGCATGATCATCATTCCGGTGTACATGTTCTCTGCGCTGCTCGACGCCTTCATCTTCAACTCCATTCAGTTCTGGACCGGGGGCAATCCTGTCAAGGCCAACGATGCGGGAGACGACGGAGCGACCCGCGTCGTCCGGCTGGGTGGGCTCACGGTGACGATGGCCGAGAGTGATCGAGGCACAACGGTGACCTACGAGCGGAACGGAATCGTCGAACGGCGTGCCATAATCGAAACGAACGCGACGGGCTATCGTTTGATCGATGAGACCGGAGCTCTCACTCGCGGAGGCGGAAATGGGACAGAGATGGGAGCGTCACACTCCTCGATCGCGATTGCCAAGTCGTCAGACAATGGAGCTCCGATCAACTGTTGGCACTGGCGGGAGAATATCAAGTACTGATAGTGGCCCCTAGATAGAAGCATACTGATCGGTGGTCGAGGAAACAGCCTGATCAGATGCGTCGGCGTTCGGGCAGCCCGTGACCTTGGTCGTCACTTCAAGCAGATAGATCACTTGAGGATCGGAAACGAACGCCTCCGGTCTTTCCTTCAGGATTACCCTTATGGAGTGTCTGTGAAAGTGGGGGAGGTTCATTCACCGATGCGAAGTTAGCCTGTGTTTATTGAGGAGTTCCAGGATGCCGACGATGATCGTGTTCTCGGTCTCTATGAGCAGGTAAGGCTCAGGGAAGGCGGTTTCAGGAATACTGGCACGAGGATTCTTGCAGCGGGAACCGTTTGTCATGTGGGCCCCCTGTTCATCGTATTAACTTCTCAACTGATGCTCTGGGAATTAGAATTGTTCCTACCCCAACAACTTCTGCCGTCTCTACCGCCACGCTTCTGACGTTCAATTCTATAGAGTCCAGACCCATCTCTGCATACGTACCCATAATGACCGCATCAACGCCGAGGAGACTCCCGATCCTCTTTACCGATGCATCATCGAACATGGCCCTCAAAGATAAATGTTGTTCATCCATGACCCGTTGCAATTGTGAGCGTTCAATGACCTTCGCCGAGGAGCTCATGTAAACTTCGTTCGTAAGCTTGTCTGTCAGATAGTTACCAAGGGGGTGTTCGTATTTTGCGCAGCGTCAGCCAGAGGCGGCAATATGCGGCAAGCCAGAGAAACAGCGATGCCCCTTCATCCCAACGTTGGAAAGCTGGTCAGCCATAGTAGTCCTTGAATGGTGGCTGCATAGGTCCGAGATTAACCAAATGGGGCCTTGGCTCTCAGACGTCGTCACCGGCATCTCTGAGCGCGGTCCCCCATTGATCCCCGCCACACGTCCGTCTACTCCATAATAGATAGGCATGACGTTTCTTCTCACCAGTCATCAGCTCTTGCCGGAGTGAAGATGATCTCAGCGGATCCCCAATCGTCAGCACGTCATGGGATTAGATACAGACCAGGCCCGAGCTAAACTGGATTCATTATTGACTTCGTACTCGTGAATATCAGTCCGTGCTCCATAGCTGGTCTGGTGTGACTCTTTAGGCTGACCCAATCCCAGTTCCACCTCTCCCTTGGTCGAGCCAACATGCAGACCCCGGCAGATTGGGATCCTTATGCCCAATGAGCGCCATGCCGATCGAACATCCGCTTAGAGTACTTTGCCAGCGCAAGCCTCGGCCATGAGCCTCTCACGACATACTTGTAGCGACAGTGCTCCATCATGTTCTCAGGTATGTTCTTCACGATGGGGTCAAAGATGCAACACGGATGGAAGCAAGGGTAGGGCCGAATCGAGAAGGGCATGGGAGCCTCGCAGGGAGGCATATTGTAGGAGGGCGTCACTCAAAAGCGCAAGGATCAAGAGGGGAAATGGTGGTCTTCCCAAGAGGAGTGGATAGTGTTTATGAAATGGCTAGTTGCAGTACACGCCCAGAGGGAGGTGTGATGGATTTCCCAGAGTGGAAGGGATTACACATGATGGGCTACGATTGACGATTACTTGGGAGCCCTGGCAGGCTGCCGCATCACTATCCGTCATATTCTTGTATAAAGGCGGGAAGCTGACGAGGGACAGACGAGCGTTCCTCCAAGAAACCCAGCTAGCCTTCTGCATCTTTGGTCATAGGCATCGGTCGAATGTTGAATGATTCGACAAGACGCTAGTCTTCAACCAGATCCAGATCTCAGCTCACGCAGGTAGTCATGCTATACTCCGCTCGTGCTCGGAGCTTCAAAAACTAGTCTGGCTGAGGTGAGTAGGAGTAAAAGGGAGCCCCCTGTTATGGGGAAGTCAATATCTGTACTATTCGTCCTATCTTTGATCTGTTCACCCAAGCGAGCTTCTCACATTTGCTACACCCAATCCCGATACAGGTCCTGGCTGTGGGCTCGGCAAGAAAGTTGTGGGAGGGCTGGAAAGGTCAGAAGCAAATTGCCCCACAAGTGTTCATGGCCAGCACCAACATGACTGGCAGCTACTCATTCTCTATTAGGTTCAGGAACTTCTGGCTGTAGTAATGACGGAAGAATATGGGATAGCGAGAGGGCTAGCCTTTTCATTGGAATCAATTATGCCAGCCTTACAGAGGACATGGCTCGTGGAGGCGGCGAGCACCTCGCGTCGTTGGCAGCTCTCATGCACGTGCCGTTGGAATATCAGCGCTGAATTCTTACGCGATGGCCCAGAGCGTTTTCCTTCCTTGGTCAAGGAAGGGGAAGATGATCCGGTCGTGATCGCGGAAGCTCTCCGAAAAACCATCATGACTCATCCGGTCCTTGCCACGCTGCAGATCGCGCAGTGACCGGCCCTCCTCACTCCACAAGGTTTAGCCCCGGTCAAACTCAGGATCGTAGGCGCCTTGTGTGGTCAAGCGATCGGCGGGCTGTTGCTGAACAATTTTTCTAGTCATCACCGATTCATTTATTGTATAAGTATGAGCATCCACAAGGGTCTGGATGAGGCGACCTCGGTCAAATCCACTGTTCACAGGAGGGTGGCTATATGCGCGAAGGGTCTGATCGTAGGCGTTGATGGCAGTGGCAATTCTGGGCGCAGCACGGTTTAGTATTGGCTACGGGGATTGCCGACAATGAGTCCTGGGTGTGGTCTCGGGAAAGAGCTCTGGAGAGATTCTGCCAGCGCCGACGCGTGGGGATTTCAGATGCTTGATTTCCACGACCAACAATCCCATCGTGCCGCTTCAGGCATTCGGGATCACGTCTCAGACATGGGGCTGCCATAACGGTGGGAAGTTCATGGGCAGAGCATAAGACAAACATGTTTGCTGCCAGCTGAACTTCGAGAATCTCTCGCAGGAGATGGCCCAGGGATCAGGGCGAACACCTGGCCTCGCTGGCGACGCTGATGGGCGTTCCGGCTGAGCATCAGGCCGAGTTCTTGCCGATGACCCAGGATCAGATACACCTCGTTGGTGAAGGCAGGTGAGGCGTCACCCAGTCGCGATGGTGAAAGCGCTCAACATGATGCGGTCGCCACGCATCCGGTCCTTGGCGTCTCTGGGCAGTCGCACTCAAGACGATCGGCGGAGGGGCTCCGACCGCATGGTGGGGGCCCTGTGTCTTGTTTTGCCCGCTGCCTAGTGCGCTCGCTCTCATCCTTATCAGCCTGTTCTTCGCTCATCCCTTATCGGTAAACGCCGACGGCAATCAGAGAGGCACCCATACCTTGATCGAGCTAATTAGTCAGAGCTAGTCCATCTGCTAAGCTCGCCGAGTGAGCGGGAGTGGCATCTACTTCTGCACTACCGAGCAAACCTCTTCGGCGGCTACACGAGCGAAGCGGACGACCCGAAATTCTTTCTGTCACCAACAGGTCAGGACCGATCCTCGAACTGAACTCGAGAGCACGATTCGATGCGTTATTTCTCTGACAGAGCCCGTCGGAAGTTCCAAACAGCCTGCCCAATGCTCGTTTATCGCCCGCTACCATTGGCTGAAAGACGCAATCTACAGCTATCGATGAGACTCAAACTGCCGGTGATTCCTTGTGAACGATTTGACCAATGGATCGCTGAACTGAACGCCGATTCCATCACCCTAATCTTCGCTTCGGCCTTTCTAGGCAATCCAGCCTCAATGTTCGGCCATACATTCTTGAGAATTGATCAAGAAGGGCAAACTGAACAGACGCGCCTCCTTGCCTACACGATTAACTACGCGGCGGATGTTCCATTCAGATGCGGGACTGTGGTATCCCATCAAAGGCATTTTCGGAGGGTTCAAGGGCTACTTTTCAACGCCGCCCTACTATCTCAAGGTGCAGGAGTATCGGGACATAGAGAATCGCGACATCTGGGAATATCGCTTACAGGTTCTCGGAAGCGCAGTTGCGTCGGTTGCTCGAGCACGCATGGGAATTGGGCAGCACCTATTTCGATTATTATTTTCTTAAGGAGAACTGTTCCTACCACATTCTCTCTCTCTTGGAATACGCGGACCCGACTCTTCATCTGACGGACCGATTCCACGCGTGGACGGTACCGGCGGATACCGTTCGGCTCGTAGTGGCTCAACCAGGCCTTGTGAAGGACACGATGTATCGACCCTCACGAAGAACAGTGATTCAACGCAAGCGCGAACGGCTTTCAGTTGAAGAGCATCAATTGTTTGTTGAAATCACAGAACACGTAGAGTCGACAGGACAGCAAGCATTCGTCAGGTTGCCGATCCAAAGACAAGCTTTTATTCTCGATGTGACGTCCGGATTACCTGCGTTATCGAAGCGAGACGGACAAATCCCACGCCTCCGTTTATAAGAGAGCAAAACCGAGCTGTTCTCGCCGCCCGAAGCGCTCTGAGAATTCCGTCAGAGGATATAAAGTTTGATCCATTTTCCAAACAGCCTGATCTTGGTCACGGCACTTCGCGTGCAAGTGTAGGGGCCGGGTGGCGCAACAACGATACGTTTGAGGAGTTGGCGATCCGGGCTGGTTACCATGATCTCCTGGATCCTGAGATTGGCCATACACAGGATGCGCAAGTTGAAATTGCATCAGTGAGCGTGCGGCACTACAACCGGGCCGATCAGACCAGGGTTGAACGGGCCACGCTGGTCAATATGATGTCACTCTCGCCGATGGACTCGCTGTTCCATGGGCCCTCGTGGAAAATCAATGCCGGCATGAACACGATTCGCTTCGGTAGCTGTCAACTCTGCAGTAACGGGGTCCTGAACGGCGGCATCGGAGCGGCGAAGGAATCTCACTGGCTGAGACGGGAAGTCATTTTCGCCTTCGCAGAGGCCGAGGCCAACTACAGCCACGCCTATCAAGAAGACTATCGCGTCGGCGGCGGGGGGACCGTCGGCCTGCTGACCGATCTCACTGACCGATGGAAACTCATGGCATCCGGAACGTACCTGCGATTTCCCTTAGGGGATAAGTCAGACGACTTTCGATGGTTCGTGGGCCAACGCTATACGATGAGTCAGAACTCGGCGCTCGAGGCTGGAGTATAACCACCGCGACCACGACAACGATGTGCTTATCAGCCTGCAGGGGTTTTTTAATCCAGCTCGAGGATTGACGGAACTTATTTGTAAAGGTTTTCGCCTGTCCGTTGATGGGGGATGTTGACAATTCGTGAACCAATACATAACATTCCAGCCCACCGGTACTGGCAAGATGGTGATACGGTAGGTTAGGCTTTCATGTAAGGTTCCGTTGTTCCCTCTCGGCAAAGATTTCAGATTTTGAATCGGGTCTTACCTAAATTACCCCGGCAAGGATCCCCACAACTTCAAGCCGACCCTTCTTGTCTGGTAATTTTCATTAGTTGTTGCTTGGAGACAAGCGCTCATGTTTGACGTTCCTTCAGCAGGAAGAGAGAAATGACGAGAAGAATGGGAGGCGTACTGTGCCTGGCTGTAATGGGAATAGTCATTGCGGGCTGCACGAAAGTCGTCTTCATGGGTAATAAGGGGGAATTGAGCCAGAAAAATGAGGATTACCAGATCCTCCCGGTGCACAGGTTCTCCCTAATGGGGATCCATACCTCTCGGCGAGACCCCACTGCTGGATGTAAACATTGAACGAACATACGATACGTTCCTGACTCTAAAGAAGGAGGGTTATGAAGACAAAATCTCCTCCTGAGACATCATTTTCACGTCGTTCTCAATCCGAAGAAGGCTTCCCGTGAACAACGGGCGCAGGTTGCGCGAACTAAGACGGCGAGGATCTCACGCTGATAGGCTATTCAGAGGTTCAACAAAATTTGGCCGTTGGGCGTGGAGAATATCTCGCGAGTCTATTGGTAACGTTGAGGGTGCCAGAATCTGAGCAAGGCAATGCGATACGTCAGTTACAGGAGCTTATGGCGGACTCGGCGGACCAGTTAGATTTTCGGATAGGGTTCTCGATCGTTTTCATGTGTCACGGTTCTAGTGAATCCGACCGGACTGATCCCTTGAAACTTTGAGGTGAAGAAATACATCGCGCGGTAACCCAATGAGCAGAAGCGTAGAGAAGCGACAAGTATTTTTCTCACCAGAACGTGCTTTTCGGCTATAATACAACCGTGGCAACGCTCATGGGTGTGCCTGCCAACCATGAAAGTGATTTTTTGTGATGACACAGAAGCAATATGCCGCCCTAGTCGAGGTGGGTGAGAATTCACTGATCACGATGGTCATAGCACCGAATGACGGGATTTTAGGCCATCCGGTTTTGGCCCAAGTTTCTTTTCACCCGCTGATTTACTAATCCGCGGGTTCCAGCTCTCATACTGGAACCCTGGGATATTTCGCACTCCACCCTTGCGAATTTTTGCTTCGGTCTTATTGAGTCTGGCGACGAGCATTGCACCTGCGATGGCAAATGCCTTCTCCAGCCCCTATCTAGAAGAGTTAGTTAACTTCGCCCATCAAGCCAAGCTGGCGGACGACCGTGAATGGCACCTGTACCGCTTCACTATAGAGAAAACCTCTTCGGGGGCCATACCAGTGAGCAGGACGACCCGGGATTTTTCATGTCGCCCGATGGGAAAACTGACCCACGGGCAGAAGCTCGATGCGACGCTGAAGCAGTTCTTCTCCGATGATCCCGTTGGGCGCTCGAATCAGCCGGCTCAATGCGCTTTTATCGCCCGGTACCACTGGCTGCGGGAACGGCTGCAATTCGACGATTCCCGTTTGCCGAAAATGGCATGCGAACGGTTCGAACGATGGGTTGCCGAGTTTGAGAGCCCAATCGATCACGCTCATTTTCCCCTCTGCCTTCTTGAACAATCCCGCATCCATGTTCGGTCACGCGTTTCTTCGGATTGATCAGAAGGGCCAGACCGAACAGACCAGAATTCTGGGCGCATACGATCAACTATGCGGCGTACGTACACTCCTGACGCCGGAATCGCCCTATCCGATCCGCGGCATTTTCGGCGGGTACAGCGGATACTTCTCGACGTATCCCTACTACTTGAAGGTACAGGAGTATCGAGACTTCGAAAATCGAGATGATCTGGGAATATCGCCCTCAATTTTGACGGAGTACCAGGTAACGCGGTTGCTGTTGATGCACTCGTGGGAAATGGGAATGCCTCCTTCGACTACTTCTTCTGTCAAAGAGAACTGCTCCTATCATACTCTTGGCGCTTCTCGAGTTATGCCGATCCCACCGCTCCATCTCACACGACGAGTTTTGTTGTTGGACCGTTCCTGCCGGACACAGTCCGGCTAATTACATCGAAGCCGGGGCTGGTTTCAGAGCATCGCCTATCGGCCATCCCGCAGCAACGTGATCAGGCGGAAGCGTGAATCGTTGCCGACAGGTGAGCGGAAACTGGCACATCGGATCACGCAAGATCTCGGCGAGCTCACCTCGCCGGCCTTTGTTCAGTTGACCCTCCACGCGGCAGGCGTTTCTGCTCGATCTTGTTCGGACTACCTCAGGTATCGGATCGAGACGACCGATTCCCGCCGCCTGAATTGAGAGAGCGCAACCGAGGCAGTCCTGACAGCCCGGAGCCAGCTCAGGATTCCATCTGAAGAGTTCAAGGTGGTGCCCTTTGCGAAACAACCAGGATTGGGGCACAAAACGTCCCGTGCCAGCGCGGGAGCCGGTTGGCGGAATAACGATACCTTTGAGGAAGTTTCGGTGCGGGCGGGCTATCACGATCTGCTCGATCCGGAGGTCGGCTATACGCCGGATGCTCAGATTGAGATCGCGCTTCGGTCAGCTTGCGTCACTACAACCGCGTCGATCAGACCAGAATCGAACGGGCGACACTGGCGAATGTCGTATCCCTCTCACCAATGACTCGGTCTTTCGCGCACCATCGTGGAAGATCAATATGGGCATGAACACAATTCGCTTCGGCGACTGTCAGCTCTGCAGCAACGGTGTGGTCAATGGTGCATCGGGCGGCGGAGGAGTCGCGTTGGCTGAAACGGGAAGTTGTTTTTGCCTTCGCCAGGGCAGAGGCCGACTATAGCCGTGCGTATCAAGAGGACTATCGCGTCGGCGGCGGAGGGACTGTCGGCTTATTGGCCGATCTCACTGACCGATGGAAACTGGATGGCCTCTGGAACGTACTTGCGCTACCCATTGGGTGATAAGTCAGACGACGTTCGATGTTTCGTGGGTCAACGCTATACGGTGAGTCAGAACCTGACGCTCAGGCTGGAGTATAACCATCGCGATGACGATAATGATGTAATCTTCAGTATGCAGGCGTTCTTCTGAATGTCTCGACGTAGTCGTCTCAAAATCATGTTTTTATCGTTGACAACCTTTCAAGACCATATATACTCGCACCCATAGTACTACTACCTGCTGGGATAGATACTCGGATTCTCTCTAGCAGACTCCGCACTATAACCAACCATCATAGGGAGGAATCATGAATCAGCTGAAATGTGTTTTGACACTCGCAGGAATCTCAGTGGCAGCGTTTAGTCTGGCAGCCTGCCAAATCATCGCCTCCCCGCTGGCTGGCACAACTTTCAACGAGACGAAGTACGGTAACATCGCCACGGCTGAAAGCCGCTACGACCAAAGAGAGGAAAGCCTGCGCTACCACGATTTTGGGGGCGGTTGCCCAGGGTGATGCAAGTATAGTTGCTGCCAAAGCCGCTGGTGGAATCACGAAAGTCACGTCGGTGGACCATTACGCCAGCGTATCTTGGGGATCTACGGCGAATGGTGTACGATCGTGAAGGGCAGCTGATTTTCAAACGTCCGCAATCGAAGGGGCCTTTGGGGTTGAAGCCCCAGAGGCCCTTTGTATTCCGGTTGGTGGTAGTGACCAATGCGGCGTAGGGTAGACTCGCGATGTGGCCATTCCCATTGGCGTTCCTGGCTTTCTTCTCGCTGTCGCTTGCCCCTCATGATTGTATTGCTGCAACCTGGCTTGGTTGCCGCCGCTGAAACCGCCGATGTAGATGTTGGCCTGTACGCACTGGGTGCATTTCCGTCAGATCAAGGTCTCTTTGCCCAGGGAGGCAACCCTGGGACCTCAGGATTGCCAATGGGGCCGGAGCCGGTATCAAGGCCGTGGTGTTCCCGCACTATTTTGGGAATATCCTTGGGATAGGATTGGAGACTTTCGGTCACGGGAGCGAGATCACATTTTCCTCAGCGCAGGCCGGGACCCTTCCCAGTACAAACCTCTGGGTCTTCAGTACGATGCTGAATCTGACTCTTCGCTACCCCTGGAAAGCGTTTGTTCCTTACATCGGTGTGGGGGGCGGTTATTCGAGGCGGAGTGCTCACCGCATGCCGACATCCCTGGTCGGTCTGACCGAGGATTTTGCAAAGTTCATGGGCATTCGGTTCTCAATTCTTCGGCGGATTGCAGGGCAACGTGACTGAAAAGGTGTTTCTATTCAGCGAGTACAAGTACTTCTCGGCCGACTATCACTGGAAGGCGCTCGCACTGGATTTCCGCTCCCAGTACGCCCTATTTGGCATCGGGCTACGCTTCTAAGTCGTCGTTCTCCAGTAAGACACGATGGGTATCCTCGATC
>ERZ1370068.10704-contig-938_pt1 | contig 10257 bp, 12 predicted proteins | sample MGYA00561227_ERZ1370068 | MGnify/ENA primary metagenome ERZ1370068 (study PRJEB38410, sample SAMEA6850437) | metagenome | study: Metagenomic assessment of the ecological functions of the soil: analysis of the soil microbiota associated with the...
TTCTGGCGGCGACCGCCGCCATTTACACGCCATCGTGTTCCTGGTTTCCACTGCCGGCAAGGCATTGGCCGATAGACTGCGCTATCGATACGGGATTGGCCCTTGCATGAGAATCGTCATGAACGCGAACATCGAGGAGAGAGGAGCTCTGGAAATCACGGCCCGCGCGTCATGCCGTCAAGCAGCCACCGGTCGACAAGCAACGTCCCTCCGGTTATGGTAGGCGGCCACGTCCGAGGCAAGAAACAAAGACGGCATTTGCTATATCTTGGACATCGGCGAGCCGGCGCGCAGGAAGTTTGGCAAGCTAACGCTCCCGGATGTCGGGGAGTCAGCTTTTGGCGGTGGTCATTGCCGTTTCGACCAGTCCCGGCGCCACGGCGTTGACGTTGATTGCCGTAGGGGCAAGCTCTGCGTGCAAAATCCCTCTGTGAATGCGACACACACCCGCCTTCGTGGTGTGCCGTGCAAAACAAGTCGCCGAAGGCGCCCCGCCGCCCTGGGCGGCAGACATTGACGCGATGTTGACAACACCTTGCCGTAGGCCTTCCCAACCACGCCCGGAACCTTTGGCTCACCGCGCATCCAATCAAGTCTAGTCCCCTGTATCGTTACTCACTTGTTGTTTATGGAATGTAAACAGAGATGTTCACTTGGTTAGCGCGTTTCATTGAGCACCACCCCAATCTCCATAGGTTGTCTCTTCTCGTTTGGCGGCTGTTTCCACCTCGGCTGGCCGGGTTCCTAAAGGGCTGCTCGCCCGAAAGTGGCTGGTAGGGGCTGTTGCGGTCATGATCGACGAGAGCACCTCCCCGTGGAGGTGCTTTTGGTTGAACACAGCTATCGGGCTAAAGGCGCATGGGGCCTTCCTGGGGGTCGCTTGAGTCGACTCCCGGAGATCCTACCAGACCACGCAACGACACCTTGCCCGACGATGTGATTGAATCCGCGTTGCGCCGGGAAATATTGGAGGAACTCGGTATTGAAATTACAGTGATCAGCCTGCTTAGAATCGATGCCATCCCATATGTTGCCGAAGAACCCGGACCCTACAGGCTGGACTTTTACTTTCGCTGCGCGCCTCGTGACGGATTTGCAGCATTGCGACACGGCCTGAATTCCGGACAAACCAAACCACTGCTCGCCCGAGATAAAACAAGTACGTCTTGTGCCTCTGACCGACCTGACTAAGTACGATCTATTTTCAACAGATGTTAGATTTTTGACTGAAAGACCTTCCCGGCTTGAACCAGCCCCTCGCAATATCCAAGAATGGCTCATTGAACTATGTGGACGTAGTCGTCGACATGAAGCGTTGCCCGGCCATGTGTCCAGGCAAAACTCAGATTCGGCGCGCGCCTGAGGCTGCCGTCCGGATAGTCGAGCTAGCGGCACTGATGGAGCAGCCGATCCCCCGGACGAGCCGGCTTGCTTCGGCGGACTGGCGGCCGAAGACCGCGGCGGCTCGCTCTCTCGCTGGGCATCCGGCGAACGCTTAGCGCTGACTGGAGGGGAGTTCATGAATAGATTTTCTTGTTTTTCCGTGGCCCTGTGGATGCTGATCGCCGCGCTACCGTCCCTGGCGCAGCGAGCCTCCGGTGCGGATCGTGGGCTTGGTCGAGCTGTCGGGGACCGGCGCGACGTCGGGGACGAATTTCGACAACGGCGTCAAGCTCGCGGTCAAGGAAATCAACGCTACAGGCGGCATCCTCGGGCGCAAGATCGACGTACACGAGCAGCGACACGCAGTCGGCGCCGCAAACGGCGAAGGCGCTTGCGCAAAAGGCGGTCGACGAGGGCGCCTACGTCGTGATGGGTCCGGTGTTCTCCGGGTCGATCCTCGTCAGCATGGCCGGAGACCCGACGCGCCGAGATTCCGAACTTCACCGGCGGCGAGGGAGCCGCCATTACGCAGCAAGGTAACCCCTACATCTTTCGCACGTCGTTCACACAGGCGACGGCCATGCCCAAAGTGGCGCGCTACATCAAGGACACCGTCAAAGCCAAGACCATCGCGATGGTGTGGGTGAACAACGACTTCGGCAAGGGCGGGCGCGACACGATGATGAAGGCGCTCGAAGCGCAGGGCATCAAGGTTGCTGCGGACATCTCGACCGATCCCGGCCAGGTCGACTTTTCGGGTGCCGTCCGCAAGAGTCAAGCAATCGAACGCCGACGCGGTGTTCGTGTACACCAATGAAGAAGAATCGGCGCGGGCGCTGCGCGAGCTGGAGAAGCAGGGCTATGACAAGCCGATCATCGGCGAAACCACACTCACCAGCCAGAAGGTCATCGAGCTGGCGGGTGACGCCGCCAACGGCGCGGTCGCGCACGTCGGCCTGACCGCGGACGCGCCGCAGCCGACGATCAAGGCCTTCGATGAGCGCTTCCAGAAGGAATACAAGTACAAGACGGACCACAATGGCTTGAAGGGCTACAGCGCGATGTACATCGTCAAGGCGGTTACCGAGAAGATCGGCAAGTTCGATCCCAAGGCGTTCGCCGCTGCGATGCACGGCGTAACGCTGTATCCAGCAAGGACTACCCCGGCGTGCTGCTCGATGTCACGTTCGACCAGAACGGCGACCTCGATCGGGAGAGCTTCATGACCAAGGTCGTGAACGGCAAGCAGCAAGGTTGTCGCCACGTTGCCTGCCGGCATCGGCGAAATAAGGGCCGCCGGCGCGATCGATCACTGCAAGCGGAGAAATAACGATGGCGGACCCGCATCAATTTGGCATCGCCGGGCTCATCGGCTGGCCCGTCGCGCATTCCGCTCCCCGACGATCCACAACTACTGGCTCGACCAGCTACAAGATCGCCGGCAGGTACGTGCTGCTACCGGTGCCCTCCGAAGCTGTCGATTGCGTTGCCGGGACTCGCGGCTCTCGGTTTCCGGGGCTGCAACGTGACAACGCCCGCACAAGCAGGCGGTCATGCCGCTGCTCGACCGGGTTGACGAGCTCGCGCGACCGCATCGGCGCGGTCAATACGATTGTCGTCGAGAAGGATGGCACGCTCACCGGGTTCAACAACGACGGCAACGGCTTCGTTCAGAAGTCTGCGCGATGCGAAACCCGATTGGCGCCCCGATGCGGGACCGATCGTCGTGCTGGGCGCCGGTGGGGCTGCAAGAGCCGTCGTGCGCAAGCCTGCACCGCGCAGGGCGCGCGCGAGATCAGGCTGGTCAACCGCACCTTCGAGCGGGCGCAAAGGGCATTGCCGACGAATATGGGCCGCCGGTCACCGCATTGCCCTGGGAACAACGCAACGAGGCGCTGGCGGACGTGGCATCTGCTCGCGAACGCGACCAATCAGGGCATGGCGGGCAAGCGCTGCGCTCGACATTTCTCTCGATCGGCTTGCCAGCCGCACGCATTGGTTGGCGATCTGATTTACATCCCACCGGAAACACCGTTGCTCGCGGCTGCCGCGCGCTCGCAGGGCAATACGACTGTCAACGGCCTCGGCCTTCTGCTCAACCAGGCGCGACCCGCGTTCCAGGCGTGGTATGGCGTGCTGCCCGATATCACGCCGGGCTTGTTGCGCGCCATCGGCACGGGCGAAGCGACTTTCTTCGACGCTGCGTGAACCTCCGCGCACGTCGGCGGCAATGCTTGCGCGCGAGTCGAAGACGCGTGTGTCGCGGCAACGCCATGAACATCTACGACGAACCCAAGATCGATTGTCCACAATCATGCGATCGATCCTGCGCGGTTCCCATACGCAGCCGACACAGCGTACCGGCCGGCCGGCCAGGAGATCGGCAGTGCGCCGTATTTTCTGCATGTGCTCGACGCCTACGGCGTGCGGCATGCTCTGGTGGTCGGTCCGAATTCGGGATACGGTACGGACAACCGCTGCCTGCTCGAGGCTATCGCGCGAAGCGACGGACGATTCAAGGGAATCGCCGTGGTGCCGAATGACGTCGAGATTTCGGCGCTCGAACGGCTCAAGGCTGCCGGCGTCATTGGCGTCGCATTCAACACCACCGTTAACGGCGTGCGCGTATTACGCGGACAGCTGACGAGCTGTTGGCGAAACTCGCCGCTCTCGGTCTGTTCGTGCAGATTCAGGTCGGAGCATGATCAGCTGGTCCCGCTGGCGCCGATGCTCGAACGGTCCGGGCGCGCGAGTACTCGTCGACCACTGCGGGCGTCCCACGCCGGAGGAAGGTCTCGATCAGCCGGGATTCAAGGCGCTTCTCGGACTCGCGCGCACCGGGGCGCGCGTTTTGAAGCTCTCCGGCTATGAAAAGTTCTCCCGCGAGCCTTATCCCTATACCGATGTCTACCGCTATGTTCGTGCCCTGATCGAAGCGTTCACCTTGGACGCCTGCGTGTGGGCATCCGACTGGCCTTTTTGAAGGCGAGCAAACGCGGTCGACTACGGGCCGCTGCTGAAGCTGGTGGAAACTCTGGTTCCGGGAAGCACGACCGCCACAAGCTCCTGTGGGAGACCCGCAGAAGCTTTTCTGTTTTGGAAATGAAGCGCCGTCGCGATCCTCAGTCGTTGCCCAGCCGATTCAGCCAGCCTGGTACCGCACTCGGGCCGATGAGCGCCGACCCGTCGTCATACCGCATACCGGTCGCCGAGCTGCGCGCGTTCGTCGCGCGCGGTGTTCCGCGCGACCGGATCGCGGCGAACGGCGAAGCGCGGATCGTCGGCGACCATCTCGTCGACGCCAATCTGGCCGGACACGAATCGCATGGCGTCATTCGCGTGTCCAAGTACGTCGACTGGCACGCCAAAGGCATGGTGATCGCCAACCAGCACGCCGTCGTCGTCCGCGAAACGACGTGCCAATGCCGTCATCGATGGGCAGTTCGGCTATGGACAGGTGATCGGCCGCGAGGCGATGGACCTCGCGATCGCCAAGGCGCGGCAATCCGGCTTCTGCGCGGTGGCGATCCGCAATGCCGGACATCTCGGTCGCATCGGTGCGTGGGCGGAGCAGGTGGCGCAGGCCGGACTTGCCTCCGTCCATTTCGTCAACACCTCCGGCTTCGGCATCCTGGTGGCGCCGCATGGCGGAACGGACCGCCGGCTTTCGGCGAATCCGATCGCCGCCGGCGCGCCGGGTCCCGACGGCGCGCCGCTGGTGCTCGACATCTCGACGTCGGCGATCGCCGAAGGCAAGATCCAGGTCGCGACGCAACCATGGCGAACTGACTGCCGCCGGGATGTACGATCGACAGCGAGGGGCGCCCCAACGCAGGACCCCGCAGTGTTCTACGGGCCGCCGGTGGTGCGCTGTCTGCCGATCGGCGGGCACAAGGGCTACGGCCTGTCGATCTTCTGCGAAATCTTTGCGGGCGCGCTCTCCGGCGGGCAGACGACCAATCCGGACAACGCAACCGCGGGACGGCTCGTCAACAACATGCTGTCGCTCGTCTTCGACGCCGAAGCGTTCTGCGGCGCGGAAGCCTTTCAGCGCCGAGATCGCCCGCCTGGCGGCATGGGTCAAGGCGCTCGCCGCCCGCCGATGCCGGTGGCGAAGTCCTGCTGCCCGGCGAAATCGAGCGCCGGACCCGCGCGCGGCTGAACGCGACGGCATTCCGCTCGACGTCGTGACGCGCCGGCAGATTGCCGACAGCGTGCGCGCGCTCGCGGTCGCGCTGCCGCCGGGATTCGCGGCATGAACGAAGCGCCTGCCATGCGCGCCAACCCGGTGCGCGAACGGCTGCGCGCAGGCGGCAACGCCTTCGGCGTGATGGCGTTCGAATTCTTCACGCCCGGCCTCGCGCCGGTCCTGGCAGCCGCCGGGCGCGGAGTTCGTGCTGCTCGACATGGAGCACAGCGGCGTCGCCATCGACACCGTCAAGGCGCAGATCGCGTACGCGCACGGGGCGGGCATCGTGCCGATGGTGCGCGTGCCGGCGTGCGCCTATCACCTGATCGCGCCGGTGCTCGACGCCGGCGCGCTCGGCATCATGGCGCCGATGATCGAAACACGCGAGCAGGCCGAAACGCTGGTCGGCGGCGTGCCGCTATCGGCCGGAGGGCGGCGCGGCCTGGGCTTTCGGCGTCGCGCACGATCGTTATACCGGCGGCGCGGCGCGTCCGAAGATGCAGGCGGCCAACGACGCGATCCTCACCATCGCGCTCATCGAATCGGCACGTGGCGTGGAGAACGCGGAAGCGATTCTGGCGACACCGGGACTCGATCTCGGCTGGCTCGGCCATTACGATCTCTCCGACAGTCTCGGCTGCGCCGGAGGCTTCGACGATCCGCGCTATCATGGCGCGCCGAGCAACGGCTGCTCGCGGCCGCGGACGGCCGCCGACAAGCCGCTGGGCTGGCTCGTGCCGACCGGCGAAGCGGCACAGCGTGCGCTGCGGCGCGGCTTCCGCTGCATCTGCATCGGCCACGAGGTTGCCGTGCTGAAATACGCTCGCGCAGGAGTTTGCCAGCGCGCGCAAGGGTGGCCCGGCCGCGCCCTGATCACCGCAGCCGGGAAATGCATCTCGACATCACCATAGATCGAACGACCCAACGGAGGAACCACATGAAACGCAGAGACATGCTGATTGGCGCCGCAGTCACCGGCGCAGCGCGGGATCGCGACCATCGCCGCGGTGACGCAGTCGACGCAGGCACTGGCGCAGGCGGCGACACCGCCCGCGGCCGGCGGGACGCTGGATCGGATCATCAAGGAAAGAAGATCCGGGTCACGGCGGAAGTCACGTCGCCGCCGTTCGGCATCCTCGACCAGCAACAACCAGCCCGACGGCTCGGAGATCGAGACCGCGCGGCAGCTCGGCGAAGGATCTCGGCGTCGAGCTGGAACTCGTGCAGGTCACCGGCCCGCAGCGCATCCCCGCGCTGCTCGCCGGGTCGCGCCGACGTCGCGATCTCGTCGCTGTCGATCACGTTCGATCGCGCGAAGACGGTGATGTTCGCGCCGCCGCACGGCGCGCTGTCGATCGTGATCGCCGGTCCGAAAAAGACCAGCATCCACAGCGCCGCCGACATGGCCGGCAAGAAGATCGGCCTGACGCGGGCAACGCTCGAGGAAGCGAGCGTTCCCCGATTGCGCCGCCCGGCGCCCAGATGGTCTTCTTCGACGACATCGCCGCGACGCTGCAGGCGATGGTCTCGGGTCAGGTGGACGCCGCCGGCATGTCCGCGTTCGCCGCGAAATCGGTCGGCCGACCGCAATCCCAAGGCGGAGATCGAGAACAAGTTCACGGTCCGCACCGCCTACTATGCGGCGGCCGTGCGCCCGGGCGACTTCGATCTGCTCCAGTTTCTCAGAACGTGGGTGTTCCTGAACAAGCACAACGGCGTGCTGGCGAACATCTACAAGAAGTACACCGAGGTGGCGCTGGTCGACCTGCCCGCGCTGTGACGGCTGCGCTCACGCCGATCCGAACGCGGTCCTGAGGCCGTCGTGTCCCTCAGCGGATCGGCGGCGCCGAGACGTCGAAGTGCAGCGTGCGGCCCGCGCGCGACAACGCGAGACTGCGGACGCGGGTGCGCGACGATGAAGTACGTCTTCCAGTTCGGCATCGTCTGGGATCACCTGCCGCGGCTGCTGGACGGTGCGCTGGCTGACGCATTCGCCTGTCGCTCGGCGCGTTCGCGCTCGGGTTCGCGATCGCGATGCTGCTCGCCTTCCTGCGCACCGCGGGCCAGCGGCCATTGCGCGCGGCCATTGCGGCGTATGTCGAGTTCATCCGCAACACGCCGTTCCTGGTGCAGCTCTTCATCATCTACTTCTCGCTGCCGGCGATCGGCATCCGCTTCGAGGCGATCACCGGCGGCGCTGCTCGGGATGAGCCTCAATTTCTCGGGCTATGCGACCGAGATCGTCCGCTCCGGCATCGAGGCGGTGCCGCGCAGCCAGATCGAGGCAGGACATTCGCTGGGCTTCACCCGGCTCCAGATTTTCCGGCACATCATCGTCTTTCCCGCGCTGCGCACCGTGTATCCGGCGCTCGCCAGCCAGTTCGTCCTGCTGATGCTCGGCTCGTCGATCGTCGCCGCCATCTCGGCCGAGGAGCTGACGGCAGTCACCAACACGCTGCAGTCGACGACCTTCCGCGCGTTCGAGTTCTACTTCGTGGCGACCGGCATCTACCTGCTGATGGCGCTCGGCGCCCGACTGCTGCTGCACGCGATCTACTGGGCGGTCTTCGAGCGCGGGCGTCCGATCGAACGGGCCTGGTCACGATGAGCCGCGACTTCGATTGGCCGGAGTTCCTGTTCCTGCTCGGCGCGCTGCGCTGGACCGATCGTGCTGTCGCTGATTGCGCTTCGTCGGCGGCGGCATCGGCGGCCTCGTGCTCGCCGTCGCGCGCACGTCGTCGCACGCGATCCTGCGCTGGCTCGCGCGCGACGTACATCGGCGTGATGCAGGGAACGCCGGTCCTGATGCAGCTCTTCCTCGCGTACTACGGCCTCGCGGTGCTGACCGGCATTCGCATCGACCCGTGGCCGGCGGTCACCCTGGCGTTCACGATGTATGCGGCCGCGTTCCTCGGGCGAGATCTGGCGCGGCGCGATCCAGGCGATCCCGCGGCAGCAGTGGGAGGCGGCGCCGGCGCTTCCGCTCGCGCCGGTCGGCGCAGCTGCGTTACGTGATCCTGCCGCAGGCGTTTCGCATCGCGATCCCGCCGACCGTGGGCTTTCTGGTGCAGCTGATCAAGGGCACGTCGATCGCGTCGATCATCGGCTTCGTCGAGCTGACCCGCGCCGGGCAGCTGATCGTCAACGTCACCTTCCAGCCGATGGTCGTCTATCCGCGTCGTCGCCGTGCTCTACTTCGCGCTGTGCTGGCCGATATCGCTTGCTGGCGCTGCGGCTCGAAAGGAGGATCGATGCCGCTCTTGGCATTAAGCGACATCCGTAAGCGCTACGGCTCGAACCTCGTCCTCGACGACGTGTCGCTCGACGTCGAAGCCGGGCGAAGTCGTGGCGGTCATCGGTCGCTCGGGGTCGGGCAAGACCACGCTGCTGCGCTGCATCAACGGCCTCGAGACGATCGACGAAGGCTCGATCGTGTTCGACGGCAAGCCGCTGCCGCCAGGCGGCTGCCGAATTGCGCGAGCTGCGGCGGCACATCGGCATCGTCTTCCAGAGCCTCAACCTGTTTCCACATCCATTCGGTCGAGCGCAACATCACGCTCGGCCCGACGATCACCAACAAGCTGCCGCTCGCCGAAGCCAAGAGCATTGCGCTCGACGTGCTGCGCGAGGTCGATCTCGAAGACAAGCTGCACGCGTATCCGACGCAGCTGTCCGGCGGCCAGCAGCAGCGGGTCGCGATCGCGCGCGCGCTCGCGATGCAGCCGCGCCTGATGCTGTTCGACGAAATCACGTCGGCGCTCGACCCCGAGCTGGTGGGCGAAGTCGTCAAGGTGCTCGAGCGGCTGGCGACCTCGGGCATGACGATGGTGCTCGTCACGCACTGAAATGGGCTTCGCGCGGCGCACCGCCGACACGCTGCGTGTTCATGCACCAGGGCCGCGTCTGGGAGAAAGGCCCGCCGCGCGAGTTGTTCGCGGCGCCGAAGACGCCCGAGCTCGAAGCTTCATCCGCGCCGTGCCTCGACCCGAACGACTAGACGTCGTCAGCGATGCGCGGCATTGCGCGATCGTCACGGCAGAGTAACTGGATCATGTCGAAGCAACGAATCGGCTACATCGGCGTCGGGCTCATGGGGCATGGCGCGGCGAAGAACATCCTGCAGAAGGGCTATCCGCTGACGATCATGGGCCACCGCAACCGCGCGCCGGTCGACGATCTCGTCGCGCTCGGCGCGACGGGAGGCGGCACGCCGGCCGACGTCGCGCGGGCATCCGATGTCGCTGTTCCTGTGCCTGCCGTCGACGGTCGAGGTGGAGCACACGATCTACGGCGAGGACGGCGTGCTCGCAGGCGCGGCAAGGGGCCTGATCGTCGTCGATTCGACGACCGCCGATCCGCGCAGCACGCAGCGCATCGGCGCGGATCTCGCGCGAACGCGGCATCCGCATGGCCGATGCGCCGCTGGGCGGACGCCGAAGGAAGCCGAGGCAGGCAAGCTCAGCACGTTCGTCGGCGGCGACCCGAGACGGTGCGCGAAGTCGAAGCCGATCATCGAATGCTACGCCGACACGATCATCGAAGCCGGCGCGCTGGGCGCCGGCCACACGCTCAAGCTCATCAACAATTTCATCGCCATCGGCACCAGCGGCGTCATTGCGGAAGCGCTGGCGACGGCAGCCAAGCTCGGCGTCGACCTGCGCAAGCTCTACGATGTCGTTTCCGCG
>ERZ1370068.1857-contig-11807_pt1 | contig 10255 bp, 20 predicted proteins | sample MGYA00561227_ERZ1370068 | MGnify/ENA primary metagenome ERZ1370068 (study PRJEB38410, sample SAMEA6850437) | metagenome | study: Metagenomic assessment of the ecological functions of the soil: analysis of the soil microbiota associated with the...
CTCAATCCTATCGAAGCGCTCCGGTACGAATAGTACTGGTTAGGTGGAGTTCCGGTGACTCATGTCTTACTTGGGGCGTGAGCATCCTGCGGAAAATCATTCTGGCACAACAGAACTTCGATGGTCCACGCGTGTGGCTCAACAGCAGAATATTTTCGCAGGATGCTCAAAAAGGCCGTTCAGCAAGGCCGCAGCGAGCGAAGAGGCGAGGCGTACGCTTCGGTACGTTGAGCCTCTGAGCGATGCGAGAACGCCGCTGGCGGACTATTTCAGCATCCTGCTAGGATCTGGACGCAGGCGTCAAATGCACTTCGATGCGAGGGTTGTTCTTATCGATGTGTTTGTAGAGGTGGGTTTCGACGATGCGGTTGTCGTTGATGCCGAGTCCCTCGCAGAGGGCATCCTGCGCGATCTTGAGCCCGCCATCGACGTCTCGTCGCAGGGCCGAGGTAAAATAGAACCGGATGGACAGGGCGAGCCACTCCGACTGGAGTCGTGTCAGTAGGGCGGCCCGGTGAGTGGACTGCGCCAACTTCAGCCACACGAGTTGTCCTACCTGGGCCTTATAGGCACGACCAGCCGAAGAGATCAATCGTCGGCCATTCACTGTGGCATATTGATGGTTCACGCTGGGAGGCACAGGGAGGGTCAAGGCTACCGTATGACTCTCGGTCGGTGGGTGTGGCGATGAGGAGGATGCAGGCATGCGGGAGCTCGGAGCCGTTCTCGGGGCGATACGTGGCACCGCGACCTTCTTGTCAGGGTTCCGGTAGGAGGTCATGCGAACGGCCTGTGGAGAGGAGGGAAGCCGGGGCGGGCGGCGAAACGTAGGCATGCGCGTCGGCTTACAGGAGATTGAGGATCTTGGACATATTCTGCTCGTAGCGCTCTTCCGATTGGCCGATATACCTGACGCCATGTGCTCGGATTCCAGATCTCCATGCGATGATACAAGCCGACCAGAATAATTTCCTGGTCCTCATCCAACGGAATAATCTTTCTGAGCCGACTCGGAATCAGAATGCGTCCGGCTTTGTCGATCTCCGATGTGCCGGCTTCCGACACGACGAAGTGCATGAACAGTCGGCTCTGGTCTTCATCGAGCGTGGCTTTCGTCCGTTCGAGGACTTTCTCCCACTCTTTCATGGAGTAGATGAGCGTCGATTCCTCGGGGCCTTTGAGGAAGACGACGGCCTGTCCCTCCGACTCGACCTGCTCACGGATCGGCGAGGGGACGATAAACCGTCCCTTCTCATCCACTTTGCACAGGTATTCACCGGCGAACATCAATGTAGCCTGTCCTTTACGACGCCAGCGTGGTTCTGGTGCGATCGCGAATCCACTGTTCCAGATCCGAGCGTACGAAGCGCCATTCTTTTCCAAGCTTGAAGGCGGGAATCTGGCGACTCCGTAGGTAACGATAGAGCGTGCGTGGGGTGATCTTGAGATAGCGGCAGGTCTCCTCCGCCGTCATCAGCTCGCTCTTGGGCTCTTTGGCCATTGAAGAACCTGGTTTGATAGGGACCCATATGCCTCACGAGGCTTCGGATACTGTTGCCAGGGTAGGGAAACTAAGAACGATCTGTCAAGTGAAAATACATGACAATGCCTGTCACAGCCTGTCAGTGCCATCCGATTCCATGGAGCCGGTCTCGATCTGACTCCATGGCCTCCGAGAGATCGTCACCGAGGTCCTCACCCATCTCCTCGCCCATTGTTTTCATGAATCGGGCCATGCTCTGTGGATCGTTTTCATCGAGCCCGGCCAGATTGCTGGGATCTGCCAGGGCTTCAAGGCGAGCCTCTTCGGATTTCGGCGAGGCAAATCGAGACAGGATTCGTTCAACCCGGGCGCTCGTGCAATGGGAGCAGGCTGCCGGTGCCTGATTGGCCAGGCTCAATACACAGGATCGTGCTGCGCTTCTTACAGTCGAGGCAGCGATATTCGTACAACGGCATCGATCATATTCCTATTGGTCGTCAGGGGCTGTGCAGCCTGTTCGGCAACAGAAGCGATCCGGCACCAGGCTCGTATCGACAGTTCTGGCCAGCGTCAGGGCAAAGACGGGTCCGGTGCCGGCTTTTCGTAAGGTCTTCGCGCATTCGTTCAGTGTCGTACCGGTGGTGAAGACATCATCCACGAGGAGGATGCGTTTCTCTGCGAGGTCCTGTGGCCTGCGGATTTCAAATGCTTTCCGCAGATTTCGTAACCGTGCCTGTCGCGTTAATGTGGTTTGGGGATCGGTGGCGGCGATCCTGACGAGGTTTGTGGCTGAAGACCGGGCGGGCCAGATGACGGCTGAGCTGATCGGCCAGCAGCAACGATTGGTTAAATTCACGCGCCCGTAAGCGGGCCGGGTGTAGGGGCACAGGGATAATTACGTCGACATCGATCTCAGCTGGCAGGGCGCTGATCATAAGGCGCGCGAGTGGCCGTGCCAGTGTATGTTTGCCTCGATACTTGAATGAGCAGATGGCTTCCCGCAGTGGCGGAAGGTAGGGAAGAGGGTCCAGGCTCGTTGAAAAAGCCGGCGGCCGTTCCTGACACTGTTGGCATTGATGGTTCGGTGTATAGGTCGTGGCCGCTGGCGAGACAAACGGCTGATCGCAGCGGGCACAAACTGGCTGCTGGAGCGGGCGGATAGTTTGCCAGCACGCGGTACAGAAGAAGGGCACCGGGTCAGTGCTGAGTGAATTGCCACAGGTCGATGCATTCGACCGGCAACACAAACCGGAGGGCCTGACGGCACCATCCGATGAGTCGATCCTGTATGTCTTCACGTATCATCGCAGGGGAAGCGCTCCAATCTACGTATGTATGCGCTTCTTCTATGGGAATGTGCCGCGCCTGTCAAGGTTGTTGCTCTGTAAATGGTTGTGATATACGAAGGCAGCAGGATGTTGAACAAAACTGCGCGGCGCGAGAGACCGTGCGATGCGCGCGAGAACGGATGGTTTAGTCTTGGTGCTGTTGTGGATTGAACTAGATTAACCAGATCGAACTAAGCAAACCAGATCGAACCAGATTCACTTCGTCTCGCTCGTCGATCCTACGGGTCAGGATACGGATGGAGAAGCAGATCACATATGGTGACATTCGACCAGGTGTCGAAAATTTATGAGCGAGGTGGCGACACCATCACCGGGCTCGATCGGGTCACGGTCGAAGTGGCGAAGGGAGACTTCTGTGCGTTTATCGGTCCCAGCGGCTGCGGGAAGAGTACGTTGCTCAACCTGGTTGGCGGATTGATGTGCCGACCTCGGGGGATATCCTCCTCGAAGGACGGTCGACCAGTCGATTCACGAGCGACGACTGGACGAGGATCAGGCGGGAAACAGTCGGGATTGTCTTCCAAGCATTCCATTTAGATTCCCGGGTTGACGGCAGCGGAGAATGTCGCGTTTCCTTTGTTGCTGCGCGGGGAGCGAGGGGCATCGGTCCAAGCCCGACGTCGAGGAGGTGCTCGAGTTGGTCTCGATGACCGCACGACGACACCATCGCCCAAGCGAACTCTCGGGCGGGGGCAGCAGCGTGTGGCGATTGCGCGAGCGATCGTGCATCAGCCCCAGATCATTCTCGCCGAGCGAGCCGACCGGCAATTTGGATTCCCAGCATGGGGCCGAGATCATCGCCCTCCTTCGGTCGCTTGTTCAGACGCTTTCGCAAAACCATACTGTTGGTCACCCACAGCACCGCGGCCGCTGAGGCTGCCGATTATGTCTGGGCCATGAAGGATGGGCGGCTCAGTGACGAGAACGCAGCACGAGCCTGTCACGGTAGTAGCGTGATGGATCTTTCGACCACCATTGCCGGCGTGCGATTTCCCAGTTGCTTTCATGAATGCCTCGGGAGCCCTCTGCGTCACGCGCGAAGAACTGCTGGCCCTCGGCCGATCTCGTGCCGGGGCCATCGTCACCAAGTCGATGACGGTTGAGCCTCGCGACGGCAATCCGACACCCCGGTACTATGGATTCCCTGGCGGGTCCATCAACTCCATGGGCTTGCCGAATCTCGGGTACAAGGCGTACGCCGCGCTCATTCCTGAATTGAAGACACTCGGAAAGCCGGTCATCGCCAGTGTGGCGGGTCTCTGTGAAGACGATTTCCCGACGATTGCAGCCACGATCAATGCGGCGAAGCCCGACTTGATCGAAGTCAATCTCTCTTGTCCCAACATTCCAGGCAAACCTCAGATCGGATATGACGCCGAAGCCTCCGAGCGACTGCTGAAGCGGGTTCGCAAGGTGATCACGGTTCCGATGGGGGTCAAGCTGCCTCCGTACTTCGATCCGGCCCATCACACGAGTGATGGGAGAGGTGATCGGCCGTTGCGGGGTCGATTTTCTCAACCTGCATTAACTCGGTCGGCAACGGGCTCGTCGTCGATCCGGAGCGCGAGGTGGTCGTCATCAAGCCCAAGGGTGGGTTCGGCGGACTGGGTGGCACGATCATCAAGCCGGTCGCGCTGGCCAACGTGCGGGCTTTTGGAAGATCTTCGAAGGGCGAATGCCGATTATCGGGACCGGCGGCGTGGTCAATGGCGTGGATGCCTTCGAACATGTGCTCTGTGGCGCGTCGGCCGTGCAGATTGGGACGGTGTTGGTCGAGGAGGGGATCGACGTGTTCGGCCGATTGGAAACGGAGCTGGCGGCACAGCTCAGCAAGAAGGGCTATACGAGGTTGGAGGACTGCCGGGGAAAACTAAAAGAATTGTAGGCCTACTTGGCCCCGAACGTCTTGGCAAGGAGACCAAGCTGCAGAGCCCGTCGGAGTAGTTGCGCCACGTTTCTCACATTCAACCGCCGCATCAAGTTGAATCGGTGCACTTCGACGGTGCGGACGCTGATCTCCAGCACCTCCGCAATCTCACGGTTCGTGTGCCCGATCGACACCAGGCGAAGGATGTCACGCTGCCGAGGTGTGAGAAGATCGGCGTCGATCTCTTCTTGCAGCGGCTGGACTTTTCGGTTTAGAGCAGTTCGTGCGCCCATCAATAACCTCTCATCATTAACTCATGCGAGTCTAACAAAGGTGTGTATCGCTGTAAACGAAACTACTAATTTGTGCAGGGCTCCGTTACTGGCCCGAATGATTCGATTCATCCTCACTCCCTTATCCGCTGTGATCCGTTCTGTTAATCACCGCGTCCAGGCTCCTAGATGACTATACCACTCATGCTCAATATGGCCCTGATCCGCGCTCATGCGCTCCAGCGGCCATTTCGCGCCCTGCTCAGCATCGCCGGAGTGGCACTGGGTGTTCTGGCCTCCGTGGGCATCGGGACGGCGAACATTCAAGTACTGCGATCCTTCGAGCAAGCGAGTCACAACGATAGCCGGTCCCGCCACATTGGAAATTGCAGGCCATGATCTCGGAGTGGATGAATCCGCGATCACGGCCGTTCGTGCGGTCGAGGGGTGGTGAGCGCCGCTCCGGTCATTGAGGAATCGGTAGTGGTTGCCCAGGGGAGCCGCGTGGCCAGGTGCTTCAGATATTAGGACTGGATCTTCTCGCGGAGGTCGGGACGCGTGGATTTGAGATACCGCGAGCTAACACCGAGGTGGCGCTGGAGGCGTTCCTGGCTCCGGACGCTCTGTATCTTGGTCGTCAGGTTGCTGCCGACTGGAACCTGGGAGTCGGTAGTATCGTCGAGGTAACGGCGGGAGGGCATCTCGCACAGCTGCGAGTCGTAGGGCTCATTCATAATGAGGCGGCGCGCTCGTCCCTCTGGGATCGGCTTGCCATCATGGATATTGCTGCGGCGCAGCTGTTGTTTCAATCAATCGGGCGGTTAGATCGGATCGAGCTGGTGACGACGCCTGATCGACCGCTCGACGACATCGTTGCCTCCGTGCGTGCGGTTCTCCCTCCCCATCTTGTCGTGCAACGGCCGGCGCAACGGACGAAGCAGGTTGAAAACATGGTGTGGGCCTTCCAGCTCAATCTGTCAGTCATGAGCTGGGTCGGGCTGCTCGTCGGCACGTTCTTGATCTACAACACGATAGCCTTTGCTGTGGCGCAACGGAGGCGCGAGATCGGCATCTATCGCGCCCTCGGCATGACGGAGCGGCGGGTCGCCGGCCTGTTTCTCGTGGAAGCAGGGTTGCTCGGTCTTCTTGGTGGGCTATTGGGAGGTCTTGGTGGGGTCTGGCTGGCAGGAGTTTGGTGTCGCTCGTGAGCCGAACGGTCACAGACCTCTATGCGCCGGTCGCGTCTGGCGGAGTTGATCCTGTCGATGGACATGCTGACGTTCGCGGCAGTGGCGAAAGGGATGCTGCTCGGGACAGTGGTCTCGATGGTGGGAGCCTTGGGCCCCAGCGTGGAAGCCGGCAGGACTGTGACGGTCCGTGCCTTGGCGCCGGGAGACTATGAATCGACGCATCAACTGAGGGCAGGCCTGTGTGGGTGGATCAGCCTCGTGTTGTTGGTGCTGGCAGGCCTCTGCTCGCTGATGGGCCCGGTCGGAGACCTGCCGCTCTTTGGCTATCTCGCGACAATCTGTCTTTTGGGGGCACTCTCCTGTCTTGCGCCACTCTGTATCCAGGCGTTGGGCATGAGACGTCCTCGCCAGGAGAGCAAGACGATGCTGCTCGGGGGAGCCTCCGGCTCATCGCGGCAGACCAGGCGGCGCGCCATCCGGGCCGGAATGCGGTGACGGTGTCGGCGTTGATGGTGGGATTGTCGATCATGATCGGTGTGCGCCGTCATGGTTCGCAGTTTTCGTGACACGGTCGAGATCTGGGTGGATGAGACCGTGATGGCCGATCTTATCGTGGCCCCGCAATCCTGGCTCCAAGGGAAGCAGGCCGGGCAGGCGTCACGTGCCTTGCCAGGGACCTGGCGTTCGACCCTGTCGGCGATTGACGGCATTGCCGCGGTCGATACCCTATCGTGAGGTGTATGCTAGACGTCGCGGGTCAGCCAGTAGCGTTGGTGTCACGAGACCTTCGGCTCCATGCACAGCGCAGCCGGTATCTGATGCTTCATGGAGATTCGAGCGCGGCCCTGCAGCGAGCCGCCGAAACTGGAGGCGTCCTCCTGTCGGAAGTGTTGGCGAATCGATTGCGGCTTCGCGAGGGGAGAAGGTCACGATCACGACGCCGGCGGGACTCACTGCTGTATCCGTCGAAGGGATCTTTTACGATTACGCGACCGACGGCGGCAAGATGGTGATGGATCGAACATGGTATCAGCGACAATGGCACGACGACCGGGTGACAGTGTTTTCCATCTACCTGGCTGCCGGGGCCGATGCAGAGCACGTTCGGCAGTCGATTGTGACGCACGTCGCCGGGTTGGACGGGGTGACGGTCCCACCGTTGGTGATCCGAAACCGCGAGTTGCGGCAAGAGATTCTCGAGATCTTCGACCGCTCCTTCGTGTTGACCTATGTCCTTGAAGCCATTGCCGTACTGGTGGCCATGCTCGGCATCGTGAATACCTTGGTGACGGCCGTGTTGGAGCGACGACGTGAATTTGCCACGTTGCGGGCTATCGGCGCCAGCACGAGGCAAGTGGAGCGATTAGTCCTGTGGGAAGCGGCCTATCTCGGGTTGATCGGGGCCGTGCTGGGTATCGTGGGAGGACCTGCTGCTCGCCCTGGTGCTCATCCACGTGATCAATAAACAATCCTTTGGCTGGACGATTCAGATGACGGTCCCGGGCGGAGTAATTCTGCAAGCCGTAGGACTCGCACTCACGGCTGCCCTGGTGGCCGGCTACTGGCCCGCGCGCTGGGCAGCACGACAACCGGTGGTGGAAGGCTGAGAGAAGAGTAGCGGCCTGGTTGGTCCTCTGTGCTCACGGAACCCCCACGATGAAACGGTGGTCGTTCGACGTGCGCAGTGGAGTGACCAAGCCAGGCCGCACCTCTGGAGAGAAGAGTGAGCGAGCTTGAAGCGATTATTATAAGAATGTGCTCGCTCGACGGGCGCAGTTGAGGTCCAATCTGGGCCGTTGTCCTTACGGAGGGGCGCGGCGCAGAAGTGTCAGGTCAAGCAACGGCCCCATCAATACTACCGCGATCGGCCGATGGTGTGTCTATGCCAGCCGCTACGCGCGTACGATATGGCAAAGGCGAGCGGCATGTCCTTGCGATCAGATGGTGCAACTGTCAGCAATGGCCTCGCTGTGTATCCGACCTCCTGCGCCACCCAGAGCGTAGGGATCTGTTCGATGGAGATATTGCAAAGGTTGACCGAGTCATTATAGAACTCACGCCGATCGGCGATGGTGCTTTCCAGTGCCGATATGCGCTGCTGAATGGCTAAGAATTCTTGATTGGCTTTTAGATCTGGATACTGTTCGGCCACGGCAAAGAGTTTTCCTAAGGCACCGACGATCTGATTTTCCGCCTGTGCCTTGTCGTTGATGTTCAAGCCAGCGCTATACGCATTGCGGGCTTTGGTAACGGATTCCAATGTCTCCCGCTCGTGCGTCATGTAGCTATTACAGACTTGGACAAGCTTGGGAAGCTCATCATGACGCTGTTTCAGGATGACGTCGATATTCGACCAGGCCTTGTCGATGTTGTTGGCGAGTCGGACCAGCATGTTGTAGACGCCGACCACATAGGCGACAAGCACAATCAGTCCAATAACTAGCAGGATTCCGATCAGTAAGGTGCCATTCATGGGTGTTCTCCTTTTGGGTATAACTGTTATGACATTGTTGTCAGGTAGTACTTGAAGATGATGATCAAACAGGTTGCAGCAAGTGTCAGGCCTCCTACCCCAAAAGCCAACACCTGCCATTGCAATCGGGACAATAAGTCCTTTTCGCTTCGATCCGAGATGATAAATTCATGGTCTCGGCTGCTACCGATGTACATACGAGCGGAGTTCTCGACGCGCTCTCTCGCACCTTGGTGTTCATGGGCCGTTCCGAGAACGTAGACCTGCTCATCCGGTAAGATGAACGATTCTCGGCACCGTAATGTCTTGCTTCCTATCCAGCGTTCGGTCGAAATCCCCAGTCGATTCAATCCGGCGATTGTGGTGGGGGCAATTCTCCGAGCCAATTACTTCGAGAGGTGCGCTCGTCCGGCAAGATAAGCTCGGCGCCAAGGGGCACGACGAGCACTCGTCCAGTTGTATCGCTCACAAAGAAGGGTTGCTCTGACGTGCCTTTGCGCAATGGTCTCCCACCGTGCATTCTTCTCGGAGCCGACCCGCTCTTCAACGGCATACGAATAGAACACACAGGGAAGCCCACCGAAGGGCGAGAGAGAAGGCCCTCCTCGGCTGTGCTTGTCCACTGATCTCGACCAACCCCAGAGCCAGTGAACGAATAGTCGAGGTCGGAATGCTTTCGAATCAAGCGCTTCCGTTGATGAACCATCCATCCGTAGACGAAGAGCCCGAAACCTCCTACGGTACCAGCCGCCAAGTACAAAAGAGTTTGATCCAGCGGCTGGCTCCACTGCGTGGTTCTCATGGCATTGCCGATCCCCGCGACCAGGATGAGCCCGCCTAGCACGAAGGCGAATCCGAAGAACAAGACCCAGAACCAAATGCCCTGTGGGTTGGAGCGTGTTCTTGTTGAACCTGGGTTGATCGTGGAACGTTTCGTTGAGTGTACGATGTCTCTCTGCAGCTCGTGTGATACAGCTCGGCTTCATGTGATCTGGATCGGAACTGCAGCGCCTCGGTACGTCTCATTCAGACGAGTGAGGCTTCCGTGAGGAAGCCACCACCCACGACAGGAGTCGCAGCTAAGGAAGGACGTTTGAGATACCGTTTCAGACTCCATGTGATTCCCGCATCGAGGGCACAGTGTCTCTGTTCTGACCGCGACGCCTCCAGTGTCACCAATCGCCTGGTTCAGCGCAGGTGTAATCCTCCACAAAAATTCACCTCTCCCACATCGAGCCAGAGTCCGTGTCCGGAGGAACAGACATCGAGCCCCGGACCATGGCTTGTCGGAATCTCAACAAGGTCCTCCTGACAATCGAGACATTTCATGGTGAGCATCGTGTTCAAACTGTAGCAAGAATCGGGCAGGTGTCAACGCGAAGCGCTTATAACCACCTTAAAAGACAGAGGTTTCAGTATGGTCATCAGCGAGCGATCATGCGGGAGAACGAATCCAGATGACAGGTCCAGTCGACATGCTGCTGCAGACCGTCGCGTTAGCGCTTGCAGCGGCACTGGTGGCCGGCTATTGGCCGGTGCGCTGGGCAACAAGGCAACTTGTGTAGAGGGGCCGCGAGATGAATGAGGAGAGGCTGAAGTGTGAGTTAAATGCTAACCGGTT
>ERZ1370068.3781-contig-2882_pt1 | contig 10255 bp, 16 predicted proteins | sample MGYA00561227_ERZ1370068 | MGnify/ENA primary metagenome ERZ1370068 (study PRJEB38410, sample SAMEA6850437) | metagenome | study: Metagenomic assessment of the ecological functions of the soil: analysis of the soil microbiota associated with the...
CAACATGGCCATCGCCGGCAAGAAAGTGCGCGAAACAGTCCTCCGTCGAAGAGGTCGCGGAGAAAACCATCCGGCTGTTGAAGAGCTTGCGTTCCCGCGCGGCGGTGCCCGGCATTGCCTTCCTCTCCGGCGGGCAATCCGACGAGGACGCCACCGCGCATCTCGACGCCATGAACCGGATCGGCGGCCTGCCCTGGCGCCTCACCTTCTCCTACGGCCGCGCGCTGCAGGCGGCGCCGCAGAAGGCGTGGTCGGGCAAGGCCTGAGAACGTCGCCGCGGGCCAGCGGGCCTTCACCCACCGCGCGCGGATGAACGCGCTCGCGAGCAAGGGCGAGTGGGAGGCCGATCTGGAAAAGCAGAAGGCGGCATAGACTTGGCCACTAAACCTGTTCCGCCGCGCCCGGTGCCGCGCCTCTATCTCGCGACGCCTGTGGTGGACGATCCGTCGCCAGCTGCGCGAAGCCTCTCCCGGCCTGCTTGCCGCGGCCGATGTCGCCGCGGTGCTGCTGCGGCTTAAGCACGACCGACCAGCGCACCATGATCTCGCGCGTCAAGGCCCTGGCGCCCGTCGATGCAGGACAGCGGCGCTGCGCTTCTGCTCGATGGTCATGTCGAACTGGTCGCGCGCGCCGGCGCCGATGGCGCGCATCTGACCGGCATCGCAGCGCATGGAAGATGCCCTGCCGTCGCTGAAACCCGACCGCATCGCCGGCGTCGGCGGACTGACGACGCGGCACGATCCGATGGCCGCAGGCGAAGCCGGGCGCGGATTACGTGCTGTTCGGCGAACCCGATGCGAACGGGCAGCGGCCTTCGGTGGAGGCGATCGCCGAGCGCCTGCAATGGTGGGACGAACTGTTCGAGCCGCCCTGCGTCGGCTTTGCCGCGTCGCGCGAGGAGGCCGGCGAATTTGCGGCAGCCGGCGCGGATTTCGTGCTGGTCGGCGATTTCACTCTGGGCCGATCCGCGCGGCGCTGAGGCGGCGCTGATCGACGCCGGGCAGGCGATCGAGCAGGCGCACGCCGCGGCGTCCGGAAACGTCAAAGCCGGGCAGGATAACGCCGGACATGAAGATCCTGCGTCCCATATCGATCGCTCGCGAGCTGCCCGTTGTTGACGGCGAGCGCGCTGCGCGCGCAAGTCTCGCTGACGCCTCCGCCGCGCAAACGCCTGCCGGCCGCCGGCGCGCGAACAAAGCCAGCCAAGCCGAAGGCCGACGGCTGAGACCAAAAGCGCGCCGCCGACGCCGGCAGCCCGCGGCGCCACTCAAACCGGCGGCGACGCCGGCGCGCAACAGCTCCTCGCCCGCGCCTGCCTTCGACGATCCCGAACGTCGATCTGCGTCTACGGCGCCTATCAGCGCGGCCTCGCACAAGACCGGCGTTCGATCCTCGCGACCAAGCGCGCGCAGGATCACCGGCGATCCGAAGGCGATGACGATGCTGGGCGAGCTCTACGCCAACGCGATGGGCGTCAAGCGCGACTATGCCAAGGCCGCCGACTGGTACAAGCGCGCCGCCGACGCCGGCGACCGCGAGGCCATGTTCGCGCTGGCGATGATGCGGCTCTGCCGGCCGCGGCGGCGCTCGACCAACCGCGAGGAAGCGCGTCGAAACTGCTGGCGTCCTCGGCCAAGCTCGGCAACCCCAAGGCGGCCTATAATCTGGCGCTGCTCTATCTCGACGGACAGACGCTGCCGCAGGACCTCAGCCGCGCCGCCGGAATTGCTGCGCGTCGCTGCCGACGCCGGCAACCCGGAAGCGCAATACGCGCTGCGCGACCTTCTACAAGGAGGGCACCGGCGTGCCGAAGGACATCGACAAGGCGGTGCGGCTGCTGCAGGCGGCGTCGCTTGCCGACAATGTCGACGCCGAGGTCGAATACGCCATCGCGCTTTATAACGGCACCGGCACGCCGAAGAACGAGGCCGCCGCGGTCGCGCTGTTGCGCAAGGCCGCCAGCAAAACAGCCCGATCGCGCAAAACCGCCTCGCCCGCGTGCTGGTGACCGGACAGGGCGCGCCGATGGACAAGGTCGAGGGCCTGAAATGGCACATTGATCGCCAAAACCGCCGGCAAGGGCGACCCGGACGCTCGACGAGGCGCTGCGCGACGCTCAGCGCCGGAGGACCGCGCCAAGGCCCAGGAGGCGTGCGCGCAAATGGATCGGCACAGCGCAAATGACCGCCTTGACGGCGGCACAGCCGTCAGGGCACCCAGTCCTCACCCCCTGACGACGCATCCAGGCCGCTTTCCTCGCAACACCATAAGCCTTCACATCATGCTGTATTCCGCCCTTATCAACGTCATGGTCAAAGCCGCGCGCCGCGCCGGCCTGCAGCCTCAAGCGCGACCTCGGCGAGATCGAGCATCTGCAGGTGTCGCTGAAGGGACCGGCCAACTTCGTCACCACGGCCGACAAGCGCGCCGAGGAAATGCTGCTACGCAGATCTCGCCAAGGCGCGGCCGGGTTACGGCTTCATCGGCGAGGAAGGCGGCAATCGCGAGGGCGCCGACAAGACCCACACCTGGATCGTCGATCCGCTCGACGGCACCACCAACTTCCTGCACGGCATTCCGCAATTCGCGATCTCGATCGGCCTGCAGCGCGAGGGCACGCATCGATCGCCGGCGTGATCTACAATCCGGCCAATGACGAACTCTACATCGCCGAGCGCGGCAAGGGCGCGTTCCTCAACGACCAGCGGCTGCGCGTCGCCGGCCGGCGCAAGCTCGAACGAATGCGTGATCGCCTGCGGCCTGCCGCATATCGGGCCGCGGCGACCATCGAACTGTCGCGCGCAGCGAGATGGCCGAGATCCAGAACAAGGTCGCGGGCCTGCGCCGGTTCGGCGCGGCCTCGCTCGACCTCGCCTTCGTCGCCGCCGGCCGCCTCGACGGCTACTGGGAACGCAACCTGCAGCCCTGGGACATCGCGGCCGGGCAGATCATGGTGCGCGAGGCCGGCGGCATCGATCTCGGGCATGGAGGGCGACGACGATCCGCTGAAGACGCGGCATGTGATCTGCGGCAATGAGTTCGTGCACGGCGAACTGGTGAAGATGCTGAAGCCGCTGGGGCAAGTAGAGCGACGGTTCCAGAGCCGCGCGCCGTCGCATCATCCGCGATCGGCGTGATGCAGTCTTCCAGGAGATGGCGGAAGTGACACGGACGCGTCGCGGGCTCGCCAGCCAAAATATTGAAAAACAACCCCATGCACAGTAGCCGGCACTCGTCGAGTGCCGAAGTAGACATTTGACACGTCGGGCAAATCAGCGAGACAAGACCATCATCCACCGAACGAAGCGATTGTAACAAGTCGTGCGGGGACGATAGGTCGCCGGCAGGTCGCGCCATGGCGCACCTGAACGCAGTGACCCAAACGATGCCATCGAGCACGCGGCGGTCATCTACCCGCCGAACGCCGCGCGGCTTGTTCGGCAACATCGGCTTAATGGCGGTCCACTCCATGTTCGCTGAATTCGCAGCAGCAGGATCTGAGGCTCCGGTTTCGAAGCTTGAATGACGTCCACGGTAGCGCCATCAAATCCGCACTGGCCCTAGCGAAGCCGCTAATGCCCTGAATTTACTTCCGCTTTCGAGACATAGCCGACATGGCCGGACTTGCCGCTGGGTCGCGCCGCGTAGCGATTGACCCTGGCTGTGTGAAAACGCCGTGCTGCTGGTATATGATCTTCCTCTCCGTGATTCTGCGGGAGGAATCGATGAGGCGCTTCGTTGAAGAGGCGGATCGTGGGCAATGGACGCTATTGCCCGAATGCCTCGATGATTTCATTGACGAGAGCAACCCTGTTCGCGTGATCGACGTGTTTGTCGATGCACTCGATTTGGCTGAAATGAGCTTTGAGGGGGTGGAGCCGGCGGCGACTGGTCGGCCGTCGTACCACCCCTCGGTTCTCCTCAAGCTTTACATTTACGGCTATCTGAACCGGGTTCAGTCGAGCCGGCGGCTCGAACGAGAAGCCGGACGCAATGTCGAGGTCATGTGGCTGCTGGGTCGGCTCGCACCTGATCACAAGACGATCGCGGACTTCCGCAAAGACAATGGCCTGGCGCTGCGCAGGGTATGTGCGCGCTTCGTCGAACTCTGCCGCGAGATGGGCCTCCTCGCGACGGCGAGCGTCGCCATCGATGGCAGCAAGTTCAAGGCCGTGAACAATCGGGACAAGAACTTCACGCGGGCGAAGGTGGAACGGCGGCGTGCCCAGCTGGAGGAGAGCGTCGCGCGCTATCTGAGCCAACTTGATACGGCCGACCGGCAGGAGCCGACGGAGGCACTGGCCGCGAAGGTGACGAGGCTTACCGAGAAACTGACGAAGCTGAAGGAGGAGATGGGCAAGCTTGCCGTCTACGAGAAGCAGATGCTTGCTTCGCCTGACCAGCAAATCTCACTGACCGATCCCGACAGCCGTTCGATGGCGACGAGCGGGCGTGGTTCCGGCGTCGTCGGCTACAACGTGCAGGTCGCCGTGGATACCGAGCATCATCTGATTGTGACGCATGAGGTAACGAACAGCGGCTCAGATCGGGCTCAACTGGCCAATATGGCCAAGCAGGCCAAGGCTGTTCTCGAGACCGAGACGATCGAGGCCGTTGCCGATCGCGGCTACTTCAGCAGCCTGGAGATCCTCGCGTGTCACGAGGCCGGCATCACGGTAACTCTGCCCAAGCCGCATGACGTCGGGTGCCAAATCGGAGGGCCGCTTCGGCAAGCAGGACTTTGTCTATTTGCCAGAGGAGGACGCCTATCGCTGTCCAGCCGGGGAGCAACTGCCATACCGCTTTACGAGCGAGGAGGACGGCAAGCGGTTACGGCGCTACTGGACCACGGCCTGTCAAGATTGTTCGCTTAAATCGCAGTGCACGACAGGGCCAGAGCGGCGGATTCCACGATGGGAGCATGAGCATCTGCTCGAAGCTGTGCAGCAGCGCCTTGATGCAAACCCACAAGCCATGCGCCTGCGTCGCGAGACAGTCGAGCATCCGTTCGGCACGATGAAGGCCCGCATGGGAGCGACACACTTCCTCACCAAAACGCTTCCAAAAGTAGCCGCCGAGATGGCTCTCTCGGTCCTGGCCTATAATCTGACGCGGGTCATGAACATCGTCGGGACCAAGCCGCTGATGGCTGCGATCGTGGCCTGAGACCGAACCGGTCCTGGCTTCTCACCGACTTCCTTGGAAGGGTGTTTTTACACGGCCAAGACCCAAAGCGGTCATCGGGCGAAGCACCGTGCTGCGCATGCCCATTTCTCGCTCGCGGCTCGGCACCCTACCACTGAAGTCGCCAGAGCCGATGCTAAGCTCGAAAAACTGCAGCAACTTTCAAGAAGACCACGGAAGGAGCAGACTTCATTCCAAAAACAAAAACTTGCTCTGTGAGATGTGAACAGCTTTGCGTCTTCCACCGTGCTTAAACAAGGTTTTAATGGCGACGGGGGCGGTTGTCTCTTATCTAGAAAACAAAGGAGATAACCATGAAACTCGTGACCCTGGCACTAGCCTCTGCGTTCGCGCTCTCAAGTACGTTCGCACTTGCATACACAAATCCAAATCATCATAGGTCAGGTGTCAGGACCCACCACGGTGCGGTTGGCATGAGTTACGCCCCGACGTATAGGGGAGGATGAACTACGGTGGGTGTAGGGACAACGGTGGGTATCTGGACGGTTGGTGTGGGGACGGTGGTACGTATGGGTTCGGTCCGAACAACTTGAAACGATATCCTTGATATGTCCCCGTTTATCGCCATTCGGGTCAACCGGCCTGGAGACGACGCATCGAGCGCTTCGATCGGAGATGGCTAAGGCGAAGTGGCGGGTTGCTCGATGACTTCATCCGCGAGTGCGAGCATCGTGGGCGGGATGTCGAGGCCAATAGCCTTGGCAGTTGCGAGCGGCGATAAGGATGTCGCATTTAGGCAACAGCTCCAGTAAATGTGACCCATCCCAATCTTGTCCGTCGCCTCGCTTGGGACATTCCACTAAAAACGGACTCGCCTTGGACTACGGGGAACATGCGTGTAGCGTTCTTTCGGGGACCGTGCCGCGGAGTTGGGGCAATGAAAGCCTTGCAGGCCACCTGCATCGTGAGTGCCATGACATTCACGGGGATGATCCATCAGGTTGGCGGAAACGCGCCAGGCGCGACCGTGCCGAACGCAATGCTGGAAGCGGCTGGGAGCGCCGAGACGCCACGGTGCGCCTGCGCTCTCCGCCGCCGTGCCGGAGGCATCTGCCGCGGGTTCCGGACCGTCGTTGATGGCCCAAGCCGAAATCGGCGACGATTCTTTCGAGGCAAAATGGATGGCCTTGGGCCACCATGATGCCGCCCAACCGATGCCGACAACGCACGATGCGCCCGACGATGCTCCCAAGCCGGCACCGGTGACGCAGGATTTCCGGTATCTCATCTATTACGTCTGGTCCGAACTGCCGCCTGCCGAGAAGCCGGCGGCTATCGTCTTAAGTTCACTCAAGGACACCCCGGTCGGAACGCCGGTCGAGGAGATCAAGCGCGCTTCCGATGCTTTCGGTCTGGATTTCAATTTCATGAAGGCGGTTGCCAAGATCGAGTCCGGTTTCGACCCCAAGCAACGCACCGGGTCGTATATCGGCCTGTTCCAACTGAGCGAATACGAGTTCAACAAATTCGGCTCCGGGCAGATTCGTGATCCCCGCGACAATGCCGTTGCGGCGGCCTACAAGGTCATTACCGAAGGCATTCTGTTCGAGTGGGTGACGCACAAGAAGCCGACCTTGAGCGATCTTTACTTGATCCATCAACAAGGCTGGGAAGGCGCCGCCGAGCACATCAGCCAACCTGATCGCATCGCTTGGAAATCCATGTGTGCCACCAGCGAAGGCAGGGAGAAAGGCGAAAAATGGTGCAAACGCGCGATCTGGCGGAATACTCTTCCGGCCGTCAAACACGCGTGGAAATCGGTGGATAAGCTGACATCGGGGGCGTTCGTCGGAATGTGGCGCGAGCGGGTTGCTGATTTCTATTCGAAATACATGGCCACCGCCGCCGCGAACGGGCGACCCAGTAAATTTCCGTTGAGTGGTTGGCAGGCGTTGCCGCCAATACTCATTCAACAATGTGATAGAGTGCAGCCCTCACGACCGCGGAAGTGCCATGTTGATCTCCGGTCGCTGCCATTGCGGCAATATCTTGTTCGCGCTCGACTGGCGGCCGGAGCCGTCAGAAATCCCGGCTCGGGCCTGCACCTGCTCGTTCTGCGCGAAGCATGGCGGTGTTTGGACCTCGTGCCCGACCGGATCGCTCACGGTGAGCGTCAAGGATCGCACGCGCGCATCAAAATACGCGTTCGGCACCAAGACTGCCGAGTTTCACGTGTGCACCGGCTGTGGCGTGGTGCCGGTGGTCACCAGCCGATCGGATGCGGCGACGCCATAGAGGAAAAGAGCGACCTCACTGCCTTCGCGCAAGACAGCGACCGCGACCACGACAGCCAGCGCCAGCAGCGACTTTGCTTCCTCCGCCACCGCCTTGCCCGATCGCGCGCATTTCTCCGGCAATCTCCTTGCCATGTCGCGCCATCCACACGTTGTGCCACGTCAACATGATCACCGCGATGGCAAGAATTGCAGCGTTGAACAGCTCCTGCCCCATCCCTTCGAACAACTGCGACAGCACGCCGGCAAAGGCGGCGACGAGGCAGGCCGCGGCGACGCTCGCCAGGACCCCGCCGCCAATCCAGCGATTGCGACGCGGAACTGAGCGTGTGACCGCAAGCACGATGCCGACAATCAAGCCGGCCTCAAATACCTCGCGGAAGACGATGATGAGCGCAGCCAGCACAAGCAGCCTACTTATTGCACGGTTAAGGCGCCGCGCGCCTTCTCGTTGAAGTCGTCGTAGAACTCGTAACGCCCGGGCTTCAACGCCCGCACGTTGATGACGCCCTCGCTCTTGGCGCCGACAACCTTTTCAACCCGCAACGACGTGCTTTCGAACTCCATCGCCTTGCCGTCAAGGTTCTTGACCCGGAACACGATCGGCTTGTCCGCCGGCGCGCGCACTTCGCTCGGCTGGAACTGGCCGCCCGAATAGGTCAGCTGGATTTCGGTGGCCTGCTGCGCTTGTGCAAGCGAGAGCGGCAGGAGAGACGCCGCGCAGATGGCGGCGAGGACGAGTTTCCGTGTCATGAGCATCATTGCAGACATCTATTGGTTGGCGTTCCGGACGTTGAGAAAGATCAAAACTCCCACGCGAATTTCAACCTGGCGCGGTGGCGCTGGAATTCTGCAAGGTTAAGCGGCAGGGGATTGCCGACCTCGCGCCCCAGACCTGGCGTGTTCCAGGCGGCGGTCATGAACATTTTCGGCGTGAACCGGACGTAGAGCGTCGGGCCCACCATCACCGCATCGCCCGTGAAGGCCGACAAGGCGAAGTCGTCATAGTGGCGGAGATACCAGACCTCGGCGCCCACGAGCACGCTTCGGCGCGAGGCGGATCGACAGCGCCGCCGAAGCGCCAAACGGTCGTTTCGCGCACCGTCTCGTTCGTCAGCGTGTGCGTGTATTCGGGCTCGTACAGGAGATTGAAACCAGCATACAGCCGATTGCGCAGCAGCTCGATATCGGCATTGACGGCGGTTTCGAATTCATAATTGTGCACGTGCTCGCCGCTCGTCTCGTCGATCCAGCGCCACGTCGGTTCGAACGCGAGCGTCACCGAAAGCGGATTGCTCGAGGTGCGCTCGATCGCCATGGTAGCGGAGTTCGGCAAAGCCGCCGCGCAAACGCCACCTGCTTGCGATCGTCGAGATCGGTGACGCCGGCAATGTTGTGGGTCGATCCGAGCGCGCCGAATTCGATCTGGACGAGCTGCGACGGCGTGAACTCGAACTCGTATTTCGTCTCCGTCGCATTGTAGCGGCCGTCGCGCTTGCCGAATCGGCCCCTGGTGTCGATCGTGAACTCCTTCTCGCCTTCGAGGCCAATGCCTGAGCCGGTGGTAAATCCGAAGATGTATTTGGTCTCGATTTCCTTCCAGTGACTCGGCGTCCTCGGCGCGCGCGCGCCGCCAAGCCAGAGTAATGCGAATGCACCGAAGACGGCGGCGTGACGCCACCCAGAAGCAATTCCGCTGCGCATCGATGCGTTCTCCGCCAATGATTGGGAACTAACACCTCTCGTAATTCCTCACCGTTAGACGCGCAAAAAGACCTTCTAAACTAGAGTGATTCACAAGTTGTTGATCGAAAGGGCCGGCAGCCGTTGCTGCGGTGCATGAGTCCGCCTGTGGCACGAAGCGCACCTGAAGCGAAGCTATCGAACGCCGTACACGAGCGCCATCACGGGCACGATCATCAAGAGAAAGTAAGGTCCTGTGTAGCGGCAGCGCGTTGATTGCAGCGCGTCGCGCATTCAGCATGCACGCCGCACCCATCCAGGCGCGAGGGCGATAAGCCAGGCGCCGGTTTGCAGCGATACCGGAAAGAACAACCCGACAAGCATTATGGCAAGTGGAATCCACCACGCGAGCAGAGTTGGTGCGTTTGCTGCTGAGCCAGTAGCGCGAGGCGTCCGTCTCTGGTTACTCATCGCCTGCTAGCCACAGCACGAGGCGGTGCCCGGCTCGCCGTTGCGCTCAGGGCCTGAATCGATGGACACGGCACCGAACCATAGGAACAGAACACGCAACAATCACCGGATTTGGGCTTTAGCTCGTGCCGCAGCCGGTGCATTCATAGAAGAACTGACAGGCATCGGTCGGCATGGTCTCCGTTTTCGCAACGGCGCAATGCGGACAGGTAATGGTCGATTGAAGAAGCATCGGATCAGCCCTTGGGTGAGGACGGATAACCCGCATTTGGTCGTCGCCGTTGTCAGTTGGTTCACATCGGCTTTGGCGTCGTCATAGATGACAGTGGCCGTCTTGTCCTTGAAGGACACCGCAACTTTGGCAACGCCGGGAACGGCTTCCAAGCTGCCTTTCACGATGGAGGGACAGGCCGCGCAATCCATGTTCTTCACGGCCAGGGTGATCGTTCTATCTCCGGCCATCACCGACGACGAGGCGACGATGCCGACGACGAACGTGGCGTAGGCAAGAGGCTTGTTCATGGGAAATCTCCAGTCATGAGTCGAGAAAGAGGGGTGCTATGCAAGTCAAGGCCGAGTGCAGCGACGACGAGGATCGTTGCGGAGGATGAGGCTTGCCTTGACGGTCCGGTTCGGCAGCGGGCGGGCGACGCCTTGCCATC
>ERZ1370068.10321-contig-9031_pt1 | contig 10252 bp, 15 predicted proteins | sample MGYA00561227_ERZ1370068 | MGnify/ENA primary metagenome ERZ1370068 (study PRJEB38410, sample SAMEA6850437) | metagenome | study: Metagenomic assessment of the ecological functions of the soil: analysis of the soil microbiota associated with the...
GCGGAACCGAGAAAGACGGTGACGCACGCTGACCGTGCCCTGAATGGCTGGCTGGTGGTCGAACAAGCCGCGGGGGCTCAGTTCCAATCGGGTGGTCGAGCTGGTCCGTCGGTTGACCCGGAACCAAAGTCGAGGCACGCGGCGACGCTCGACCCGCTGGCAACCGGCGTTCTGCCGCTGGCGCTCGGCGAGGCGACCAAGACTGTCGCTTACGCGATGAGCAGCCAGCAAGCGCTATCGCTTCCGTATCTGTTGGGGCGTTGCCTCGCGCTACCGACGACGGCGAAGGCGCGATTATTGGTGAGTCCGCGTCGCGGCCGAGCCGCGAGCAAATCGAAGCGATCCTGCCCCGCTTCACCCGGCACTATTTTGCAAGCGCCTCCGGTGCTATTCCGCCATTAAAGTCGACGGCCGGCGCGCCTATGCCTTGGCCCGAGCCGTCCACGCCGCCAGCTTTACCCGCCGCCCGGTGCAAATCAGTCGCGCTGCGGTTGATCGCGGTGCCCGATCAGGACCACGCCGACTGCGAGGCGGTCGTCGGCAAAGGGACGTACATGCCGGGCCCTCGCCCGCGATCTCGCCATCGCGCTCGGAACAGTTAGCCACGTTGTCGAGCTGCGTCGTCTTACGGTCGGACCTTTCAGGAGATCGCAGGCGATTTCTCTGGATTCGATAGCAGAGTGTCGGCATAATCTGGTTGATTCGGGATATCTGCTTCCGATCGAGACCGCGCTGGACAAACATCCCGGCTCTGGCCTTGACGGCAGGCCGAGAGCCGCGCGGTTGCGGTGCGGCCAGCGGGTGACGCTGGAGGATGTCGGCGAGCGGGCGCACTTGCACCACCTCGACGAGGTACGGTTGTCGCTGCCTGGCACGCGCCAGTGCGGTGGTCGCTCTGGCCAGGATCGACAACGGCGGTCTTCGGCCGGCGCGGGTTATCAATCGCTGAAGGAGTCAGTTTCGGTGTCAATCACCGCCGAGCGCAAGCAGACGCTCATCACAGAGTACGCCACGAAGGAGGGCGATACCGGATCGCCGAGGTTCAGGTCGCCATCCTGAGTGAGCGCATCCGCAATCTTGACCGACCATCTTGACGACACACAAAAGGATTTCCACTCGCGGCGCGGGCTGCTGGTCATGGTCGGCCAGCGGCGGCGGTTTGCTGGATTATCTCAAGCGGTCGAGCGCGACGGCGTTACGAGACGTTGATCGGACGCCTCGGGTTTGCGCCGCTGACCCGTCGTTGACACCGCGCGATCGACTATTCTCGGCGCCGTTCTGATCCAGGCGTGCCGAGGCCAAAGCATGCCAGTGCCGCGAGGGTCGCACAGCCTAGCTGCACGGGTCTCTTCATTCCGCGACGGCTCGCCGGCGAGAATTGCGTCGCTGCCCGTCATTTTCTTTCGAAGAGGATGATCTCGAATGTTCCAAGTTTATCGTAAGGAGTTGATGTGGGGCGGACGGCCGCCTCGTCCTCGAGACCGGGAAGCTCGCCCGGCAGGCCGACGGCGCGGTGCTCGCCACCTACGGCGAGACCACGGTTCTGTGCACTGCGGTCGCGATGAAAGCGGCAAAGCCCGGTCAGGACTTCTTCCCGCTCACGGTCAATTACCAGGAGAAGACGTTTGCAGCCGGCAAGATCCCGGCGGCTTCTTCAAACGCGAGGGCCGCGCCTTCGGAGAAGGAGACGTTGGTCTCGCGGCTCATCGACAGGCCGCTGCGGCCGCTTTTCGTTCCTGGTTTCGTCAATGAAACTCAGGTCGTTTGCACCGTCCTCAGCCATGATCTCGAGAACGATCCCGACATCGTGGCGATGATCGGCGCCTCGGCGGCTCTGACCATCTCGGGGATACCGTTCTTGGGACCTGATCGGCGGCGCTCGGGTCGGCTACATCGACGGCGAATTATGTCTTGAACCCGACACTGGCCGAAATCCCCGCTCGCAGCTCGACCTCATCGTCGCCGGCACCGGTCGACGGCGTTCTGATGGTCAGATCCGAAGCGAAGGAGCTTTCCGAGGAGGTCATGCTCGGAGCGGTGGTCTTCGGACATCGCGAATTTCAGCCGGTGCTTCAGGCGATCATCGAGCTCGCCGAGACCTGCGCGCGCGAGCCGTGGAGCCTGCCGCGCGAGCCGTTCGAGCCGGCCGCGATCGAGGCGAGGCTGCGCGAAACGATCGGTCCGCTGATCGAGGCTGCCTATCGCGAGCAAGGCAAGCAGGACAGCAGCAATCGGCTGGATGCGGCGAAGGCACAGCTGGCCGAGATATTTCCGGACGAGCGTCAGCGCGCGGTTGCGCTGAAGCTGTTCAAGGATCTCGAGAAGGAGATCGTCCGCGGCGCCGTTCTGCGCGGCGGGCGCGGATCGACGGTCGCGATACCCGCACCGTCCGGCCGATCTCGTGCGAGGTCGGGATCCTGTCGCCGCGCTCACGGCTCGGCATTGTTCACCCGAGGCGAGACGCAGGCGCTCGCGGTCGCGACGCTCGGGACCGGTCAGGACGAGCAGATCATCGACGCGCTCGAAGGCGAGTATCGCGAGAATTTCATGCTGCACTACAACTTCCCGCCCTATTCGACGGGCGAGGCGGGGCGGATGGGCTCGCCCAGCCGGCGCGAGATCGGGCACGGCAAGCTCGCCTGGCGGGCGATCCACCCGCTGCTCCCCAGCAAGGAGAGTTTCCCTACACGATCCGGGTCGTCTCGGAGATCACCGAGTCGAACGGTTCCTCCTCGATGGCCTCGGTTTGCGGCGCCTCGCTCGCCCTGATGGATGCCGGCGTGCCGCTGCTGCGTCCGGTGGCCGGGATCGCGATGGGGCTGATCAAAGAGCCGGAAGGCTTTGCGGTATTATCCGACATTCTCGGCGACGAGGACCATCTCGGCGACATGGACTTCAAGGTCGCCGGCACCGAGCGCGGCGTCACCGCGTTGCAGATGGACATCAAGATCACCTCGATCACCGAGGAGATCATGCGCATCGCGCTCGAGCCAGGCGCGTGAAGGCCGCGCTGCATATCCTCGGCGAAATGGCCAAGGCGCTGACCGGTGCGCGCGACGAGGTCAGCGAGAATGCGCCGCGGATCACGACGTTCAGCATTCCCGAAGGAGAAGATCCGCGAGGTGATCGGTTCGGGCGGCAAGGTCATCCGCGAGATCACCGAGACCACCGGGGCCAAGATCGACATCGACGATGACGGCACCGTCAAGGTGGCCGCCGGTCGGATGGTGAGGCGGCCAGAGCCGCGATCGACTGGATCCGCGGGATCGTCGCCGAGCCCGAAGTCGGTGTGATCTATCACCGGCAAGGTTGTCAAAGTGGTCGATTTCGGCGCATTCGTGAACTTTCTCGGGTCGCGCGACGGGCTCGTGCACATCAGCGAGCTGGCGCCTCAGCGAGTCGGCAAAGTCGCCGACGTGGTCAAGCTCGGCGATCCGGTCAAGGTCAAGGTGCTCGGCTTCGACGACCGGGGCAAAGTCAAGCTCAGCATGCGCCAGGTCGATCAGCAGACCGGGCGAGGATCTCGGCGCCAGGCGCCCGGAACCAGCACAGGCGACAGGCAGCGACCTGACGATAGCAGTACCGAGCAGGACGGTCCCGTACTTCCCGGCACGTGCCGCTCTCGGCGCAGCGACGAGGACGGCGCGATGCCTCGGCGCGAAGCGCCGCTCCGCGCCGAAGCGTCGACGTCGCAGGCGCGTCTCGCGCTGGCGCTTCCATCGGTGATAGGCCATCGCGGCGCCGCCGCATGCGCGCCCGGAAAACACTCTGGCCGGGCTTGCGCAAGGCGCGCGGAACTCGGCTGTCGCTGGGTCGAGTTCGATGTCCGGCTCACCGCTGGACAGGCACCTGATCCTGCTTCACGACGACCGGACTCGAACGGACGACCGATGGGCCGAGGAGCGCGGCTCGCTCTGCCTCTCGCAGCGCTTCGTCGGCTACGACGCCGGTAGCCTGGTGCGGCCCCGGCTTCGCGGGCGAGCGGATACCCACGCTGGCGAGACGCTGTGGCGCTACTCGGCGAGCTTGGTCATCGGTGCGAATGTCGAGCTGAAGGCCGTGCGCGGCCGTGAGGCCGAGACCGGTGCGGCGGCTGCCGCGATGCTGTGCCGCTGTGGCCCTCCATCTGCCGGTGCCGCTGATATCGAGCTTTCATCACGACGCCCTGGCGGCGGCCCGAGCGCGTGCTCCGGGATCGCCCGAGGCATCCTGTTCCGCGCGGTGCCGAAGCACTGGCGCGCCGTTGCCGAAAGCCTCGGCTGTGCGGCGATCCATGCCGATCATCGCCGGCTGCATCCGGCAATCGCGGCCGAGATCCGCAGTGCGCGGATATCCGCTGCTCGCCTACACGGTTAACGATCCCGCGCGAGCGCACATGTTGCTCGAATGGGGGTTACTTCCGTGTTCTCCGATGTTCCCCATATCCTTGCTGCTGCTGGGGTCGGCGACCGCGCGGCGTGCGCTGCCGCGGCGGGCCGAGCCCGGCAGAACCGCCGCCGCAAGGAGCAGTCCAGTGAAACCGCTCAATCCGCTGGTGATCTCCGGGACGCGAGGTGCTGCCGCTCGTCGAAGGCGGCAAGGGGATCTCGGTCTCGAATGGCGAAAGCTCCGGCGCCTGGGCGGCAACCGGCAGCGTCGGTACGTTCTCCGGGGTCAACGCCGACAGCTACACCGAGGCCGGTCAACCGATCCCGCAAATCTATCACGGACGGACCCGCCGCGAGCGGCACGAAGAGCTGGTCGCCTACGCGATCGCCGGCGGGATCCAGCAGGCGCGCGTCGCGCTACGAGCGCTCCAACGGTGAAGGCCGCATCCACATGAACGTACTGTGGGAGATGGCTGCGGCCGAGCGTGTGTTGCACGGGGTGCTCGAAGGGGCCAAGGGGCTGATCAACGGCGTCACCTGCGGCGCCGGAATGCCGTACAAGATCGCCGAGATCTGCGCCCGCTACGGGGTTCACTACTACCCGATCGTGTCGTCGGCCCGCGCCTTCCGCGCGTTGTGGAAGCGCGCCTATCACAAATTCTGCGACTGGCTCGGCGGTGTCGTCTACGAGGATCCCTGGCTTGCCGGCGGCCATAACGGGCTTTCCAACAGCGAGGATCCGCAGCGCCCGAAGCGCCCTATCCGCGAGTTCGCGAACTGCGCGACCTGATGGTCGATTTCGGGCTGGCGACGACGCCGATCTTCATGGCCGGCGGTCTGTGGTATCTGCGCGAATGGCTGGATTGGATCGACAATCCCGAGCTCGGGCCGGTCGCATTCCAGTTTGGGACCCGTCCGCTGGTGACGCAGGAGAGTCCGATTTCCGAAACCTGGAAGCGCAAGCTTCTGACCTTGAGCGAGGAGACATTTACCTCAATCGCTTCAGCCCGACAGGTTTTTATTCTTCGGCGGTACGCAACAACTTTCTCGGCGAGCTGCAGGAGCGCTCCGAGCACCAGGTCGCCTACACCGTCGAACCGGTCGGCGAACACGTCGCGCCGTTCAGCGTCGGCGCCCGCGGCCGCACGGTCTTATCTGACGGCCCACGACAAGAATCGGCGGAGGGCTGGGTCGCGGCGGGCTTTACCGAGGCCCTGCGCACGCCGGATTCGACGCTGATCTTTGTGACCCCGCGCAAGGCGCTCGAGATCCGCACCGACCAGATCGGCTGCATGGGCTGCCTCAGCGCCTGCCAGTTCTCGAATTGGGCGCAGAACGAAGCGCGTACGACAGGAAAGAAGGCCGACCCGCGCAGCTTCTGCATTCAGAAGACACTGCAGGCGATCCGCCACTCGGACGATGTCGAATTCCAGCTGATGTTCGCCGGGCACAACGCTTATCGCTTCGCCTCCGACCCATTTCTACGCAAACGGCTATGTGCCGACGGTGCGAGAATTGGTCGAACGCCTGCAGACCGGCGACTGAGCGAGCCGCACCGCACAATACCGGTTGTTTATTTTCGCCGCGCATATCATTATATTTGTTGCATGATGATGACGTCGCCCTCGTCGACCGCCTTGGAGCGTCTGCGCGCGGCAGGCCTGCGGCCGACCCGCCAGCGCCTCGCCTTGGCGCGGCTCCTGCTCGAAAACGGGGAGCGCCATATCACCGCCGAGCAGTTGCACGCCGAGGCGGCAGGTGCGGCGATCCAGGTGTCGCTTGCGACGGTCTACAACGACCCTTCATCAATTCACCGATGCCGGGTCTGCTTCGCGAAGTCGTCGTCGAACCGGGCCGCTCCTATTTCGACACCAACACGGCCGATCACCATCACTTCTTCTGCGAAGCGACCGGCAAGCTGCAGGACATCCCGGGTCGGGACGTGGTCGTCAGCGGCTATCCGCTGCCGCCCCAAGGAACCGAGATTTGCCGCGTCGACGTCGTCATCAGAGTGCGCCCCGAAAATTCCTGACGGTGCTCGGCGCCGCGGTTAACCTTTCGGCGCCCGCTTGACAGCCGGTCGGCCTAGTATACAATCGTTCTAAGAAGCAGGCGTCTTCTGCATCTGCCCCGATCCGAAGGGGCTCGTGCTGTGCCGGTTGCGCGCGTCTGCGCTCGAGCCTGGGATTATGGGACACATGGGCGTAGACGACAGCGATCCGAGACTGACCCGATCTAGGAGGAGACCCGTATGGCATACCAAGACGACATCGCTTTGATGGCGCATCTGATGCGGCGTGCCGGTTTCGGCGCCGGCCGCGACGAACTCGAGGCGCGCGTAGCCAAAGGCTATGAGGCCACGGTCGAGGAATTGCTGCACCCCGAGACGCAGCCGGCGGTCGATGAGCTATACGCTGCTGCGCTATCAGCCGGCGGCATTGCTGCCCGGCGGGCAGCCGCCGATGGGCAACGTCAATTGGATGTATCATCTGGTGAACACCAAGCGCCCGCTGGAAGAGAAGATGGCTCTCTTCTGGCACCATGTGTTCGCCACCGGCAACTCAAAGGTGGACAATTACGATCAGCTGCTGACGCAGATCAAGCTCTTCCGTGACAAGGGCATGGGCAATTACCGCGATCTGCTGCTCAGATGTTGCCAAGAATCCGACGATGATCTTCTGGCTGGACAACCAGCAGAACCACGGAAACGCGGTCAACGAGAACTGGGGCCGCGAGCTGCTCGAGCTGTTCAGCCTCGGCGCCGGCAACTATACCGAGACGGACGTTCGTGAATGCTCGCGGGCCTTCACTGGCTGGACCTTCGCGACCAAGATCCCGCGCGCGCCCTATGGTCGGTTTCCCTGGCAAGTTCGAGTATCGCCCGGAAGATCACGATGACGGCGAGAAAGTGTTTCTCGGTCATAAGGGCAACTTCAACGGCGAAGACATCATCGATATCGTGGTGCAGCAGCCGGCTTGCGCGCAGATTCATCTGCCGGCATCTGTACAACTTCTTCGTCGCCGACGAGCCGCAGGTACCGGCCTGGCCGATCGAACCACCGCGCGATCAGAAGGCGATCGACACACTGGTCGGAGCGTTCCGCGACTCGAAGTTCGACATGCGCTCCATTCTGCGGGTGCTGTTCAACTCCGACTTCTTCAAGAACGCCCGCTTCCAGCACATGAAGTCACCGGCCGAGGTCGTGGTCAGCACGTTGCGGCTGGTCGGCGGCCACGAGCTCCCGGCCCCGGAATATGGCGAACTGTCGATGCAGCCCGCCTATATGGGTCAGGATATGCTCAATCCGCCCTCGGTCGAGGGGTGGCACACCGGCAAGGAGTGGATCAACAGCGGCTCGCTGATGGCCCGGGTCAATTTCGTTGCTGAAAAAGTCGGCGATACGTCGCTGCCCGGCGTACGCGCGATCATTGACCGGCTGAAGGCCCGCGGCACATTGGCCCCCGAGCAACTCGTGGACGGTTGCCTCGACCAGATCGGCCCGATCGAAATCGGCGCCGACACGAAGCAAGAGCTGGTTGCTCAGGCCAAGGAATGGGGCCAGGTCGCTTGGGACAGCGAGGCGCACGCGGAAATCGCGGACCAGCGCGCGGCCGAAATGCTGCAGCTGATCGTCGCCACCAGAGAGTATCAATTCGGCTAATAGACTGAACTTATCAGACGAGGAGGAAGGCACAATGCCAGCAACACAGGAAACAAAGAAGGATCCCGTTATTGTTGTCCTGCAGCTGACGGGCGGAAATGACTATGTGAACACGGCGATCCCCTACAACAATCCGCTGTACCGGGATAACCGGAAGGCGGTCGGGATCCCCGACGACCAGATCATGCACCTCGACGGCCAGTATGGCATCCCGCCCTATATGGCGCCGTTGAAGCAATTCTGGGACGATAAGAAGCTCGCCATTCTGCACGGCGTCGGCTGGAAGGAATCGCCGCGGTCCCACTTCCGGGCCATGGACATCTGGCACACTTGCGAGCCGGTCAAAGTCGGAACAGAAGGCTGGCTCGGGCGCGTGGCTCGCGAGTTCGACCCCAAGAAGGAAAACGTCGTCACCACGGTTAGTTTTGGACCGAGCCTGCCGCGGGCTCTGGCTGTGCCGGGCGTGCCGGTGGCGTGCGTCGGCGGGCCGCTGGAGAACTACGGATTCCTGCCGACCATTCAAGGCAACCAGCGCAAGCAGATCCTCGAGCGGTTTGCGGCGATGTACAAACCGGCGATCGGCGCCGGCGCCGTCATGGACTACATGGCTGACACCGGTATCGATCCGCTGAAGGGCGAAGACATCCTGAAGGTAGCGCCGCAGAAGTACTCTTCGACGGTGCAGTATCCCAACACGTCGATCGCCCGTAAGCTCAAGGGTATCGCCCAGGTGCATTTTGCCGATCTGGGCACCCGCATCTTCTATTGCGATCACAGCACTTTCGACACTCATGCCGGCCAGAACGCAGCTGGAGTCCGGGAGCCACCCCGTTTTGTGGAAAGCGGTGACCGAGGGGATCGACGCCTTCATGAAGGACCTTCGCGAGCACGATCACGCCGACAACGTGATCCTGCTTATGTTCTCGGAGTTCGGGCGCCGCGTCCGCGACAACGGCTCCGGGACCGATCACGGCGCCGGCGGGGTTGCCTTCGTGCTCGGCGATAAGGTCAAAGGCGGCCATTATGGCGAAATGCCGTCGCTGGAAGCCTCCAAGCTGGTTCAGGGCGACCTCGACCCGAACATGGACTTCCGCAGCGTCTACTCGACGATCCTCGACAAGTGGCTGAAGCTCAATCCGGCGCCGATCGTCAACGGCACCTTTGAGCAACCAGCCTTCCTGAACTGACGGCAAGGCTGTCAGCTGCCTCCTTCCCGGGGGTTAGCACCTCGGGAAGGAGCGGCAGCTGACGGTACAGAGTGAGTAAACGCAACACGTCGATCAGAGAGGAGGAGCGCGATGCCGCTCACAACGGTCTCGGAAGGACGCGTCTACGATTGAGCCATGCCGTCGGGCGCAACGCAGCCCGTGGCCCGGGCTTCAATTATGTTCAAACGATGTGCCTTGGGAAAGATGGCGTTCTCTATGCCGCCAATCGGGGCAACGAGAATAATTTCGGGATGCACGTTAACAAAACAAAGACTCGGCGGCTCCCGGTGAGGAAGAATGGCTCGCCGACTTCTGCGAACACGGCGACGGCGACGAGTCATTGCACTTGGCCGTTCGGAGTTGCGGTCGACGACCAGGATCACGTCTACCTGTCGGACGACTGGAGAAACACGATCTCCGTGTTTGACACCAGCGGCAAATTCCTACGGAAGTGGGGCGAGGCCGGCAGCGGCGATGGTCAGCTGTTTCGCCCGGCCGGCTTGGCCGTAGAGAAAACGGTCAACATCATCGTCGTCGACAGCGGCAACAATCGGCTGCAGGTCTTCACTCCGGACGGCAAGTTTGTCGGTAAATGCGGCAGGCCCGGGAATGGCGACGGCCAGTTCAACCAGCCCTGGGGGATCACTCTCGACAAGGACGGCAATATCTACGTCGCCGACTGGAACAACCATCGGATCCAAAGCTCTCTCCGGAGGGCAAGTTCCTGATGAAGTTCGGCGAGTATGGCAAGATCGAGGAGCCTGAGGATGCCTATGGGGTAACTTACCTCGGCCCGTACATCACGGCGGCCTCGGAGAGGCGGGATATCCCAGCCCGAGCCGGCTCAATCATCCGACCGATGTCGCCGTGGACAACGATGGCGACATCTACGTCACCGATTGGGGCAATCATCGGGTTTGCGTCTTCGACAACGAGGGGAAGCCAATTGCCCAGCTGATCGGCGACGCCCAGGTATTGTCGAAATGGGGCCAGCTGGGGCCGAGCAATGCGTGAC
>ERZ1370068.8840-contig-7662_pt1 | contig 10252 bp, 21 predicted proteins | sample MGYA00561227_ERZ1370068 | MGnify/ENA primary metagenome ERZ1370068 (study PRJEB38410, sample SAMEA6850437) | metagenome | study: Metagenomic assessment of the ecological functions of the soil: analysis of the soil microbiota associated with the...
TTACGTATTGCTAGCACCTTCCTGCACATCATGGGCGGATTCATCGCGGCCGAGGCGGGCCGCATCGAGGTCTATGGCAAGGAAGTGAACGGCCCCGGCCCCGACCGCGGCATGATGTTCCAGGAGTTCTCGCTCTTCCCGTGGAAGTCGGTCGCCGGCAACATTGCCTGCGGGCCTGGAGGTCCAGGGCATGCCTGGCGACGAAGATCGAGGCGATCGTGCAGAAGCAGCTCGACATGATCGGCCTCGCCGAATTCCGCAATCACTACCCGGCCGAGCTCTCCGGCGGCATGAAGCAGCGCGCCGCGCTGGCGCGCGTGCTCGCCTTCGATCCGAAGGTGCTGCTCATGGACGAGCCCTTCGGCGCGCTCGACGCGCAGACGCGCGAGCCGATGCAGGAGGAGCTGACGCGCCTCTGGGAGCGCACCGGCAAGACCATCGTCTTCGTCACCCACGACATCGAGGAAGCGGTCTACCTCGGCGATCGCGTCGTCGTCCTGAGCGCGCGCCCGGGCGCATCCGCGAGGAAGTGAAGATCGACCTCGCCTCGGCCGCGCGGCGCTGGAGATCAAGAAATCGATCGCAGTGCCACGAGTACCGCAACCACATCTGGGACCTGATCCGCAGCGAATCGCGCGCGGCGAAGTAATCTCATTGTCCGACTGACTTGGCCCTGATCACCGCGAAGACGCTCGAGCACTACAACGAACGCGCCGCCGAGTTCTGGGAAGGCACGCGCGACCACGATGTGAAGCAGAACGTCCGAGGCGCTGCTGCGGCACATTCGCGGCTGCGCCACCGCTGCGCATACTCGATTTCGGCTGCGGCCCGGGGCGTGACCTGGCGACGTTTCGTGCGCTAGGCCACGAGCCGATCGGGCTCGAAGGCTCTCCGCCGCTCGCCGCCATGGCACGCGAGCACAGCGGCTGCGAGGTCTGGGAGCAGGATTTCCTCGCCCTGAGGCTTCCCGCCGGCCGCTTCGACGGCATCTTCGCCAACGCCTCGCTGTTCCACGTGCCATGCCAGGAGCTGCCGCGCGTGTTGAGCGAATTGCACGCTGCGCTCAAGCCCGATGGCGTGCTCTTCACCTCGAACCCCCGGGGAAATAACGAGGAGGGCTGGAATCGCGGGCGGTATGGGGCGTATCACGACCTCGAATCATGGCGCGCGTTTCTCGAACGGGCGGCGTTCGCGGAGTTGGAGTACTACTATCGTCCACCGGGGTTACCGCTTGAGCGGCAGCCCTGGCTTGCGAGTGTTTGGCGGAGGAACGGTGTACCCGGTGAGATCTAACACTAACTGAATAGGAGGATCGAAATGCCGAGCAAATATGCCGTCGTTTCAGGTGTTGTCTTCGGTGTGGTAGCGGCTATTCAGGCTGCGCGGGCTCTGTATCAATGGCCGGTGCATGTGGGAGGTGTCGACATACCGGTGTGGGGTTCCTGGATTGCAGTAGTCGTTGCTGGCAGCTTGTGCGTGTGGGCATTTCGGTCCGGACACAAGTAGCACAGTCAACGCGAACGTTAGAACGCATCAAACGGAGGAATCGAGAATGACACTATGCCCAATCGCCTTGGCAGTCGGCTGCAAGAAATGCCCGGCATTCTCAGTCTGCCCCCTGAAAGGGGTTATCGGCGACTACAAACCCGACGAGACGCAAACGAAGCAGCCCGCGGACAAGGCACCGGGCGGCGCAAAACGGGATGGATAGCCAGGCATGCGCACCGGTCTTTTCCTCCTCGCGGGTCTGCTGCTCCTGGCTGCCGCGCTGCTGCTCGGCAAGCTCTTCTCGACGAACTACCCGGGCGCTACGCTCGCCGCGACCGTAGGCTATGTCGCGCTTTGGCTGATCATCGCCGGCGCGAACATGTGGGTCGGTGTCGCGAAGGCGGGCTACTCCGTTACGCGAGGAGTTGCTGATCTTTCTCCTCATCTTCGGCTTGCCGCTGCTGCGGCGATCGTCCTCAAATGGAAGGTACTTTGATCGAGCACGAGGAAGTTGGTCACCGCGGCGCCTTCTTCGTCGTCCAGGACGGGAAGCGCGTTGCCGAGCTGACCTACAGCCGCGCCAATGCGACGCTGGTGATCATCGATCACACGACCGTCGGCGACGAGCTGGCGGGCCAGGGCATGGGACGGAAGCTGCTCGACGCGGCCGTGAAGTGGGCGCGCGAAACGGGCACGAAGGTCACGGTGACCTGCCCCTACGCCTCGGCGCAGTTCGCGAAGGACCGATCGATCCGCGACATTCTGCTCTGATGACTCAGAAACCGAAGCTCGCCTGCCTGCCGAACGGGCCGTATTACCTGCTGCACGACATGACCCCGGTGGCGGTGCCGAACCTGCGCCGCGAGAACGGAGAGGCGTGCGCCAACGTCCGGGCATCGCGCTGTGCCGCTGCGGCGGCTCGAAGAACAAGCCCTTCTGCGACGGCACGCACTCCAGCGATCGGATTCAAGAGCGAGCGCCTGGCGGACGCCGGCGTTGAACCATCGCGTGAGCTACCCCGGCAAGCGCATCACGATCCACGACAACCGCGCCATCTGCGCGCACGCCGGCGCGTGCACCGACAACCTGAAGTCGGTGTTCCGCATGCGCACGGAGCCCTGGATCGATCCGGACGGCGCGGCGGTCGAGGAGATCGTGGCGACGATCCGGAAGTGCCCGTCGGGTGCGCTCAGCTACTCGATCGACGGCGTCGAGCATCGCGACCAGGAGCGCCCGCCGATGGTGACGGTGACGAACGACGGGCCATACGCGCGTCACCGGCGGCATCGAACTGATGGATGTGCCCTTTGGCGACGGCGCCTCGCGCGAGCACTACACGCTCTGCCGGTGCGGCCAGTCGAAGAACAAGCCGTTCTGCGACGGCGCCCACTGGAACGCAGGTTTCCGCGATCCGGCAAAATAGGCGCACTCCAACCACCAGAGAGCTTCGAGCCATGGGCAGATCGACCGGTCGCAACCTGCGCAACCGCAGGCGCAAGCAGCAGATCAAGAAGGGCCTGAAGCGAGAGAAGAAGCTGGCGAAGAAGAAGTGATCGACTCGGATCAGCGCGGCAGGTAGCTGAGGTCCACCATCTCGCGCACGTTGACCGGCTTCTCCAGCCAGTCCAGCTTTTCGAGCATGAACTTCGACAGCTTCTCGAGGCTTTCGACGTTGACGCGGCCGCCGGGGTCGCGCTTCCAGTCGGAGGTCTTGAGATACACCTCGAGCGGCGTGCGCACGAAGCCGGCCTTGTGCAGGTCGGCCTTCGCCTGCGCGGTGTTCGCCAGGTAGTACTTGGTGACCGCGACGTAGTCGGCGAGGAAGGCGCGCACCGCGCCGGGGTGCGCCTTGAGGAATTTCTCGCCGAAGAAGATGTCGAGCAGCTCGTGCTCGTAGCCGACGGAGTCGACCGCGTTGAAGAGCTTCCGCAGGCCGCCTTTCGCCATCTCGGCTGAGTAGAACGGCTCGACGAACACGCCGGCGCTCACCTTGCCGGTGCGCACCGCGTCGCCGATCACCGGGAAGCCCATCGGCACGACCTTGGTGTCGCTTGTCGGGGACCAGGCCGGCGTTGAGCAGGCCGGCGCGCGCCCAGAGGTCGGTGGCGGTCTTGATGCCGACCACCGCGATGGTGCCGCCCTTCAGGTCCTTGACCGACTTGATCGGGCCGTCGTCCTTCACCATGTACTGCGTGGTGAAGATGCCCGGGCCGGCGGCCTCGAGGCAGATGCTCGCCACGATCTTCATGTCGACGCCCTGGGCGCGGGCGAAGATCACCGCCGAGGCCCGGCGCGGTGCCGCCGTCGAGCTCGCCGGCGAGGAACGCCTGGAAGCGCTCGGGGTTGGCCTGGAAGAGGATCTGGTTGAGGTTGTAGGCCTTGCCCTGGTTCGGCGTCAGGTCCTTGCGCACGCTCATCAGCCACAACTGCTCCTCGGCGGCGAAGCCGCGGCCAAAGCGGATGGTCGGCGGGGTCTGCGCGAGCGCGCGTGACGGGAAACAGAATGCAAGAACTGCAGCAAGAAGCGAGATCGTCACGTGCGTTCCTCTAGACGTAATAGGTTTCGAGCTTTTCCCAGTATACCAACCGGTCGCGCAGCGCCACGAGCGCGCGATCGAGCAGCCAGCCGAGCGCGGCGATGACCACCACCACCGCGAGCATGCGGTCGGTGCGCAGCGACGAGAGCGAGTAGATCACGAGATAGCCGAGGCCGTCGGCCGAGCTCACCATCTCGGTGATGATCACCACGATCAGCGCGATCGGCAGGGCGACGCGCAGGCCGGCGAAGATGAAGGGCGCCGCAGCGGGAATCGACGACCCGGCGCAGCGCGGCGGCGCGCGAGGCGCCCATGTTCGCCGCCGACCACAGCGAGCACGCGGCTCACGCCGCGCGCGCCGTGGCTGGTGACGATGACGATCGGGTACAGGCACTCGAGGAACACCAGCGCCACCTTCGACAGGCTGCCGATGCCGAAGGCGAAGATGAAGATCGGGAAGAGGGCGAGCTTCGGCACCGCGTAGGTGCCGGAGAAGAGCGGATCGAGCAGCGCCGCGACCCACGCCGAGCGGCCCATCAGCATGCCGATCGGTCACGCCGGCGAGCGCCGCGAGCGCGAAGCCGGCGAACGCGCGCTGCAGCGAGACCCAGGCTTCGAGCAGCGACTCGGGTCGCGTGAAGAACAAGCACCAGCTCGCGGCCGATCTTCTCCAGCGGCGGAAAGAGAGCGGGTTCCACAGGCCGCTGCGGCTGATCGCTTCCCAGCCGATAAGCAGGATTGCGATGATCAAAGGCACAGGTGCGAGGCCGCCTCATTGCCAGGCGAGCGCGCTCGCGAACCAGGGAAAGCAGGCGATCGCCGCGCGTAGCCCAGGATGGCGATCGCTCGCGAGCGAGACGTACATCAGGTCGAAGCGCAGGCTGTTCTCGGCGATGCGGATCATGTGGCCGAGGCCCGAGCGCGGCGTTGATCATCTCGGCGGCGAACATGACGATGAACGAGAGCGCGAGCGACACGCGCAGGCCGGCGAAGATCTGCGGCAGCGCGCCCGGCAGCACGACGCGCGCGGAAGATGCGCGCCTGGCCGGCGCCCATGTTGAGCGCCGCCCAGACCAGGATCTTCTGCGTCGAGCGCGCGCCGTAGTAGGCGTTGATGAACACCGGGTAGAAGCAGGCGAGGGCGATGATCAGCACCTTGGAGAGGTCGCCGATGCCGAACCAGAGCATGAAGAGCGGCAGCATGCACGATCTTCGGCACCGGGTAGGTGAGGAACACCACCGGGCTGAAGGCGTCGGTCGAACATGCGCGAGACGCCCGCGGCGAGGCCGAGCGCGATGCCGAGCGCCGAGCCGATGGCGAAGCCCGGCAGCGCGCGCCCGAGGCTCGCGCCGATGTTGGTCGTAGAGCTCCTGCGAGCCGAGCGCGGCGACGAAGTGCTTGAGGATCGCGAGCGGCGAAAGGATGTAGTCCGGCAGGCCCACAACAGCGACAGCAAGCTGCCACAGCAGCAGGACGGCGAGCAGCACCCCGCGCCCGGGCTAGACCCACACCTGCAGCACGTAGTCGTAGGCAGCCTGCGCGTTGGTCATGTCGACGCGCTGCAGCTTGATCGCGTAGCCCTTCTTCGTCTTCTTCAGGTGATGCTCGTACGAGCCGGCGAAATGCCGCACGTCGTCGCGCCGCAGTTCCATCATGTGGAAGCGGCATCTCACCACGACATTCCGTTCCGGAGTTCTTGACGATGACGACGTTGGAAACCACGTGATTGGTTTCCCACAGCGGCCGCTGCGACCAGGCGTCCGGGTGCAGCACGCGGTTCATGCGCACCGTCATCAGGTTCTTGTCCTCGGCGAAGATCGCCGGCTGGCCGTCCCAGGTCTTGTACGTCGGGCGTCGGGCGGCATCCAGTAGATGCCGTCGGGCGTGAACAGGTCGATCCAGTCCTGCCACTTCTTGCGTGTCGAGCAGCTCCGGCCTGCTGGTAGAGGAACTGCTCGACGTCGTGCTGCGCCTTCATGGCTGCATGTACTTCGCCCAGGCCTTCATCTGGTTGCGCATCGGCGCTTCCGAGGTGCCCATGTTGGGCGCGCTCGACACCGCGCCGTCCTTCTCGATGTCGCGGCCGAAGTGGCGCGCGAAGCTCACCCAGTCGCCGCCGTCCGAAGACGAGGCCCTGGTGGCACTTCCAGAAGTTCTCCAGGTCGTCGGCGTTGATCAGCGTGGCGAGGGCGAGTTGACCAGGTTGTAGTAGGCGAGCGAGCGGCGGTAGATCGGCTCCGGCGCGCGCCTTCAGGCGGAAGTGCCAGATCTCGGTGAGCGTGCGGTCGACGCCGAGCGGGCGCACCGCGCGCAGCTGCTGCAGCGGCGATTGCACCGACAGGCCCGGGTAGACGATCACGTGGTGGATGTTGACGCCGACGATCTCCTCGAAGCGCTTCTGGCCGTAGGCCTTGATCATGATCTTGTCGTAGGCCTTGGTGTCCGGATCCTGCGGCCGCAGGCCCATGTAGCCGGTGAGCACGCAGTGGCCGTGCGGGTAGTTGATGGTCTGGAAGTTGTCCCACTTGTCGATGGTGACCGTCGCGAAGCGCGGAGAGCATGTGGTACGAGAGCGCCGCGCCTTGCCGGTCTGCTTCGCGATCTTCTTCTCGACCTCGTGCGCGGCGCGGCCGGTGGACTGGTGCACGACCGACGGGTGCAGCGCGTCGATCTGGTTCTCGAGGAAGAGCTTCCAGTTCGAGTGCTGGATGACGCGGAAGCAGTTCGGCACCACCTCGACCTCGCCCTCGGGCGCGCGGTCGCACATGTCGTCGAACGCGACGATGCTTTGCCCGAGGAAGTCTTTCAGCGATCGGTCCGTCGCTTGGCAAGGCTGGCGAAGACGAAGCCGCGGTAGCTCTCCACGCGCGCGGCGCGCTTCATGCTGCAGCTCCGGGGCTGTCCTTGCTGCAGGCGCGTGCCGGCGTAGCCCGACTCCATCATCGGGATGTTCTTCAGCTTGCCGTCGTGGTGGAACTGCCAGGCGTGGTAGGAGCAGCGGAACTGAACTCGCCGGTGTTGCCGCTGGCGGTCGCCGCAGATCATGTTGCCGCGGTGCGGGCAGCGGTTGTAGAGCACGTGCGACCTTGTTGTCCGTGCCGCGCACCATGATCATCGGCTGGCGGCCGATCTGCACCTGTGTAGTAGTCGCCGACCTTGGGGATCTGGCTCTCGTGGCCGCAGTAGATCCACACCGTCTCGTGGATGCGCTGCATCTCAGGTCGAAGATCTCGCGCGTCGGTGTAGACCTCGCGCCGCACGCGGTCGGGCTCGACGAATTTCGACAGGTCGGGAATACGCTCGGCAGCATGGGGTTCTCCTCGAAGGGCAATGATAATCTAGCCGCCCTGAGGAGGAGACCCCGATGTTCCGCATCCTGGCTTTGCTGCTGCTGTGGTGTTCGACGGCGCTGGCCCAGACGCCGCTCAAGGTGAAGATGTTCCCCGGCGCGCAGTCGCTGCCGGTGCATCGCCGCCGCGCAGGCAAGGCCTGTTCGCGCGCCATGGCCTCAAGGTCGAGGTGCTGTTCACCGCCAATTCGGACGAGCAGCGCGACGGCCTCGCCGCCGGCGAGTTCGAGATCGCGCAGGCCGCGGTCGACAACGCGGTGGCGATGGTGGAGCTGGCGAAGCAGGACGTGGTGATCGTCAGCGGGCGGCGACAGCAGCATGAACGAGACTGTTCGTGCAGCCCGACGTCGCCTCGCTCGCGACCTCAAGGGGCAGACGCTGCTCGTCGACGCGCCGAACACCGCGTACGCCCTGCAGCTGAAGAAGATCCTGCTCATGAGCGGCCTGAAGGAAGGCGTCGACTACACAGATCTACCCGATCGGCGGCACCAGCATGGCTGCGGCAGAGGCATGCGCGAGAACAAGGCCTACAAGGCGGCCGATGCTCAACCCGCCGCTTCGCGCTCGACGCCAAGGCGGCGGGGCCTGAAGAGCATGGGCCGCGCGGTGGACCTGATCGGCCCCTACCAGGCGACCGGCACCTTCGTGCTGCGCCGCTGGGCAGCAGGCGAACCGCGAGACGCTCGAGCGCCACCTCGCCGGCGCTCATCGAGGGCACGCGCTGGGCGCTGGCGCCGGCCAACAAGGACGCGGCCGTGAAGATCCTTTCCGAGCGGCTGAAGGTGACGCCCGAGGTCGCGGCGCGCACCTGGGAGCTCGATGACCGAGCCGAAATTCGGCCTCGCGCAGGACGCCCGCTTCGACATGCAGGGCTTCAGGAGCGTGCTCGCGCTGCGCGCCGAGATCGAGGGCAGCTGGGGCGGGAAGCCTCGCCGCCGGAGCGCTATGTGGACCTGAGCTTTACGAGAACGCGCCTCAAGCGGGTCGCGCGTTGAAAGTCATCGACGTCCACACCCACATGCTGAGCGAGGCGTACATCCGCCTCCTGAAGAAGCACCGGCAGGCACTACAGCGAAGAAGGTGGTCGGCGGCCAGACCGGCATCCACCAAGCGACGGCGCGCCGTTCATGACGCTGATGCCGGGAATGTTCGACTACGAGGTGCGCATCCGCGCCATGGACGCGGCGCGGCGTCGACATCGCGATCGTCACGCTGACCAGCCCCAACGTGTACTGGGGTTCGCCGAAGCAGTCAGTCTCGAAGCGGCTGAAGCTGGTCAATGACGACATGGCGGCCCAGCAGCGGCGCTATCCGGACCGCATCCGCTTCATGTGCTCGCTGCCCTGGCAGCACCCGAAGCTCGCGCTCGCCGAGCTGAAGCGCGCCTGTCGACGAGCTCGGCGCGGTCGGCGTCATGGTGCTTGCCAACATCGATGGCGGTTTCATTGACGGATAAAGAATTCAGTTCCGTCTGGCAGGAAATCGACCGGCGTGGCCTGCCCGTGCTGGTCCACCCAACCGCGCCGCCGGGCACGAAGGCAGCTCGACGTCATCGAAGTACAACCTGATCGCCTCGGTCGGCTTCATGTTCGACACCACGCTCGCGGTGTCGCGCATGATCTTCGACGGCTTCTTCGACCGCTACCCGAAGCTCAAGCTGATCGCCTCGCACGGCGGCGGCACGCTGCCCTACATCGCCGGACGCCTCGACATCTGCCACGCGAACATGCCCGCGTGCACGGGTAAGCATCTCCGCGCCGCCGAGCTCCTACCTGAAGAAGATCTTATCTACGATTCAGCGTTGTCGTTTCACGCAGTGAAGCGCTGGAGCTTGCGGTCGAAGGTTGGCGGGGAGAGCCAACGTCCTCTACGGCTCCGACTACCCGCACAACATCGGCGACATGAAGGGCTGCCTCGCGCGGGTCGACGCGCTGCCGCCGGCCATCGCGCGACGCGGTGCGCGGCGGCAACGCCGTGCGCATCTTCGCTCTGATGAGGGCGCTTGCACTTGTCCTCCTGTGCGTGGCCCTGACGGGTTGCGCCACCGCTTTATGCACAGGGGAAGCACGGCTGGGGTGCTCCCCTACTCGGGTACCGAATGCGCCGCCGGGTTGACGCTGGGCTTGCTCGAGAATCCCCTGCTGCTACCGCCTCCGCTGCTCTCGATCATCGACATTCCGCTGTCCCTGATCGCAGATACGCTGGTGCTTCCGGTTGATCTGTGGAGCGGCGTCAATGACCGCCGCGACTGCGTGTTCTTCCACATCTGAGGTGCGGACCATGCACAAAGCCGCGCGGCTGCTACTGGCGATCCTGCTGGCATACTCGATCCCGTCCATGGCGCAGGTAAAGGTGATCATCTCCGGCGGTTTTTCACACCGCCTATCGGCGACTGCTGCCCGAGTTCGAAAAGTCGACCGGAATCGCGGTCACGACCGGGCCAGGCGCGTCGCAGCGGGAAGGGGCCCCAGACAATCGCGGCCCAGCTTCGGAGCGCGGCGTGCCTTCGACGTCGTCATCATGTCGCAGGAAGGGCTCACCGAGCTGATCGCCGCCGGCCGCATCGTCGCCGGCTCGGACGTCGACCTCGCCACCGCCGCGCTCGGCGCAGCGGTGCGCGCCGGCGCGCCGAAACCGGACGTCACCACGGTCGAGGGCTTCAGCGCGCGCTGCTCGGCGCGAAGGTCGTGGCAGTGCCGCAAAGCACGAGCGGCATCTACCTCCTCAAGGAAGTCTTCCCGAAGCTCGGCATCGCCGACCGCATCAACGTCAAGGTGTTCGAGCGAGGCTCGCGATCGGCGGCCGACGGTCGCGACTGCGGCGAAGCCGACATCGCCGTGCAACCCGTCAGCGAGCTGATGCAGCGTGCAGGGATCG
>ERZ1370068.4564-contig-363_pt1 | contig 10247 bp, 16 predicted proteins | sample MGYA00561227_ERZ1370068 | MGnify/ENA primary metagenome ERZ1370068 (study PRJEB38410, sample SAMEA6850437) | metagenome | study: Metagenomic assessment of the ecological functions of the soil: analysis of the soil microbiota associated with the...
CAGCCCACCGACGATGAATTGGAACTGGAGCGGGATCTCGAGTGACTCGTCGAAGCGGACAGGCGCTTGCGCCGCGAACCGGCGAGAAGTCGAACCGTAACGCGATCGACTCGGTAACGGCCATCAACCGGCCGTTCGATCTCGGAGGGCGGCGGCAAAGCTCGCCGCCTTTTTCGGCCCTGCTGCCAGCTGTCGGATCTGCCCGGCCTACGTTGTGTATGCAGCGTGATGACGAATGGGACTGAACCGGTAGCCCAGCGCGATGAGCCGCCGCGGCGGCGGTGAGGATCGCCACCTTGACCACGCGGCCGGCGCCGCGTCGTGCCGTAGACCCTCCCAATCGAGATATACAGGATACCATCGCACAGGCAGAGCAGCGGCGTGATCGAGAGGAGGTCAGTCCAGCCTTCCGAGGCGAACCCGGCGCCGCCAGAGCCACCGATCAACCGGCGGGATCGGCCGTCGCGACGCGAGAAGAGCAGAGCAGCAGGAATGCGTGCGAGGTGGAACGAGAACAGCGCGTGAGCCACCGGGCGGTCGCTTGCTTCCGGGAAACACCATGCGCGAGCGCGCTGCCACAAACGACAGCGCCATGAACACGATGAGCGATCGCGCGTTCACGGCGACGGCGTGGTCGAACACGGGCGCGTACAGATCAAGCGTTGGTCTGTTTCGCCGCGATGCCGATGCGACACCGAAAGCTCCGCGGCGTGGCTCCAGGGCTGGGTGTGCAGGTGCGCGTTGAGCGGCGTCGTGAAAACCCTGCCGCCTGTCGAGTGATTCGGACGGCGAAGAACAGCGCGTTGCGCGATCAGGAAGCAGCGGACGAGGCCCGAGTACGGCTTCCGCTGTCCCTGCAGGTAGGCCACCGTGAGAGAAGCCCCGGGCGGCTCAGGCCAGACACCGAAGGCTGCGTATGAGGCGGCCGTCAACGGCCGTGAATGCCCCGACCAGCTGATCGAGCAACCCACGAGACGATCAGCTCCCGCGGCATGGAGCGGCCGCTCGCCGCACTCCGGGCAGTAGGGCGTTGAGACGGTGGTGCTGGCAGGTGGGGCAGCTCCACGGCTCCGCGTATGCGGTCACGCCGGACCCCGATTGACTCGCATCCCGTCGCTGACACTTCTACATGGAAGAGAACGGAAGGCGGCGAGCGAGAAAGCTCGCCGCCCTTTCCAGGTTGGCGGTGCTACCATCGCGCCGTTCTGGCGGTCTGGTGTACGCTGAACCGCCGGCCGACAGCGACCAGCTGCAGCGATAGAAATGGAAGCGGCTGGGGGCGATGACATCGGCATGGCTTGATTTCATGCGCGCGGTCGTGGCCGGAGACATCGAGCAGGTGTCCAGGCGCCTGGCTGGCAGCATCCCGCTCTGGCGACGACGGCGGCCGACGTGGGCGCGACGCGCTAGAAGGCCTCGGACTTCTTCTTCGCCGATATCGCTCATCATCTCTACGGCGGCGACACCGCCCTGCATGGCGGCCGCGGCATTTCGGCGCCCCAGTTGGCGGAGATTCCTGTGGCGGGCGGAGCTGATTGCCGGGCGAAATCGCCCGGGCGCGGAACCGCTTCACTACGCCGCAGACACCAACCGGTGGGACCCGGCGGCGCAAGCCGAGACGACTGAATACCTCCTGTCGGTTGGCGCGGATCAAATGCTCTGGATCGCTCCGGCGTGGCACCGCTGCACAGAGCGGTGCGAACGCGGTCACTGCCGGCAGTACGGCGCTGCTCGATGGCGGAGCGGACCCGCGGCTGCCGCAACAAAGCGGGATCGACGCCGTTGCCCCTCACCGCATTCACCGCGGGGTGCGGAGGAAGCGGTTCGCCGCACGCCCGTGAACAACAGGGCGCCATCGTCCAGCTCTTATTGGAGCGCGCGCGCAGGGTGATCGACAGGGCGAGTGATGGTTAACGCCGATATGGAAGATGGAGACACGACAAGTTCGGCTGTTGATCAAAGTCGTCCCGCGTCCTCGCGCAATTGCATTGCCGGCTGGCTGGGCGACACGCTCAAGGTGCGGGTGACCGCGCAGGCCCGAGCGCGGGAAGGCCAACGCCGCAGTTGAAGCGACGATCCGCCGAGGCGCTCGGCATTTCCATCGCGTCTGCCTCGCGTGATCCAAGGCAAAACGTCCGCTCGCAAGATCGTCGAGATCCTGGGCCTGCTCCGAAGCCGAGGTTTACCGCAGGCCTCGAAAGAGCGCAGCGTGACATGCACGCCTGACAGTTAGAGCCGCTTCCCATGCAGGCTGAAGGCCTGCGCGCTCATGAGCATCCAGAAACGCTATAGGATCATGCCCCGTCGCTCTCAGCAGGGAGGTGCGGGTGGCGGCATCGCTGTCTCCGGCGGATGTCCGGAAGGTCGCAGCCCAGCGTCGACGGTATCTCGCCGCCTCAGCTCCCGCGCGAGCGCGCCGGCTGCTGAAAAGCATCCGCGGCGCCATCAAGGATGCCGTACCGCAAGCGGTGGAGGGTTCACCTACGGGATTCCCGGCTTCCGCCTGGACGGCGAGGCCGCTGCTCTAGCGCCGGCTGGGCGCAACATGTCAGCCTCTATCCGCATGACGGGTGGCATCGTGGAAGAGCCTCGCGCCACAGCTCGCGAAATACGAAATGTCGAAAGGCACCGTCCGCTTCCCCCTCGATAAGCCGGTCCCGATGCGCCTCGTCCAACAGCTGGCGAAGGTGCGCGCGGCGGAAATTCGCAGGCCGGGCCAGCCGTTGCCGCCCGCGATGACCGACCGACGACCGGCCACGATCTCCTTCGGCGAGTTCGTCGCGCATGATGGCGACGATGACGGCGCTCGTCGCGCTGCTCGATCGACATGATTCTGCCGGCGCTGCCTTGCCATCGGCGCGACGCTGGGCGTGCAGCGGCGCGAACGACAGTCAGCTGATCGTGTCGCTGCTGTTTCTCGGCTTCGGTGTCGGCCAGTTCTTCTACGGGCCAGTTTCTGAGAAGCGTCGGGCGGAAGCCGGCGGTGTATATCGGCCTGGCGCTGTTTTCGGCCGGCTGCCTGCTCGCGCTGGTCGCCAGAAGCTTTCCCCTGATGCCCGGACGCGTGTTTCAGGGCCGTCGGCGTTGGCGGTCCCCCGTGCGATGACGATTGCCCTCGTCAGGGACAAGTTCGAAGGCCGCGCGATGGCGCGCGTCATGTCGCTGGTGATGGCCGTCTTCATCCTCGTTCCGGTCATCGCGCCGTCAATCGGGCCAGGCCGTCCTTGGATTCGCCGGCTGGCGGACGATCTTCGGCGATAATCTGACGCTGGCCGTGGTGGTGTGGGTGTGGTTCGCGTGGCGCCAGGAAGAGACGCTGGCGCCGGAGCGGCGCATCCCGCTGTCGCCGCGAAATATCTTCCTGCGGCGGCCGCGAGGTGTTCACGAACCGGCTGGCGTTTGGCTACACCGTGGCGGCGGGCCTCATCTACGGCGCCTTCATCGGCTACCTGTCGCTCGGTTCAGCAGATACTTCAGGAGCAGGCACGCGCTTGGGCCGCGGTTTCCGCTGTATTTCCTCGACGCTGGCCATTGCACTCGGCGCGCGTCGCTCTGCAATGCCCGGCTGGTCGGCCGCCACGGCATGCGCCACCTGGCCGGCGTGGGCGCTCAGGCTGGTGTGCGCCGTGTCCGTCCTCTTCCTGGTCTTCGCCGCGTCCCACACCGGTGGCAACCTCCGCTCTGGACGCTGATGGCGTGCATCTGCTCGCCGTCGTTTTTCGGCATCGGGCTGCTGTTCGGACAACCTGAACGCGCTGGCGATGCAGCCACTCGGGCATATTGCCGGCATCGGCGCGGCCGTGGTCGGCGGGTCGTCCACGTTGATCTCGCTCGCGCTGGCACCGTGATCGGCGCAGAGCTGCGACAACACCGTCCTGCCGCTCGTCGCGGGTTCGCTGTCCTGGAGCGGCCTGTCCGCCATGGCGGTCACCAGATTCGGCGGAAGCGGGAGTCTTGTCGCCCGGCCCGCCACGCGGCGCCCTATCCGCCGAAGTCCTGGACACTGCGTCCTCGGCGCCCCTCCGCATCGTCCAAACGGTCTTACCGAGCCAATCAGGCCGAACGCCACTGGAGGATCGCGCATGCGAAACGGAAGTCACCGCCTTCGCTCTGGCATCGCCTCGTTGACGCCTGTCCTTGCGCAACAGCCGCCCTCCACAGGACCGGCCTTCGATGTCGTCTCCGATCAGCGGGAATACCTCGCAGTTCGGTCCTGGCTAGCGTGCTCTGGCCTCGTGGCGTGGCGTCCGCTGATGGCGGGGTCACGATGACCAACATCGCCGTCGGAACCATCATCTCCGCGCGTACTCTCCGGTACGTGCCGGGCGACATGGTGGGTCTTCCGGTGTGGACCCGGACCGAGCTCTACGATGTGAAGGCTACGTCGTTCTGCCACGTGCCACGGCCGACGATCGGGTGACGATGCTGCGCGCGATGCTCGCCGAACGCTTCGACTGGCGTGCTGCACACCGAGGTCGCGCGAGCGAGATGTTTACGATCTCGTCTGGCACGCGCCGACGGCAGACTCGGACCGGGAACGAAGCCGCTGGACATTGACTGCGCGCAAATCATCTGCAGCGCGGACCCGGGACGCCGACGCGGCTCGTGAAGCGGGCACGCCATCCGGCCCATGTCACCCGGATTTGAACTGCGCCACTGCCGCCGTGCACTCGGCGCACGCCTCGGCGTTTTTCCGCGCGCGAGGCGGAGCGAGCTGACCGACCAGGCCAGCCGGGCTGATCTGCTCGAGGGGAGACGACGATGGACCAGCTGGCCCTGTTACTCCGTCTCGCCATAGGCCGTCCGGTGGTGAACAAGACCGGCCTTGCCGGCAGCTATGGGGTGATCGATGAACTTCGACGGGCATGTCGGGCCGCGGGGACCAGCCTTGTCGGCGACGGATGCGGAGGCCCTCTATCTTCACGGCGATCCAGGAGCAGCTGGGTCTGAAGCTCGTTGCGTCACAGGCGAAGCGCGACACGTTGGATCATCGATCGCCTGGAGCGGCCCACCGAGAATTGAACGACGTTCCACCAGGGCGATCGCGCCCGCCAACGTTCCTTTTCGTTTCAGCCCTGCTCGTCCCGCGGTACGATCCCTGAGAGTGCGGAAACAGCCGCCGGCAATCCTCTCTAGTGATGGTCATCGCGCAGTACGCGATTCTCTGGATCGAAATCCATCCCGCACTCCGGGCGCGGGTGCCTGGTCGTGAACGGGAAGAGACTGGGACGCGTGCCGCGACTGGCGATCGCGCGGTTGGCCGCTGACGTGCTTGCGCCTGCACCGCAGCCCAACGTGTGGAAGGCGGTGCTCGGGCACCGCCGCATCGGCCAGCTGCGAGCGTGGCGGGCGTCGGCCGGCGGAGCACGCATCCCGGCAGTACTCCCGCAAGCGGCGGCGGTGTGGAACGCGTGACCAAGCGCCAGGCGTGAGGCGTTCCTGAAAGCTCTGTGGAAGCGGACGGGGAGCGTGCGCAGCTTGCCCGCCAGCGCCGGCCCGATCAGGTCGAAAAGATCGTGGCCGGGCGCGGCGGCGTGCGGATTTCGCGATATCTGCATCCGGGAGATCACGGGAGAAGATGAACGACGCGCCCTTCGCGTGGCGAACGAGAAACAGGATCTGATTGAAGCCGGAATCGCGTCGACGGAATCTGGCGCTGGAGCTGGACGGCGATCGCGTGCGCGATGTTGTCCCTCGGGCTGTGGGCGTTCTGGCTGGAACCCGCAAGCCTCGTCCTCGCGGAAGAACGACTGACCCTGCCCTTTATCCACGCAGCGACCGCCGCGCGTCGCGATCCTGACCGATCTTCCATGTGGGCTCGCCGTTCAACGGAATCATGGCCTCCGCGACGTCGTGCGCCGCACCAATGCGGCACGACCCGGCATCGGTCGCATCCTGGGCGACGTCGTGATGATCCTACGGCATCATCGGCGGGCGCCAGGTCCTCCGGAGGAAACGCGGCGGAGCTGAAGCACCCGCAGCGCCGGCGGGAGTTGTGGCCGTCCCTGGGCAATCACGACGGGTGGTTTGACCACGATCGCGTGCGAGCCGCCCCGAGACCGGCGGCATCCGTGTTGTCGAGGAGGCAGCCGCCCGGATCGAGACGCCGGCAGGCCCTCTCTGGATCGCCGGTATCAGCGCGACTTGTGGACAGGCCGGCACGATATCGCGGCCGCCCTCCTCGTCCGGTGCGGGACGATGGGGGCGTCAGTGGTGCTGCTGACGCACAATCCACGACGTCTTCCCTTCGTTCCACGCCGGGTGGCGCTCACGCTGGCCGGGCATACCTTGCGCGGCGCTGGTGCGATTGCCGTTTATCAGCCGTCCGGTGGTGCCGTCGCAATTCGGGCAGCGCTTTGCCGCCGGCCACGTGGTCGAGGGGGCCGTCACCTGTTCGTGGCGACGGGCGTCGGAACGAGCATCCTGCCGAGTGCGTCTTCGCGTTCCGCCGACTGTGACGCTCCTCACGCTGGTGCCCGAGTAGGTAGAATGACTTTCGAGGCACGGGAGCAGCATGTCCCTCTTCGAGATTCCCGATCGCGCACTGCGCGTCCAGCCTGGCGGCGCCCGGGATTTCGACTTCCTCGAGGAGTGAATGGATCATCCACCATCGCCGTCTCAAGGAACGGCTGGTGGGTTCGACCGAATGGCTGGAGTTCGAGACTCCCACGTGATGCACGCCATCCTCGGCGGGCTCGGCAACGTCGACCAATGCCGCACCGCTGGAGAGCCGTTCTTCGAGAGGCGTGTCGCTGCGTCTGGTTCGACGTCGCGCGACAACTTCTGGCGCATCTACTGGATCGACACGACCGGCGCCAGGCTTTTTCCGCCGGTCGTTGGCTCATTCGATGGTCCCGTCGGGACGTTTCGCGGCGAGGATACGTCACGAAGGGCGGCCGGTCCTGGTCACGATTCCAATGGGACCGCCAGGGATCCCGGCAGGCCTCACTGGCATCAGGCATTTTCGGCCGACGGCGGTGAGTCCTGGGAAATCAACTGGCATATGTCCTTTCGCCGTCCAGGTGCCGCGTAGCAGGTGTTGATGACTTTCCAGCTGGCCGACGGAATCGCGGTCCTCGAGCGATACCGGCGGCGTTTCGCGCCCTGCTCGGCGGTCTGCCCGACCAGTGGATTGCCGGGAACGAAGGCCCCGACACCTTCAGTCCATTCGATAACCTCGGCCATCTGATTCACGGTGAAAGAACGGACTGGATCCCACGCGCACGAATCATCCTGGCGCAGGCGCGCCGACCGGCGGTTCGAGCCGTACGATCGCTTCGCTCAGGGTCAGGGAGAGCCAGGGCAAGCGGCTTGACGATCTCGCTCGACGAGTTCGCCGAGCTGCGGGTGAGATCAACCTGGCGACGCTCCGTGGCTGGAAATTGTCCGATCGCGAATTCGCGCTCGAAGGCGAGCACCCCGGAATTTGGCCCTGTCACTTTGCGTGCCAGCTGCTGGCGACCTGGGTGGCCCACGATCTCGGCCACGTGGCGCAAACCGCGCGAGTGATGGCCAAGCAGTACTGCGAGGCGGTCGGGCCGTGGCGTACTGCGCTCTGCCGATCCTCGATCGATGACACCAGGCAGCCGTCGTGCTGTCCGACAATCGCGGCGAGAAATTATGCCTGGGATGTCATGGTGTGTCCGACTTGCGATGTCGACACACCGTCGACCGGCTTACCCGGACCAGAACCCATGCCGGACGCCAAGCTGGTCCGCGTCCTGGCGACAGGCGACGCAGGCCTGATCGCCTTCGCAAAGTCGCCTCCTCGCCATGGCGAGGACATTGATTACTTCGTGCGGGGCGACGGCCTTCAAGATCTCTTCGGCCTGGGACGCATCACCGGCTTACAGCACGCGATGGGCCTGTGCGGAATTCTGGGTGCGTGCGACGATGAGGACCGCGCAGTCGCTCTCTGCTGAAGGACCTGACTCATGACGCCGGGAATACCGGTTCGCCGGGATGATCGAGCAGATGATCGAAATCGTCGCGTCCGATCCGGGCTGGCCCGCCGCGTTCGAAGACGGGAAGCCGTCCGCCTTCGCCGCCCTGGGCACGCTGGCGCTGCGCGTCGATCATCACGGCTCGACCTCGATTCCCGGTCTCGCCGCGAAGCCGATCATCGACATCCAGGTGTCGGCTCGCGGCGCTCCAGCCGCTGGCAGGCGTATGGCTCCCGGGCCTCGCGACCATCGGATGCGCACGTTCCGAGTGCAGACGACTCGTTCAGCCCGTTCTTTCACCGCCCGGCTCAATGGCCTCGCCAGTCATCACGTGCACGTCGGTCGAGCGGGGCGGACTGGAAGAACGGCGCACCCTCAGCCTTTCGCGACTATCTGCGTGACAATCCCGGTCGAGGCGCGTGAATAGAGGAGCGCGCTGAAGCGGCATCTCGCGGCGTTGAACGACGCGGAGCAGCGCCGGGTCGCGGGAAGACTATGCTCGAGCGAAATCGGGCTTTGTCAGAGCAAATCGTGGCGCTGGCGCTCGCGGCCGGATATCCAGGTGAGCCTGGGCGCAGTGACCGCCGCGTGAGCACAGAAAGCAGGCGCGACGCGCTACACTTCGCGGGACATTCGGAAACGGCGTCTCGATTGGAGGACGACATGACCGGCTCGTCAAACCGAAGAACCTTCGTCAAACAGGCGGCCCTGCTGATCAGATCGCGGGCCGCTGCCGCTTCCTGGATCGGAGACTCGCCGCGGCCGAGTAGTGCAGCGTGACCGGCGGCAACATCCGCGGGCAGCGTCCGCGGAACCGTCGATCGACGGCATCAACGTCTTCAAAGGCATTCCATGCGGCGGGACGACGGCCGGCAAGAACCGCTTCATGCCGCCGACCAAGCCCGTGCCGTGGACAGGCACGCGCGATGCGCTGGCTTACGGCCCGACGGCGCCGCAGACGACGTGCGACCGCGCGAGCGCCGGCGCGCCTGCCGGAAAGCGAAGACTGCCTCGTGCTGAACGTGCTTCACGCCGGCGCTGGGCGAGCGGCCGCGGGCGGCCCGTGATGGTGTGGCTGCACGGCGGCGGCTTTTCGTCGGGCTCGGGCTCGGGCCGATCCTCGACGGCACCAGCCTCGCGCGCACCGAGCGACGTCGTGGTGGTCGACGATCAATCACCGGCTGAACGTGTTCGGCTTCACCTACCTCGGCGACGCTGGCGGGTCCGGAGTTCGCGCTCTCCGGCGGCGCCGGCATGCTCGACATCGTCGCGGCGCTGCGAATGGGTGCGCGACAACATCGACCGCTTCGGCGGCGATCCGAATCTGGTGACGATCTTCGGCCAATCGGGCGGCGGACGGAAAGTCGCGACGCTGATGTCGATGCCCGAGCGCGAAGGGGCTGTTTCATCGCGCGATCATCGAGAGCGGCGCGGTGCTGCGGCTGACGACGCGAGGACGACGCGATCACGCACGACGGAGCTGCTGCTCGCCGAGCTCGGGCTCGCGAAGGGGACAGGTTCGCGAGCTGCAGAACGTGCCGATGGCGCGGCTGCTCGCCGCCAACGCGCGCCGTCGCAACGCGAAGCTCACGGCTGCGCGAGCCGGGCCAGACCGCCAACTCGCCGACGGTCGACGGCAAGGCGCTGCCCGGTCCACCCGTGGGATCCGGCCGGCCCGGCCATCTCTCGGCGGCATTCCGCTGCTGATCGGCTACGCCGAACCGAGGAGACGCTCTACGACCGGCCGACGCCGGAGGCCCTGGCGCTCGATGAGGCCGGACTGAAGCTGCGCGCCGGCCAGGCGCATCGGCGGCGATCCGGAGCGCGTGATCGAGGCGTTCGGAAGGCGCATCCGGACGCGCACGCCGTGGGACTCTGTGGATCCTGATCGCGACCGATCATCCGAGGGGCACGATGCTCGCGCGAGCTCGCCAAACGCAAAGGCCGCGCAGGCGGCGCGCCGGCGTTTTCGTATCGCTTCGACTGGGAAGACGCCGGAGGGCGGCGGCCACATGCGATCGCCGCACACGGTCGAGATCCCGTTCGTCTTCAACAACATCAAAGTCGCGGGCCCGCTGATCTCGAAGATGCCGGAAGCGCAGGCGCTCGCCGACCAAGGTGAGCGCCGCCTGGGTCGGCGTTCGCCCGCACGGGAAATCCCAACACGCCGCGCGCTGCCGAAGTGGCCCGCTCTACTCGGCCGCGTCGCGCGACACGATGCTGTTCAACAACACCAGCCGCGTCGAGCAGGATCCGGATCGTGGGCCGCGCCTGGCGATGGAACAAGTGCTGAAGCTGGCGTAA
>ERZ1370068.11191-contig-9827_pt1 | contig 10244 bp, 13 predicted proteins | sample MGYA00561227_ERZ1370068 | MGnify/ENA primary metagenome ERZ1370068 (study PRJEB38410, sample SAMEA6850437) | metagenome | study: Metagenomic assessment of the ecological functions of the soil: analysis of the soil microbiota associated with the...
CCACCACCCGTGTATTGACCTGGGTCTCGGAGTCGAGGTAGCGCGCGAGATAGATGCCCGAACGCACCCACGCCGGCCCGATGAGTCCTCGGCATCCCAGCGCACTCCGACCTTTCCCGCGCCGACCGCGAGCGTGCGCAACGCGGCGGCCAGCGGGCGCCGTGTACGGCTCCAAGCGAGCGCCACGGCGCCGGCCGGGCACGACCGGAGAGCGAACTATCTGGTGGTGGTGGCCCCGGGTGAGTCGAGACACCCGGCACGCGGTTTAGAAACCGCTGCTCTATCCGTCTGAGCTACGGGGCCACGAGCGCAGCAGTCTCGCCGGCTCGCTTCGACTTGCGCAAGGCGGGCTCGCCCCAGGATCATGAATGCCCCGAGCCGCCTGCCACGGGTTCTGCTACAAGTCTCCCGCCGATCGTTCCCGCTTGGCTCGCCTCAGGCGCCACCATCTCCACAACAAAGCCAGCGTGGCACCCCAAAGAACGCTGTTCCCTGCCATCGGGCCTATGGTGGCTGCATGCGGTAACTCGCCCAGCCCCGGCCAGTCCGCCGAAGCTCACGAAAATCAGCGTCAACGGAAACCAGAGAACGTTGAACAACAGGCCAAGAAGACACGGCCCAGTGCACTGAGCCCCCAAGCCGGCGGCCAGAACGCCTCATCAAGGCGAAGAACACGAAGCCACGAGATGAACAACTGTCACGGCGACTCCCACCACGGCACAGTCCTTCCCCACTTCCCTCGGCCGCTCAGGCCCGTGCGAGCCTCGTCGCCTCGCGCCGCACCTCTTCGTCACTCAGCACGAGCGTATCGCTGCGTCGTAACGATGCTCGCGTGCTCAAGAATCTGCTGGAGAGCCGGCTCGGCGGTCTCGACGCCGTCGGTTTCCGCGCGCGCAGAACCTGCGCACACTAGCTCAATCAGCGCTCCATCTGACCCCTCCTGTGGTCGATCTTGCTGGCGGTCAGCGCCAGCCGAGTTCCGGAGCGACGTACTTGAGGATGCTTTCGAGCACGTGGGCGTTGTAGTCCACACCCAGCTGGTTCGGGATCGTGAGCAGCAGCGTATCGGCCGCCGTGATGGCCTCGTCGCCCGCGAGTTCTTTGACCAGCACGTCGGGTTCCGCGGCGTACGAGCGGCCGAAGATGGCCCGCGTGTTCGCGTCGATGTAGCCGACCTGGTCCTGGTCGCGGGCGTCGCGACCGAAGTACGCCCGGTCGCGGTCGTCGACGAGCGCGAAGATGCTGCGGCTGACGGACACGCGTGGCTCACGCCGGTGTCCGGCGTCCTTCCACGCCTCACGATAGGCTTCAATCTGCTTGCGCTGCTGGACGTGCAGCGGCTCGCCGGTCTCATCATCTTTGAGCGTCGAACTCTGGAGATTCATGCCGAGTTTCGCGGCCCACTTGGACGTCGCGTTGGAACTCGAGCCCCACCAGATCCGCTCGCGCAATCCTTCTGAATAGGGCTCGAGGCGCAGCAGTCCCGGCGGATTGGGAAACATGGGCCGCGGGTTGGGTTCCGCGAAGCCCTCGCCCTTCAGCCGTTCGAGGAACACTTCAGCGTGGCGCCGCGCCATGTCGGCGGCCGTCTCGCCGTCACGCGGCGCATAGCCGAAATGCCGCCAGCCGTCGATCACCTGTTCCGGTGATCCGCGGCTGATGCCCAGTTGCAGACGCCCACCCGCGATGATGTCCGCGGCACCAGCATCTTCGGCCATGTACATCGGGTTTTCGTAGCGCATGTCGATGACGGCGGTCCCGATCTCGATCGTCTTCGTGCGCGCGCCGACGGCGGCGAGGAGCGGGAACGGCGAGCCGAGCTGGCGTGCGAAGTGGTGCACGCGGAAGTACGCGCCATCGAGGCCCAGCTCTTCGGCGGCTACGGCGAGCTCGATCGACTGCAGAAGGGCATCGGACGCCGTGCGCGCGGTTGGAGTGTCGCGATGGTGTCCAGTGCCCGAAGGAGAGAAAGCCGAGCTTCTTCACGAAAGGACCTCAGATCCGTCTGAGCTACGGGGCCGTGGCGCAAGAAGATAGCGCACTCGGCGAAGTGATGAAATCGCGCAGCAGCGCTCTCCCAGCACCGCTGCCATCCGTGCACCCGACCACGGCTCCACGCGCGATCCACACTCGCCTTGAAGGTGGATGACGAGGCAGGCGCACGAGAGGCTCAATCCTCGAGCCGCATCCTCTTCAGGAACATGCTCCACCGCGAATCACCATGGAGGAAAGCGTAGGCGCGCGGTTCCTCTTCACCTCAACGAGCCCGCCGTCACGCTGCGCGTAGGCCCGCTCGAGCCAATCGAACGCGGCGTCGATCTCGCCACGTCTGCGCGTACGCCTCCGCAATCAGGGAAGCCATCGTCTCCGCGTGATTCGCCACTGAGTTCTCGCAGCGCGGCGTCCGACTCGGATCTCGTGGTCCATGGCGTGATGGATGATCGCCAGTGCCCAGAGACGGGATCCCTCGTCCTGCTCGCGCGTGGCCTCGGTCAACGCTTCTTCTGCGGCGGCTTTGTTCGAGCAGGGTCATCGCGAGCCCGGCATGCACCGCAGCTTTCTGCGGTGCGAGTTCCAGCGCCTTGCGAAACGCGGCCTCCGATTCCGCCAGGCGGTTGCGCATCCTGGAAGCTCCCCGAGATTGCTGTAGGCATGTGCGCTCAGCGGATCCTGCTCCAACGCACGGCGAGTCAGCTCGAATCCCTCCTCCATGCGACCTAGGGTCCACGCCAGAGTGCCGGCTCTGCGCAGCGCGATCGCATTCTGCGGTGCGAGCTCCAGCGCGCGCGCGAACGACGACTGTGCGCCGGACCAGTCCCAGTCGAAGTTCTTCTGGATCCAGCGCCATGTGCGCATGGCCCTCGGCCAGATCGGGCTCCAGCGCCAGTGCGCGCTCCACCGCTTCCCGCGCCCGCCCATAGCCCACCTTCGCCGGAACCAGCGCCCTTGTCGGCCTCTCTCGTGTGGGCCGCACCCAGCAGCGACCAGGCGAGCGCGAACTCGGGATCTCGCTCGAGCGCCTCCTTCAGGTACTCGATTGCCTTGGTCAAGTCGTCGGGAGTGTCACGATCGAGGAAGTGTCGCGCCTGGAGATACAGCCGGTTCACCTCGAGGTCGCGTGGCGCGCCCCTTCGCCGCCTTCGAGACCTCCGCCTTCACCTCTCCCGCTCGCGTCCGAATCGGCCTCCTCGCCGAGGAGCGTGGTCCGCAGCTCCTTCACCACCGACTGCGCGATGTCGTCCTGCACCGCGAAGATGTCTTCCAGCGTCCGGTCGTAGGTCTCCGACCACAGGTGATAGCCGTCCGACACCTTCACCAGCTGCACCGAGATCCGTACCCGGTTGCCCGGCCTTGCGCACGCTGCCCTCGAGCACGGTGGCGACGTTGAGCGCGCTGCCCGACCTCGGCGATCGTCGTGTCCTTGCCCTTGAAGTGGAACGCCGAGGTGCGCGCCGCCACCCGCAGGCCGCGAATCTTGGCCAGCACGTTCAGCAGCTCATCGGCGAGGCCATCGGAGAAGTACTCGTCATCGGCGCTCGCGCTCCGGTTCACGAACGGCAGCACGGCGATCGAAGCGGCCTTCTCGGAGGCTGGCTTCTCGCGCGTCCCGGCTCGCCGCGCTCGAGCCATGCGCCGCAGGCGGCGCAGCTCGTTCGACACGTCGAGCGCGGTCTGGAGCGCGCTCGCGCGGGTTCTTCTCGAGGCAGTCGGCTCACGATGCGCTCGAGGTCGCCGCGGCAGGTCGGCGCGCACGCTCGTCAGCGGCTTCGGCGCGTCGCGCAGGATCGCGTGGCTGATGTCGGCCGAGCGTCGCTCCCGTGAACGGCCGCCGTCCCGCCGCGAGCTCGTAGAGCATGATGCCCGAGCGCGAACAGGTCGCGTGCGCGCGTCCACCGCCTCGCCGCGGATCTGCTCCGGCGCCATGTACGGCACCGTGCCCACCACATCGCCCAGCGCTGCGAGATCGGCGCCGCGACGGTGGCGGCCCGCGACAGGTCCGGGCCGGCGTCCGACTGCTGCCAGCTTGGCGAGCCCGAAGTCGAGCACCTTGACCCGTCCGTCGCGCGTCAGCATCACGTTCGCGGGCTTGAGGTCGCGGTGCACCACGCCCTTCTCGTGCGCGGCGGTCAGGCGCGTCGGCGAGCGCGATGCCCAGCTCGATCACGCGCGCGATCGGCAGGCCCGCCCGGCGTGACGAGCTGGTCGAGGCTCTGGCCCTCGACCAGCTCCATGGTGAGGAAGCGGACGCCGCCCTCGTCCTCGACCGAGTGGAGCATGACGATGTTGGGGTGGTTGAGGCCCGCCACGGTGCGGGCCTCGCGCTCGAAGCGAGCGAGGCGCTCGGCGTCCGGCGGCCACTTCGGCCGGCAGCACCTTGAGCGCGACCTCGCGACCGAGGCGCAGTGTCCTTCGCGCGGTAGACCTCGCCCATGCCGCCCGCGCCGAGCGTGCTGTTCGGAGGCACTTCGTGGGTGCCAAGGCGGGTACCGGGGGCCAGGGGCATGGGAGGTGAATCTACCCCAGGTCCCCTGAACTCGCGGACCGCGAGCCACTCCCGCTCGGTCAGGATGGCTAGCTGCGAACCGTGTCAATGTATGTCCGCTCGTAGTCCGAAACCGGCATCCGCTCAAACACGCTGCTATACGGACATCATGGTACTGGCCGCGGGTGTCGACTTGGCCCCTATGAGGTCGTCGCACCGCTCGGCGCGGGCGGCATGGGCGAGGTCTATCTCGCCCGCGACACGCGGCTCGCGCGCGACGTCGCCATCAAGGTCCTTCCGCCTCACCTCGCCGACACGCCCGAGGCGCGCGCGCGCTTCGAGCGCGAGGCCCGCGCCGTCTCCTCGCTCAACCATCCGCACATCTGCGCGCTGTACGACGTCGGGCGGGAGGACGGCGTCGACTTCCTGGTGCTCGAGAAGATCGAGGGCGAGACGCTGGCGGCGCGCCTGGCGCGCGGGCCGCTCCCGCCGGACCAGCTGCTGACGGCTCGGGCATCCAGATCGCGGACGCGCTCGATCGCGCGCATCGGAGCGGGCTCGTCCACCGCGACCTGAAGCCGGGCAACGTCATGATCGCGAAGAGCGGTGCGAAGCTGATGGACTTCGGCCTCGCGCGCCCGACCGCGCTCACCGGTCCGCGGGCGACTCGATCCCTGGCGCCGCACGCCGTCACCTTCCGAGGCGCAGCCCGCTCACCGCGAAGGCACCATGGTCGGCACCTTCCAGTACATGGCGCCGCGAGCAGCTCGAGGGCAAGGAAGCGGACTCGCGGAGCGATCTGTGGGCGCTGGGCTGCGTGCTGTACGAGATGGCGACCGGGAAGCGGGCGTTCGAGGGCAAGAGCCAGGCGAGCCTGATCTCGCGCCATCATGTCGAGCGAGCCGCCGCGGTTGTCGCAGCTCGCGCCGCTGACTCCTCCCGTCCCTCGATCGGCTGGTTCTGGCGTGCCTCGGCCAAGGACCCGGACGAGCGCGATCCAGAGCGCTCACGACGTGAAGCTCCAGCTCCAGTGGATCGCCGAAGGCGGCGCGCAGTGCGAGTGCTTCGCTTCGACGCGCCCGGCGTGGCGCACGAGCGCGTCGGTCTGCTCGGTGCCGGCGGTGGCGCTCGTCGGTCTTTCGATCCTGGGCACGCTCGCACTGCACCGGTCGCCCGGAGACCGCGACTCCGTTCGCTTCCTCGTGGGTCATCCCGCCGGGTCAGCTGTCCGCGGGCGGACCTCGCCTGTCCCCCGATGGACGCACGTTGGCGTTCGTGGCGACGCGACTCATCGGGAGAGTGGCGGATCTGGCTGAGACCGATGGGCTCGCTCGAGTCACGCCCCATCCCGGGTACGGAGAAGGCCGTGGCCGCCCATTCTGGTCTCCCGATCAACAAGAGTGTCGCGTTCGTTGCGAATGGAAAGCTCCAAAGGGTCCCGGTCCGGCGGCGCCGTGGTGACTCTTGCGGACGTCGGGGACGACCGAGGCGACGGATCTTGGGGTTCTTCCGGGCTGGATCCTGCTCGATGGCCGTCGGGGCGACTCGATGATCGCGGTTCCCGCGGCGGGCGGTGCCGTGCGGCCGGCCAGCCGCCTCGATCGAGCTCGCGGCGACATCAGAATCACGCGTCGCCCCGATTCCTTCCGGATGGCCAGCACTTCATCTATCATGGCTCAGCCGCCTGCTCCATGGTCAGATCGACGCCCGGTCGATCATGCTCGGCCGAGCTCTGGCTCACTCGAAGCCGAGGGAGCTGGGACCTGCAGTAGCGACGTCGACGTTTGCTCCTCCCAACCGCGTTCTCTACACGACCGGGTCGTCCTCGGTCGCCCAGACCCTCGACATCGCGCCGGGGAGCATTGACCGGCGATCCCGTTCCACTCGCGGAGGGACTTCCACACAGACGCTCCTTTCCTCTTCAGCGCCGGCGGAACCTCGTCTGGTCGTCGTCAACGCGTCTGGGACGACGAGCGAGCTGGTATGGCTGGATCGCGCAGGCCACCTGCTGAGTCGCGTGGGCGAGCCGAATCGCTACCGGGATATCGCGCTGTCACCCGATGCGCGTTACGCGGCTCTGGCGATTGCGGACCCCGTCAACGGATTCGACGACGTGTGGGTGCGAGATCTCGAACGCGGCATCTCCGACGCGCCTGACGTTCGATCGAACGCAGGAAACCGGCCCGGTCTGGTCGGCCGACGGAGCGCGCATCTTCTACTCCTCGGACCGGCAGGGCGGGTAGTTACCTCGTCTACTCCGTCTCGGCATCGGGCACCGGTTCCGAAGACACGCTCAGCTTCGGAAACGCAGGACAGGAAGGCCCGATGAGCGTCTCGACCGACGGCAAGTGGCTCGTCACCAGTTCGACGAAGGGAACGACCTGGGACTGGGACGTCATCGATCCGCGACGTCGAGGGAAGCAGTCGCCGCGTCGCTTCTGCGGATCGCCGAGCCTCGAGTTCGCCCCGATGCTCTCGCCGGATGGCCGCTGGCTCGCCTACAGCTCCGACGAGACCGGGCGCGACGAGGTCTACGTGCGATCGTTTCCCGACGGGCTTCGCAAGTGGCGCGTTTCGAGCGACGGCGGATCGGCTTCGGTCTGGAGCAAGAACGGCCGCGAACTCATCTACCAGAATCCCACCAACGACTTGATCGCCGTGCCGGTGGCGCCGGGTGTCGACTTCCGACCGGCTGAAGCCGAAGCCCTGCCTGCGACCATGCGGACGTGCACGGAACTCGGGTGGGCTGTGCATCGGTGGACCGTGACGTCTCGATGGCGTCAGCGGTTCCTGGTCAATCAGTCGCTGAAAAACCCGCTGCGCGGCTTCACGGTGACCAAGAACTGGCAGTCGGCCATCGCAGTCGCGGGCGGTGAGGTCGGCCGCTCGCGTCCCGGGAAGAAAGCAGCGAAGCCTGGATCCGTCGGGAGAACTTCCGCCAAGTTCAGCTCACAGGCACCATTACCTACGGCTTCCGCTGCTGCGCGGCATCGGGCGGCGGACGCACGAGCTTCGCCTCCCGCGATCACGGCGGCAATCTTCCGCGCGTTGCGGATGTCGAGCCTGGGGTCGGCGTCGAGCAGGACCAGGTCCGCACGCATCCCGGGCGCGATCGCGGCCCAAGGAATCTGGCCATGCCGAGGAAGCTCGCGGGGCTGGTGGTCGCGCACGCCAGCGCCGCAGTCGGCGTGAGGCCGGCCGCGCACGAAGATAGTCGAGCTCGTCGTGGATGTCTGCAGGCCGCACGCCGCCGCTGTCGGCGTTGGTGAAGTCGGTGCCGGTGAGCAGGCGGACGCCGACTTGGTGCATGCGGCCGGTGATCGCGACCTGGGAGTCCAGCACCGCGGCGCGCCGGGCTCCGCGATGCGGGAGCCGTGCCGGGCCAGTTCACGAACGCCCGGTACGGCGACCAGGGTCGGAACGAACGATGTAGGTTAGGGTCGGCCGGAAGAGGATCTCGTTGACGTCGAGCGTCCTCGGGCTGGCTCATCGCGAATACCACCATGCTGGCGAAGGTGCACGGCACGGGGGCCGCGATCTTCATGGCTTCGTGGACGGCTGCGGCGACGTCGCCCAATGAGAGCTCCGCGGCGAGCGCCCGCAGCCGGTCGAGCCGCCTCGCTCCCAGCACCAGCTTGGCTCCATGTTCAGGCCGGAACCGGCGCGCGGTGGCGAAGCGCGCCGTGGTGCCGCTGCTGGCCCCCGTGATCACGACCACTTTGTCCCCTGGATCTGCCGGTTCGGCTCTCTCACCGGACGGCGCCCTCCACTCGCTTCGGGGGCCGCACGTGATTCTCGCATTTGTGCAGCCAGGGCGAAATGGGCGACCTGCCTTCCAAAGCGACTCCGAGGCGATCACGCGGCTTCACTGGGTCGCAGGGCTCTCCCGCGGCGGGATCTGGTGCGCGCCTCGGAATCGGCGATCGATGCCTGGATCAGGAACCACCAATTCCACGCATGCAGAGCGCGCCCGATGGTCCGCAGATGGCTCAGGTCTCGCTGCGCCCAGGCGCCCACCGGCGACACCGATCAGGCCCACCATCTTGCGCTCGAACTCCTTTACGCTGGTCAGGTCGAGTGCGTTCTTCAGAAGGCCGCTGGACGCTGCCATGGATCTCGGGCGAGCCAAGAATGACTCCATCCGCGGCGCGAGGTGTCCGCGAGGAATCTCGACGGCTCGTTTGCCCGGCTCCACTCCCGCTCGCGACCCAGGAACGGAAGGTCGTAGCTGGCCAGGTCGAGGAGCTGTGCCCGCGCGCCATCGCGCTCAGCGCCGTTCAGAGCGCAGCGCACCGCTCGGCGCGTGGCGCTCGTCGCGCGCAGGCTCCCGGCCAGGCCACGACTCGCACCAGGACCGAGTCGTCTGGCGAGCGACCAGGCTCGACGGCGCTCAACGGACCGCGCCGAGTTCTCGCGCACCGCGGGGCCACGCGGGTCCCGATCAGCTCGATGGCGCTCATCAGCTTCTCGTGCGGCAATGAAGCGGCGTTCATCTGAAACGTGACGCGCGAGATGCCGCCCAGCGCTTCGCTGTGGCGGACGATCTTCTCCGCCACTTCCTCCGGATCGCCGATCGAGCAGGGCGCCCTGCGGGCCCGAGCTGCGCGTCGAAATCACGGCGCGTCATGGGGCGCCAGCCGCGCTCCTTGCCGATGTCGCTCACGGCCTTCGCGAAGCCGGGGAAGTAATCGATCGGCAGCTTCCTTCGTCGTCGTCGGCCACGTAGCCGGGCGAGTGCATGCCCACCTTCAATCGCTCAGGCGGGTGTCCAGCCCGCTTCCCGCCTCGCGGTAGAGATCGACCAGCGGCCTGAAGCGCCGCGTTTCGCCGCCGATGATCGCGACCATCAGCGGCAGCCCGAGCGCGCCGGCGCGGGCGAACGACTGCGGCGTTCCGCCCACGCCGACCCAGATCGGCAGCGGATTCTGCACGGGCCTCGGGATAGATCGCCCTGCCCGGTCAGCGCCGGCCGGAACCTGCCGGACCAGTGGACGTGCTCGTTCTCGCGGATCTCGAGCAGCAGATCGAGCTTCTCGGCGAACAGCGCGTCGTAGTCGTCGAGGTCGAAGCCGAACAGCGGAAACGCCTCGATGGACGAGCCGCGGCCGACCACCATTTCGGCCCGGCCGCGCGACAGCAAGTCGAGCGTCGCGAATTCGCTGGAACAGCCGGACCGGGTCGGCGGCGCTCAGCACCGTCACGGCGCTCGTGAGGCGGATGCGCTCGGTGCGCGCGGCCGCCGCGCCGAGGATGACGGCCGGGGCCGAGTCGAGGAACTCGCGGCGGTGGTGCTCGCCGATCCCGAACGAATCCAGCCCGAGCCGATCGGCGTGCTCGATCTGCTCGATCAGGTTGCGCAGGCGGTCCGACGGCGCTGACCGCGCGGCTGTCATCGGTGAACGCCGCCGCGAAGCTGTCGATGCCGATTTCCATGCCGTTCTCTCTCCGATCAAGCCGAGCCGGACGCGGGGTCCGGCGCGCGTCGCAGACTATAAGGGCCAGCGCCAGAAGTGGGCCACGAGCAGCGACCCGCCGAGCAGGCCCAGGTTCTTCATGAACATGGCCAGCTGGATCTGCGCCATCATGGGATCGCTTGACCGCCCAGAAGGCGTGCATGCTGAGCGTCACCGGGACCAGGAACGCGACCAGCAATGCAGCGACGCCCCACACGGGCGCGCGGAATCCCATCAGCGCGCTCAGCCTCCACGCGGGAATGCCAGGAACCCCCGAGGCGGGAGCGATGGAGCAAGCAAATACATGG
>ERZ1370068.7901-contig-6793_pt1 | contig 10228 bp, 19 predicted proteins | sample MGYA00561227_ERZ1370068 | MGnify/ENA primary metagenome ERZ1370068 (study PRJEB38410, sample SAMEA6850437) | metagenome | study: Metagenomic assessment of the ecological functions of the soil: analysis of the soil microbiota associated with the...
CATTACTACTCACCAACATCACATCACCAGCACCACATTTCTCCTCACTCCTCTTTCTCTCTCCTTTCTCTCTTTCTTTCTGCTTTCTCTCTTCGCTTCTTCTCTCTTTCTCTCTCTCTCTTCTTGTGAGCGCGTGACCAGTAATAAATACTTTGGCGGGCACCTCGTCAGCCGCCCACCTTCCGAATTTATGACACGTTGGGGCGCATTTTGGTGGTTTGCCAAAGCCAGGTGGCGGAGTTCGATCAATCTGGATGCCAGCTAGCCGCCGCAGGCGGCGCATCGACCATGGAAGCGCGACGTGAGTGATAGTCATAATAAGCAGCGGTGCTGATACTGGTGACTGGTTGCATGATCGCGCGTCAGCAGTTTTCGCAAAAATTAGCGTTCGTCCGTCGGCGGTTTCGACGATCTCCAGCGGCAGACGCCTGCTGCTGACGGTGCTGGAAATTGAATCGAGCAGCTGGCGGATTGAGCTGGCGTTCACCTGCCGATCAACCTGTCATTCGTAACACACACGGGCGCAAATCCTTCGCGAAAATGAATGCGCATCGTCGCCGCTTTCCACGTTCGTCACGAACGCACTGACGCAAACAGCGGATGGAACTCAGCTCTGACGACAGCAGATGCCGCCACAGGCGAGCGCTAGGCAGCGAGAGAGCGCGACCAGAATCGCCGCATCGCCTGTGAGCGACGATCGCTTATAGCGTCGCTTGATCCGCTGATGTGGTTTGTCTGTCGCCTCGGCTTCGCCCAGCTGCCACTGATTTAGCCGCCACGATGCTGGCGTTCGTCGCCAGGCCTGATCGTCTGTAGCACTCGCTGGTGCGCCAGCCGAAGCTGCGCAGATGGCTCTTCGCTCACCGAGAGCCGTCACGATCGACTCAACACGCGCCCACTGCCGACTGTCGCCGGTAAATTTGAATGATTGTTCCGGTTACGGCGTCGTCACGCCCGGCACGATGGTTTGCCGCCTCGACTGTAGCTTCAGTACGCCGACATCATCGCCACTCCACGACCAATCCGACATATTCGAGAATGGCGTTCGGCTGATTAGCACGCCAACGCGCAGGCCGGTCATTATTGCCGAAACGCATCCTCAACTCCATCGGCACGCCGCCGGCGACAAACGCCGCAAAGTCTGCGTAACGAGCCGTTTTCGACGGCCAGGTTCGCGACGATGGCCGGTGGTTCAATCTGGTAGAACATCGCGCGCGCGCTCAGGCGTCGTGATCGCTATCCGTGTCGAGTCCAAAATGCTGAACATCGGCCTGGGAGCATCATGCCTGAATCAGCATCTGCCGCACGACCAGACACCAGTACTGAACGTCGCGCCACCGAAATGAAATGCCCGGCGCGCCAGGACTGGGTGAAACTCCAACAAGTCTCGCCTCGAGAGTTTGTCCCGCACCAAGATATCTGTCATCTGAAGATGTTGTGCACAATGCACGACACCCAGCCCCAGCAGTCCAGCCACTGCTCACAATCGTGGGACTGAGAGCGGATACACCACGAATCTCGCCATGAATGAGGCCTCACCTAGCTAAACCAGCAGGCTTATCGAACAGACTCGCCTCAGCTGGCGCAGCAGGCCTGAAAGCCACACACCTGAATGAAGCTGTCCATGCAATAGACGCTTGCTTCTCCAGCCTGGAATCAAAGTACTCATCCAATCGCCTCCTGACAGCGTCAATTTAGTGAAACTGAAACATCGCGAGTAACGACGCACATTGTGCCAAAATAATGAGTCGTGACTTCTGCACGTCAATTTTTCTTAGCAAAGAGTTGTTGAATCACAAACTGAAAGGCACAAGGTACCGCATGACTTACGAGAGGAGGCTGACGCCGTCTGCTGCGCAAACATCAGATGACAGCCATCGGTGAGATGACGCGACACACAGGCGCAGTTGTGCCAACTGTTGATTTAATCTCTTCCGGGTGCAGACGTTTCCGGCTTCAGCAGAGGCTTCTGAACATCATCTGGGTCTTATTTATTTATACACTGCACGCTCGTGGTGGTGCACGCAGACTGGCTAAGAGCGTCATCTGAAACACGATGAAGACGCAGGTGCCTTCTTCGTTTATCTCGCAACACCATCGACATAGATCGCTGGCCGCCGACACAAACCAACGGTCACTGGATCGCCCAAGACGATTTGGCACGTCGGGCTGGTAGATACTGAGTCGCAGCCTGAGAACACTTGCCGCGCGCCTAGCCGTAGTCGCATTAGCCGCTATGGCCTGGCTGCGAAATGACTGCGATCCATCGGCGAGGATAGTTAGGTCAGAGGCGACGATGACTATTAGCCAGGCGATGAGTCAGAGCAGTTCGCACATGCGTCGTTGCAGGTGGTCGATTACGGTCAGCGGCGCAGTGATATCGCAGTGCGTGGATCTTCGCGGTCGCAACGTGCATCAGGTGATTACCGACCCACCGCCATGATGAATTTTGCTCATGCTAATAGACTGAATCGGATACCAGCAGGAGAACCCCAATAAGCTTCAGCCAACGACGACGAGCTTCCGTCTCTGCCGTGGATTCTGCGAAGGCACTTGGCGCCCGATCAGGTCAAACATCTCCAAACGCAATGCCATGACAGCAGGCTGGAATCATACACAGCTAGTTTAGCGCTCGCAGACCCAAACCCGACAGAAGCCTCAGCCTGTCCGTCGGTTGTCGTCCACGCACGATCGCTGAAGCTGCATAAACACTGCGAGACGCGGCGATACCGCCAGTCACCCGGCAGAGCTGTGACTGACCTAAGTGGGGACATGTTGCCGATACTCACAGCCGATGCCCAGTGGTTTATAAACGCGACGTGTCGATTGGTGCCTGACCGGCAGAGCCACTGGAAGCTCGGGCTACGCTGACGTCAGCCGGTGCTGCCGTAATGCTGCCGGTTACCTTCGCTGGTCGGGAACACCAGCAGCGTGAGTTGTTGCGACGAAGCCAACGGCAGAACAAGGCGACGACCAGCATCTTCCTCTCGTATTCGCGTGGCGCCTTCATCGGGATGCTGGTCGTGCTTGTGTTCTTTGCGTTGAAGCTTCGATCGCGGCAGCAAATTGCAGCTCACGCTGCTACTGGTCGGTGTGTTTGCTGCGATTGCAGTGCTGCGCGCCGACGGGTTACGGCAGCCGGCTACTGACGATCTTCATGCCCGGGCTTGATTCCAGTGGCTCTGCCGATTCTCGCCGGGGCGAATTGTTCAGATCGATTTACGTCGCGTTGCGTCATCCACTGCTGCGGCATCGGCATGGGAAATTATCAACCTAACATGTCCTACCGGGGATTAGTCACGCACAACTCCTATACCCAGGTGGCGGCAGAGATGGAAGCATCACCGCTTGTGTCCTCTACACAATGTTCATCGTCTCGCCTTTGCGCAAACTTTCAACGATCGTGCGTGAGACGGTAGCCGTGAGACAGACTTCGAGCTTCTATTATTTGGGTTTGGGTCTGCAAGCCTCGCTGCTGGTGTTTATGGTTTCCAGCTTCTTCTTGTCCGTAGCGTACGTTTGGAATGTTTATTACCTGATCGGATACGCCGTCTGCTTTCGCAGAATCTACGAAGCAGAGACTGGAAAACTCGTCGTCGTTGAGAAACGCAAGCGGCAACCCCGTGCCGGGGTTCTCACCGACGATCCGGTTCGTCAGTCTGCGATAGCATGAGCTTAAAATTCACCGCGGAGATTATTTTTTGCTGAGCGCAATGGCGCTGGTTTACACGTACGCCGGCTATCCGGCGTTAATCGCCCTGATTAGCACGTTGCGACCGCGAAGAGTTACGCGCCGCGATATCACCCCGCCGCTGACCGTAATCATTACTGCTCACAACGAGGAGCGCGCGCTGACCGGAAAGCTGGCGAATACTCTGGCGCTCGATTATCCGCGCGAGCTAATGGAGATCATCGTCGCCTCTGACTGCTCAAACGATCGCACCGATGAGATCGCACAGTCGTTTCACAGCCAGGGTGTGATATTCCATCGCCAACCGCAGCGGCTTGGCAAGACCGCGGCTCAGAATGCCGCCGTCGAAAAGGCGCGCGGCGAAATCATTGTGTTCTCAGATGCGACCAGTCTCTACCAACCCGACGCGGTGCGAAAATCGTGCGGAACTTCGCCGATCAAACCGTTGGTTGTGTCGGCGGCCGGCTGATCTATGTCGATCCGGGTGACACTCATATCGGGCGAGGCGCCAAACGCTATTGGGGATATGAGACCTTCCTGAAGAGGCACGAGAGCGCGGCGTCCTCGCTCATCGGTGTTTCCGGATGTCTTTATGCCGTGAGGAAGTCTGCGTACGCGCCGCTCTACCACGAAGCGTGCAGTGACTTCATCATCGCGACCAAGATGGTCGAACAAGGGCTGCGAGCGATCTATCGAGCCCGAAGCGATCTGCACGGAAGAGACAAATCAACAACAAGACAACGAACTGCGTATGCGTGTCCGCGTCATCGCGCAGACATTCACCGATCTTTGGCGTCATCGCGCGATGTTGAATCCGCTGCGCAGCGGACTCTACGGCATTCAGCTCCTCTCGCATAAAGTCATGCGGTACTTCGTGCCTTTCTATCTGATGGCGCTGTTAGCTACTTCGGCAGTTCTGGCGATGGACTCAACGGCGTATCGGGCGCTCTTTCTGGTGCAGTCAGTCGGGTATGCGTGCGGAGTGATGTCGTGGTTGCTTGAAAGAATTGGCGTGCAGCAGTCGCGTGCTCGCGCTCCCTCATTATTTTGTGCTGGCGAATGTCGCGTCGTTACTCGCGATGTTTCAGTTCCTGCGTGGCGAAAGGTATGCGCGTTGGGAGCCGATTAGATGAAGTACTGATTCCAGATTTCAAAGATGAAGCCAAACGTCCTGTTCATCATAGACAGCTTCGAGCAAGGTGGCAGCGAGCGCCAGGCGTTGCAGCTGCTGCGCCAGCTACACGAGAGCGGCCAGGTGAATGTTCGCGTCGCCTGCTTACAGGATCGCGGTTCGCTAAAGGTAGAGGCCGAACAACTCGACCTTGGCGAAGATTCATGAATATCCGCTCACCAGTTTCTACGATTTGAATTTTGTGAAGCAGCTCAGGCGGCTGGTTCGCTTCATCAAAGAGAACGAGATTGATGTCGTACACACGCATTGCTTCTACACGAACATCTTCGGAATGACGGGCGCATATCTAGCGCGAGTGCGGGGACGGCTGACTTCGAAAGGCGAGACTGACGGGTTTCGCAGGCCGATGCAGAAGCGCGCCGAACGATTTTCATTTCAGTTGGCGCATCGCGTTATTGCTAATTGTCTGGTCGTGCAGCAGATGCTGATTCGCGAAGGCGTGAATCCCAGGCGGATCATTCAGCATTACAACGGACTCGACCTCGATCGAATGAAAGTTCGCCCCGATCTGACGCCTGAAGCCGCGCGCGCGATGTTTGGTTTACCGCAGGGTGGCCGGCGGTTCATGACCATCGTCGCGAACCTGCGAAACCCGGTGAAGGACCACCAGATGTTCTTGCGCGCCGCTGCTCGAGTTCGAGCTGTCGTTGCCAGACGCGGCGTTTGTAATCGCCGGCGAAGGAGAATTAATGCCCGGCCTGAAAGAACTCGCTGCTGAGTTGGGGATCGCTGACCACGTTTACTTCATCGGTAGGTGCGACAATGTGGCCAGCCTGCTGTTTGCTTCGCACGTTGGCGTGCTGAGTTCGAAAGCCGAAGGGTTCGCGAACGCCATTCTCGAATACATGTCAGTTGGTCTGCCGGTGGTGGCGACTGATGTCGGCGGCGTGCGCGAAGCTGTAGTCGAAGGCGAGACGGGTTACATCGTGCCGAGCGGTGACGACGCGCAAGATGGCCGAACGAGATCATTCAAATTCTCAGCGACGATCAGCGAGGAGCGTCAGATGGGCGCGCGTGGCAAGTCGATCGTGGCTGAGAAATTCTCGAGCGAGAACCATCTGCGCAACACCCTCGAGCTGTACCGATGAAGTGCTAGAGCAATCAAACTTCGGCGACCGAACACCGGCGCAGTAGAATGGCAACCAAATCAGTAACGCTGGGCGAAGCCAGGCGACGCAGATTCGTTAAACCATCAGCGAGATCAAAGCGACGCCTCGCCGTCGCTTTCTAATTTGTGCGGCGATTCTGGTCGCGCTCTCGCCCTTGCTCGCCTGGCTGGCGGCGCATCTGCTAATCGTCAGAGCTGAGATTCCATCCGCTGACGCGATCGTCGTGTTCAGCGGCTCGGGAACTTACATCGAGCGGGCGACGTGGGCCGCGAAGCTGTTTCGCGAAGGACGCGCGCCCGTGGTGGTGGTTACGAATGACGGGTTGATCGGCGGGTGGGACGGCCAGCGCAATCCTTACTTCTATGAATTGATTTCCAGACGATTACAGCAACAAGGCGTACCCGCAGATCGAATCCAACTCGCGAACGGACAGGCACTGGGTACGTACGAAGAAAGCCTGCTGTTGCGCGATCATGCAACCAGTCACCAGTATCAACGCCTGCTGATTGTGACGTCGGCTTATCACTCACGTCGCGCTTTATGGTCGATGCGCCGCGCCTGCGAAGGCAGCGGCATCCAGATTGGCATCGAAGCTCCGCCACCTGGCTGGCAAACGCCGTCGCCCTGGCTTTGGTGGTCGCGCCGGTTCGGGTGGAAGACGGTCGCGGGTGAGTACGCCAAAATGATCTATTACTGGTCGCGCTACTGAGAATTGAATTGATTTAATATTTGCCTTGTCCGTTCGGAAGGTACGACCAGGACAAACCCGTCGTCGCCGCCGACCGGTTCGCCCACTTCCAATTGCGAGAAGAATTGATAGAAGTCAGTCCAGGAGAGTCGCCGGTCGTCTCCTTCCACCCAATTCCACTCGGCTCTCGGCTTTGAGCTCAAAACCCTGCGCGTAATCCAAACATCGCCGCCGCCGCTCCAGATGGACTGCGCGTCCGCAGCAAATGCCTGCCGCCACCGCGGCGCGTCTTTGCCACTAACTTCGACCACGCTGGTGACTTGCAAGGTATGCGCCCGCACGATCGGATTGAAGGGAAAATCGCGACCGAAATTGTACAGGTCATCCTGCAAAGTTCACGACAAAGATCCGACTTGCAGGTTTCAAACGCGGCGCCAGGTTAGAGATCCTCGCCGCTACGTTTGCTTTGTTGAGCGCCAGGACTGTCGGCGACATCGCGTAAAGATTCGTGACGGCTGCGGCAGTCAGAAAGATGAGCACCACGTAATTGAGTACTCGCGAGGATTGCCTACTGCATAGCACGCAGCCTACGGCAAGGACAGCATGGGATACAAAGGCAGATGGCGCTCGATGTCGCCCCCATGCCAGTAAACCGCCACGCTGACCACGGCGACTGCGGCCAACCCCAGCGGCACCGACAGCCGCCGTGCCTTGTTCAGAGCGCAGAAGATTTAGTCCGAGCGCCGCCAGAAACAGATAAAACAAAATCAACTTCCAAAGGCTGAGGCGCAGGATATCCAAACCGGTGACTGGATTGAAGGGATCGCGTACCAGATAGCGCTTAACGAGCATGCCGTCGTTCCCAAAGTAGATGAACGAACGGGGAAACCCGAGAATCGTGCGCGCGAGACCTTTGTCTTGCGAGGTCCTACCGGTGGTTTGTTGCATCCACGCGCGGAAGCCGCTGATGGCTGCGAACGCCGACCGGTCCGGCGACTACCACCAGATAAACAATTGCCGTCAGAACTCCCGCCACGATGAGTGCCACAAACAGCGTCTTCACCTTTTTCATTTCCAAACCTGAAACTGCCAGTGGCGCGATGAGAACCGCGGGAATTATGAAGATGAACGGCAGCCAAAAACAGATCATTAGCGCGAGTAAGACTCCCGCGGCTAAACCGTGCCTCGTCGTCAACCGTTCGCCTTCTGGTTTCAACAGCACGTAAAGCGCCAGCAGCATAAAGCACAGGGAAATAATGTAAGACGTTCCTGCTTGCGCGAAATTGAGCACACCGTGCGACAGGATAAACGTCAGCACCGTAATCGAGACGATCAATTTTCTGGAGCAGAAGCGACTGACAATAGCCGCCAATGCCACCACGCTTATTAAGCCTGCCAGCCAGGCTATCGCGGTCAGTAGCAGCGCAGTGCCAACCTTCAGGTCTCCGCCCGACAGACTCAGGAGCACGGGTCTTAAGACCATCATTAAAAACCATCCAATTGGCCGCCAAAGGATGTGTCCGAATTCCCAAAACTCATAGTATTGGCCGCGATCATAGGAAACGATCGATTCGACATAATCAGACGCATCAGCCGTGAAGTGCGCCTGCGTGAAGAGAGTCGCCAGGCAATAGCCAAGCACGCCCGGACCATAGTTCCCCAACCATTGCTCGGCGTGCGTAAGCCTTTTTGTTTGCGCCGTTCATGATTCTGGGTGCTCTATGCGTCGGACGATCTGCGGGCCTCGATAACCACCTGGTACAGCCTTAACAACGAGCGCGCATATTGATCAGGTGAGTGTTTGCTGATTAGAAGATTCGCAGCGTTTGCGACCAGCCGTTGCACCAGTCCGTCGTCGGTTAGGATTTGGTGAATGGCCTGGGCCATGGACGCCGGCGTCTGCGGCGAAACCAACAATGCGCTTGCTTCATGTTGGACGATCTCCGGCACGCCGCCGACGCTGGTGCGCCACTACCGCCACTACGGGCCGCCATCGCTTCCAGCAAAACGTTGGGCGACCCTTCGCTATGCGATGACAGGACGAAAACGTCGGCCATTGCATAAAACGGCTGCACCTCTCTCACCTGTCCGGTGAAGACGACGCGTCCGGCAATTCCAGTCGCACGCGCTGCCGTCGTAAGCGTCTCGCGTTCCGGTCCATCACCAACAATTAACAGCGTGCAGTTGAGATCGGGATGCGCTGCGCACAACTGCTTGAAGGCTTCAATCAAATCCGCGTGTGCTTTCTCTTTCGACAATCGACCGACCGAAAGAATGACTCGGTGGTCGTTTGCAATTCCGAGCCGCTCTCGCAAGGCGCGCACGTCTCTCAGCAGCAGGCGGTGGCGCAGGACGAATGGAGTTGTGCTGTGCCCGGATTTTCTCCACCGGCACACGCGCTACTGTCGTTAACTCCCTCGCGAAAGCAGCACAAACGGTGACGACCAGATCGGCTTTAGGAAGTGAGAAGCGATCAAACCGATTGTAAAGACGCATCTTGCGATCGGTAGTCGTGTAGCCGTGATGGAATGCAACCCATGGATATTTTTCCACAAACGCGAGCGCCACATGAGGAAATGCGACTTCACCGAATTTGTAACGATGATGTCCGGCCCGCGTTTCTCCAACGACAGTTTTCAGGGCCGGTATCACGCTCAAATCAAACCGTCGTCGCTCTGGAATTACATCAAGTTCAACTCCGGCGGTGCGCACGGCAGCGAGTGAAATCATTCGGCTCATCGGCGCCAGTCATCGCACGATCAAAAGTGACAACCGATCCTGATACTCTCGGAAAGTCACCGAGCGACTGACCGAGTTCGCTCGCCGTCCGATAAAAATCGAGCACCAGTTTCGCTACGGCGTTGACGTTCGTCGCTTCGACAACTGACAGAATCTTCATCAGTTGATTTCATCCAGTCAGTCGCGTTTCACCGGCCAAAAGCGTTTGATATTGATCGAGCAATTTCACTCCCAGCATCGACCAGTCATAACGCGCGCGCACCAGAGCATGACCACCGGTGACTAGCCGGGCGCATAGGTCGGCCGCCTCGATCACCCTGAGTATTCCATTGGCGAGTTGTGCTGACGATTCAGCCAACAGAATATTTTCGCCGTCGCTCACGTCCAAACCTTCGGCCCCCAACCTGGTCGAAACTACCGGTACGCCTGCAGCCATGGCTTCGAGAATTTTCAGACGACTGCCCCCGCCGACATTCAACGGCACCACCGCGGCCAACGCCTCGCGGTAATATGTCCGCACGTCAGCAACGCTCCCCGTCACCTCAATGCCGGCAATCGATGATAGTTCAGTTACTTCTGACGGGGGATTGCGACCGACGATGGTGAATCGCAGGTTTGAATGCTTCTGCTGAATCATCGGCCACACGTTACGCGCAAAATTGGTTGCGCCGTCGATATTCGCGTGATAGTCCATAGACCCGACGAACACTATTCGATCCGCTTTATCTGAATGCTGATTGGTGTAATGAAAGGCGTCTACTCCGTTCTCGATAACGAAAATGCGCGCGCCTGCATTCACGGAACTGAGA
>ERZ1370068.1649-contig-11561_pt1 | contig 10227 bp, 10 predicted proteins | sample MGYA00561227_ERZ1370068 | MGnify/ENA primary metagenome ERZ1370068 (study PRJEB38410, sample SAMEA6850437) | metagenome | study: Metagenomic assessment of the ecological functions of the soil: analysis of the soil microbiota associated with the...
AACATCAGTAGTGGCTGGGAATCGGCTGGCCCGCGCCCAGACCCTCGGTAGCATTCTTGGGCCGCGGCTGCGCCTTGGGGATCTTCGGCAGGTCTATGTCGACCTTCTTGTAGGGGATGCTGTCGAGCAGATGCCGGATCAGGTTTAGCCGGGCGCGGCGCTTGTTGTCGGCCGGGACGATGTGCCAGGGCGCCCATGGCGTGTGGGTGGCCTTGATCATGCGCTGGTAGGCCGCCGTGTAGTCCCACCAGCGCCGCACCGATTCGGTGTCCATCGGGCTCAGCTTCCAGTGCTTCATCGGGTCGTTGATCCTGGCCTCGAACCGGCGCCGCTGCTCGTCCTGGCTGACATCGAGAAAGTACTTGCGCAGGATGATGCCGTTGTTGACGATCATCTCCCGCTCGACCACGGGGACCATCGCCAGGAACCGCTCGTACTGCTCGTCGGTGCAGAAGCCCATCACCCGCTCGACCCCGGCCCGGTTGTACCACGAGCGGTCGAAGAGGATGATCTCGCCCGCCGCCGGGAATTGCGCGATGTAGCGCTGGATGTAGACTTGGGTCTTCTCGCGGTCGGAGGGGGCGGGCAATGCCACGTGCCGGAAGACGCGCGGGCTCGTGCGTGCGGTGATCCGGCTGATCACGCCGCCCTTGCCCGCCGTGTCCCGGCCCTCGAAGACCACAATGACGCGTGCTCCCTTGGCTTTGACCCAGGTCTGCAGCCGGGTTAGCTCGACCTGAAGCTTCGCGAGTCTCCTTCTCAAATGCCTTGCGGCTCAACTTTTCAGACGCCGCGGGCGCCTCGATGACCTCGTCCTTCTTCCGCTTGTCCTTCAACATCTGGCAACCCCGGGCTACTGGCACCACTTCGATCGTGTACATTCGCGCCGCAGGACGGGCTGTTCTTGTTGATCTAGATCAATGGACGTCCGCAATGGATAGTCGTCGTCTCTCCTCCCAATCGCCGTCAATGCGCAGGCGCCGCCGCCGGGACGCCCGCGGTTGATGCCGGCCGGATCGCCAGCAGCAGGAATATTCCGGACAGCAGGTAGAGCGCGATCACGAAGTACATGCTGTAGATATTGTCGCCGGTGTTCCTGATGATAAGCCCGTTGATCGATGGACTCATCGCCGGACCAAGGTTGCCGAGGCTGCTGATGAGCGCGAGGCCGCCCGCGCGGGCACCGACGGACAAGTATTCGCTGACCAGTGCGAAGAAGAGCGGCGTTGCCGACGCAATCCCGACGACCGCGAAAGACAGGGCCATGACCGATCCGACCAGGTTGCCCTGCAACAGTGTCGTCACGAAGAGGCCGACAGCGGCAATCGCGACGCAAGCGGCGAAATGCCAGCGACGCTCATGCCACTTGTCCGAATGCCGGCCGATCAGGATCATGCCGATGACCCCCGCGGCGTTCGGGATTGCTGCATAGATCCCGATGAGAAACAGGTCCTTGACGCCCCAGCTCTGGATCAATGTCGGCACCCAGAACACCATCGTGTAGGTCGCTCCCAGCAGAAGGAAATAAACCAGCGACAGCACGTAGACCTTTGGGTCTCGCAGCATCTGCCCGAACGTGCCGGCGGGCTCGCTTTCGACGTCCTTCACATCGTGCTGCAAGCTGTCGTCGAGCAGTTCCTTCTCGTCACGGGAGAGCCAGTTGGCATCGGAAGGTTTGTCTTCCAGAAGGAAGTAGACAAGGAAGCCAAGAACAACCGCGGGCAATCCCTGCACCAGGAACAGCCATTGCCAGCCGTGGAGACCGCCAAACCCATCGAAATATTTCAGGGTCGCCCCACACAGGGGTCCTGCAATCACGCGACATGATGGTGGTGGCCGACATGAAAATCGCAATCACCCGACCGCGCCGCACTGACGGATACCAGTAGGTGAAATACAGAATGACACCAGGGAAGAAGCCTGCCTCGAAGACGCCGAGCAGGAATCGCACCACATAGAACTGGAGAGGCGTCGATACGAACATCATGGCTGACGCAGCACAGGCCCCAGAGGACCATGATGCGCAATAACGTCTTGCGCGCGCCGATCCTCTCCAGGAGGAGATTGCTCGGCACTTCAAACAGGAAATATCCGATGAAGAACATGCCCGCGCCGAGGCCGTAGACGGCGTCATCAAACGGCAGGGTTTGCTTCATCTGAAGCTGCGCATACCCGATGTTGATGCGGTCGAGATAGGCGATCATGTAGGAGATCAGCAAGATCGGGATAAGGCGCCGGTCGATCTTCGAAAATAACGCCTTGAGAGCCCCGTTTTCGAATAGCGATGATTGCGGTGACGACTTGTTTGCAGCGGTCGGTTGCATGTTCGTTACCTCCGCGAAGATTCTTGGTTCTACGCCTGCTCGATTTACCCGGGCGCTTTCGGCCGTGCTCCGGCGGTCTTCTTCGTGGAGACCTTGTTCGGTTCGATCACTGCGTTCGGTTCGATCACCGCTGCGGCCGCCTGCAGACTCGACGCCGGCGTCCGCATGGATCGTCGGCAGCGCCTCGATCTCGCGCAGGGCGGCCTGCAAGTGCGCCACGATCTCGTAGGATTCTTCCTGTGACACCACACGCCGACAGGCGGTGAGGCCGAACTCCAACAACCCGGCGTAGCTCTGCACCGTGATATTCAGCCCACTGCCGTGATACGGGATTGAGACCGGGTAGTAATGCACCATCCGCGCGCCGGCCATGTAGAGCGTCATCGGCGGGCCGGGAACATTCGAGATTACGACGTTGCCGGCCGCCGGCGCGCGGCTCGCGAGATTGGAGCGGCCAAGCAGCGAGGCGAGCCCGGTCATAAGCCAGGGCGATCCCGTGATCGGGACTTCTAACCCGAGCACCGGCTTCAGCTCCTTCACCACCGCCTTCGCCGCCTCGGACGACGCGTGGATCGCCTTCAGGCGCAACGGCAATTCCGTGATGTCGGTCGCCAGATCGACCCGGACCATCGACACCTGATTGTTCATCGCGCTGTCGCCTTCGGCGCGCAGGCTGACCGGCACCATAGGCGATGAGCGGTTCCTTTGGCAGCTCGTCGCGTTCCTTCAGGAAGCGATGCAGTGCGATACTGCACATCGCCATCACGATGGTATTGACGGTGCCACCGACGCGCTTACCGAGTTCCTTGATGTCCGCCAGCGGCACTGACAGCGTGCTGTAGGAACGCTGGTTGGTGATCGAGTCGTTGAAAATCGTCTTTGGTGCGAGGCCCAGGTTCAACGAACGGGCGCCACCGGCCGTTCGCTGGCTCGCGACGACTTTTGCTGCTGCAGTTAATGCCTTTGCAGCAGCCGGGCAGCACACCGGCGAGCTTGCGGTACTGGCTGGCCGAATTGGCGGCCGCGGCCTGTAGAAGTTCGGTGATGCCGAGCTGGTAGGAACTGCCGCCGCGTTTGCGTCGCGGCGGCGGCACTTCGCGTATCTTCGGCGACACGTCATAGAGCACCTTGGCGAGTTCGACCCCGGCCTTGCCGTCGACACCGCTATGATGCGCCTTGCTGTAGAAAGCGACCTGTCCGTTCTCGAGGCCTTCGATGACGTACATCTCCCACAACGGGCGGCTGCGGTCGAGCAGCGTCGAGTGCAGCCGCGCGATGAGCTGCTCAAGCTGCTGCCATCGTGCCCGGGCGGCGCAGGGTGACGCTGCGCACATGGTAGTCGAGGTCGATGTCGTCGTCCTCGATCCAAACCGGTTCGGCAAGTTCAAAGGGCATCTGCGCCAGCTTGCGAGTCAGCACCGAAGCGAGGTGCAGGCGCTTGCCGAGCATCGCCTTGACATCCTCGTAGTAGTCGCCCTGATAGCCCTCGGGAAGCTCGAAAAGCATCAGGCTGCCGACATGCATCGGCGTTTCCGGCGTTTCGAGATGCAGAAACGAGGCGTCAATGCTACTGAGTTGATCCATTCTCGTGGCTCCTTTGTGGTGTCGATCGAGCCGAGGCCGGTATGTTCGCGGATGTCGCGCCGTCAGGCGACCGTCTTCGATCGCAGTTGGCCATCGACGCATCGCGATAGAATTCGTTGACCTCCTGGCAAAGCCTTCAGATCAGCACCTAGACCGCGCGTTTGCGTTCCTCCTCGTCGTACAACGCTGTCTTGAAAGGCTTGCCGACCGCGGTCATCGGCAGTTTGGGGAGAATTTCGAGCGCCTGCACCATTTCGTGCTTGCCGAGCTTGTCCTTCAGAAACGCCTGCAATTGTTCGAGGGTGAAAGCCGTGGCATTGGCCTTCAGCTGGACGAAGGCCTTGGGCGACTGGCCGCGATATTTGTCGGGGATGCCGATTACCGCGACCAATTCGACCGCCGGGTGCTTGTAGATCGCTTCCTCAAGGACACGCGGATAGACGTTGAAGCCGCTGCACAGCAGCATGTCCTTGGTGCGGTCGACGATAAACACGAAGCCGTCCTCGTCCATGTATCCGACGTCGCCGGTACGCATGAAGCCGTCAAACGTCGTGACATCGGCCGTCGCTTCTGCGTTGTTCCAGTAGCCTTTCATAACATTAGGCCCCTTGATGCAGAGTTCGCCGCGCTCGCCGAGCGGGACATATTGCGTTGGTTTATCGAGGCTGAGGAACTTGATGATGATGCCCGGCATCGGCATTCCGCAGGAGCCGGCCTTGCGCATGCCGTTGACCGGCGTGAAAGTTCCGGTCGGCGAGGTCTCGGTCATGCCCCAGCCTTCGCTCATGTTGCAGCCGGTAATCGCGGTGAACTGCTGCGCTAGTTCGAGGGGCAGCGGGGCACCGCCCGAGCCACAGTACTTGAGCGAGCGGAGACTATGCTTGGGGGTCTCCGGATGATTGATCAGCGCAGTGAACATCGTTGGAACGCCGCAAAAAATGCTCACCTTCTTTTTGAGATGTCATCCAGCGCCGCCTGGGGATCGAAGCGCACGTGCTGAATGATCTCCCAACCCGGCGAAAACGGCAAATAGAACGTTCACCGTAAGTGCGTAGATGTGGAATGGCGGCAGCATGGCGAGCAAGCGCTCCTGCCCTTCGACCAGAACAGGCGGCGTACCGCCGGTGGTCTCCCACGCCTGCTGGCACGCGCTCGTCAGGTTCGCATGCGTTAGCATCGCGCCCTTGGGCAGGCCGGTGGTGCCCCGGTGTACTGGAGCGCAGCAATCGTCTCCCTCGGATCGGCAATAGGATAAACCTCGTAAGCTCCCGTCGTTGTCGAGCAACTTGGCAAAGCTGACATGCCGATCGTCCCATGCAATTTCGCTCAGTTGTTTGGCGGCTTTCATCGCCGCCGTCACCGCGTCGGGCGTGGACGTCATCTCGGCCATGCTACCGACAATCAATTTCTTCAGCCGTGTCTTGCCGAGCATGGTCTCCATCTGCGGATAGAGCGCGGCCATGTCGAGTGTGATGAGGAAGTCGGTACGGCTGTCCTCGATCTTGTGCTCCAGAACCGCTGCGGCATCGAGTGGCGAGTAGTTGACCACCGTGCCGCCGGCCTTCAGCACCGCGAAGAATGCAATGATGTAGTGCGGCGTATTCGGGAGGTACAAGCCGACGTGCACGCCCGGCTTCACGCCAAGTTGCTGCAGCCCACATGCGGCGCGACTCACGTAATCGCCCAACTCCCGATAGCTCAGGCGCTTGCCCATAAAATCAATCGCCGGCCGATCGGGCCACTTGGCGACGGTATTATCGAGAATTGTCTGCAGTGGCGCAGGAGTGATATCCTTATCCCAGCGCACACCAGCGGGGTAGGAATTGATCCAGGGCATATTGTTCATAGCACATCTCCGTCCCTGTATAGCCGTCACGGGCTCGGATGGCGTAGGCTTCCACCGAATCGTCGGCGTTTGGTGGGCTTGCACGACACTCCTGACGTCGTTGACGTTGCCGGTGATCTTGCCGAACGTTCTTCATATTCGCGGAAGACGGTCGCGCCGCCTCCGCGCTACTTCGGCTGCAGCAACTTCTGCAGATTGGCCAGATTCTCCTGCATACGGTCCTGCACGACCTTCCAGGCGTTGTTGCGCGACTGCGCTTCCATCTCGGCGAGTTCGCGAATATTCGCGATCACCTGCTGGACGCCCTGCTTGCCGGCTTCCGCCTGTTTCGCTATCGCCTCGCTGCTGGTGGCATCCTTGACGGCGGCCTGCCATTGCGCGAGCGTCTCTTGCAGAATCTCGTTGCGCCGCTCGATAAGCGCCCTGACACCTTCATAGGCTTGCCGGTTCGCCTCAACCAGCGTTTCCAGGTCCTTACGCTGCCAATCGACCAGCGCCGCGACGTCGACGCCCGGCAACTGGAATTTCTCGGTCAACTTCTTGATATCGTCGAGCCACGGCGTCGAGGTGTCGTCCGTGCCGGTCGACTGCTTGCTGGTCTCCATGGAACTCCTCCCTTGGTTTGACAATGACAACAAAAACGCGACGCTAGCCACGTACGGAGCGGCGCGAGGCAGCGCCGCGCACCATCAGCTGCGCTTCGGATCAGGATACAATAGAGCTGCGCAGGCCGCTGCGATCGAAGGGGCGCCATTTATCTTCCGGTAGCGCGAGCCGATCTGCGATGGCGTACAACACGACAGGATTATGGCCCAGCCCGGAGTGACTGCCCTCGACCTCGATGTTCTGCGTCGTAGGGCTCTCTTGTTCAAGGCATCCCTGCCACGCGACGATACCGTCGGTACGCGTGTAGATTGCCGTGCTCGGCACCGGCGGCGGAGCTTCATTGCTTCGCGCCCGGGCCAATCGCCGGCGGAGCGCCCGCTCAGGGCTTCGTAGAGCCGCCAGGCGTTGCTCGCCTTCGGCTCGTTGGCGAACGGGCTGCCGAGCGTAATCACCTGGCGCACCAATGCCGGTACCCGCCGCGCTAATTCGCGCGCAAAGACGCCGCCGAGGCTCCATCCGATCAAGCTGACCTTACGCCGGTCGCGGCCGGACAATTCCGCGAGCCGTGCCTCGATGCCGGCCTCGACGCCCGGGCGTGGGCCATGGTTCGGGCCCTGCTTCCAACCGTGCGCCGCATAACCCTGCTCCGTCAGATAGGCGCGCAGTGGGCGCGTCGAAGCATCGCTCGCGGCAAGACCGGGCAGCACGAGCACTGGATGACCATCACCACGCGGTGCCCGTCGCAGCAGCGGGTAGGCCGCGAAGAACGCCTGCAGCTCCCAGATCCCACGCAGTTCGAGCCACAATAGTTGGCGCGATGGCGGTCTTGAGCGGTCAATACGCCGTGTCCATGTCAGAACGTTGCCTCCCGGCGATGCGGCATTCACCGCATTCTCTTGTCATCAAGTAGTAATGCCTTGATCGGGATCGGACGCGCTTAGGCTCGGATCATGCGGTCGTGCAGCTTGATTTCACTGGCTTTTTCAGCGCAGGCGGCTACGAAAACAACTCTAGGCAGTGAAGCTGCTAACCAATTGAGAGCTTCACTTTGAGTTGTGGCTGATCCGATCAACCGACCGAGTGTTGATCTAGATCAATCTTTCAACGCGTGGCCACACCAGCTCGTCGAGGTCTTGATCGATCGGATAAGGGTAATCAGCCGCGGCGATTGCCTCACGCAAACTAACCAGGATACCGTCGAGATCGGCTGCGCCATGAGCGCGATGGACGATCGCCGCGATCGGTACGGTCGAATCGAACAGGGATAAATGCCGGAAAGTGGTGCGGAAGTCGTTGCCGTCCTTGCCGGCGTAGGCTGTCGGGCGCGGCCCCGGCAGCGAAACAGCAAGATGGCTGCGGCCGACACGCGTGCGGCCGGGCACGGCCTTCTGACTGGCGATGCCGGCGAGCACTTTGATGCAAAGCTCGGTGTGCCCCGCGCCAGCGGTGCGCAAATTGGGCGGAATGCACAGGCTCACCAATTGCAACCAAAGCCACCGGCCCTGATGCGCGGTGAGCTGGTGAGCGCGATATCAAACTATTTAACCGTGTCTTTCAACGCTTGACTCTTGCAGCCCAATGATGATGCACTGCGGTATCTGACTATTCAGGGCGGGTGCGCAATGAATGACGTCGTTGAGCGAGTAATGACTTTCTACGAAAATTCTGAAAGTCAGGGACGCGAGGATATCAGAGTAAAGGTGAGGTCAATATCTCGAGAAGCTTGCATCGGCGGGTCACCGTGACGTCGAAGAACTTGCCTACTATGGCTTAGCCTATCTGCGTATGCTTCACGAAGGTCCCGACCCCCGTTATTCAAACTGCTGAGAAAGCTTGACCAGCGCTGCTGATTCCCGGCTGCACGCCGACCGCTCGACCAGTGTGCCTCGCCGGCAAACCGCATCGCCGCAGCTTGGCTGTTAGAGCGATACGAGTCTCGTCAGTCGCTATAGGCTCCGTATTCTTACGGAGAGCCGTCACGGCGACGTCATCGAACCTTGGCACTTCCCTGCTTACTAATCGGTGCTGGGGATTTCAGGGCCTCAGTTTGATACACAACGCCGCCGAGCGATCATATTCCGCTCGGCGGCGTTGTCGCGTTTTCGGGACAGCAGGTTCAGAACGATAGCTGAGGCGGGGGCTAAGCCAGCGACGAAAGGCAGCGAGCGCGGAGCTACCCGATAAGTGACCATAAACCCTGGCGTAGTTGGCTCTAACCGCGAACTCCGTAGTTTTACGGATCTAAATCCTGGTGACGCCGAGATTGGCGGCTGCGTAATTATTCGCGCTTCATCACCTGAATATTTTATCGTGCGGATAGGACCTTGGCCCGGCCGGTGTGCCGGGCTTTTCATTGCCGGGGCAGTAACGTGCTCCACGGGCAAGGAGAGGGACACCCCAGCACCAGTGTGCGCAGGAAAATCCAGGGCGCCCCTCTGGTGACGCAAATCCCGATGCCGCCGCCGCCAAACCTACGCGAGACGGCTGCGATCGTTCCTGGCTTCGCTGCTCGTCATAAATCGAAGGAAGGGCGCCCCAGCCTTCGGAGGTGACGGATATACCAACGTAGGGCCAGGACCGCCCCTGACGACGCGAGGCAGATGCGCCGCCGCAGACCATACGCGAGGCGGCCGGAATCGTTCCTGCTTTAGCCGAACTGATCCAGCAACCGGCTAAACGCTGTAAGTTGCCGGTTCGTGACCTTGACCGAGCGATCGGACCGCCCGCCGCGGTAGGCGCCTCGCGGTGCTTGGAAACAATGCCTTCCAGCCCCATTAGGCAGGCATGGCGGAACAGGTCAGGGCCGATCTCGCCCTCCTCGAACTCGCTCCAGAAAGATCCCGTCGACCCGCCGCGCCAGCAGCCGGGCCGGAGTTGGCCTCATGGGCCATTGTTGCGCGGTCGCGTTTCCAAATCCATGGGGCGAGATATCTGGTGTGGGGCAGACGCGGGCGCAAGCACTTGGTCAAGGCCGGCGCTGTCGCGTCGGCGCGCCATTCGCGAGACGGTGTCGGCACTAGCGATGACCCTGTTGCCGGGGTTTTGCCGCCAACCAGGCCAATCGACCGGGAGCGGAGCCTTGTGAGCTTGGCCGCTAGCGCCAGCCGATACAACTCCGCCGCAAGCTGGTCGTCGCGTTCGAACCTTGCGCAGAGTTCAGCGATGGTGATGTGGTGCTTGCGGCAATAGTTCGCTCTTCACTTCATCGAAATCTTGCGGGTCGGGTTTGATTGATTGGCCTCGCCGCGTGGCGTTCTTGCTTTCCAACAAGCCTTTTTGCACAACTGTTTTGCCTTTTCGCGGATGGCTCCGCACGAGCGGCGCAGCTGCATGGCAATTTGTGCGGCCGTGCTCGTCGGCCACAACCTGATGAGCGCGAGAATTTCCTCGTCGGTCCAGGGACTCACATCGTCCCTCGTCAGTGGCGTCGGCCGCTACTGTGCAGGGCTATTTTGGCGAGCTTACGGCGAGCACTTTCAGTTTGCCGACATCGAGCCCGACGCCATCGACCAGATGCTAGCTGTTTCGATCCCAGGTTTTGATGGGGCATCCTTGTCCTCCGAATCAAAGGATGCGCTATGGGCCAGGTTCTTCATGGGAGCGCCACGACGACAGAGGCGATCCGTCGAGCGATACAGCATAGTCAAGAGAGCCTGAGGACACTGGCAGGCCGCTACGGGATCAACCAGAAGACCGTCTCCAAATGGAAGAAGCGGTCCTCGGTTGCCGATCTTCCTACCGGTCCCAGGCAGGCAAGATCGACAGTGCTGTCCGTGGAGGAAGAGGCGGTTATCGTCGCTTTCCGGCGCTACACGCTGTTGCCGCTCGACGACTTCCTCTCCACGCTGCAGCCAGCAATACGTAACT
>ERZ1370068.1524-contig-11422_pt1 | contig 10226 bp, 15 predicted proteins | sample MGYA00561227_ERZ1370068 | MGnify/ENA primary metagenome ERZ1370068 (study PRJEB38410, sample SAMEA6850437) | metagenome | study: Metagenomic assessment of the ecological functions of the soil: analysis of the soil microbiota associated with the...
TAGTTTGAAACTCGCTGGTCACTTTGCTCGACATCGTCGTGCACCGCCGCAGGAGTTATCAGCGCGCCGAACGCCAATTCGCTAGGTCACTGAGCCACTTGAGCAACAGTCGTTTTTGGCGCGCCAACTGCTTTGAGATGTAACTTCAGGATCCGTTTGAGCTCTGCGATCGTTTGCTGATAGTTGACCAAGCCGTGCGGACCGGGAACGATCACCTCGGACTGAGCCTTCGGCATATGCGAGCTCCAATATCCCACAATGCCGTCGCTACTTTCAGGGAGCGGTTCTGGTCGGCCGCGATTCCCGATGATTGAGTGATGCGGCGCCTGAACTGGGACTGTTTCCAACACTTTCAAGGTCGGACTATGGGGGCAAGTCCGGTGACAACATTCGGGCGCTCAGACATTACACCTACCTCCGAAAGCTCCTTGCTCACTGAGTTGTTGATGGTAGCGGCAACATGGCTCGGGAGAGTAATGAGACGCGTCCCCAGTTCTGCAATCGGGGTGATCGCCAGTTTGCTTCCGCGATGCGGTGTGCAAATGAAGACAACTCGTTTGATCCGCGGATTAGCGTCAAAAACGAGCCCGCGATGGAGAAGGCTGCCGCGGGGCAGCGTTTTAAAAATCGCTTTCGCCGGTTCACCCACAAGTTCGCTCCCAATTCTCGCGCCTGAGAGTCACGACCTGCATATGGGAAAGAACCCCGCCCAAACTGTGGGCAATCAACACGTAGCCCTTGTGATTTGGATAAAGCTTGTCCACTTTCGCCAGAGCTTCGCGTAACTTGAGAGCCGAGTAAGCGATAGGGTTACCGGTCGGATACCCAAATTCCCAATACTGATAACGTCCGCGCAATACAGGATCCGCCTCGAGGTCGTTGATAACGTTGAGCCACATCTGGTCCGTGGCCATTAGGCCATGAACGAATACCAGTGGAATCCGCTCGGGATCGTAAGGTTGAAGAAAACGGAGACCGGTCGGGCCCGTGAAATGACTTATCGCGAACGCGCCCGTCAATCCGGTCAACGTTTCGTTGATGCGTTTGTAGTAAAGGAGTGGGGCTGAATAATTCGCGGCCAACGGACGGACTGCGCCTTCAACGCGAGCTGTTGGTTGCTTTGCCGGGCGACGAAGGGCAAGAGTCGCGTCGTGTCCGTGAAAATCGAGTGTGGCCGTGACGGGCGCACTGATTCCCCGCTGAGGCGCGAACTCTTGACCAGGTACAAGACGCACCCCAACAAGCGCACCTCCCACACCTGCGACTTCGATCGGCGTCTTAACATACTTTTCTTGTATCGAACTAGCCAGCTTGAACGAGGTGAAGTAGTCCGGGGCCCAAGTGTCAGGACCCGCAGGTTGAAGACGCAGATGATAGGTTTCGCTGCCGTTGGTTACGGTCAGTGGATGATTCCACAATCGGCCCCCATCGACTGAGCGAAGGAGAACGGTGAGTTCTGCGGCGGCTGTGTTGTAAGTGTCACGCGCTGGCGTTTCCTGAGTGCCAGTTCCAAGCAGTGGAGCAGTCATGGCAGCGACGTGCAAATAATCGGCGGCCCGTTTTTCCAGGGAACTTGCGCGGAACGCGCCTCGCGCAGGCTCTTTGCCGCAGGCGCATACTCGAGGCGGCCCACGTGCTGCGGGGTCGTCGCGCACCCAGCAAGAAACGCAAGGCACGATACGACCGCGATGAGTTGAAGCCGACCTGAGGTTTTACTTTGCATTAGCATCTTAGGATTTTGACTCGCGGGGTTCGATCTGCGTATTGGACCAAAGGCCTATGGATTTTTCAGAGCTAATTTTATTGTTTTCACCAGAAACATTGGTTATTCCTCGATGAAGGTGCGAAGGCCTGATTCTATTTGCTGCCGCGTCCTGAGTGTGCTGGCTGTTGGGATTCTCTGGGGATCCTGCGAATCGTATGGCCCGTTCCACCCCAATACGGCTGCAGAACCGCTCAACTCAATACGAGGCCCCAGCGACGGGCGCTACAAATTCGCTTTCATCGAATTCGGCGATCAAGGCTCGGCCTTGGATACATCCCAGCGAGTCGGCTGCCATCAACGCGATTCGCCAGGCACAACGCCCTCTCCTTTTCGTTTACATTCACGGCTGGATGAACAACGCCGTCTCAGGGGACGTCTGCCGATTTGAGCACTTTATTGATATGGTCTCGCGTCTTCCCGAGGTGACCCAGGGAAAGATTAACGTGATCGGTGTTTATATCGCGTGGCGCGGCAAAGACCTTACCGTGCCAGGCTTGGATCTGCTGACGTTTTGGAACCGCAAGTTGACTGGCGGGTCGGTGGCGGCGCAAAACAGCTGCCTGGCTACTATTAACGAACTGGCACTGGCTGCGCGAGAGCCGGGCAAGCAGGTCCACCATTGCGTGCTGATGGGCCACTCGTTTGGCGGATTGGTCCTGAGCAATACTATTTCTCACTCCATCCTCGATGCCAGCAGCACCGGCGCGCGCAACGCGAGTCCCTGGGACATGGCGGTCGCGTTCAACCCTGCGGATGATTCCATCGGCACCCGGCAGTTGATGTCGGAATTAGATTACCTTTATAAGTATGACCCGACCCGTGGCGCTTATGTAGGCAGGAGCCCCGGGGCTGAAGAGGGTGCTGTGACGAGCGAGAACCGTCCCCTTCTCATCGTTCTGCAATCGGAGAACGATCAGGCAACCGGGAAATTTTTCCAATCGGACAGAGTCTGGCCAACACCGTAAATCTTCATTACCACTGGGACAGGGTTCCAGTGCCTGGCAGCAACGGACAAAAAGTATCGGAGGGAGAGCTCCAGACCCACACGCCCGGCAACGATAAGTATCTGGTAAATTTTAACGTTGTCCCCTTGGGACGAAGCAACTCCGCCGTCGGATCTAAAGACGTATGAGAACCGGGCCTTCGAAGCCAATCTTCGACAAAACGTGCGCGGCCGAACCTTTTTCACCAGCGAAAAGAATAATGGTCACGAAAAACCATTCTGTCAGGGTCCGGAATACAATCCAAATGAGACACGCCCTCCCACAGGAAACGAAGACTGGCAACGTTGGCAGTTTGTATACAGCGGCAATGCGCGTGTGCCCTGCTGGATCGTGCGCGTACCTAAGGAGATCATTTGGGGTCACGGCGGATTGTGGAGCGATAACTCGGTAGCGATGTTCGGCGCTCTTTACCGCATGCATTTTCCCTTGAATGCGGAAGGCGTGCCTGCTCCTTCTCAACCGATTCGTGTTCCCAAGGCCCCAGACACTCTAAAACTGAACCAGGACAAGCTGCGCTGAAGCCGCACGACGCGCGTCAGCGCCGGCCTCTCCGGACGAAGAATTCTCAGTGAGCGGCAGTTGTATGAGCAAGCATTTGCAGTATCCCGACACTGAGGCCATTCCAGAAGATTTGAACGCCGATGGCTAGAAGGATAAATGCGGAAAGCCGCGTCAGAATGCTGGTGCCGGATTTGCCGAGCAATCCCACCAGTCGGGCCGCGTTGCCGTAGCAGACCACGACCAGCAAGCAGACGAGAAGCATGCCCGCTGCCGCGGCGATAAAGTGGCGTGGATACCCGTGTTCAAATCCCGGGCCGGCTTGATATCGCAAGTGGGCACCGAGCGTGATTGCGACGGAGATGGCACCCGGCCCGACCGTGAGCGGGAGAGTCAACGGAAAGAAGGCATGCTGAAGAGCATCCTCGAGTGTTCCGGGGACTTGCTTTGAGGAAGAATCATCATCTGGCTGATTGAGGAGCTTCCAGCCGGTCGCGGCCACGACCAAGCCGCCCGCGATTTGCACCACAAAAAGAGATGCCGAAGAAGGCGAGAATTTCACTGCCGAAAAGCGCCGAAACAACCAGAAGCACAAACCCGTAGGCCGCGATTTTGCGGGCCAATACTTTTGAGCGGACTGCGGATAGTTCTGGGTGAGGCCGAAAAAATCGGAGCGTCGCCGACCGGATTTACAATCGGGAACAGCGCTGCAAACGAGACGCCCAGGGTCTTGATGAAGTCGACGGCGCTGAGTTCCATTCGATCTATTGCGAAATGAAGAATTCCTCCTCCTTCGGAACACCGATCATTGAGACTTTGGCGTTGAATAAAGTGAAACCAGGCGTGCAATCAGGACGGTGACATAGAGCAACCCGGTCATCGCTTCCGTTGCTGCAAGCCAGCGCGCAATTCTTGAGAGCGGGTGTGATGTCGCCGTAGCCGACAGTGCTCAGGGTGATGAAGCTAAAGTAGAAAGCATTGAAGCCGTCCATCGATCTGCTTTCCCGCAGTTCGTGTTGAACGCGAAGGCACCTCTGGCGTCAGCTTGGTCCACGAGCCAGTACGCCATCGTCCACATCAAGACCAAGCATCAGGTAAGCCGAAATGCTCGCACAGAGGACTTCGGTGTTTACCGAAGGCGCGCGCAAGAACGAAGCGCAGGAGATTCACCACGACGAAAGCAACCAAGACGAGTCCTGCGACAAGGAAGACGGCAGGCGGAACCAGGTCCGGTCTAGAAATGATTGATCCACCTGCCCGCAATTGCCGGGATCGCAAGCAACAAGCGCGACGACTAGTGTGAGGCCGCGATCCGCCACCGCAAGAACAGCGGACAGCAGCACCAGGGAAAGCAGAATCGATACAATGATATCTCCGCCTTTGACTTCTTCGACAAAGGGAAAAAGAAGAAGAGCAACGCAAGAGCAACGAGCAGTTCAACTGCCGAGAAGCGATGGAATCTTAGTCGCCGTGGCGCTGGTTTCAGTGATTCTCTGCCTTGTCTCGTTCAGTTTCAGTCACACCTCAGCTTCATTCGTCGGCGGCGCCTGTAGCTATCAGTCTTTCGGATCGTTTCTGAATGCTGCGGCCACGTCGTCATAACCAGAGCATGTTCTCAGCTTCCTCGAGCTGGCGCCGCCAGCTTGTATGCGATGTGCCAACGACGCGCATAGCCTGTTCGACATCGTCGCGCGTGCATCTTTCCGCGTCACTGGAACAGGACGCCCTTGATAAGCTTCGGAAGGACAGGAGTGATCGAGACCTGCACGTTCCACTCCTGTCCGGAGATCCGAGGATGCACCGGCATGTACTGCACCGCGAGCTGAATCTTGACGGGCAGACGCCCAAACTTCACCACCTTGCCAAGCCGAGCCCGACGGGGACCGTCCAGACGTCCTCGGACGGCGCGTTCCAGTTCGGCCAGGATATTGCCCGAGTACCCGAGGCTCCAGCCCTCGCCGAAGAAGATCGACGCGATGGGTTGCAGGTTCATCTGGTTCGTGTCGGGCCGGCCGTGCTCGCCCGCCGATGGACCACCATTGCTGGGAAACACGCCAATGAAGATACTGCTTCGTGAGGTAGCCTACCACGACAGCTGGGCCCGAGCTGCCACTTGCCCTGGCCAGTGAACACCGAGGTCGCGGTCGGGAAGATGGCGGTAGGTCCGGCTCCGAGAATCCAGTTGCCCGAGTGCGCAGGCGACAGCAACTCCACCAGAGCCAGATCGCCCAGCCCGGCGTCCCGCGCGAATTCGCCGGGGCGCGTCTCGTGCGGGACGATGTTGTAGAAGGGCATCACCGGCCGCGTGATCAGGTTCCAATCTTTGGTCAGGCTCACTGGCAGCACGGGCTGGAAATTCCAGTTGTTGTTCCACTGGCCGTTGTTCAGCTCGAAGTTGTTGAACTGATTCGCGATGGACCAGAGGCTGCTCACCGGGTTGGTGAGCTTGCCGGTTCAGCTCGCTCGCCGATCAGGTTCTCCACCAGAGCGATTCGGTGACCGCTCCGTAAGTTAAATCCTCGCTACCCTGCAAAGGCAAGCTGAGGGAAACGCGCGAATCAGGAGCAAAAGGATCTGACAGTTGCCGTTGCTGTTTGCATCGACCTTCGAAGCTTCCGTTCGCGCAAATGCCCGAACCGACTGAAAGAATCCCCAATGTGAGGACGGTGACTCCTGAAAACGATGTGAGCCCGTCTTCACATTGTCCCGCTTAGTCTTTTAGTCCTGTAATCCGACGAGGACAGCAGCCAATCAAGCTGCTGCCCTCACGTTATATGTCACGTCTTTTTACCAATCGCCCAGGGCGTTCACGCCCATCGGACCAAATCCACCGAACTGCTGAACTTCGATGTGGTTGGGTCCGGCGGTCTCTAGCGTGGGCATCAGAGACTGTCCTGCCATCTGCCCCTGACCTTGCTGCAGCCGCCGTCTGGGCCGCTGGGTGGCTGGCATACGCGCGTCTGCGAGCGCCGTGTTTATAGGCTGTTGAATTGGGCTTGTTTCCCGACGTAGATCTTGTCTTTCGTGCCAGTGGGAAACACGTAATACGTCTTCCCGTTGTGACGTCACGGCCGAGACCCTGCCCTGGGTAAGTCGGCCACTGCCTGTTGCTGCGTGGGGCGTCGTGACCGTTATGACCTTAAAACCCGACTGCGTGAGCGTAAGGCCTCTTTCTGGGCGACAACGTCGGTTGTACGCGGTGGTCTGACACGCTGCCAATAGCGCCAGGACCGCGCCGATACTGCCGATACCTGTTAGTGTTAATAGTTTTTTCATGTTTTTTTGGTTTTGGGTGTTCTTGCTTTCTTAGTTCTAGAAAAAATTGGAGCTTGGTTCAAGGCATTAATTTTCAGCGCGGGACGCTTCTCTCATTAGCTACCAATCTCCTAAAGACGCCAGTGCCCATCGGACCAAAACCATCGAACTGCTCGACTCTCGATGTGATGGGGTCCACAGTCTCGTATGTCATCGTAGGCGCTGGGTTCATCAGCTGTTGACCGGGCTTGAGCCTGGCTGGGCCACCGCGTGCTTGCCACGCGCCTGGAGCGCCTCTTATAGGCGTCGTACTGTTTTTGCCTCCCCGACGTAGATCTTGTCCTTCGTCGCCGTAGGAAAAACATAATATAGTTTCCCATTGTAACTTCACAGCCGAGACTCCTGTGCTTGCGCTAGATCCATTGATAGCCTGTTGCTGCTTGGGCGTCGTGACCGTTATGACCTTGAACCCCGACTGCGCAAGTAAGAACTCCTTCTTGGACGCGGCGAGCTCTGCGTCGTTGGTGGCAACAGTCTTGGCAGGCTGACACTAGCACCAATGTCGCCATTGCGGTAGCAACGATTCGTTATTGTAGTTGTCGTTAATAGCTGTTTCACATTCTCGCGTATCACTGCCTTACCAATCACCCAGGGCCGCGGTGCCCATTGGCCCAAACCCACCAAACTGCTGAACTTCGATGTTGTTGGGTCCGGCGGTCTCTAATGTAGGATAGAGGGACTGTCCCTGTATCAGCTGTTGGCCGGGTTGACCACCACGGCTTGACCCTGCTGGCTTGCTACACCCCCGCCGGTGCCGGTAGTCTCGGCAAGCGGATATTAATGCCAGGGACCGCACCGATACTGGCGATACCTGTTAATGTTATTAGGTTTTTCATATGTTTTGGCCTTGAGTGGGTTGGTTGATTTTTGGGTGTATTGAAAATTACAACGTCGCTGGGTGGCTGGCCTGCTGACGCCGCGATGGCCTTCTTATACTTGTTGAATTGGGCTTGATTTCCCGACGTAGATCTTGTCCTTCGTCGCAGTGGGAAACACGTAGATACAGCTTCCTGTTGTGACGTCACGGCCGAGACACCTGCCCTGGGTAAGTCCGCTGACTGCCTGTTGCTGCTGTGGGGTCCGTGACCGTTACGACCTTAAAACCCGACTGCGTGAGCAAGGCCTCTTTCTGGGCGATCACCTGCGTCGGTCGTCAGTCGGTTTGGCACGCTGCCAGTAGCGCCAGGACGCGCCGATACTGGCGATACCTGTTAGTGTTAATAGTTTTTTCATGTCTTTCCTTTATGTGGATTGCTTTGCTTTCGTTAGCTTCTACAAAAAATTGGAGCTTGAGTTCAAGACATTAATTTTCAGCGCCGGCCCCTGAATCCGCCGCCACCGCCGCCGAACCGACCAAAGCCGCCGCCGCCGTCCACCACCGAATCGATCGCCACCACCACCAAATCCACCTCCACCGCCGCCGCGATCACCACGCCGAATCCTCCACCGCCACCGAAGCGATCAAAGCCGCCGCCCTGAAAGCCCTGGAACCGCTGGCTCGAAAAGTCACCACGCGACCGGTTCTGAGCCTCGCGGTCCAAATCACCGGATCCGCCTCCACCGCCGGACCGATCGAAACCGCTTCCCCTGAACGGTCGGCGCCGCCCCGCTGGCTGCTCGATCCTCGCTACTCGCTCCCGACGACCGCTGCTGATAACTCTCGCTCCCTGTCCGTTGCTGGCTATTTTCTGCCCCTTGCCAGTTAGGCTGCGGCTTGTTTACTGAGTTCCAGCTTCCATTATCGTAGCTTCTGCCAGCCGTTACCTGTGTTCTTGTAAACGTTGCCATCGTGTCCGGCATACATATTGCCGCTGGCGGTTTTACCAACCGCACTGTTCCCCACTTCGTGCTGGAAGCGGCCACTTTTCCTCCCTGCGAATCAGCGGCGCCTGCCACCGTTCCATTGGCTGTTGAGTAATGGCCCATGGTAGCGCTCTGGTTTCCTCGCGAGACATAGGAGCTACCCCACTGAGCGTTCGGGCTCGAACCCTGTCTGGTCTGAGCATAGGTGCCGGTGTACGGGTTATACGCCTGCGCTGCGCTTCTGCTGCCATAAGGTGTCGAAACCTGAAGCGCCTCGCGCATAAGTGCCGGTGTAAGGATTGTAACCGGCGCCGCGCGTTGCCGATCCGTAAGGGCCGTAGGCTGTCTGTTTCCAACCATACGCTCCCGTGGCAGAGTCATAGTAAGGCGCTGGATAATGATAACCATAACCTCCGTAATAAGCGCCACAGTACGTCGCCGGGTAGGGGTAGTAGTAACCACCGTTACAGTATGGCGGCCACCAATAGCCGCTCCCATCGGCAAGGATCGCTCCTGCGGCCGCACCCAGTATGAACGTGCCTAAATATCCTGCTGCGTAGCTGGATGTAACCGTGCCATCCGGATTGGCGGTTTGGGTGACATAGGTCACGTTATAAACCGGGGAGCTCGACGGAATCGTGTAGATCTGCTGTGGAACCGACATGCACGTTGTCCATTGACCAGTTGGAGTAGGAGCCATGAACCACACGCCTTGCAGGCAAAGGTAATACGTGCCTTCGAGCTCGATCACCTTGTCCTGGGTATTCGTGGCGTATTCCATGGATGTGCCCTTGATTGGCTCGAACTTCGGTTCGCCGGCGTATTCAACTTTGACTTTGGCCTGTGCCTCGTTGGGTTTGATGGTCATCGTGGTCGGAACCTGCGCCAGTAAGACTGCGTCTTTGGCTTCATCGGTCCCTGGAACTGTAGCGAGGATTGCCGAAGCCGGGCTGCTCAGCGGAATTTTGGCGAAGTCAGGAGGAAGATCCGGCGTCGCGTAAGTCCATGGCCCTTGCAGGTCAGCCGCGCTGAACCACCGGCCGGCAGTCAAATAGTAAAACTGCTGCGTCGGCTTGTTCACGAACACGACGCTGTTTGTGTTCGTTGCGTACTCAAGCTGCGTGTCCGGAATCTGCGCGTAAACGGGTTGCCCGTCGAACAGAATGATTTCAGCCGGCTTGTCGCTGTAGAAAACGTCCGGAGTTGCACCCTTTGTGTTTGCAGTTGGCGGGATAAATTTTTGAGCGCGCTCCACTGTTTATCCTGCGGCACCTTGGACATCTCCGGCGGCAACTGCTTCGTGGCCGACCATTGACCATCGAGCTTACTGGCCGTGAGCCATTGCTGACCGACTGCGAGATAGTAGGTGGAACCACTCTCGTCGAAGAACAGCGGCCACTGTGTGTTAACGACGAACTGCAAATTCGTGTTCGGAACTACAGAAAGGACTGGCTCGCCATTCACGCTCAGCAGAATCGACGGCCGGTAACCGACAAAAATCTTGGGCGGATCGTTGTTCAATTGCACGCCGGCCGGCGCCTCCTTCTTCGGCGTGGACGCGATCAAACTATGCAAGGAGATTGAGAAGGTTGGCGGAACAAATGTTTTGAACAACTGATCCATCTTTTCCTTCGTGGCGTTATCGAGTGAAGGAAAATACGTGCCTGTAATCTGCGGATTCGTGATGGTCGACGAGCTTGGCGACGTTGTCTATGTTCGTATTTCCCTTCATTTCCACCACGCCCAGCACCGTCTTGCCACTCTTGGGCGTAATCGACACTGCCATTCGCCAGCTCAAATCCTGGAAGTTCTTCCAGTCATCCACCTGAGGTTGATAAATA
>ERZ1370068.9131-contig-7931_pt1 | contig 10223 bp, 20 predicted proteins | sample MGYA00561227_ERZ1370068 | MGnify/ENA primary metagenome ERZ1370068 (study PRJEB38410, sample SAMEA6850437) | metagenome | study: Metagenomic assessment of the ecological functions of the soil: analysis of the soil microbiota associated with the...
CATCGGAAAATCGGTCACCTCCGTGCCGGAAAAATCACCTGGCCGCGATTTGGCCTAACGAGCCCAACAATCATGTAGAAAGTGGTCGTTTTTCCGGCGCCGTTCTTGCCCAGCAGGCCGACGATCTCGCCCTGGGCAACGTCGAGCCGGATTCCGTTCACGACTGCGCGGCCGCCATAGATCTTGACCAAATCTTCGGTGCGCAAGACCTCCTCATGTTCGTTAGGCTGAGAAGCCACATCGGTGGACTGTTCGCCGATCGCGAGTCGGCGCATTCGAGGTAATCATGACTTCTTCTTCCTGGGTGAGGGACTGGGAGTTGGCGAAGCACCAGGCTTGCCGCGTCTTGTTGTCCGTGTTGTCCTGCCGGATCTCGGTCCGGCTGGGGCCGTGAGTCGTAAGTTGACCGTCCTGATTAAGAATCATGACCGTATCCGGGCTGGTGGCGATATGCGTATCGAGACCTTGCTGCACCCGCGGTGTTCCGGTAAGGACCACATTCCCATCGGAGGAGGTGTAAACCGCTTTTTCAGAAAGTCCGATCGCCTTCGACGGCGGACTCCTTTGGGATCGGGCTTTCGCGGACCACGCCGACGTTCTTCTCGGCGATCGCTTTTTCCAAGCCTTCACCTTCCTCCTTGTGGATGAATACCGTGAGCTTGTCCGACTGAATGTGAAAGCGCGGATCAAAGACGCGGACGTGACCGTTGAAAACTCCGACCCGTTTCTCGGTGTTGAAGGACGCTTCGTCGGCATAAATCTCGGTCGTAATCGGTTGCCCATTATTTTCCGTCGCCGACAAAGGGTTAGTACTCGCTTTCGGGCTGGGTGCTGTTTTCGGTTTGGCCGTGGGTTCAGCCGCGCGCGCCGTGTCCTGAGCCGATGAATACGGACCGAATGCGAAAACCACAAGGCCAGCGGCAACGAGAGGGCGATTCATTTCTTCGGAGCGGAACCGCCAATTTCCGTTTGGTTGTAAAGAGTCATGTGCACCTTGCCGTTCATCGTATCCTTCGTGACTCACGGTGCTGAATGACATTGTGTCCCCGAGATTTGAAAATCAGCGCGCTTCAACGTCGTCCGCTCCTTTGACTCGATCACCCGGGTTTCGAGATTCAGAACCCCATCGGTCATCGCGACGTTAATGTCCGGTTTCTCCTGCGGATCGAAAGTCCGCATTTTCAAGTTCGTGAAGCGAACGTGATTTTCGTTCCAGCCGCGCCGCCTTTCGGCGGCGAACTTGCCGACAAGTTTTCCCTGAAGATCATAATTCGGCAGAACCAAACCTTTCGCCTCGTGGCCGACGGTGAGCGGGATGTTCTTCAGCCCAACATCTTCCTGGCCGCGCTCGCGCTCGGGTTCGGCGTCGGCGTGGCCTTGTGATGCTTGCTCCTCGCAACCGCTCGCAGCTGCCGACGAGCAAAAAGGAAACTGAAGCGCGCGCTTCGAGAAAGCGCCCGCTACGACACGGCAGCATGAATCTTTTTAACATGCGCAGATGCTTCGGCAAATCCTTTAGCGGAACCTGGTTCGGTCCATCGGAAAGTGCGCGGGCCGGATTTTCGTGCACTTCCATGAAAATTCCATCGCAACCAGCGGCGAGCGCGGCCCGTGCGAGCACTGGCGCCAGTTTCGGCATCGCCGGAGGTGGCATCGCCCGCACCGCCAGGGCGTTGCACACTGAATGGGTGGCGTCAAAAATCACGTGAAACCCCGCCTCGCGCAGCCAGGCGAGTGAACGCATATCGGCCACCAGGTTGTTGTAACCGAAGGTGGTGCCGCGTTCGGTGAAGAAGAATTTTTCGCTCCGAAGGCCGAAAGTTTCTCCGCAATGTTGCGCACATCCCAGGGGGCAAGGAACTGGCCCTTCTTCACGTTCACCACCCGGCCCGTTCTGGTCGCGGCGCGAATTAGATCGGTTTGACGACAGAGAAACGCTGGGATTTGCAGAACGTCGATAAACTCGCCTGCAATCTCGGCTTCGGCGGGCGAATGGACGTCGGTCGTTACCGGCATTCCGATTCCGCGGCCAATTTCCGCGAGCAGCTCACAACCTTCACGCGCCCCAATGCCGCGATAAGAACGGACGGAAGTGCGGTTCGCCTTGTCGTAGGAGGCCTTGAAAATGAACGGGAGCCCTTCCGCTGCGCAGACCCGGGCCACCTTGCTGGCCATTCGCCTAACGAATGCGGCCGACTCGATGACGCACGGACCAAGGACGAAGGCCGGCATCCTGCCGCCAAGAGTGACCGGGCCGATCGTTAGGGGTTTCGGTTTCAAGTGGGCGCGAACAAGCTAGTTGGCCTCGACCTGTCCAACAACCGGTCCCGAACGGGAATCGATCCGAGGTTGCATGCGGCGGGACTTAACGATCGAACGATTGATTGCGCCAGCGAAAATTCCTCCCCAAGAATTGTCCTCGCGGCCAACGTCGTCCAACTTGCGGGATCTTGACCTTTTGTTGCCTATGACACGCGATCCCAGTCTCGTCGGTCTTCCGCAAGATCTTTCTGCCGAAGAAGCAGCCGCTCAATTTGATGCCTTGCAGCAGAAGCTCGTGCCGCTCTGGCGCTCGATCGAACGCTTCAACCAGGACGAACAAACCATCGTCGTCGTGCCCTCGATCTCGCTCGAAATGGCGGTAAGCGGCTTCGAAGTCCAGGGCTATGAAGAGCGCTTTCTTTTCCTGCTTCTCCTTCCTCGCCCAACCGCGAGCGCGGCTGACCTACGTTACCTCTCAGGCGATCCATCCGAGCGTGGTCGAGTATTATCTCGACATGCTCCCAGGCGTGATCCGAAGCCACGCGATGCGACGGCTGACTTTGTTGTCGCCCTACGACGACACCGCCCGGCCTTTAAGCATGAAGTTACTCGAGCGGCCGCGATTGCTGGAGCGAGTCGCCGCGGGCATCGCCGATAAAGACCGCGCGCATCTGGTCTGTTACAACACCACCTATCTCGAAAGGAATCTCGCGATCCGCCTTGGAATTCCACTCTACGGAGCGGATCCGCGCCATTTTTCTTTCGGAACCAAGAGCGGCTGCCGCCAACTATTTGCGCAGGCCGGAATCGATCATCCGCTCGGATCACGATAACCTAAACGAGCATCGAGGACATCGTCGAAGCCCTGGGGCGGATGCTGCAAGCAGCGGCCGACGATGTCGCAAGCGGTGGTGAAATTGAACGAAGGGCGTTTCCGGCGAAGGCAACGCGTCTGGTCGATCTCGCGAATCTTGAAGCGCGATTCGGCGGACCTCTTGCGGCAGCGAGTGCGCGCGATGCGTTTCGAAAAGCCGGAGATTCGCTTCGCCGATTACGCCGCCAAGTTTCGCGAAGGCGGCGGGGTCGTGGAAGAACGGGTCGGGGTCGGAGCGGCTGAAGTCCGCAGCCCGAGCGTGCAGTTGCGGGTGACGCCGTTAGGCCAGGTGGAGTTGCTTTCGACTCACGACCAGATGCTGGGCGGACCGAGCGGTCAGAGTTATCTCGGCTGCATTTTCCCGGCGGACCCAGCTTATGCGATGGCGATCACGCGTGACGCGGCCAAGGTTGGCAACCTGCTCCGAGACGCCGGGGTGATCGGACGATTCGCGCTCGATTTTGTGGCCACGCGCGCGGAAGCGAACGCCAACTGGGAAACCTTCGCCATCGAGATCAACCTGCGCAAAGGCGGCACGACTCATCCTTTCCTCACTCTGCAATTCCTGACCGGCGGCACATACGATCCCGAGGCTGCGACTTTCACTGCGCCGAACGGCCAAGCGAAGTTTCTCGTCGCCAGCGATCACGTCGAATCGTCGAGTTATCGCGGTTTCACCGTGGATGATCTTTTCGATCTGGTCGTTCGTCGCGGCCTGCATTTCGGTCAAACCCGGCAAACCGGCGTGGTCTTTCACATGCTCAGCGCGCTCGGGCAGCCGGGGACGATTGGGCCTGACCGCGGTCGGCAATTCGCCCGAGGAAGCGCGCGAAATCTTCGATCACGCTGAAGGCGTGCTCACAGAAGAAGCGCGCTTCGACGAAATCGTCTGATTCGTTAGGCGGATTCGGAGCCGACGGTCTCGAGCAGTTCAGGGTCGGCCGGGACTTCGTCGGGCGGCGCCGGCTCGATGGCAATGATAGCGTAACGACCGGTATCTTCAGTGGTGTTCAATTCCACGACCTCGCCAAGGCGCCGGCCTAACAATGCGCGTCCGATCGCGGTCTGGTAGGAAATGATCGCCCGTTCCGGTCGCCATCCCAGGCCCCGAGAATGGTGTAGGTTTCCTCTCGGCTCGTGTTCGTTTCGCGCAAGGTAACAACGGTTCCGATCGAGACCTGTGAAAGATCGGGCTTTCGAATGCGGTCCCGCGCGCGCGATTGCAGGTCCCGCTCGAGTTCCGCTTTGCGCCGCATGAGCACGGCTTGCATTTCCTTCGCGGCTTTGAACTCAAAATTCTCGCGCAGATCTCCGTAGGAACGCGCGATCCCAATCTCCTTGCTGTTCTCGGGAATTTTCTTGTTCACCAATTCCTCGAGCTCCCCTTGCGTTTCTGGAGGCTGCTCCAGGAAACCACGAGAGATTCTGTCCGTTCTTCGGGTTGCTCGCTGCTGAGCAGGCCTTGCAGGTCCGGGTAAAGCTTGATGATTCGCGCCATCAGCGAACGTTTGGTCAGCTCATCGAAAACCGGGCTGAGCATTAATCGCCGCATCGCATCGCGCGCCAGGCCGGGTTCGGCCCCTTCAAACATGTCCGGAATCAATTCCCGATCATCGAGCAGAAGATCGCGCAGGCGCGCACTGCGACTGTTACTCTCGTTATGCTGGTCGCGCTCGATCGCCGAAAGGATTGCGCCTAACAAATCGGGAGTGATGAGGTCGCGCCATTCCGCGCGATTTTTCCCAGCCAGAAAAGCATTTCGCTGGTCGCGGAATGTTCGCGCAGGCTGCGATTGAGCGCGGCGCGCAGTTCCTCCTCTTTGCCATTTTCGACGAACAATCGCGGGACTTGCGGCACCACCCGAGCGTTATGCCTCTGCATCAAACGCAAAGCGTAGACTGGCCAGGCATCGCCGAGCGCCGCCGGAAGTGCCTGAATAACCCGCTTCTCCTTGGCCGACGGGAGCTTCGCGAGAATCACATCGAACCTGGAAGATTCTTCCGCAATCAGTCGCTCGATCGTCAGTTCGGGCGCGCGCTCTTAGTGCCAGCCTCGCGTTGAATCAGATCGTCGCGCCCAAGCACAAACTCAAAGGTCATCGCTGGATTAGCCGCTGATTGCGCCGGGCCGTTTCCTCGACCTCTTCGATCAGCGGTTGAAGCTGCTTTTGCCGGCTCCTTGAATTCATGATGGAACTTGATGATTTGATCGAGCGCGGCGGTTTGCTCCTTCGGCTGGCGAGCTCGTTCGAAAAATCGAGCAACTCCTGAGCACGATCGACCGGGCCAGCACGCAGCTCGATCGGATCGGTTTTCTTCGTGGGGATGAGAAAGCTGCCTTCCTTCTTGAGCAGCTTCTTGGTTGCCTCCCACCAGCGTTTGAACTCAGGCTCATTGAAAACGTCGCCTAACAACCAACTGCTGATCTGCGCCAGGGTCGCTTTGCCGCCAAGACTTTCGAGAATATTCCGCACGACTGGCAGTGGCGTTTTCTTTCAGCTCGAGCTTGAGCGCGGGAAGATCGCTCGCTTTGCGGGCGAGAAAATGTTCCGCGGGGATCGGAGTCAGAATTCGGCCGCGTATTGCAGCTGCATCGGGTGTGCCTTCTTCCTGTCAAAATCGATTACGATCTGATTGAGGAGAAGATTCCAGGAAGCCACTCGGCCGAAGCCCCAGCTTTTGTGCAGGCAAGAAGTGCCCGGGCGCAGCCGCTCAAGGGCGGCCGCGACTTGCAGCCGTTAGCTTTCCAGATTCAACCAGCTTTTGCAGCTCGACATCCATAAAAAGTTAGAGGCTTACGATGTACGACGCTGAGGGGCCGCGCAAACCAGCGAGTTGGTCAGCACTCGCGCGGTTTCGAAAAGCAACGGCGTTGAATGGTTTCGCGGTTGCCCGCCTCAGGCGCTCGTGGAACCCTAGCCCTCCGTGCCGGTCACCATCTCTGTTCTGGATCATCTTTTCATCTGGGGGTGTTGATCGCGCTGGCGATCGATCTCTTTACCGACCGTGGCCGAGAACGAGATCAGCCTGCAGGTGCGATCTGGCGCAGCCTGCTTGGATCACGCTTTCCCTCAGCTTCAACGTCTTTGTCTGGTGGTGGCAGGGCGCGGACCAGGCAATCGATTTTTTCACCGGTTACCTGATCAGTAGCATCGCTCAGCGTCGATAACATCTTCGTCTTCGGAATCATCTTCGCTTACTTCAAGGTGCCACCACGCTACGAACATCGCGTGCTGGTCGCGGGAATCTCTCGGCGCGCTGATCATGCGCGCGACCATGATCTGGCTGGGGGTGGAACTGGTCTCACGCTTTCATTTTGCTCTTTATCTCTTCGGCGCTTTCCTCCTCATCACCGAACGCGCAATGTTGATCGGAAAATCGGAGGGGTCGGTCATGATCACAATTTTGTCCTCCGCAACCGCTCTCGCCTCGAATGGTTCGCGTAACCTCCGATTATCACGGACCAAAGTTTATCGCCCTCGTCGGCGGCCGGCGGATGCTGACTCCGCTCGCCCTCGTCCTCTATCGATCATCGAAACCATGGACCTCGATTTTCGCGGTCGATTCGATTCCGGCAGTCCTCGCGATCACCCGCGACACCTTCATTGTTTATACCTCCAACATTTGCGCGATCCTCGGCTTGCGTGCTCGCTCTACTTTTCTCCTCGCGAACCTGGTCACCCGTTCATTTATCTGCGGATTGGGTTGGCGATTATTCTTTGCTTTGTCGGGATCAAGATGCTGGTTGAGCCCTGCGGTGCAGCGCTGCCGAGCTGGCTCTCCGGTGCTCGTCATCATCTCAGTCTGATTTTGAGCACTGGCGGTTTCATTGCTCGCAACCTCGCCACAGCGCCGCCCGCGGCGAAGCCGATTCAAACCAGAACGCAGGCAACCGATGCGCCAGAAACCGATCTGCCTCATTCCAACCCCGTATGAAATCTCAGATTTCGTCCTCCTGCTCGTGCTCGAGCCTAGCTTCCGCGATTTACGCCGACGCGTCCAGGATCCGCCGGGTCGTAACGATCATGGGCCGACGCGGAGCTTTCAGCGGGGTCTGAATCCAAATCATGTTTTTCGGCTGGACCCGAGAAATCCTGGCGACGATCGGCGAAATCAGCAAAGCACCACAGCGGGAAGGGAATGCCGCCGCCGCAAATGCGGTGTGGCTGTCCGCGTGGACGGGGCGAGCAGTTGCGCTTCGGGTGAATATCGCGAATGCCGGTGCTCTGGGCTGCCCGATTCATAGCTGTCCGACCTCTGTGCCCGACGCTGGAGAGCGGACATCCCCTGGACTCTCACCGCGGTTACAGCGAGTTCCGCCGGAATGGGAACGAGGCCAAGTATCCCTACGTTCGCCACTATTGAGCTTCTCGTTAGGCGGGAGCACGTTTGATGGGTTTCGGCGCAGAAGAGCTGGCGGCGCGAATCACTCCCGATTCGAGAATAACTTCGCCCGGCACGGCGGGTGGGCGCCGCCATTTCCATCTGGCACCGCGCAGACCAGTGCTCGAGGCTCTGCGGCGGTTATCGCGATATCCACCGCGAACGCTCGTGGACCAACGTCTGTCTTTTCTGGTCCGCCACCAAGGGACTTGGAAGCGCCTGTGTTCTTCATCTCTTCCGAGGAACGCACAGTCACGACCTGGAGCGCCGGGTCGGCAGGTTCTGGCCCGAGTTTGGCGAAAATGGGAAGGCGCAGATCGCCGAATTGCGCAACTCCTTCCCCATCAAGCGGGACCTGCGGTGGCGCTCGATGAAGCGGTCGAAATCACCGTGATTACGATGCCGTCGTTAGGGCATTGGCCCGACAACCCACGCTCTGGGCCGCCGGGAACAGCGCACTGGTTATCACGCGCGCACCTTTGGTTTCTTGATTGATGCAGTCCGAGGTGCGCCGAATCGACGCGCGCACCAGTTCGGGAATATTGGCGGCAGGGCGTTTGCCCGAACCGCTCGGCCTGCGACGATCTGGATCGGTTTTGCCAGCGGAGGAGAATTACCGGGTGGCGACGATTCACACGGCGAAACTGGCCTCGACTTCTAGGCGGACCGATTTTTATCGCGACCTGGCCACGCCCGGGACTATCCAGCGACGCAAGCTTTCACTCCGCCGTGCGGACTCCATCTCGATCAGCGGAATGAATACGCCCGGAAAATCGCGCCCGGTCGCTGGTCTCCTTAGGCGGAATCGGCAGCGCCCGATCCCTCGCAAAATTTTACGCGCTTCTCGCGAACGGCGTATGAACTGAAGGGCGCTTCTTTCACCGGAAACAATCGGTTGGATGACCCGGACGCGCTGAACCGACGGAACCGATCGGGTCTCGAAGTCCCAAACCGCGTTCTCCGCGGGCTTCGCGAAAGAGGGCTGGCCAGCGACGCCCCGGCCGCATCTTTGGCCCGTCGTTGTCGGCTTTTGGACATCCGGGCGCTGGCGGCAGTCACGCTTTCGTCGACTCGGAGAAACGAACTGGCTCGCTTACGCTCATGATATCCAGATGGAGCGGCAGAAATCCTACCTAACGAAAAAGCCGTTCTTGCGAAAATGGTGGACGCCCTTTATGCTTTGAACCGGCGCCGTGCGGGAGAGCGCAAACACGCGCCCTCGCAGCTTTTGATTTGTCTCCACGCCATAGCAGGCCCAGGGACAGCGCAGCGTCTGGAAGGTGACCGTGCTTTCGGCGCTGCGGCTTCCCTTCGCCCGAACCCGGCTGTCCACTCGGACTTCATCGGGATAGATATTCGACACCATCGGATTGGTGCTCGGCGCGGTGTCAAAGATCCCGTCGTTATTGAAGTCCCCATTCGTAGCGAACGTTGGGCTTATTCGGTTGCAGAGTCGCGGTGGAGCGACGTTGACTCCGTTTCCGCCGCACATTCCTGGCTCACCACGCTTTGCGCTTAGGTCGCGGTGATCTTGGCGAAGACCGCGGGAGCGGTCAGTCCAATTACGAAGAGACCGAAAATGGCAGTCCCGATGAGTTTGATTTGTTTCGTCTTCATACTGCGTTTTCTCCAGTTTAGTTTTGGAGCGCGGCCTTTCCGCGCGCCTGACGCAGTTCTCCGAATTACCTGAGCAGAGTTATAGGCGGGAAAAGTTAAGCGTTTGTAACTTCTGAAAATGCGTGAGCCGGATTCCACCGCTGCGCAGAGACAACGCAGAATTCGGGCTACGGCAGCGAAGTGCCGAGTTGCTGATGGATCAACCTCTTATCCGAACTGTAGATGAAGCCATCATTGCTGACGTCAGCCCGAAAGTTGGTCGAGTTGGCCTTCTGATGGGTAAACTGCCGGGCCAAGTTTATGTCGTGGCCATCCACCACCCTATCGCCGTTTACGTCGCCCAAGAGTAAGCCCAGACCGACAGAGGCCGAATCTGAGAAATTGCCCTGATCGTCAGCGATGGAGTCTGCGGTCACGGTGATGGTCGAGCCATTACAGCCATGCGCCACGTTAACGAGGTTGATGTTCACCTTGTGCGGGTCGGAACTGTCGATCACGATGCTCTGCACGGTCGCCGCAGGTCGAACTCGCACTGCCAACTGAGACGATGTTTTGAGTGAAGGTCATGACCACGGTGTATTCCTTGTCCGGTCCACCGGAACGATCTTCCACTCCCGAGGGACCGCTCAGCGGTAAGTCAATCGCAAAGCCGCCTTTGACCGACGCTGCGCCTCACCAGCGTAAGTTCGCCCCCACCGTCGGTTGTGTAGAGTTCCGCGCTCGCGAGAATGCCGCTGTAGCCCGGAATCCCCAGCGGCGAGCACCTGGCCGTTGGGCAGGAGGCGTCGCGGTATGGACCAATCGCGGGGTAGTCATGCTGCCCGTCGCGGTCCACAGCCCGGTCGGTAGATCATAAAGTTCCGCGCTCTCAGAGAATTGAAGCCGCTGTCAAATCCCCCAGCGACAAGCACCCGGCCGTCGGGCCGGAGCGTCGCGGTATGCAAGGCTCGTGTGATAGTCATGCTCTCCTTCGCGGTCCACAGCCCGGTTGCTGGATCATAGAGTTCCGCGGTTGAGAGAGAGACCGCCGGTGTTTCCATATCCCCAGCGACCAGTACCTGGCTGGTTGCCGCCAAGAGCGTCGCAGT
>ERZ1370068.10436-contig-9136_pt1 | contig 10222 bp, 16 predicted proteins | sample MGYA00561227_ERZ1370068 | MGnify/ENA primary metagenome ERZ1370068 (study PRJEB38410, sample SAMEA6850437) | metagenome | study: Metagenomic assessment of the ecological functions of the soil: analysis of the soil microbiota associated with the...
ACGGACGCTCGGGTAAGTCGCCGCGCGCCAGCCGTACGTTTGCGGATCGGCGAGCTTCAACGCGGGCGCGACGATCGTCAGCGTCGGCGGTGCCCAGCCACCGGTGGGAAATACGGGCTGCCAGCTACGCTACATTAGAAGTGGTATGGACCCGGCGAGTGCTCGTCCACGGCGCCTCGCGTGGTCGCGATCCGTCGTCGTCCCAGCGTGATAGGCGCGCCGCCAGTTGCCGCGCTGATCGATCGGCGTCATCGGGCGTCACGAAGGAGTCCACGTCGGCGACGCACGCCGGTCGTGCGCGATCGATCCACAGCCGGGTGGCGCGCCGGATGTTGTCCACATCCTCCGTGCCGATCTGCCAGTGCACACACGCGCGCAGCGGCAGACCGGTCGCATCGTCCCGGTCATCGAGCGTCACCCGGTTGTCGCGGTTCGGCGCTTGCTCCGCGCGGCACCCCAACCGCATCAGGATCCCCGGCGACGCCAGGACGATTTTCCGGTAAAGGTGCGGCCGCCGCAGGAAGGTCACCGGCGACGTTCGCGAGGTGTCGCCACACGCGATCCGGCATCTGGCCACGGCTCATCGAGGTCATCAACAATCGCATCGACACATAGCTCGCGGGCTGGGCGGTGGGGCGGAGCACGTCATGCGGATCCTTCGTGTTGTGAAAGCGTCAGCGCGAAACCGTTCAGGCCTTCGCTGCGGCGCAGCGCGTTCGGACAGCGCGGCGCCGCCACGGATATGGATGCCGCCATCCCGACGCGCCCCATAGGACGCCATCCCTGTCTGGCGGCAGCGCAGGAGTCCGATCGGGACGTGAGGTGCTCGGTGAGTAGCGGCCCACGAGGTCGTTGCTCGTTGCCCACGCCAGCCGGCCCGGCCGTCGCGCGAGGCCAGAAGCGACCGCGGGTTCTCGATGCCGCCACCGGCCAGCGAACAGTTTCGCGGCGACCATGAACCAGTTGCCGCCAAGCGTGACCACGCGGACTCGCGTCGCGGTCTGGCGTGAGCCATCCATCTCGATGCCGGCCGCGTTCGCGTGCAGCACCAGCGCTGGCATGCGGCGCACGCGCGATCCGCTGCTCGATACTCGCGGCCGAAGCGGAGCGGACAGACCTGGAACGTCATGTCGTCGAAACGATCTGCGCCAGGCGTGACGACACTCCGGTCACCAGGCCGTCGCACATCGATCCGACTCGTAGGTGTAGGGACCCAGTCCGCACAGCGTCATTGGCGCTGTTCGTAGTAGGATCCAGCACAGGCCGCTCGAACGGCCAGCCGCTCGCGGGCAGAGCAGGGCGATCGTCGAAGTCGAGGCATCCAGCGGACGGCACCAGCCACCCCACACGTTTGTTGAGCCGCCGAGATAGCGGAGCCGGCCGCGTCGAGCTCGTAATAGGCCGCCGGTGGTGGTGCCCTGATAGAGACCCTGCGTCCTGTCTGGCTCGCGCCCCGCTCCAGAATCACCACCGTCGTCCCCTGATCGAGAAGACCCACTGACGAGAGAAATGCCCGCGGCAGCCGGCGCCGACGATGCAGGCGTCGGCGCTTCAGATCCGCCGCATGGGATCGAGTTGGCATCCAGCAGCATCAGCGTGTGGACGCGCGTGCGTGCAGAGACGACGGGCAGCACCATGCGAGGCGATCAGCGCGTCCATGCAGGTCGTGGCGAGCGGACACCTGGCGAGATAGCAGCTGATGCACTCGAGATCGGCGTGCAGCACGCGGTTGGTATCGGCACGTATCGAGCTCCCACGGAGACGTCGGACCTACGAGGCAGATCGCCGGGCGTGCCTACCGCGCAGGCGATGTGATACCCGAGACTATCCGGCGTCACCAGGTTGCTGGCGGCGATGATGCCGGCAAACGCATCAATCGCGTTGTCCGTGCCACCGTCGATGAAGGGCGCATCCGACGCGAGCAGCGCCGCGTTGAACGCCGCCTCCTCGGGGCCGCCGGTCAGGATGATGGCGGACGCCGGGTCGTCGCGCGAATGGCCAGCGCCGGCCGACCGATGCGAGTCCTGCTTCCAACGCTTCTCTTCCCATCGGTTGCTGGCCCCGGTGTTGAAACAGATCACCTGCGAGGCGTCGGGCGCGCAGGTTCAGAGATGACCGGTTGGCGGCCGCGCGCGCATGTTCGCTCGGCCGCAGCGACGGACGCGCAACTGGCAGCGGCAGGTTCGCAGATGGCGTGCAATCCATTCACCGTAGGTCCGGCGATTCTGGCGCAGGAGCATCGTCGAGCCCCATTTCCCACCACTGCTGCGCCGCGTGATTCAGCGGGATCACCCCGCGACGGTTGTCGGCGATGAGATCCCGCCTCGACGACGCGCGGGCGAGCCGCATGATGGTCGCGCTCAGATGATCGGTATCAGGTCCGATGGCGAGATCGAAGTCTTCTGCCAGGATGAGACTCCAGATAGTTCGATTCGACCGGGTCAACACCGCGATCGATTCGCGGGTTTCCTCGCAGCACGTCTGCCGCGCGGGTTCGGGTGATCCAGGTGATATGGCTGTTCGGATATTTCGCTTTGAGCGGCTCCAGACATGTCGTCGTCCGCAGCACATCGCCGATGGCGCGTCGAGCTTGACGATGAGGATCCGCTCGGCCACTGGATCGTAGAGGCGGCAGTCGTCGCACCGCGCTCCGGTCGCTCTTGTGGGGCGCACAGGGGAAGGCTGATGCGGTAGTGGCGGCAGTCCGTGTGGATCAACGTCAAGCCACCTGCTCGTGTGTTGTTCCGGCAGCGGATCGCGGCGGGGCGTCAGGCCGATACTCGGTTGCAGCACCGCGCTGAGCCGCTCGCCGATATCGGTCCAAGCTGAAATGGCCGGCGGCGTGCGCCCATGCCTGTGGCCGCGATCCCCGTGGCCTGCGAGGCATCGCTCAAAGAGATCGACGACCCTGTCGGCGAATTCCTGCGCTCGATCCGCGAGCAGGATCGATTCGCCGTGGGAGAGGCCGAGCCCCTCCGCGCCGATCGTGGTGCTGACGACAGGCCTGCGCATGGCCTGCGCTTCGAGAATCTTGACGCGCGTGCCGCCGCCGATCCTCAGCGGCACGACGACCACTCGCCGCCCGCAGGTAGGGACGGATGTCGGGAACGCGGCCGGTGACCTCCACGTGAGCCGACGCGCGCGCCCGAAGCCAGGCTGGCGGCGCCGCGCCCGCGACGACGAGGCGCGCGTTCGGTGCGCGGCGCGCGATGAGCGGAAAAAGATCTCGTCGAGAAACCAGCGGATTCCCTGCTGATTGGGGTAATAACTCATCAACCCGGAGAACACGATCGTTCCCGGCGACGGCGGCGTCTCGCCCGGCTCGAACTCTTCGAGGAGTCGATGCCGTTCAGGATGACCGCGACGCGCGGCAGCGCCAGTTCCTCCTCGAACACACGGCGGTCGCGCTCGGAGGTGGCCAGCACGAGATCGACGGCTCGTCCGCAGCGTTGTTCCTCACTGCGCATCGCCGTCATCTGCGCACGTTGCGCTGCTGGCGCCGTATCCAGCTGTCGGAGAACGCGGCCGTGCGGCGAAGCACGTCGAATTCCATTGTGCGTATCGGCGATCACCGGGACGCCGCCGAGGATCGGCAGGCGCTGCAGAAGTAGCTGATGAAAGGATGACTGCGTCACACCGCGCCGGCGACGTCAGCAGGCGCGTTTCCCGACAAAAGCGCCGGCTCGCGGCGGAAGAAAATCGCACGCGCCGCGAAGTGTTCGCCAGAGCTTTCGGACGTGTTTGGGGACGGCCGATCGGGCTGGCTCGACGAACGTTGCGTGCGACACGCGATTGCCAAAGCGCCGCGCCAGCGCCATGGCGTCGGACGGGACGCCGATCGACAGCACGTGAAGATCGTAGAAACGGGACAGCTGCTCGACCATGTGATGGTGCCGGCGCGCCGGTCCCAGCCGTCCGTTCATGGGCGAGGCATAGCAGATGTAGAGAACGCGGCTCGGTCGATAACTGATCGGTTGCCCCATAAGATGACTCACGGGTGGCTGCCGCTGCGGCAGGCGCGGCCGTGCGCTCAGCGCCGGACGGCTCGCACAAGTTGCCGGCCGCCGGTGATGATCAGCAGCAGCGGCACCCAGCGAAACAACATCACCTGCAGCCGGTTGATCCGGCCGCTGACAGCGACAGGCCGGCCACACGACACAGCAGCCCATCCCTCGCGCGCCACCGCCGACGGCTCCATCCATAGCCAGCGCGGCGTCGCCGCAACCGTCTCGCGCATGGCCGGCGCTGCATGGAACGCGGTCGTTGTGGAGGCCGGGGCAGATTGCCGTGACATGAACGCCGTGCGGCGCCACTTCTCTCGCGAGCGACTCGGAGAATCGGACCAGCATCGTCTTCGCGGCGCCGTACATCGTGCCTGCCGGAAGCGCCGCGACACCGGCCGTTGACGCGACGTTGATGATGCGGCCGTAGCCGCGGGTGATCATCGCTGGCAGCAGTCGATGAGTCAGCTCGCATGGCGCCGAGACGAGCAGCTGCAGCATCGCCTGGTGACTGTTCCACGCCGCTGCCGTGTAGGATCCAGGCACACCGAATCCCGCGCAGTTGACCAGCGCGTCGATCGTCAGGCCCTCCGATCGATCTCGGCGCAGAGTGCTGCGGGTGCGCCCGCGGTCGTCAGATCGCACGGGATGACCTCCACGCGTATGCCGTGCAGCTCGCTGAGGCGATCCGCGACGGCCCGGAGCCGCGCCTCGCGCCGCGCGGTGATCACGAGATCGAACTGCTGGGCGGCAAGGAACCTCGGCAAACGCCTCGCCGATGCCGGACGAGGCGCCGGTCACGAGGGCGGTCTTCCTTTCTGGCGACACTGCCTGAGCCGTCATTGCGTGTTCGACTCCTTTCGACAATTCACTGGTTAGCGCGCGGTAAGTCGCGCGCCACTGTTCGCGGACGATCGGCCACTCGTAGTCGCGGCACGTCGAAAACGCAGCGTCCGCCAGGCGGCGCGCGGAGCGCCGGGTTCTCCAGCATCGCGATCACCCGGGCGGCCACCGCCGCATCATCGTCATGCGGCGCGAGCAGACCGTGAACGCCAGGCGAGAGGATCGCCAGCACGCCTCCGACGTCGGTCGAAAACTACTGGAAGGCCGCTCGCGAATGCCTCGATGACCGACCCCGGCATGTTGTCGAACGACGGCGTCTGCACGTAGATGTCCGCGTCCGCGTAATAGTGGTGAATGTCCGGATGCGGCACCTGGCCCGCGAACGTCACGTCGCGCAGACCCAAATCCTTCACGAGGGCACGCAGTCGCGACGCGGTCAGGCCCGTCCCCAACGATCGTCAGCGATGCATCGGGATAGCGAGCCTGCACGCGAGCGAACGCGCGCAACCGTGCCAGGCGACGTTGTAAATCGGATCGCAGGTTGCGGGTGGACAGGAGGCGGGGTCCTAGCGGGCTTCGCACACGGAAGCGAAACCGATCGAGCTCGGCGACATTGGCAATGACGTGCGCGTTTATATCGAAGCCCGCAAACACGCCGCGCAGGAACGACGAAGGGACGACGATGAGATCGGCGGACCTCAGGGCGCGCTCAGGCGACGGCGGACCTGCCGAGATGCTCTTCCCGCGTCGCCGCTCCGGTAGTTGACGATGACCGGCTTGCCGTAGAGCCTGGAAACAGGATCGCCGGAAGAGGAGCGAGGTAGAACGGACGAGCTCGACGCTGAGAAGACGTGCACCACATCGGCGCCGCGCAGTTCACTCACGAGTCGCGGCCAGTAGCAGAGCTGGTGACGATCGTGCGGATGTATTTGATGCGCGAGAGCCAGGCGAGAGGCCGGGGCGGCGGCGGATTGATTGGGACCAATCGAAGGTGAACTTCAGGATCGTCGTGCCAGCCGTTGAGCAATCGGACCGCCTGAACCGGTGACCGCCAAGAATACGGAGAGTGGGGGCGACGAGGGCGACGCGAATCGGCCGAGCCATGAGCATCGCCGCTCGACTGCAATCCGCGATCCTCCGTGCAGCTCTTGAGCTCCAGGGACGCTTCAGCGGGTCGCGCATACCTCTGCTTCAAACGGTGAACAGCCGTACGGAGTGGCCCGCGTCGCGCAGAAGACGCGGATGCGCGGGCGGTTGCGCTGGTGTTCCGGGCCCAGTCCTCGACGCCTCCATGTCCGTCCGACTGCGAGGCCGCCGTGAAGTAGCCGTCGACGGCCGGATTGTTGGAGTAACTGAACGGAATACCGGTTCGAGTAGGCCGCCTCCCATCGGAGAATCACTCGCCGAACAGGCTGAACACTGCCGAGATCGATCACGATTGACTGGCTGTCGGCGAAGGCGCTCGACCACCTCGTTTGCAGATTGCCGTCTATCGCCTTGTCGGGTGTGAAGTTCGCGTTTTCAGCCGAGGAGGCCGTTGCTGTGCCAGTGCGCGCGAGGTTCGGACCGAAGCTACGGCAGTCCCGTCCACCTCGAATTCCCAGACGACACGCCCCAGGGAGTCCCGCGCGTAAGCGCAAACATCCTGACGTAGCGTCCGACTGCGGACACGCCCAGGTCGTCCACTCCGTTGGATGATTTCGGGAAACCGTGCGGAACGTGTTCCAGGTCACGCCGCGTCGTTCGAGATCTGCAGGGTACGTCACTGACGCGTAGGCCGCCTCCCAATTCAACACGACACGGGAAATGTCGAACGTGCCGCCCAGATCGACAGTGATCCACTGAGGGTCGGCAAACGCGCTCGACCAGCGCGTCGATTTCTGTCCGTCGACGGCGTTCGAAGGAGAATACGCACTGCTCTCGACCGAGGACGCGGTCGTGGGCTCGCCGAGCGCAATGTTGGTTCCTGGAGACGGCGGCGTGTCGCCATAGATTTCGAATTCCCACAGCGAGAACCCCATGGCGTGGCGCGCTGGCGACCGAACATCATCACGTACGCGCGCGGGATTGTTCAGCGCAATCGTTTCGGTGCCGCCATGACCCGCCGAATTGACATAAACGGTCGCGACCATGTGGCTCCGTCGTTCGACGTTCCGATCTCGTATCTCGTCGCATAAGCGGCTTCCCATCTCAGAACGACCGACCTGATCTGAAACGGCTGACCGAGATCCACGCTGATCGACTGATCATCGAGGAACTGACTCGACCAGCGCGTGGTTATGCTGGCGTCGAACGCGTAGCCTGGTAGAAACGCCGAGCTTTCGACCGATGAGGCAAAGGCCGGCCGGTTCAATGCGAGATTGTCGCCCGGCTGTGGCGGGCCCGACGTCACCGTCACGGTTGCGGTTTTCGAGCGGACGAGGGAGCCACGGCTGTCGGCCGCGGCCGCATAGATCCTGTAAATGCCCGCAGGAACATCCGTCCAGTCGAACGTGCGGGGCCGTGTCGTCACTTCCCAGGAACGTCTCGTTCGCGTAGAAGAGGACGTTCGCGATCGTCCCATCGGGATCGGACGCGTCCGCCCGCAACGGAATCAGCGCAGGCGGCGAATACCGCGCGAGATCGCTCGGGCTCGTCAGCGGACGACCGGCGGCTGATTCAACAGGATGGCGCCGTAGACATCGAACTCCACAACGAGTCAGCCCCACTGCGTCCCCGCTGTTGCAGATTGAGCCGAACGTAGCGGACCGGCGGCAGGTTGTCGTTGAAGACGCCTTCGCCTTCGAACTCGTCCACGCCACCGCTGCTGTTGATCACAGTGGCGACCAGTATGCAGATCCACGAGATTTGGTGACAACTGCACCTGGTAATGGAAGGCATAGGCCTCTTCCCAGTGAATGATGACGCGATTGATGGACGCCTGTGCCCCGAGATCGACCTGGATCCATTGCTCGTCGCTGAACGCGCTCGACCATCGTGTCCGGGCATTTCCGTCTGTTGCGTTCTGCGGCCCGAGGCTGGCGTTCTCGGACGAGGAAGCCGTCGCTGGCTTGTTCACCGAGATGCTGGCGGTGGGGATGATTCGCGCGACGAACCCGTCCTGCGCGCCGGCAGACTGGCGTTGAAATGCGCCCGTGTAAGTGGGGAAGTCGGTAGAACTCGTGCGGTCGGCGATATAGAGACTGCCGCGCGCGTTCTGCGCGATCGCCCCTCCACCGTCGCTGCCGGAACCGCCGACGTAGGTCGAATAGTACGGCGTGCCTGAAAAGCGAACCCCGAGACGAATGCGTCCAGCGGTCCCTTCAAGCTTTGTCCAACGCCTCCGGGCGTAGTCGGGAAAATTTGTCGACGTCGTCGTCCCGGTCACGGTGAACCCGATCTGGCCTCCCGAGACGCCTTCGATGGCATCGGAGCCGTTGCCACCGGGTAGGTGGCGAACTTGAGGCTCCAGTCTTGTTGGAACGCGACGACGAAGCCATCGTAATCGTTCGGCTGCGCTTAGGAAAGTCCGCTGCACGGCATCGTCAGTCGTCTGAAGGTCGGTGCTGTTCGTGTTCAACGCGAGGTAAACGAAACCCTGGGCGACGCCGACGCCTGCCGCGTAGTCGGTCTTCGCCCCGCCGAAATAGGTGGAATACAGAAGCGCTGTTCCCAGCGGATTCAACTCCGCCAGATAGGCGTCGCTCTCTCCTCCGAACGTCCGCTGAAATGCACCGATTGTCGTGGGGAACGTCGGGCTGGTCGTCCAGCCTGCCACGAACGGGCGGCCGCTCTCATCGAGGGCGACGCCCGTTCCCTGACTGGCGTTACCAGAAACGTCGAAAAAATCATACCCGTGCCGCTGGCATTGAGCCTTGTCACGAAGGCCTTGCTCGATCCGTTCGGCGGCGTGGTGTCATATGCGCCCGGTGTGACCGGGAAATCTGGAGAGTTCGTGCGCCCTGTCAGGTAGGCGCCGCCGCCCACGTCGAGGGCAATCCCGCCCGGAGCATCGCTCTGGCCGCCTCCGAGGAACGTCGAGTAGACGAGCGACGATCCGTCGCTATCGAGCTTCGTGACGAACAGATCAAATGCAAGCTCGGAATCTTCCCGGTGTGTTCGCTGAAATGCCCCTGGTGTTGTCGGAAAATCCGCGCTCGTCGTGGTGCCCGTGACATAGACCGCACCGGTGGAATCGACTCGCGATGTAGTTGGCGTTGTCGAACGAGGCTTCGCCCCCGATGTAGGTGCTGTAGATCAGGTGTGTGCCCTCGTCATCGAGCTTTGCGACGTGCGCATCGAGTTCCCCGTTCATCGACGTGTGCATGCGCTCCGGACGTGGTCGGGAACCCGGAAGGCGCGTATCCGGCGACGTAAGTGTTCCCCGACCAATCGGCTGCAATCGCGAACGTGGCGTCGTCTGTGGGCGTGCCGAGATAGGTTGCATACACAATCCCCGGATCGATCACGAGCGTTCTCGCGGAATCGTACGGAGCGACGTCGAAACGGTAGGTGTTGCCCGACCCGACCACGAAACGTGCGTCTACTGATGTCTGCGGCGTTCCTTCGAGGAACGCAATGGGCCGCGTATCCGTGGAAGGAGCGGCTGCCTGTCTCGATCAGCAGATTGCCATTCGCGTCGAGCTTCAGCGAACGCGCTCCGTCATACGCAAACGCGATATCGTTCGCGCGTGCACCCGGATGAACCACGAGTTCGCATTCGAACGTTGCCAGCGGCACCGCTTGAAGCGGGCAGGTCGATGCCAGGCCAGACGTCCTCATATGTCAGCTGTCCCGTAGGTTGGCAGTCTGGTGAGCCAGCGCGACGATTCGGCACCGCGGAGGTAGTTCACGTGCGCCGCCTGGGAAGTTCTCCGCGCAACCGCGGCTGACTGCTCGTGCAGGAATCGAAGCCGAAGGCTCGCTCGATCAAATCGGAATGACACGCCGTCGCTCTCGAAGAGCGCCCGGTATCCGCAGCCCTGGCTCCGAACTGTGCGACCTCTCCATGCCCGCGGTTGGGGACAAAGAGTGGCGGAAGCGTCGTCCGACGACGCTGGTCAGATTTTCTTTGCTGAGCGTCGCCCGGCAGTTTCGAAACTGTGCCGCTATCGACTCCGCAGATCGCGACGAACACAAGCGATGTACGCGAGCGTCCGCATCGGTCGAGACATGGCTGTGCCTCCCACAAGAGCGTGAATGCGCCGGGATCTCCGCCGAGGTCGAACCCGAACACGAGGGTCCGGGCACGTCACAGAGCAGATCTCGTTCCGCGCGAAAATCTCAGATTTGTTTTGTCGAGTTGGTGTTTTGTAGGAGAAGATGAAGACCGGCCTTCCACTTCGATGGAAGCGCCGGTCGAACTTCAGGCGTGTGCGGAGTCAGATGAGCGAGAGAAC
>ERZ1370068.5709-contig-4722_pt1 | contig 10203 bp, 11 predicted proteins | sample MGYA00561227_ERZ1370068 | MGnify/ENA primary metagenome ERZ1370068 (study PRJEB38410, sample SAMEA6850437) | metagenome | study: Metagenomic assessment of the ecological functions of the soil: analysis of the soil microbiota associated with the...
CGTGCTGATCTCCACTCGATCGACAAGCGCCTTGGTCGTGAGTGGGTCCGGCAGGCCTTGCAACGAGAATGAGCTGGTAGGCCAGGGTCCACTCCAGCTTGTCCCTGGCTGCCTCTCTCACAATAAAACGAGCCTGTGGTGACGCGGGGCCCTTAAACAACAATACCCAAATATTCGATCGAAATGAGGGGGACGCGGGATCCTCTGATGGGTGAAATTCCGGCACGAGTGCGGGGATCTGGGCGAGGGGAACGGAAGGGGAGAATTCAATATCGACGAGCCGAACGAATAACGTTCGATTCTCGTTTTCATCATTGGGATCGAAGGTATAACTGAACGAGTATCGGACATCGATGCCATCACGTGTAAAGGTATAGACATCCTCGCCATTTTCCGGCGAAACGAGCTTCCGAAAATACTTCTCCCAATCGGTGATGGCGTAGTAGGTGAAGACGCGCAGCTCGGACTTTCGATCGCGCACCGCCTGCGGCATCCCGAGTTTTTGATGTAATTCCGTTTGTGTCAGCCCGAGGTACCCATCCTCAAAATAGGCGTGCTGCGAGGACTGCAGGAAGGCTGGAGCCAGATACCGGTGGTCGGATAAGAGCAGCAGAAGAGACCAGAAGATGGTATGGATTGAAAGACGCAGGAGCACGGTTTCTCTCCAGCTGGTAGCGGCATCGTATCGGCGGCTTCCCCTCCTGTCAAGGCACGACGAATCGGGATTGCTTGCTGGCGTAAGAACCTGTCGGTTATGATGGCCGGACTTCTTTCACAATCACGAACGGATTCGATCGCGGAGACAGGTCGCATGAGTGCATCGTTAGACGCCTTGCTGCAGCAACGCATTCTGGTCCTCGACGGAGCCATGGGGACCGATGATCCAGCAGCGAAAACTGGACGAGGCCGCGTTTCGGGGCGAGCGGTTCAAAGATTGGAAGAAGAGTCAGAAGGGCATAACGATCTGCTGAACCTCACGCAGCCCGCCATTATCGAGGAGATCCATCGCCAGTATTTCGAGGCCGGCGCCGACATCGTGGAGACGAATACGTTCAACGCGCAAGCCATTTCCCTGGCCGACTACGGCATGGAGTCGCTGGCCTACGAGATCGCGAGAGCCGGAGCGGAATGTGCCAGGCGTGCGGCGGAGCAAGTCAAGATGGCAGCGCCTGGTCGGTCGTGCTTTGTGGCCGGGGCGATTGGACCCACGACGAAGACGTCGTCTATTTCGACCGATGTCAACAATTCGGCTGCGCGCGGCACCACCTATGACGAACTGGTGACGGTCTACTACGAGCAGGTCCGTGGCTTGGTCGACGGCGGAGTCGATCTCTTGTTGGTCGAGACCATCTTCGATACGCTCAATGCGAAAGCCGCGTTCTTTGCCATCGATAAGTTTTTCGATGATCGCCATATCAGGCTCCCCCTCATGGCCTCGGTGACGTTTATTCAAGCCGGCAGCAATCGCGGGGTGACGGGCCAAACGATCGAAGCCTTCTGGAATTCCATTTCCCATGTGCCCTTGCTCGAGCGTCGGCATCAACTGCGCGTTAGGCCCCAAAGAAATGCGCCCGTTGATTGAAGAGCTCTCGCGCTTGGCCCCGATCTCTGTGAGCTGCCATCCGAATGCCGGACTGCCCAATCCGTTGCTGCCGACGGGATTTCCAGAGACACCTGATAGCCTGGCGCCTCAATTGAAAGAATGGGCGCAGAATGGCTGGCTGAATATCGTCGGTGGCTGTTGTGGGACGACACCCGGACACATCAAATTGATTGCCGAGGCTGTGCGAGGTCTTCCTCCGCGCGTCACGCCGTCCGTCGAGCCTCATACCAGGCTCAGCGGGCTGGAAGCGGTCACGATTCGGCCGGAATCGAACTTTGTCAATATCGGTGAACGGACCAACGTCACGGGTTCACCGGCTTTTGCCAAACTGATTCTGGGAGGCGATTATGAAGCCGCGCTTTCGGTGGCGCGACAACAGGTCGAGGGCGGAGCCCAGATCATCGACATCAATATGGACGAAGGCATGCTCGACTCCCAGGCTGCCATGCAGAAGTTCCTGCGATTGGTGGCGTCGGAACCGGATATCTGTCGCGTCCCCATCATGGTGGATAGTTCGAAGTGGGACATACTGGAGACGGGTCTGAAGGAAATCCAGGGCAAGCCTGTCGTCAATAGCATCAGCCTCAAAGAAGGCGAAGCCAAGTTTCTTCAGCAGGCCAAATTGGTTCATCGCTATGGGGCTGCCGTGGTGGTGATGGCCTTCGACGAACGCGGCCAGGCCGACACGTATGAGCGCAAGATTGAGGTGTGTGAGCGGGCCTATCGCCTCCTCACGGAGCGCATCGGCTTTCCAGCCCAGGACATCATCTTCGATCCGAATATCCTGACGGTGGCGACCGGCATCGAGGAACACAATAATTATGCAGTGAACTTTCTCGACGCCACGCGTTGGATCAAGCAGCATCTTCCGCTGGCGAAAGTCAGCGGCGGCGTCAGCAACATTTCCTTCTCGTTTCGCGGCAACAACCGCGTGCGCGAGGCGATGCACGCGGCATTCCTCTATCACGCCATCAAGGCCGGTCTGGACATGGGAATTGTGAACGCCGGACAGCTGGCGGTGTACGAGGAGATTCCCAAGGATCTCCTGGAGCTGGTTGAAGATGTGCTGCTGAACCGCCGGCCGGATGCGACCGAACGATTGGTGACCTTTGCCGAGACCGTCAAGCAACAGGGCAAAGCGGCGGTGAAAGACGATGAGTGGCGCTCGGGCACGGTCGAAGAGCGCCTCTCCCATGCACTGGTGAAAGGCGTGACCGACTACATCGAGCAGGACATCGAGGAGGCTCGGCAGAAGTTTGCCAAACCGCTGCATGTGATCGAGGGACCGCTGATGGCCGGAATGAACATCGTGGGAGACCTGTTCGGATCCGGCAAGATGTTTTTGCCTCAAGTGGTCAAGAGCGCCAGGGTCATGAAGAAAGCCGTGGCCTACCTCATGCCATTCATGGAGGCGGAGAAGCAACAATCAGGCGCGTCGAGTTCGAACGGGAAGATCCTGCTCGCCACGGTCAAGGGCGATGTGCACGACATTGGGAAGAACATCGTCGGGGTTGTCCTGGGATGTAATAACTACGAGGTGATCGATCTTGGCGTGATGGTGCCCTGTGAACAGATCTTGGCGGCTGCACGCGAGCATGGGGTACACGATCATCAGGACTGAGCGGACTCATTACCCCATCGCTCGATGAAATGGCGCACGTGGCACGCGAGCTGACGCGCGAGGGATTTGACCTGCCATTACTGATCGGCGGTGCCACCACGAGCAAAGCCCATACGGCCGTCGAAGATCGCCCCGGCCTACAACCACTCCGTGGTGCATGTGCTGGACGCCTCCAGAGCGGTGGGCGTCGTCGGCAGTCTGGTGAATGCCGACTTGCGGGCTGACTTCGCCAAGAAGGTTCGCGCCGACTATGATCAGATACGCCAGACCCATCAGGACCGGGGAGCCAAATCTCTCTGGACGTTGGCGCAGGCGCGAGCCAATCGATTCCGATCCAATTGGGCTGAGGTCAACATATCCGATACCGGCCTTCACTGGGGTGAAGGTGGTGCCGCAGCAGCCGTTGGATCAGCTGATTCCCTATATCGATTGGTCGCCGTTCTTTCACACATGGGAATTGCGCGGACGCTACCCGACCATTCTGGAAGATCCTGTCGTGGGCCCGAAGGCCAAGGAGTTGTACGACGATGCGTTGGCCTTGCTCCGCAAGATTGTGGATCAACGGTTGTTCACCGCCAACGGGGTGTATGGGTTTTTCCCTGCCAACAGCCTGGGCGACGATATTGAGATCTACACCGATGATCGTCGCACGGCGGTCTTGACGACGTTCCATACCTTGCGTCAGCAGTCGGAGAAGCCGCAAGGGCAGTGCAGTTTCGCGCTGGCGGATTTTGTGGCACCGAGAGAGTCCGGCCGCGCGGATTATCTTGGAGCCTTTGCCGTGACGACGGGAATCGGGGTGGATGTCTTATGTCGGGAGTTCGAGCGTGACCACGACGACTACAATTCTATTATGGCCAAAGCCTTGGCCGACCGTTTGGCCGAAGCCTTTGCCGAGTATCTCCATAAGCAGGCGCGCGACGCCTGGGGCTATGGCAAGGAGCGAGGTTCTCGACGACCGAAGACTTGATTCGCGAAAAGCTATCGCGGCATTCGTCCCGCGCCTAGGCTATCCGGCCTGTCCTGACCACACGGAGAAGCGGTTGCTCTTCGATCTCTTGTCCGTGGAACAGCACACAGGAATCACCCTGACTGAAAGCTTTCGCGATGTGGCCTGCTGCGGCCGTGAGCGGATTCTATTTTCGCCCATCCGGAGGCCAAGTATTTTGCCGTGGGGAAGATCGGAAAGGACCAGGTGCTCGACTATCAGGCGCGAAAAGGGATGCCCCTTTCAGCGCTGGAGCGATGGTTGGGACCGAATCTGAACTATGAACCCATTGGAGGATAAGAGGCCACTGCACAGGATGAGTAAGCGTCTATACAAAAAGGCCCGCTAGGAGACTTCGCCAATACGGTGTTTCGGGCGGGTTCTCCCTGATCGCCGCGGTCAACGCCGACTTCACCCACCGATATCGTTCTTCTGCCCAGCGATTCACGTCCTCTGAATCAGTAAAGACCAGCTCCCAGGCTTTGGCGGCGTCCAGCATGCAGCAACTGGTGCTGGTGATTATCGCCGGACACATAGACGACGAGCACGGCAGATTTGCCGGTGAGGCTGATATCCGTAAACACGTGCAGCATAGCGCCATCCGGCAAGGCGATGTCGCGAGAGGCGGCCTCAACAAGGGGATGGTACAGCCGCTGAAGAAATTGGGACGTCACTTCGTAGGCGTTTGTCGTACTTAAGAGGCGGGGATTTGGTTTTTCTCCGAACAGGTTCTCGGTCAGATAGGTCGCAGCCTCCCAGGTCGGCATGACTCCGGACGTGACCAGGGATTCGCACAGATAGGCGATCCAATTGCGTGTCGCCCCTGTTTGCGTGCCGCCGTTGTCTTCTTTGCCATAATCGGCAATCCTTTCGCGAGCGTGAAATATTGTGGGTACAGGGCCTGGGAATCTGTGCGCGGGGCTGTACCTGAAGAGATGATGAAAGTATATCGGCGGGTGGAAAAGCGGTCAACGAAATGACGAAAAGAAGGCTAGGGGTCTGTCCGACATTGCCATTCGTCACGAGGCGAAGGAGGGGCAGGCAGATGCGGCTGCAGGCCCGAAGAACCGGAGGCGTATTCGTTGGACTAGGTTGAGGATTTTCGGGGCCGAGAACAACGTAGATGCCTGGCCATCGGTCGCCGCAGGAGAGCGGTCACTGTCGGAAGATTCCTACGCCTCGCGGATCATCCCGCGCGGCGATTGGTCGGCATACTGGTCATGGATGTGCTTGATGTCGTTCAGCGAGGCGAAGAAAACGTCGAGGAGCTCGGGGTCGAAGTGTTCCCCCGATGTTTGGTCATGAGGTCAACGGCGTGATCGAGGCTGAAGGCCGGCTTGTAGACCTGCTGTGTGGTGAGGGCGTCGAAGGCATCGGCGATTGCGGCGATCCGTCCTTCCACGGGAATCGCCTCGCCCTTTCAACTTGCGCGGATATCCGTTGCCGTCCCAACGCTCATGGTGAGTCCAGGCAATCGATGCCGCGACTTTGAGGATCTCTGCATCCGATCCGCTGAGGATACGATAGCCGATTTCCGCATGTTGAGAAATGACCGTGAATTCTTCCGGTGTGAACTTGCCGGGCTTGAGGAGCACATGATCCGGCGTGCCGATTTTTCCGATGTCGTGCATCGGACTGGCGGTGCGGATCAAATCACACCGTTCCGAGGACAGCCCATACTTCCTGGCGAGTAATCTCACAGTAGTGACTCATGCGTTGAATATGCTGTGCCGTGGCACTGTCCCGGTATTCAGCGGCGATGGCGAGTCGTTGAATCGTTTCCTCTCGTGAGACGCAGCTCCTTTTCGCTGCGCTCGAGCCACTCGAGCGCTTGCTGGAGAGCCATCGTCCTGGTTCCTGACGACATCTTCCAGGTTCTCCCGGTGCAGGCGATTTTCAAGTTCAAGCCGGCGGCGGCGGAGCGCATTGGCGACATCGATCATGACTTCATTAGACTCGAACGGCTTGACGATGTATCCAAAAGCACCCATGTCCAGCGCAGCGTTCGCCAGCACCGAGCTGTCGAGACCGGTTACCATGATGACGGCGGTGTGGGATGCTGACTCACGAATATTGCGGACGAGTTCCATACCCGACTCACCGGGCATATTCACATCGCACAACATCAACGCAAAGGGTTGTTCTTCCAGCCGTGTCCGTGCCTCACGCGCATCGGACGCGAGGACCGTTTCATACCCATGGGTTTGAAGCATGTATCCCAGCAGCCGGCGGATCGGTTCTTCGTCGTCGACGATCAGAACCCGCGTGAGTTCAAGGAGGGCTTGCTGGGTAGATCGGTCAAGAAGCAACGTCATGAATTGTGAGTCTGCTGTATACGATGAAGAGGAACTGTCTAGGCTCGGTGGGTGCTCGTTTGTGTTATGACATTCAGAGGTCTCAAGAGAACTGTACGGTCAGGTGCACCTTTTGTGCCAATATATTCTGCAAAGCCAGCACGTTGTGGACCTCTCACCAGATGACGTCTTCTTAGCCGAGAAGCAGTGGGATGCCGCGCTGTGACTGCGTTTTACGTGTTTCAATTTTGGCAGTGGCATCCATGCTCGAGGTCCAAGCGGGCATGCGTCTGGAGTGAGCGCACACCTGTACAGATTTAGCCGTTCACGCCGCGTACTTTTGTACAAGTTGATCGGCAGGAATGATCGAACGTTCGCGTTTTTTCCCTTGGCTCGACTGCGCTGATTGGGATACCAGGCCAGTTTCATTGCGCTTTCGCAGGGTCTTTACTATAATGCGCGGCATCACCGAACAGGAGTCATGAATGAGTAATGCAACGGAACTATTGCGTGTCGATGGGCGACGAAAAGATCAGCTTCGTCCGGTGAAGGTGACGCGGAATTTCATTAAACATGCCGAAGGGTCTGTCCTGATCGAAATGGGCGACACCAAAGTGATTTGTGCCGCCTCGATTGAGGAGAAGGTGCCTCCCTTTCTGAAGGGAAAAGGGCAAGGATGGGTGACGGCAGAGTATTCGATGCTCCCCGTTCAACCCACGAGCGATCCCCGCGTGAAGCGGTCAAAGGGAAACAGGGTGGCAGGACGTTGGAGATTCAACGTCTTGTAGGGCGGGCTCTCCGTGCGGTGACAGATATGGGCCAGATGGGAGAGCGGTCGATCTGGCTCGATTGCGATGTCATCCAGGCCGACGGAGGAACCAGAACCGCTTCTATTACAGGAGCATTCATCGCCCTGGCCGACGCGTTCACGGTCCTCAAGAAGCGAGGCCTGATAAAGAAACGTCCGTTGACGGACTATCTTGCTGCCGATTAGTGTAGGGAAAGTGGGTGGGGAAATTCTCGTCGACCTGGCCTACTACAGAAGACTCAATGGCCGACGTCGACATGAATGTGGTCATGACCGGACAAGGGCGCTACGTCGAAGTCCAGGGTACAGCGGAGCGGACTCCGTTTGCCAAACAGGAAATGGATGAGTTCATGGCGATGGGATGGAGCGGGATTCAGACCCTCACCGCGCTACAGAGGGATTTGATCGGGGAACTGGAGTAGGGACGAGACGATGATCCGTGAATTGGTGCTCGCGACTCGCAATCGCCACAAAGTCGAGGAACTCGTTGCGCTCTTAGGCGATCTCGGGATCACGATTCGTACACTCGATGAATTTCCCGGATGCCCCGGACGTGGTCGAAGACGGGCACACGTGCGAGGCCAACGCAGTCAAGAAAGCGCGTGCCATTGCCGAGTTCACGGGCTTGCCGGCAGTCGCCGACGACACGGGGCTGGAGGTGGATGCGCTCGGTGGGCGGCCGGGTGTCTATGCGGCCCGATATGCCGGCGAAGACGCGACCTACGAAGACAACTGTCGAAAGATTGCTGCGGGAGTTGATGGGCGTGCCGCATGAGACAACGAACCGCTCGCTTTCTGACTGTCGCAGCGATCGCACTGCCTTCAGATGGAATACGGGTGGCACAGGGAATATTGGATGGAATGATTGCGGAAGAGGCCAGAGGGACGTTAGGATTCGGGTATGATCCCGTGTTCCTCATTCCAGAATTAGGAAAAACGTTAGCTCAGCTGTCGGCGGGTCAAAAACACCTGATCAGCCATCGCGCCAAAGCATTCACTCTGGCAAAAGACCTGTTACGAGAGATGGAATTCCAAGTGCTCCGAGTCGGGGCGTAGCGCAGCCCGGTAGCGCGCCTGCTTTGGGAGCAGGATGTCGGAGGTTCAAATCCTCTCGCCCCGACCAATACTTTCAACACACTTGTGTGACTCACCTCTCTCCGCTCATCGTGCTCCAGTTCCTGGTTCCAGTCACGGTTGGGTTTGAATTCTGCCCCTCCCGGTCTCAGATCTCCGGTACCGACCTCGCAGTCGGTCTCCCTCTTCACCTTCCCAAACCCTGAGACTCCCCTGCAAGTGCTCCCTGCAGATGTCGGGTAGAGATGGCATACCGATAGCGACCAAGTCTGTTCCGCTGTGCCGAAGCAGGGCCGCAATCGTACTGGGGGCCTGGCCGTTCATTGCGAGCCGTGAGGCGAACGTATGACGCAAGGTGTGCCAGGTGATCCCCTTCAGCTTCGCGTCCTCCAGCGCCGTCATATACACCCGACCATGGGAAGCTTGTCCGGGTCCAGATGCGTTTCAGGGTTCTCACTGGGGAACACCCAGACCGACGTATTGCTGCGGAATGAGGCTGCGCAGTAGATCGCGCTTCGCCTCCTCCATCAGGGTGGACGTATTGCACGACTCCAGACTTGGTGTCGGGAGGGTGATCAATCCACGCGTCCAGGTCAATGTCGGCCCATCGCAACCCGAACTGCTCAGACTGTCGCCGCCGTGAGAATGGCGAGCCTGACCCACGGCGTCATACGGCTGGACCGATCGCCTGCGGCACAATCTTGGCCTCCTCCTCGATCGCGAGAGGAAGCGTGTTCTCCTGCTCGCACCGTCGGGGGAAGTGGCACGCTGGCAAAGGGGCTTTTCTCGATCACGCCTCTCCTCCGATCGCCCACCGGAATAATATGACGGAGGAACTTAAGGTAATGGACGATGGTCTGGGGTGCGTAGGTGCTTTGCCGCGAGGTCTGCCATTGCCTGCTCAAGGATGGCGGGGGTCACTGGCATGGCGAGCCTTCCGCGTCGAGGCGGTCGGTCCACCAGCGCCCATAGTATTTCTCCTCGGCGATGGTCGTCGGCTTCTTGCCACTGGCCGGAGAGCGTGAGCGAGATAAGCATGTGCAATCACCGCTGAGGCCAATTCCTTCCCGCCACATGCCGAGCGTATACCGTTCAGGGAAAAACCGTCCCTTGCTTCTGCTCCTGTTTCGCCTTCTCGTAAAAGTCTCGGGCTTCCGTCTTGTTTCTTGAATGAACCCGAACTCGCCGCTCTTGCCATTATCGCGTGATAGAGCCGCACGTACACGCCACAGCGCCTTGCCTGGGCTGAATCCTTCCGACTGAGCAGGCCCGCGATCTTTGCGCCCTAGCTCGTGCCATTGTTCATCATCCTTTCCGCTCCATCACCGGAGCGTGGTTGAAATGTTGGAAGTGGTGACAATTCATGGACGCACCGCGTGAGCTGTGGCGGGCGGTTCCGGAGCCGGGAGCACCACCGGTTCCTGCACCAGGCTGCACAGCCGATCGGCTTGCGTGTTTAGAGCGCCCATCGACGGCCGTATTCAGGCGCGCATAGATGGCCGCGATCATCGTCACCGTCCTTTTCTTTGTGGTCGACAACCTGGTGGCCGATCCACCAGACCACGAGGCCGCGACGAGAAAGAGAGCGTTGAGGGTTCGGGATGGGTTGCCCGACGGACACCGTTGTGACCGTCAGCCGTCCAGGTCCGAACAGCCAAATCGCTTGCATAAAGTCGGTGAGGCAGATGGCGGTCTGGACAGAAGTAGATGCGGCGCCGCCAGCAAGCGCGCGGTGTTGGCGTTTGCGTCTCCATTGGCCAGGACTCTTGCCCATATCAATTTTTGCCGAGCAATACGTAACTGAACGAAGTACAA
>ERZ1370068.4209-contig-3292_pt1 | contig 10202 bp, 15 predicted proteins | sample MGYA00561227_ERZ1370068 | MGnify/ENA primary metagenome ERZ1370068 (study PRJEB38410, sample SAMEA6850437) | metagenome | study: Metagenomic assessment of the ecological functions of the soil: analysis of the soil microbiota associated with the...
GCAGCAGCTTTATCCGGCGCGCCGACAAGCTCCGAATACGAAAGCTTCATAACGCTGCGCTGACGCGTCCCACGAAAATTGCGGGCCATCGCGCGTTTCATCAGCTTCGTCCAAAGGCGCTGGTCGCGGAAGATTTGACGCGCCCGTTTCATCGCGTCCCAGAAAGCGTCGCTTGAATATTCGTAACACAGAAGAACCATAACCGCTGTCCGTTGTCGGATCGTAATCTTCGATGATCTCCTGAATTCCACCGGTCACGCGCGCGACCGGCAGTGCGCCATACTTCAAGGTTGTCCATCGCGCCCAAGCCTGCCGGTTCGAAGCGCGATGGAATCGAGACTGATGTCCATGCCTGCCTGAATCAAAGTGCGCCACTTTCTCGTCATAATCTTTTGGTAAGCAAACTTGGTTGGAAATTTTCTGGCTGTGACCGCAAGCGCAGTTTCAAAGCGCAGGGTCGCCTTCGCCGAGAATGATCAAGCGAACATCGTCCCAAAGTAAGCGATCGAGGAGCGGCACGAGGATTTCGAAACCTTTTCCTGGACTACGCGAGTCACCATTCCGAAAACTGGACCGCGCGGCCCGGGCGCGAGGTTCATTTGCTTCAGAAGCGCCTCACGACAGACTTCTTTTCCACCGAGGCGTCGCGCATCGTAGCGCGCGGGAAGCAAACGATCGGACGCCGGATTCCAGCGCGTGTAATCTACGCCGTCTAAAATTGCGGCTGAGCCGATGCGCATTTTCGCGCAACACTCCATCAAACCGCATCCACCTGCCGGTGTCGAGGATTTCGCGCCGGTAGTGCTCGCTGACCGTTGTGATTCGGTCGGCGTAAAGAATACCGCCTTTAAGAAAATTTAGCCGTCCGAAAAACTCTACGCCGTGAAGCGTAAAGAATCGCTCGCGGCAAATTCGTGAGATGAAAATCAGAGTCCCCAGAAGCTGCCCTGATCAGCGACGTGATGGATGGTCAAAACCGTGCTGAAAGGCAGTCCGTGCGCATGCACAAAAACCGGCACCAACGCCGGCGCCCAATCGTGCACGTGCAGAATCTCCAATTGCGGTGTCAATCGCCGGGCCAGCTCGAGCGTCGCTTTGCAGAAAAAATGAATCGCGCGGCATTATCTTCATGCGGCTTGCCGCGCTCGCCGTAAATTCCAGCGCGATCAAAAATTCATCGCAGCGGATGAAGAACAGCTGCACGCCGCTTGCGCTGCGGCCTTCCAGATACCGCGCAACGTGGGTCGTATCGCCGAGTTGCACCTCGACAGTTATACCGGTGTCCTTCTTCTTAAATGCGCGATTCTCTCGAATCTCGCGATAGAACGGCAGCGCCACGCTGACCTCATGCCCACGATCACGCAGCGCGCTCGGCAACGCGTCCATGACATCTACCAGCGCGCCCGCCCGTTGCATCGGGGGCCCCTCGGCGCTGCTCATCAGAATTCTCATTCGTGCGTTCGCTTCGTTAGACGTTTTCTTAATTCTTCTTGCCCGACAAATATCGTTTTTGACCCACTCAAGCGCTTCATCCGCGTTGCGCAGGCGTCCCTCAGGTTGTCGCGTCTCGACTGCCTCAAGGATCTGCCAAATTCCGGGCCAGGCTTAAAACCGAGCGCGATCAAATCGTCACCGCGCAACAACGGCGGCGGAATGATCGGTTCGTTAGCGAATTCTTCGCGTTTGCGCAGCAGAAATTCGTAATTGTCCAGCATGCGATGACTGCTTTCGCAATCGACCCAGTGCAGCTCCAGCTCCTCGTTGAACGTTGGTCGCGCCATGAACCGCTTCAATTTCGCCACTCGCATCTTCGGCGTGTCCTTGAAAACCATGTGTTGCCTCACCATTTCAACTGTCGCTTCAATTTCAGCTCCTGAGAATCGCAAGCGCCGCATTATCGCCTCTGTCATTTGCGCCCCGATTCGGTCATGTTCGTTGAAACGGATGCGGCCCGTTTTATCCACGGTCGCGGTCACCGGCTTCGCCACGTCGTGAAATAACACCGCGAAAACCAGCGGAACGGAAACTGTTTCAGGGAGCAGCGACAACATCAGCCGGGTGTGCACGAACACGTCGCCTTCGGGGTGAAATTGTTCGGGCTGCAAAACGCCTTTCATCGCTTCGAGTTCCGGCAGAATGGCGCGCATGAGGCCGCTGGCATCGAGCAGGTCCCACCCGCGCACGCGATTCGGCGACAAAAAATCCGCACCAACTCGTCGCGAATTCGTTCCGCGCTGATCTGATTGATCGAAGGCGCGTTGGCCACAAGCGCGTCCCAGGTTGCTTTATCGATCTGGTAGTCGAGCACTGCGGCGAACCTGCACCGCCCGCAGCATGCGCAAGCGATCTTCCGCAAATCTTTTCGCCGGATCGCCAATTGCGCGCACTAATTTTGCGGCGATGTCGGCCTGGCCGCCGACAAGATCAATCACCTCGCCCGCGACCGGATCGTAAAACATTCCGTTAATGGTGAAATCGCGTCGCTTTGCGTCTTCTTCCGGCGAGGAAAAATGCACCGCGCTTGGGTGCCTGCCGTCGATATAAGCGTCATCGGAGCGAAAGGTGGCTACCTCAAATTGAAAGCCGTCCTCCAGCACGATAATTACACCGAAATGCGCACCGACCGCGTAAGTGCGCGGGAAAAGCGCCTGCACAGTTTCAGGGCGCGCGTCGGTGGCGATGTCGTAATCCTTAGGTGTCAAACCGCGCACCATGTCGCGCACGCAACCGCCTGCGAAGTACGCGATGTGCCCCTGCTCACGCAAGCGCGCCGCGACTTTGCGCGCGCGTCTTTTCCATGGGCGAAGGTTTCATCGGACGAGTCAGCTGTAGACCGCTTCGCTGTGCGAAGCGCATATGACCATGCACTGAGCGGGCGATTGAGGCTCATATCGCCCCTACCTGCCGATTGTTCGACGCTGGCCTTCTCTGTTCCCAAACGAGTGAATGATAAACAGCACTACCGCAATCGAGATACACGAATCGGCGACGTTAAACGCAGGCCAGGGATCGGCGTAGCGGATGTGCAGATTAAAAAGGAGAAAGTCGATCACGTGTCCGTAAAGCAGGCGATCTGTCAGATTTCCCAGAATGCCGGCAAGGAGAAGCGCCAGCGATACATCCCGCCACGGGTCAGACCGCCGGTGTCGCACCAGCAGAACCGTCACGACGACCAATCGCGATGATGGAAATTACAACGAAGAAAGTGTTGTTGCCCTTGAAAGATCCAAACGCGGCGCCGGTATTGGTGACGTTAACCAGATTGAAGAAGTCAGGCACTACAATGCGAGCATCGTAAGGGCTAATGGATCGCAGTACCCAGTGCTTCGTCAGTTGGTCCAAAGCGTAGAGCGGAAGCGAGAGAAAGAGGATGAACCTCATTGTCAATGCCGCCAGGCAGCTGAATCGACGAATGCTCGAATGCCGAATGCCGAATTAATGACGAAGCACGAATGCACGAACGGAACTCCGAGTCGTGACTTCGATCATTCGTCAGTTAAGCATTCCTTCGTCATTCGGTCATTCGGATTTCGTCATTGCGACTGCACCACGCTCTCGCACCGATCGCACAAATCGGGGTGCGCTTTGCTCGTGCCGACAGTCGGCCGATGTCGCCAGCAGCGGGCGCATTTTTTGTAAGGCGTTTTCGTCACCGAAGCGCTCGCTTCGTTTGGCCTGGTGAATCGTCAAATCACTCAAAATAAAAAATTCCTCCAGTTCTTCCTTGGGGATTTTGTCTGTGACATCGGAATCCGAATTCAAAACCACGCGGGCTTCCAATGTGTTGCCGATCACTTTTCCTGGCGTGCGTGCTCGATCGCCTGCCCGATGATGCCACGCAATCTCAAAAGCTCCTCAACCTGATCGATCGCCTTGCGACCAAGGTCCTGCGTCTGAGGAAAGTCCTGCAGATGGATCGACGTTGTAGCCGGGTCGGTGACCCCGGTTGCCGGCATCACCGATACCGGCTACAGCTGAATGGCGCCATGCTTCCTCAGCGGTGAAAACAAGAACCGGCGCGAGCAACCTGCAGAGCGCGTCGAAAATTTCGCGCATCGCCGCTTGTGTCGCGCGGCGACGTGGCGAATCCGGCGCGTCGCAATACATCCGGTCTTTGGTGATGTCGACGTAGAGGCTGCTTAAATCCACGGCGCAAAACTGGTTGAGCGCGTGGTAGACCTTGTGGAATTCGAATTTTTCATACGCGGACCGGCAAGTGCCGATCACTTCGTCCAATCGCTCCAGAATCCAGCGATCGATTAGCGTGAACGACCCTCACCTTATCCTCTCCCCTGGGGAGGCGATTGTGCGCGTCACTCGTTCCCACCTCTCCTCGAGGGGAGAGGGCAGGGTGAGGGTGAAATCATAAAGATTACCAAGCAAAATCCGGAGCGTGTTGCGAATGCGGCGATACGTGTCCCCGAGACGCGTAAAGATTTCTTCCGAGAACGGCACGTCGGTCGTGTAATCAATGCTGCTGGCCCAAAGTCGCAGCAGATCGGCGCCATACTTGCCGACGAAGTGATCGGCAGCGGTTGGTTTCTCATATGTGCCGGATTTGGAGATTTTTTGCCGTCCAAATCGACGACGAAACCATGGGTCACGCACAGATTTTGTATGGTGCGCGGTTATTCAGCGCGATGCTCGTCATCAGCGATGATTGAAACCAGCCGCGATGTTGGTCGGTCGCCTCGAGATTACATGTCGGCAGGATCGCGCAACTCGGGATGCACCGCGCACACCGCCTTATGCGAGACGCCGCTGTCGATCCAGACGTCGATCGTGTCGGTGCCTTTGGTTGTATCCGGCGGCAATCCGACTTCTTTTGCGAGAGCGGCATCATCAAGTTCGAACCAAATATTTGAGCCGCGCTGCGCGACAAGATCGGCCAACTTGCGAATGATCTTTGGATCGAGAATGGCTTTGCCATCCTTGCCATAAAAAACCGGCAACGGCACGCCCCAGCTGCGCTGGCGGGAGATCACCCAGTCGGGTCGCGATTCAACCGTTCCCGCGATGCGGTTTTCGCCCCATGCGGGAATCCATTTCACTTCATTGTGAATCGCTTCGAGCGCTCTGCCGCGCAGCGCATCAATGCGGATGAAAAATTGATCGACGTTGCGAAAGATGATCGGCGTTTTCGACCGCCAGCAATATGGATATGAATGATGAAACTTTTCTTCGCCCAGAAGCATCCCGCGCTCGCGAAGCAATTCGACAATGTCGGGGTTCGCGTCGAAAACGTATTTGCCGGTCAGATTCGGCAAACCGGCTTCATCAGTGAATCGGCCATGATCATCGACCGGCGATAAGATCGGCAGTTTGTGTTCCATTCCCAAAACGTAATCGTCCGCGCCATGACCGGGCGCGACGTGCACCGCGCCGGTGCCGGAGTCCATCGTAACAAACCGGCCGTGAACACCGGGACTTCGCGATCCAGAAATGGATGGCGCGCCTTGACTCCTTCAAGATTGGCTCCGGGAAATGAGGCGAGCGGTTTTCCGACTGGCCGCAATCCTGTGGCTGCAGAAAACCGTGGAAGCAAGTTTCTCAGCGAGAACTAACGTTTCAGACGTCCCATCTCGCGAAAATTCTTGGACGACATAGTTCTCTCTTTGCATCCACAGCGATGGCGAGATTGGCCGGCAACGTCCAGGGAGTCGTCGTCCAGATGGCAATGCTCGCTTTGTCAGCGCGTTCGGCACTCGCCCGCTCGACGATCGGAAATCTGACGTAAACGGCGGTGTCGTCGCGCTCTTGATATTCCACTTCGGCTTCGGCGAGGGCGGTCTGCGCGCCGGTGCTCCAGAAGACAGGCTTCTGCGCCTGCACACCAGGCCTTCCTCAACGAAAACCGCGAACGCGCGCAGAATTTCCGCTTCGTATTTGGGATCCATCGTCAGATACGGATGTTCCCAGTCGCCGAACACGCCGAGCCGCTTGAATTGTTCGCGCTGGATGTCGATGAATTTTCGCGCAAACGCTTCGCATCTTTTGCGGACCTCAAGCGGAGAAAGCTCGCGCGATTCTTTGACCACTTTGTATTCGATTGGCAAGCCCATGGCAATCCCAACCGGGAACGTACGGCGCGCGTTTGCCGAGCATCGTCTGCGATTTCACCACGAAATCCTTGAGGATTTTGTTGAGCGCCGTGCCCATGTGAACGTCACCGTTGGCAAACGGCGGGCCATCATGCAGAACGAATAGCTCTCGGCCTCTCGCGATTTCTGAATTTCCTGGTAAAGGCGCGTCTCCTCCCAATTCCTGAGCATTTCCGGCTCGCGCGCGGCAAGGTTCGCCTTCATCGGAAAATCCGTGCGCGGCAGGTTCAATGTGTCTTTGTAATTCTGGCTCATGGCGAGCGGGCGACGCTAACATCCGTCAACCCGGCAAAGCAGCGTAGTGGCCGCTACGTGAGCAGAACCACAAATGGACCCCGATGACCGCCACTGCGAGCAGCGAAGCACTTTACGTGATTGAAATCTACGTTGGAGCAGCCGCGTGAGTCGCGTAGATCTCCTCAATGTCCTTTAACCTCAGATCCTTCATTGTTACGTGGAATCCGAAACGCGCCGGCACACAATCGTTACATCGCCAGATTGGACGGGAACGACGTTAGCGGGGCGTGGGGGAATCGTGACGCCCGGCAGCGTGGGGATCCCAAGAGAGTATGCCAAGACTTCGAGTTTTGGCGTCGATCCAGCAGGCACGATGAGGCTCAGCAGCGCGCCAGAGTCTGATGGTGCCCAGTACCACAGAGTCCACTCCCGCGTGTGCAGCCTGTAACGCGTTGTGTCGATCGCACGGCCGTCGATTGCTGCACTGATCACTGGGGCATCAGTCACCCGCATCCCGAGCGCAGTCGTTCCGGCTGACCCTTGCACACGCAGCGAGAGTTGCCGCGCGTCGCTTGTCGTCGAATCCGACAAGATGTTGATCGCAGGCTGCGGCAGCGGAAGAGTCGGCACGCGCTTGGCGACAACCGCGGTCGGCCGCTCAAGAAAAATGTGCAATCCACTCTGGTCCCTGCGCAAACGGAGCTAAAGCAGTCCGAGTCCACGCGTTAGTGCGGGCTGCGGACGCTCTACATGCCAGCCAGGCATCCGAGCTGTCCGCATCAATGGCATATATGAGCCTGGAGGGAACCGGGTGCACATCACTTGTGCGCACAGTTAACACACCTATCCCAACGAGGACGATCGCAGCCGCAGCGCAAATCAGGGGCGTGGACCAGCGCGCGCCATCGCATAGTGCCTCGAGTAAAGGCACAAGTAGCCACGCGATTAGTGCGATGATCGCAGCTGTTACGATTCCGCCTGCCGCAGTGACTCCGAGGAAAACAGCACCGATCAAATATGCAATTGGAATAAGTAGCGCGGCCGTCACGAGCGCCGCCAGGCACATGGCAATACCTTTCGCTGTCAGCAGGCCGTGGCCGCCCGCAAGTAATGCTGCAAGCGCGACGACTAGCACGGGCCAGATGAAGAGATAGCTGGAACCTGGTGCAATCACCGCAGCGGCTAACGAGAGTAACGTCCAAATTAACAAGGCGCCAGCATGGAGGCCAGCCACGCTGCCTCGACGGCGGACGGCCACGTAACAAGCTGTAGAAATCGCCAGCGACAACATGGCGACAGCAGCCCAGCACTACCGGACTCCACGCCGGAGCGCCGCCCCAGGGAACAATGGTGTGTAGAAGTGCAATAATTAGCCCTGCGAGATATGCAGCCGCACCGGACAAAACGACTGCTCCAATCGTAGCTGCGGCACCCAATACGACGTCACGGCCAAATCGTGTGCTTTCACGGCGAGAGCGGATGATTACAACCACTGCGAGCGCCGCGGCGACTAAAGCCAACAGCATCGCCCATTTTTCGGAGTAAACGACGAGTCCAACTGCCGGGTAAGTCGAAGAAGACTGCGTCGCCAGTGCGCTGGCGGGGCAGCGGTCCGTTAGCGAAGGCATGCGCCAAGGCTAGCGCTTGTTGGCCGTGATGCTGCAAGCTTCCTGTGTTAAGATGAGCTATATCATCATGCGACGTGTGATAACGGTCGGCACCGTCGCCGAAAGCAAAGTTTAAAGCAGGTGTGCCAAGGAGCGCTAGCTCCGACAGGTCGGTGTCGTTCGGCATCGTGCGGTAGATCGTGGTGAACACGGAACCCGCGGTAACGCCGGGGACAGTGCGCAATACACGTACGGCGTCGAGGTTTCCCGGCCCGGTCTCAAACATCAAGGAACGACCAGTCGTTCCTCGCGCCTCAAAGTTGAGTGCCATAGCCACGTCTTTCGCCCATGGATGTTCGCGCACAAAAGCCGCTGCGCCGAGCAGGTCCGATTCTTCACCGTCGGTGAACAGCACGATTACGTCGTGCGCAACCGGGCCTCCAGCCCGCAAGGCCCGAACGGTCTCGAGAATGGCGGCGATGCCGGCGCCATCATCTCCGGCACCCGGTCCGGCTTCGACGCTGTCGTAATGAGCCACAAGAAGGACCGCTGGTCCGCCGCTCTGTCCGCCGGGCATTCGCGCGAGAATGTTCTGCACTCTTCCGGCGTCGGCATAGCGTGTGCCAACGCCAGTGGCATGCTGGACCTGCGGCTCGAGGCCCAAGATGCTGAGCTGCGCGACCAGGTAGTCGCGCACCCGATCATGCTCCGCACTCCCAATCGGATGCGGCCGCTGCGCGATGGCAACCACATGCTTCATTGCGCGCTCTGCCGAAAACGCAGTAGGTGGAGCATTCTCTGGAATGGCGCCGGGTGGACGACTCACATGCTCCGCAAACACGATGCAAATTGCGACAAACAAAAACGCAATTGCCAGTCGCTCAATCGTGCGATGTTTCATCGCAGGCGAAGTTGAGATTAAGACAAGGAAGCAACGTTTGGCTAAGATCTCTCCATCAATACACAGCGCGAGTCGAGCGTTGGCTCGAGCGTTTGATTAGATCATTCATCTTCCATTGGTTCGCGATACAACCTTGGAGGCTTGGCTGTCTGCTGTAGCTGATTAATGAGCTTCGCAAACTCCTCACTGAACCAATGCGAGCGTGAACGCCACCAAGCCTGAACTCCAGGATATCCGTTGAAGTCGCGCATGGGCGCTTCCGACCCATGCCACACGCGTGGATCCAGATGGCCCTCCAACGTGCTGATAATACATTTCCTCACAGTGTCGAAACAGCTGATCCATAAGCGTGCTGAAGCCTACGAGATCGGCGCCTTCGAGAGATTCGAAGTCGTGGATACCGCGATAATACAACTCCCTTAGATGCGGATGCTCTGCGAGTTGTTGAAGCCACCGATTGAAGGCGTCCGACATCGAACGCATCGAAGCTAGTCGCGTCGCGCGAGCATTGCTGCGGACTTCCCTCGCCAAATAAATCAGAGAAATGACGACGGCAAGTGCGCCGACGATTTGGCCGATTGCACTAATCGCTTCCCAATTCACAGCCATGATCTGACGAGAACAAGCTCAGCCCCACGCTCGGGCAGACGCAGCCGAACTTGTCCAGGAAACAGGCGTTGCTAAAGCGCACATGTTCACCGGTTGGAGAGTGCGGCCGGCCCCTGGGCGGCCACTCCCGATTCGATCACGGAAGAACTTGCTCGAACGCCTCCGCCATTACCCCGTAGCCGATTGTGTTGGGGGTGGATATCAGGTTGGTGGTGCCTGATCCGCACTGACAGATCTGCAGCACGTTGAGTGGGATTCCCCTACGAGCGTCCAGTCTGTCGTCGAATGCAGTTTCAACATCTGCAACCAGAATCACCGGCCGCGCCGTAGACTGGGCGAACGCGCCGTTGACCTGCACCCACCATCTGCTCGCTGAGCTGAGCCGCGGCAGGGTCGAAGAACCAGAAGGCCAAAGAGTGAGTCGTGGTAGTTCATGCCGACAATCGGGACGTCCGGCCCATGCACTTACTCACAGCGCCGAGAGGGATCGTTGTCAAAGGTTCGTGCTCATCGCCGCCAAAGCGGCATCGAGCAACTCTGGTCTCCGTTGAGGATGCAGAGAAGACGCATCGTTCCCGCCGATATCGATCGTGATCAGGCTGATGTGATTCGCGTGGGCGTGGATGAAATTGACCGCCTCGTCCAGCTGCGTGCCGTGTATAGAAGTCGCAACGGCCTCCGTTGATGAACGTCGAATCAATCTCACCGCCGCAGCCGGAAAGCGACGTGACAACAGCAATACGTAAC